>NPIE01001699.1_pt1 | contig 27114 bp, 21 predicted proteins | sample 8637661 | NCBI WGS metagenome assembly NPIE01 (sample SAMN07420842, study PRJNA396082) | bioreactor metagenome | isolation source: sample BA12 brine-fed electro-methanogenic bioreactor BA | place: Japan: Kochi | collected 2016-12-09 | reverse complement strand
TGCCCCCTCGATGGAAATCATGATGTGCCATAGACTCAGGGTACTATGCGTTGAGTTTTGAGTCACAAAGTGCCAAAGTCCAGTGTAGCGTCGCTTTGCAAAGCGACGCTACCCATACCTCGTCTGACATAGCCCCGCCGGGCTATCCAACGCCCCGCAGCAGCGACAGGGCGATGCTCCACATCAGCAGGCCCACGCCCGTATCCAGCACGCGCCACGCCCTTTCCTTCTGAAACAGCGGCGCCAGGAATCGCGCGCCATACGCCAGCCCGGAAAACCACACCACCGAGGCGGAAATGGCCCCCAGCAGGAAATACACACGCTCGTTCCAGGGGAACTGCCCGGCGATGCCCCCCGCCAGCACAATCGTGTCCAGGTAGGCGTGCGGGTTCAGCCACGTCACAGCCAACGCCATAAGCACCGCCGCGCGCAGCGTCAGACTGCTGTCATGGCCCTCCACCCTCAGGCTGCCTCCGCGCCAGGCGGATCGGAAGGAGAGCAGCCCGTACACAAACAGGAAGGCCGCACCCAGCCAGGCAACCGCCTGCATCAGCGCCGGGTTGGCGTTCACCAGGGAGCCGAAACCCGCCGCGCCGATGGTGAACATGATCGCGTCACTCACAATGCAGATCGCGGCCACCATGAACACGTACTGACGGCGCAGCCCCTGCCGCAGCACAAACGCGTTCTGCGCGCCAATGGCGATGATTAGGCTGGCGCAGAGGCCGAAGCCCCGTAACCACATGGAAGCTGGCATGGAAGAGTCCCCCTCTGGCGGCTGCGTGGTCAGGTTTGAAGGTTGAGGCCCATGCACTGGTACGTGCAGCGCTGCCGGAACCCGACCCGCTCCGCCGCGGCCACCACCGTCGGCTGCCAGGCCAGCGCTTCCAGCTCCACCCGCCGGTCGGGGGCCAGTTGCAGCACTTCCCGCAGGAGCATCGTCAGCAGGGCCTCCACCGGCTCAGGGTGAGCCGGGTCCGCGCTGAGGCGCAGCGAGTTGGTCCCCCCGGCGCGCTGCCGGGCGCTGTAACGGACAATGGCGACGGGCGTGCCGTCCAGCGTGCGCAGGACATAGCGCCGCGTGTGCGTCCCGGAGGCCCGCTCAAACAGCCTGATCACCGCGCGAAACAGGCCGGGAACCTCCCGCGGCTGGGCCTCTGGCGGGTCGAAGCGTTTGACCGGGCCAGGGGTGATGCGCTCCGCCAGCGCCAGGCGCGTCCGCCAGTCGAAAGCGTCCAGCGGGGCCAGCACATACCCCCGCGGCAGGAGCGGGCCATCCGTGGGGGCCAAAGCGCCCTCCGGCTCGTAGACCATATCCAGGCTGCGGGTGTATACCGTGAAGCCCAGCGACTCGTACAGCGCGCCGGCGGGCAGGTTGCCCTCCACCACTTCCAGCAGCACATGCTTCGCGCCGCGTTCCCGCGCCAGCGCTATCGCCGCCTCTACCAGCGCCCGCGCGATGCCCCGCCGCCGGTAGTCCGGCAGCACGGCCACATTGCCGATCTCCCACTTATCCGAGGCACCCTGCCGCACGACATTCACCACGCCGACGGGCTGGCCGTCCTCCTCCCACACATATCCGCGCATGATGTCCCGCGCGAAGGGGAACAGCGCCTGCAGCACCGCGATCACCGGGCGCAGCCGGCGCAGCGCGGCAAGGCTGTCCAGCAGGCTTTCCAGCTGGTCGGTTTCCAGCGACCATTCGGGGTGGTCCGGGTACTGGAAGGCGCGGGGCAGCACCGCCGCCAGGGCGGTGGTATCGCGGTGCAGGTTGAACGGTCGCAGGCTCATAATCCCTCCCTGTCAGCCCTGGGTTTGCAGGAACACGCCCAGGATCAGCACATAAACTGCGGCGAACATAAACGGCACATACAGCTTTTTTTGCAGCGGATTCTGATCTGTCAGCTCAATCTCGGTGGGCAGGGGGGCGTTGGGCATCACCAGCGGCGCCTGCGTGATGTCCAGGCGCAGCAGCGGCCCGATCAGCCAGGCCAGCGCCAGCCCGCCCACAAAACCGCCCATATGCCCCCAGTTGTCGATCCGGGAGCCGGGCGTGAGGCCGATGAACACATTCAGCGCCAGCATGAAGATCATGCTCTGCAGCTGCTGGTAGGCCGCCCGCCCGAAAACCTGGCGGTGGCGATACACAAAGACCAGCTCCGCGCCGAAGATGGCGAAGATCGCGCCGCTGGCCCCCACGCTGGGATTCTCGCTGAACAGCAGGCTGAACAGCGACCCGGTCAGGCCGCCCAGGAAGTAGATCATCAGGAAGCGCGCGTGGCCGGACACCCGTTCCACGTTGCGCCCGATCACGTACAGGGCGTAACCATTAAAGAACAGGTGCGTCAGCCCGCCGTGCAGGAACATGGCCGTCAGCAGGCGGTAGACCTCACCGTCCCCGATGATGAACTCATTGATCTTGGCCCCCTGCAAAAAAAGCCAGTCTTCCGCCGTCAGCACGCGGTAGCCCCTGACTATCGCCGGCTCAAACGGGAAGACCTGCCCGGCCAGGTAGATCAGCACGATCAGGCCCAGCAGGATATAGGTCGCCAGCGGCTCCCCGCCGGGGAGCTTCACCGGGACGAACCTCTGGCCCTCTGGTGGGCGCGGCTGGCCGGGCGGGCCGGGCAGCGCTGGGGAGTCTTCCTCTGGGGAGGGCTGGTCACGCTTGAGTTTTGAGTATTCGGGCTGCATCACATCCTCGTTTCCGCGCTGGCGGCACACCGGTAAAATTCACCCACACCCCACCGGTCAGGCGGGATGCTATAATGCGAAAAAAGCATCCGGACGGCCCTGACCGCCGGAGACTGAGGGCTATTATACCGCTTTGCAGGAGGTCTACCGTGCCAACTTACGACTATGTATGCCATGACTGCCGCCGCCGGGTGACGCTGCGTTTCAGGACGTTCGCGGACTATGACGCCGCCACGCCAACCTGCCCCCTGTGCGGCGGCACGAACCTGACCCGCCGCATCAAACGCGTGCGCATCATGAAGGGCGACGCGGCGCGGCTGGCCGGGCTGGATGACGACGCCATGCTGGACGACCTGGAAAACGCCGACCCGGCCACGATGGGCCGCATGATGCGCCAGATGGCCGCCGAGACCGGCGAGCCGCTGGGCGACGACTTTGAGGAATTTGTGGGCCGGCTGGAGAAAGGCGAGGATCCGGAAGACATCGCCGCCAGCATGCCCGACCTGGCGGATGATGCCGGGCTGGGGGATACGGGCGGCGGCTTCGGCGGGAATGACTTCGACCTGTAGGGCCTGCTAGTCGGCAGGCCCCACCAGCGGCAGGCGCAGCGTGAACGTGCTGCCCTGCTCCAGCTCGCTTTCCACCGTCAGCGCCCCGCCGTGCAGGTCCATGATCTCGCGCGAGATGGTGAGGCCCAGCCCGGTGCCGCGCGCCACCGCCTCGTTCACGCGGTAGAACGGCTCAAAGATCTGGTCCAGGGATTCAGGGGGGATGCCAATGCCCGTATCGGCCACGCGCACGACCGCTTCCCGGCCTTCGCGCGTGGCCGTCACCGCGATCTGCCCGCCTTCCAGGGTGTAGTTGATCGCGTTGGCCACCAGGTTATTCAGCACCTGCATGATGCGGTTGGGATCGATATCCACTTCCAGCGCTTCCGGTGGCAGCTGCTGCGCCAGGCGCAGCCCCTTCTCCTGGGCGGTGGGCTGCTCAATCGTGACGGCGTGCTCGACCAGCGTGCGCAGGTCAACCACCTGCCGATCCAGGCTGATCACGCCGCGCTCAAAGCGGCTGACATCCAGCAGTTCCTCTACCAGCTTGCCCATCCGCGCGGCCACATAATGCAGCACTTCCATGTGCTCCGCCTGGCGATCCGGCTGTTTCTCCAGCAGGTAAAGGCGCATCTTCATGTTGGCGATGGGCGTGCGCAGCTCGTGGGAAGCGTTGGCGATAAAGCGGTCCTTCTGCGCTTCCAGCGCGCGTTCCTGGCTCACATCCCGCACGATGGTCACGATGGACACGGGCTCTTCCCCCGGCGTGCCTACCAGCGTGATGGTCAGGCTGGCGTCAAAGGCGCTGCCATCCTGGCGCACGATGCGCGCATCCCCACGCCAGATGCGCCGCTTGACCAGAATGCGCAGCAGCTCCTGCCAGTTGGCCACCACGTCCATCGCCTCAAACTGCACGCTCTGGGTCAGGATCTGGTCCACGCTGCCCTGCAGGTCGTCGGGGGTATAGCCCAGCATGTTGAGGAACTGGTCGTTCACGTAGCGGATGTCGTTGTCTTCCGTGTACACCACGCCTTCGCCCATCGCGTCCAGGATGGCCTGCAGCTGGGCGCGTTCATGTTCCAGCTCGATCGTGCGCTGCTCCACCCGGTGCTGCAGCTCGGCGGCGTGCTGGCGGATCTCGTCGTAAAGCTGGGCGTTTTCAATGGCGATGGCGGCCTGGTCGGCGAAGGCCTGCAGCCGTTCCACATGCTGCTTGGTGAAAAAACCCTTCTCCGCGCTGTCGAGGTTCAGAAAGCCCACCACCTGCCCGTGGGCGCGCACCGGCACCCCGACATACGATTTCACCCAGCTCGTGCCCGGCGTGTCCACCCAGTCATCCATCCGGGTCACATCGCTGACGAGCAGCGGGTCTCCGGTGGTGTACATCTGCTGAAAGCTCGCGTAACTGAGCGGCAGTTTCAGGTTCTCAATGCCCATCAGGTCGTGGTAGCCGCGCCAGCTGTGGATGCGCACCATGTCGCCTTCCACCAGGCCGATATTGGCCGCATGATGCGGCACGACCTGGCCCAGGTTATCCAGGATGCGGTTGAGCACGACTTCCTGATCCAGGGAGCCCACCAGCGCCGCCGCCGTATCGCGCAGGGCCTCGGCCAGCGTGCGCTGTTCGTGCTCGGCGGCTTCGGCGGCCTTCAGCTGGGAGATGTCCGTCATGGAAACCAGCACGCGGCCCCAGGTATTCTCATAGCCGGGCGCCACCGACAGGTTAATGGCCATGTAGCGTGGCATATCATTGATCAGCAGCTCAGTCTCCAGGCTGATCTCATACTGCCCGCTGGCCAGCGCCACCAGCTCCTGCAGCATCAGGTCATGGTCATCGCGGCTCACAAGGCGGGTGAGCGGCCCCAGGAAATCCTCCTTGCTGGTGGCGTTGTACATCTGCAGCGTATGCCGGTTGACATCCAGCACATGAATGCCCGCGATACTTTCCACCAGATCATCGGGGTTGGCGGCGAAATGCGCCGCGAGATCCGTGATCCCCCGCGCCTGCAGGTACCGGATGACCCGCCGCGCCCGTGAGAAGTCTTCCTCCCACAGGGAAATCGGCACGTCCTCAAACAGGCGGCGGTAGCGCTCCTCGCTTTCCCGCACGGCATGCTGCGCCTCCAGGCGGGCGGTGATGTCCTGCACCGCCACCAGGACACGCCCCCAGGTCTCTTCGTACTGGGGCATCACGCTGATGTGCAGGCTGACCGAGCGCGGGTTGCCGCCAACGGTCTGCAGCATCGCCTCCAGGGTGTCGCTCAGCTTGCCTTCTGCCAGGCTGATCAGCAGTAAGCGGAAGTCCTCAAAGGCTTCCTCCTGCAGGGAGCGCAGCAGGTGATCCCGAATCGCTTCATGGTCGCTGGCCTCAAACAGCGCCAGCGCAGCGCGGTTGACGTTCAGGAGGCGCAGTTTGCCCAGGCAGGCCAGCGCTTCGTCCGGGTGGCTGTAGAAGTAGTCCCGCGGGCTGAACCCGTCCTGGCTGCCGTGCAGCGCCTCCAGGGTGGCTTTCACCGCGCTGAGCTCCAGCTCAAGCAGGCCGATGGGCATATCCTCGAACAGGCTGCGGTAACGCGATTCGCTGGCATACATGGCCTGTTCGGCCTGCTTGCGCTCGGTGATGTCCGTGATCATCGCGACCACCGTCTCCAGCTCGTCCGCCTCATTGATAATGCCGGAGACAGACACCCTGGCCCACATCGCGCTGCCATCCTTGCGCCGGTAGCGTTTCTCCAGCGTATACCCGTCGATCTCGCGGGCCGCCAGCATGCGCAGGTTATCGCGGCTGAGGGGTGCCTCCTCCGGCAGGGTCACGTCCCACAGGTCCAGGCTGTACACCTCGTCGATCTCGTAGCCCAGCATCTCCGCCCAGTGTCGGTTGAAATGCAGGAAGTTGCCTGCCGCATCCAGCAGGAGGATGCCCGCCGCGGCGTTATTGAAGATGCTTTGCAGGCGCGTTTCGCTCTGCTCCAGCCGGTCACGATCCTGCTTGCGCTCGGTGACATCCTCATACGTGCCCATCACGCCCACGATGGTGCCGTCCGGGTCACGCAGGGGGCGCTTGCTGGTGCGCAGCCAGTACCGCCTGCCGTCGGCCCGCTGCTGAGATTCCTCCAGCTCAGTAAGGGTCTCGCCCGCGCTGATCACGCGCCTGTCCGCGCTGCGGTAGGCTTCGGCCTGGGCCTTCCAGGGCATCTCAAAATCCGTCATGCCCACAATCGCGCGCTGGTCCTTCAGGCCCGCGTCTTCCGCAAAGGCCCGGTTACAGCCCAGGAAGCGCAGCTCGCGATCTTTCCAGAACACCCGCGTGGGGATGGCATCCAGCACGAGCTGGAGCATCTGGCGCGATTCGCGCAGGGCCTGTTCGGCGGAGTGCATCTCCGTGACATCCCGCACGGAGAGGAACAGGAAACGCTGGGAGCCCATATCGATCAGGTTCAGGCTGGCCGAAAGCGCTGCCGTATGCCCATCCTGGCGCCGGATCGTGGTGTCAAAGCGCTGGTTGCCGGCGCTCAGCACCAGCGGAATCTGGTCGATGATCGCCGGGCGGTGGTCGGCGTCCTGCAGGGCGGATACCGGCATGCCCATCATGTATTCCTGCGCATAGCCCGTAATCGCCGCAAACGCGGCGTTGACCTCCATGATCGCGCCGTCCAGCCCGAACAGGCAGAAGCCATCCGTGGCCGTCTGGAGGATCATTTCGTTGCGCAGGATTTGCTCCCAGAAGGCCTGCTCCATCTCCTTCTGAACAGAATAATCATCCAGGTAGATCAGCAGGAAAGGCGCGCTGTCATCCTGGCCTGTGGCGCGGGAGAACGCGGCGCGCACCCAGACGGTCGCCCCATTGCGGTGCAGGCAGCGCAGCTCCATGCGGGAGCTGGAGGCGTGGCCTTCCAGGATTTCCTGCTTGAGGTAAACGAACGATTCGCGGTCATCGGGGTGGATCAGCGCGGTGAAGGCCTGATCCTGCAGGTCGGGGCCGCTGTAACCCAGCAGGTCAGCAAACGCGCCGTTGAAGCGGGCCAGGCGGTTATCGCCATTGAGCAGGGCCATCCCCACCGGGGCCTGGTCAAACGTCCGGGCGACGCAGTCATCGAACGCGCGGGAGGCCGGGCGGCCCCCGTCGGCACCGGCGCTGCTGGCCGGTTCACCGCTGTCGGCAGGTTCATCAGGCTCGCCCTCGCCGCTGAGCGCCCAGGCCAGCAGGCCCAGCCCGGCCAGCACCAGCCAGGCCAGCAGGCCACCCGGCGCGAACGCGTCCGGCTCTGGTGCCGCGCCAGCGTGTGCCACAACCTGCGCGCTGGCGGGCGGCGTCGCACACAGCACCAGGGCAAGGCCAGCCAGGATGGCCCGCAGACCACGCCAGCGCTTGCCGGTAAACAAGGAAAGCATAATGAGAACCTTTTTTCCAACTCTGGAACGATAAAGACCCTGTTTCCTGTACCTCGATTATATAGGAAATCAATTTTTTATGATGATATGACCCCCGGACCAGCCTGCGCGGAGGATGCCCTCTCCCGCGCTGTCAGGGCCGGGTGAGGGTCAGCAGGGGGTGCGCGTTGTCATCGCGCGGGGTCTCCAGCCGGGCGAAGTCCTCTGGCGCGTACCAGCCCACCAGGACGGTGTACTCGCCGGGCGCGGGCGTCTCAGGGTAGTGCAGGGTGTGCGTGGTGGTGTAGCGTTCGCCGCGCCGCCAGAAGGCCGTGGGCAGCTCCGGCGGGGCATCCCCCTGGCCGGCAATCGCGCCCGCCGCATCCACCACCTGGACGAAGACCGTATACGCGGCGCGCGGCGTACCGGTGGCCCGCCACAGCAGCGTGAGCGTGTCCTCCTCCAGCCGGTAGCCCTCCAGCGCGATGACGCCCCCAAAAGCCGCCTCCGCCGGGGTCAGGTCGTCCGGCGGGTCGAATGCCGCACCAGGGGCCACAAAGCCGCCCGCGCCCAGCATCACGCTCTCCAGCGGGTTCCCTTCCGCGTCCACCGCCGGGATCAGGGTTTCGGTGGGATAGTGCCACCACCCCACACTGATGCGCAGCGCGCTGCGCCCGGTCGCATCCGCGTCAATCGGCACGGCGTAGGTGTCGGCATAAATCGCGCCCGGCTGCCAGGTGGACGTGCGCAGCCGCCCGCCGCCGGGATACGTATCCACCTTGCCGATCACGGTTCCGTCATCCAGCACGGCATGCACGTACAGGCTCAGGTCGCGCCCGGTCTGCGCCGCCGCCTGCCAGTAGAGCGTGACCGGGACGCGCTCCCCCGGCTCGTAGCGGCGCGGCTCCGCCCGGTAGCCGATCAGCGTCACCGCCTCCCCGAACTGCGCGTAGACCGGGCTGGCCTCCGCGGGCAGGCCGTCCACCACCGGGACCGGGGCATAGGCCGGGGCGATGGCGATGAAGGGCATCAGCGCGGCCAGCGCCGCCAGCCCGATCACGGCGGGCCGCGCGGGGAGCCGCCAGCCGCGCACAGGCAGGCTGCGCAGGCCCAGCGCCAGCAGCGGGCTGATCGCGGCCATAAACGGGAACAGCAGCCGCCCCTGCGAGGCGTAGGTCTGGGCCGTCCACTGGATCACGCCCAGCATCCCGCCCGCGATAATCACGCCCAGGAAGGCCAGCGGGATCAGCGCGGGCCAGTCCCCCCGCCGCCGCCAGGCATAGCGCCCCAGCCCGATCAGCGCGAGGGCGGTCACCGCGTCCATGAGGATATAGAACGCCTCCGGCGCCAGCACATTCACCCCGCCGAACAGCCCCCAGAAGCTGATGCGAAAACCCTGGAACTCGGCCAGCAACGTCCCCGGCGTGAACGGCTCCAGCCGCGGCCCGGCCACCGCCACCATGCGCGCCGTGCCGAACAGCTCCCCGTACAGCTGGATATTGCGCCAGTACCACCAGCCGGCCAGCAGCCCCCACGCGCCGATCATCAGCGCCGCCAGCGTCAGCAGGCCGCGCCAGTCCCGCGCCCGCCACGCGATCCACAGCCCGGCCAGCGCCACCGCCGGGATCAGCACCAGCCCGCTGAGCTTGGAGAGCGCCGCCAGCGCCAGCAGGCCGCTGATCAGCAGGCTGCGGCGCAAGGTCAGTTTATTTTTGCGGATCATCAGCAGCGCCTGCCAGATGATCACGCTGTTCAGGGCGGTGACGAGGTTGTCGTTGTTCACGGAGGCGGTGATGAACAGGAACATGGGGTTGAAGGCCGTGAGGCCCGCCGCCAGCAGGGCGACCGCCGGGCGCTCCGGCAGCAGGACGCGCGCGCTGGCGTACACCGCCGCCACCGTGACCACGCCCAGCAGGATGCTGAAGGCCCGCACCGCGTATACGGCCGCGGCCGTTCCCCGCAGCGGGGGATGCGGCGCCGCGTGCAGGACGAGGTTCTTGTTATCGGCGGCCAGTGGCACACCGGCTTTGGCATGCGGGTTGGGCTGGCGTTGATCGTCCATGTCACTCAGGTCGAAGGGCCGGGCGATCAGCGCCGCCAGGGCGTAATACAGCGGCGGCTGGCTGCCCTCCTGCCGCCAGGGGGTGATCACGGCCGGGTCCTGGACGGGCAGCTCGCCGGTCTTGGCCAGGTGCGCCACCAGCCCGAAATGCCACAGCTCATCGGACGCCTCAAAGATCGGCGTCGCCCAGGCGTACAGCGCGGCCAGGATGGCGAAGGCCAGCAGCAGCCAGCGCAGGGGGGAGGAGGCCAGGCGGGATGTCGTCACAGGCATCAGGGGCCGCTTCACCCGGCTGTGGCGCTCAGGCCGTGGCTCACCAGCCAGGTCTTGAGCTGCGCAGCGCTCGGTTCGGTCAGCACCGGGCCACGGTCGATCCCGCGCGGGCTGAGTCCCTCCAGCAGCGGCTCCGGCGGGGTGTAAGGGCGATCCTGCCCCGGCAGCGCGATCACGAGGGTAGGCACGGAGAGGTAATGCACGGTCTCCAGCAGCCAGGCACGAGCGGCAGCGTCATAATCGATGTTGATCTCACGATACGGCACGCCGGCCTGCGCCAGCGCCTGCCGGGCCACGTTCACGAACGGGCAGGGGCGCGTCCGGGTGTACATTACCAGCTCGTAGTTGGCACTCACAGCGGCATCCTTCCGGTGCGGTACAGTCCGGGCGGGTCAGCGACCAGGACTGGATCAGGAGAAGCCCGGCGTATCCAGCGGCGTGGGCGTGGCTTCCAGCGTGGGCCAGGGGGTCAGCTCCGGCAGGGGGGTGGGCGGCGCGTTCTCCAGGAAGCACAGCAGCCCGGCGACAATCCCCTCCGCAAGCAGGTCGGGCCGGTTCTCCAGCATGTCGCGGTCCTCAAACAGGAAGCCCAGCTCGATGATATTGGCCGGGGTCACTTCCGCGATCTCGCGGAAGGAATGGTATTCGGTCATGTCGCGGGTCAGGCTGGGATGCAGCGGCAGGCCGGTGATCTCCCCGTACTCGCGGATCAGGCAGTTCTGCAGGCGCAGGTCGTCCGCGCGGGCGGAGGTGCGCGCGGCCGGGGGGGCGACCTTGAAGCCGGTCGCGCCCGGCTGGTCGAACTCAAAGCACGAGTCGGCGTGAATCGAGATCAGCACGGAGGCCTGGTAGCCATCCAGCCGGGAATCCCACTCATCGAGCAGGTCCACGTCGTAGCCGCGCCCGCTCATCATCTGAACCACGCGCTGCGCCACATCGCGATTCACCTGGGTCTCGGTGAAGCCGTCCGGGCAAACCGCGCCAGGGTCATCGCGCCCGGTGGTGGGGTGCGGCCCCCAGTGGCCGCTGACGATGCCGATCCGCCGCATCCAGACCGGGGTGGGGACGGGCGTCGGCGGGGACTGCGCGCTGAGCGTGGCGTAGGCCGGGCGCAGCCCTTCACGCGTCTCATCGCTGAGGAAGCTGGCGGGCGTCCAGAACGTGAAGATCGTGGCGATCATGCTGGCGGCCGCGGCGACCACCACCAGCGACTTGAGCGCGCTGGTGATCGGGCTGCCGCGCTGACCCTGGCGGCGGCGCTCGCGGCGGCGCTGCTCGCGCGCCTCACGGACGATCTGGCGCTGCGCCTCCGGGTCGGGCGCTTCCTCCGCAGCGGCGTTTGATCCAGCGCCCGCTGCATGGTCAGCGCCCGCTGCATGGTCAGCGCCCGCTGCATGGTCAGCGCCCGCTGCATGAGCAGCGGCCTGTGCCGCCTTGGCCGCGACGGCTTCCTTCAGCCAGTCCGGGGCCTCCGCCGTCGGGTCCAGAGTGGGCGGGGACGCTTCCACTTCCGCAAAGAGATTCTCCGGCGCGATGGGCAGGGTTTCTTCCCCAATCGCGTCCGGCTCCGCCTGTGGCGCGGGGATCGGGGGGGCCGGCGCGGGGGCCGCTTCTGGCTGTTTCTGGCTGGATGCAGGCGGCGGGGCCGGGCTGCCCTCGGCGCTGTCCGGCGCGGCGCGCAGCCAGCCGGGCACGATCTCCGGGGCCGGGACGGCCTCAAAGCCGGGCGGGTCGGGCGGCGGCGCGGGCATGGCCGCGCGGCGGGCGGCGGCTTCGGCCTCCCGCCTGGCACGGATGCGCTGCAGCCACTCCGGCACCGTCTCGCCTTCGCGCCGGGGCTGGGCGTTATCATCCGCTGGCAGGGGGTGTTGGGTGTCGTCGTTCATGCGCCCCATCATACCACCACGCGGGAGACCAGCCAACATCCGCGCGCCGGACAGAAGGGCGCTGCAGCCGTTCCGGGCTGCGCTTGACGCAGCCCCGCCGCCGCATATACTCAAGGGGAAAGCAGCAGCCTGAAGAACGTCGCATAATACCAGCAGCTTAAGGTAGTCACCCATGACCGATCTGGCTTCGCAAACCCTCGGCCCGTACCGGCTGGAAAACAAGCTGGGCGAAGGCGGCGCCGCCATCATTTACCGCGCCTACCAGCCCTCCATGGATCGCTATGTGGCGATCAAGGTCCTGAAGGTGGAGCTGGCCGAGCAGGACCAGACCTTTGTGGAGCGCTTCACGCGGGAGGCGCGCACGATCGCCCAGCTCCAGCACCCCCACATCCTGCCCGTGATCGATTTCGGCCAGACCGACTCGCACGTGTACCTGGTGATGGTGCTGATGGAGCGCGGCACGCTGCGCCAGTACCTGCGCGAGCACGCCCCCCTGCGCCTGGAAGAAGCCAGCTTCCTGCTGACGCAGATCGCCAGCGCGCTGGACCGCGCCCACGCGCGCGGGATCATCCACCGCGACCTGAAGCCCGAAAACATCCTGATGGACGAGGACCGCAACCTGTACCTGACCGATTTCGGGCTGGCGCGCATTATGGAAAACGCCCGCCGCCTGACCGCCACCGGGCTGGTGATGGGCACGCCGCATTACATCGCCCCGGAGCAGGCCAAAGGCGACCTGGCGGATGTCCGCTCGGACACCTACGCGCTGGGCGTGATGCTCTACGAGATGCTGACCGGGGAGCTGCCCTTTAAGGCCGATACGGGCTACGGCCTGATCTTCAAGCACATCAACGAGCCGCCGCCCGCGCCGCGCACGCTCCGCCCGGAGCTGCCGGACGCGGTGGAGGCGATCATCCTCAAGGCGCTGGCGAAAGCCCCCGGCGATCGCTACCAGTCCGCGATGGAGCTGGCCGAGGCGCTGGCCCAGGCGCTGCCCTCCACCCGCACGCTCACCATGCAGACCGAGGAGCAGGCCTCCCACGCGCCGCGCGGCACAGCGGAGACGATCACGGATAACCAGCTGTATGCGCGCCGCACGCCCTCCGCGATGCGCCTGACCCCCCAGCGCATGCCGGACGAGCAGAAGATCACGATCACGGACAACCCGGGCGATCCGGACAACGCGCTGCCGCTGCCCAACGGCTATTTCCATTACGCCATGCGCGCGCTGGAGGAAGTGGCCGGGCTGCAGACGACCGAGATCATCCTGCGCTTCGCCAACCTGGAGCGCATGCTGGACCACTACCCGCCCAACAACATGAAGTTTGATGGCGGCTTCACCTTCAAGCAGTACGCCGACCTGGGCCATGCCGTGCTGAACTACTACGGCGCGACCGGGCAGGAGGCGATCATGCACATCGGGCGGCTGGTGGCCCGCTGGATGATTCTCGATCAGCCCCTGTTCGGGTTCACCAGTGCCGCGCTGCGCATCATGCCCACCGCCGCCGCGCTGCGCCTGGCGCTCAACAAGATGGCTGATGGCTGGGTGAAGATTTACAGCGAGGTGGGGATCGAGATGGATTTCCGGCTGGTGGAGAAGCCGGACTTCTTCCTGTTCGCGGCGAAGCGCTGCACGTGCTGCACCGGCAAGCAGGCCGACGCGCCGATCTGCTGGATTTTTGACGCGGGCTTTGTGGAGGGCGGCTACCTGATCAAGGGCAAGACCTTCCCGGCGAAGGAGATCGCGTGCAAGGCGATGGGCGCGCCCTACTGCGTCTGGCGCATCGATAAGACCCCGATCGATTAGGCGGAGATTGATAGCCGGTAGGGAGCGCAGCATGCTGCGTCCCGCCCGCTACCCCAGCCGCACGCGAGAGCCGCTGGGCAGCTTCTCCACCTCCAGCCGGGCGGGGAACGCGTCCCGCAGGTCGTCGATGTGCGTGATCACGAGGATCAGGTCGAAGTCGTCGGCGATGGCGTTGATCGCCTCCACCAGCCGTTCGCGGCCCGGCGCGTCCTGCGTGCCAAAGCCCTCATCAATGAACAGCGTGCGCAGCTGCGCGCCCGCCCGCCGCGCCAGCAGCTTGCTCAGCGCGATGCGCAGCGCGAAGTCAATCCGGAAGGCCTCCCCCCCGCTGTACAGGGCGTAATCCCGCGTCCCGGCCTCATCCGCGATGGCGATGTCCAGCGTCTCGCTGATCCCGCCGGTGACCTTCTCCCGCTGGGTGCTGAGCTGCACCTGCATCTGGCCGTCGGTCATGCGCGCCAGCATCGCGTTCGTCTCGTCCTCCAGTTCGGGGATGGCGGCCTCGATGATCATGGCCGGGATGCCGTTCTTGCCGAACGCCTCGCGCAGCTGGGTGAAGGTCGCTTCCTCCGCCTGCAGCCCGGCCCGCCGGTCGATCAGGGCGGCGCGGCGCTCGCGGGCGCTGTCCAGGGCGTGCAGCGCCTGCTGGACGCGTGCGCGGCGTTCCCCGGCGTTCTGCCAGGCGGTGCGCAGCTCGCGCGCGGCATCAAAGCGGCGGTTGGCCTCCGCCACCAGCGCCTTCAGCCGCTCGATCTCGCCGCTCATCTCCCCGAAGGCGGCGCTGTCCTCCTCCCGGACCCGGCGCAGCCGTTCCAGGCGCTTTGTGGCGGCTTCCTGCGCGCGGCGGGCCTCCGGGATCGACTCCAGCGCGACCTGCAGCTCCTGCTGGCGGCGCTCGTAGGCCTGGTACGCGGAGAGGTTATCGCGCGCGGCGGCGTGGGCGGAGCGGTCATAGCCCAGGGCCGCGATCTCATCCTGCAGCGCGGCAAGCTGGGCGCGCGCTTCCCCGGCGTAGTTCCCGGCCTCCAGCGCCTGCCGGACATTCGTCAGCGCGGCCTGCTCGGCGGTCAGGCGGGTGTGCGCGTCGCGGGCGGCGGCTTGCCGGGCGCGCAGCTCACCCGCCCCCTGGCGCAGCGCGGCCAGCGGGGCCAGCGCATCCAGCAGGGCGCGGGCCTGCGCCTCCAGCGCGCTCACCTGCGCCGTGATGTCCTCCAGCCGGGCGGCGTTGCCCCGGTACTGGTCACCGCGCTGCGTGCCATCGGCGCGGTATTCCGCCAGCAGGTCGGCCCGCCGGGCGGGGGAAAGCGGCTGCTGGCAGGTGGGGCAGACGGCCAGTTCCGGCGCGGCCCCGGCCAGCGTATCCATGCGCGTCTTGATCTGCTGCATCTCCGTGCGCAGGGCGTCGTTGGCGCTGCGCAGCCCGGCAGATTCGCTGTTCAGGTCGCCGATCTGCTCGCGCAGCCGGTCGCGCTCCGCCTCGCGCGCTTCCAGCGCCCGGATCTCGCCCTCCACCCGGTCCAGCTCCCCGGTGATGTCCTCCACCGCGGCCAGCCGTTCCAGCTCCTCAATCGCGCCGCGGTGATCGCTGGCCTGCGCCTCCAGCGCGGCGCGCGCCGCCGCGATGCGCTGCTCCAGCGCGTGACGGCGCGCCTCCGCATCCTGGAGCGTCATCAGTTTATCGCTCAGGGACTGGTCGGCCTGGCGAGCCGCTTCCAGCGTGGCGAAGCCCTCCTCGATCGCCTCGCGCTGGGCGATCACGGCCTCGTACCCCGCGATGCGCTGCGCCAGCCGTTCCAGCTCCGCCAGGATCGCGGTCTCGTCACCCTCGTATTCGTTCAGGCGGCGGGTGAGGTCGGCCACCCGGTCGGAGGCGGCGCGCAGCCGGGCCGGGGCGTCTTTGATCGCGTCGTAGCTGGCCTCGGCTTCCTGCAGGGCGCTTTCCGCGGCGGCGTAGTCTTCCTCGGCGGCGCGCAGGTCGCGTTCCAGCGCGGGCTGGCGGGCGAGGTCATCCTCGATCTGGGCCAGCCGCCCGTCGATGTTGCCCAGCGCGGTTTCGATCTCGCGCAGGCGCAGGCGCGCCCGTTCCTCGTACTGGCGCCAGGCTTCCAGCCCCAGGATGTCGCCCAGGATTTTTTTGCGCTCGGCGGGCGTCTTGGTGGTGAAGGCGTCGGCTTTGCCCTGCTGGAGAAACGCGCTGTGGACAAAGGTGTCGTAATCCAGCCGCAGCAGGCGCGTGATGCGCTCCTGCGTGGCGCGCATGGTCTCCGCGCTGATCTCCTTAAAGCCGCCGGTGGTATGCTCGTCCCAGATGAACAGGCTCAGGCCGCCCTGCCGCCGCTTGCGGCTGCGCTGGCGGCTGACACGGTAGATCGCGCCCTGCTGCTCAAAGTCCAGCTCCACGCTCATCTCGTCCGCGCCCAGCGCGATCAGATCCTGGTCGCTCTTGCCGCGCGCGCGGCCCCACAGCGCCCAGGTGATCGCGTCCAGCAGGGAGGATTTGCCCGCGCCGTTCGGCCCGCTGAGGCAGGCCAGGTGCAGGCCCTCAAAGATCACGGTGTCCGGGGCGCGGTAGGGCAGAAAATTGCGCAGGGTCAGGCGTACAGGGAGCATGGGGGTTCTTGGAAGTCCAGGTGAACGGATCGGGCGGGGGCGGGGACTCGCCGCCGCAGGACAAGTGTAAACCGCGCCGCGCGGCCCGGCAAGCGGGCGATCGGCCGGGCTGCTGCTCCCCGCCCCCCTCACCCCGCCGCATTGACGCGCCTCCCGGTTACTGCTACGCTAGAATTGAAGGCTGTAAGCATGAGGTAGGGTGATGACTCTGCTCGACACTCTCGATCGGCACACCGTCCCCGGCGCGCTGTATGAGGTCGTGGACGACCGCGAGCGCAGGATCCGGTGTAATGCCTGCGCGCACCGCTGCCTGCTGAAGGACGGCCGGCGCGGGATCTGCCAGGTGCGCTATAACGCCGGCGGCGTGCTGCGCGTGCCGCATGGCTACGTGGCGGCGCTGCAGGTGGACCCGGTGGAAAAGAAGCCGTTCTATCACATGCTGCCGGGCAGCAGCGCCCTGAGCTTCGGTATGCTGGGCTGCGACCTGCACTGTGACTACTGCCAGAACTGGGACATCTCGCAGTTTGGGCGGGACGCGCGCGCGGGCCGCGACCCGCTGATCATCTCCGCGCCGGAGCTGATCCGGCTGGGGGAACAGCGCGGCGCGGTAGTCGTCGCCAGCACATACAACGAGCCGCTGATCACGACTGAGTGGGCGGTGAGCGTGTTCCAGCAGGCGCGGGCCGCCGGGATGCGCACGGCCTACATCTCCAACGGCAACGCCACGCCGGAGGTGCTGGAGTATCTCGCCCCGCACCTGGACGCTTACAAGATCGACCTCAAGACGATGCAGGATCGCGCCTATCGCCAGCTGGGAGCCGTGCTGCAGCACATCCTGGATACGATCAGGGCGGTGCATGAACGCGGGCTGTGGCTGGAGATCGTGACGCTGATCGTGCCCGGCTTCAACGACAGCACCGCCGAGCTGTGGGACGCGGCCCGTTTTATCGCCGGGGTTTCGCCGGATATCCCCTGGCATGTCACCGCGTTCCACCCCGATTACCGGATGCAGGCGCCGCCGCGCACCACGCTGGAGACGCTGACCCGCGCCGCCGAGATCGGCAGCGAGGCGGGGCTGCGCTATGTGTATGCCGGGAACCTGCCCGGCGCGACCGCCGAATGGGAGCACACCCGCTGCCCGGCCTGCGCCACCACCCTGATCCGGCGCTATGGCTTTCACGTGCTGGAGAACCGGCTGGACGCCAGCGGCGGGCGCTGCCCGGCCTGCGGCGCAACCGTGCCGGGGGTGTGGACGTAATAAATGTGCAAGAAAGTTTGCCGCCCATCAGCGCGCGTGGTAGAACAGACCTGCAAGCCCGCAAGGGCCGCGCCCATGATCGCGTCTTATCGGTAGCAATAGTGGAAAGGGAACGAAACGATGGCAGCGATGATTATCCCGAAATACAACCTCGTGCTCACCTACGACCTGCTGCCCGCGAGCGAGGAAGATTTTTACCGGTTCGCGCTGGGTGAATTCGTGCCGGGCATGCAGGGGCTGGGCCTCTACCTGGCCCGCGCGTGGCACACCGCCTATGGCAACTACCCGCTGCGCCAGTCGGAATTCGTGGCGGAAGACCTGGCGACCATCCGCGAGGCGCTCTCCAGTGACGAATTCGCCCAGCTGGAGGAGCACCTGCTCAACTTTGTGACGAACTATGACCGCAAGATTCTGCCCTTTGCGGAGGGCTTTCAGGTGGTGCTTGAGAACTGACTGCTGCCAGCAGTTAGCCTGCTGCCTGTAGCGGGATTTGTAAAGCCCTGCGGGGGAGTGCCTCTCGCAGGGCTTTCTGATCCGCACAGGATGCAGGGCTACAGCTCCAGGCGGGACATGATGTCGTCCAGCCCGTAGTAAGCGGGCCGGCGATCCTCAAACACCGGGATTTTGCGCCGCACCTCGTCCACCACGTCCAGCTCGATATCCACCGTGTACAGGCCGGGCCGCGTCCCCGCTTCCAGGACGGTTTCGCCCCACGGGTCCACGATCATGGAGTGGCCGCCGAACGTCGTCGGGCCTTCGCCGGTGAGCGATTCGCCCACGGTGTTGCAGGCCACCATGTAGTACTGGTTCTCGATGGCGCGGGCGCGGAGCAGGGCGCGCCAGTGCTCGATGCGCTGCAGCGGCCAGGCGGCGGGCAGGACCACGAGCTTGCTGCCCTCAATGCCGTAGCGCCGGAACATCTCCGGGAAGCGCAGGTCGTAGCAGATCGCCACGCCCGTTTTGCCCCAGGGCAGCTCCAGGTTCAGCGGGGACTGCCCGCCCTTGAAGTTGCGCTCCTCCTGCATCAGGCCGAACAGGTGAATCTTGCGGTACACGCCCAGGATGCGCCCGTTCGGGGCGAAGAACGGCGCGGAGTTGTTCACGCCGTCCCCGCGTTTTTCGGGCATCGAGCCGGTGATGCAGATCTTATGCTCCGCAGCGATATTCGCCACCTCCGCAAAGACCCCGGCATTCAGCTGGTGGGCCACCGCGCCGATATTGTCGTAGTGATAGCCTGCCGACCACAGCTCCGGTAACACCACAAGCTGCGAGCCGCGCCGGGCGGCTTCCGCCACCAGGCGTTTCATCCGCTCGATGTTGCGGCGCTCGTCGCCGGGGGTCACCGTCATCTGGGCCAGGCTGATCGTCAGTTTTGACATGGTACTTCCTCGACTCTGCCGGGCGACCGGAGGCAGGGTACGGGCCTGCGCTCTCCCCGGCACCGGGTTCACGATTGCCGGGAGTCTACCCCGAATCGGCGCGCGGGGACAACGCCGCGGGAATCAGATGGACGCAGCCCGGACGTGGTGTGCGTCACGGACTGCGCCCTGGGGAGGTAACAGTCAGTCAGGTGCCGGGCCGTCCCGGCGGGCAGGCGCTACTTCTTCCAGGCGAAGAAGTAGCCGTTCGGCGCGCTGACCCAGAAGTACCCGCTCACGGAGTACCCGAGCCGGTAGCCCTCCCGCTCCATCAGGACCAGGTCATGCGTGGCGGCAGCAACCTGCGCGTTCAGTTCCTCGATCGGGCAGCACATGATCTTCTGGAACGAGTCGGAGCCGGACAGCCGGGCGTACAGGTCCAGGGAGACCACGAACTCGTCATAGACGATCATGTTGTCTTTCCACACCCAGTTGCCGTTGGCTTCCAGCCGGGGCCGGGAGTCGGTATCGTAAAAGACCGCGATCGGCGCGTCAATGTCATAGGCGTTCAGACGGCCGTCATCGAACAGGGGCAGCATCGCATCCAGGTCTTCATTGTACTCGTGGGTGATCTTGCCCCCGCCCTGGGCCAGCACCGGGGTCGTCACCGCCAGCAGCACCACCAGCACAACCAATCCTTTGCGTAACATCGCTTTCCTCCTTTAATACCTGCGAACACATGCAAACGATACACAGCATGAAGGATCGATCTGTAACCGGGTTATCATGGTGGCAATACCATGCAGGGAAATTGAGGGAAGCCACACGCGGGGACGACCAGGAGGCGGCTGGCACAGAGAGAAGATGTCGCGGCACAACCGCACACTAATGCCACTTTCAGCAAAACACGGGTGGCTCTATGCTGTCAAGCTACCGAAAACCTAGATCGCGTGGAATCGCCAGTCCGTACAGCGCGGTGTCACAATGTGAACCTGCGCCACGCATACAGGGCGGTTCAGCCGGTGTACGCGACGCTGTGCGGCCCTGTGGTGATCTTATTTGCAGAAGTTGACCCCGACTGTGCCGCCACCTGTTTCGCTAATACCCTGCGTCAGATGTGGTATTAGTAGCGTCGCTTTGCAAAGCGACGCCACGCACAGGCCACATCGATCAACCAGGATTGACAGCGTTATATCCGGATGAAACTGCGAAACTTCAGCAAGGCGGCGCTGTGCGCAGGAGCGTTTTGGTTTTCCGGTGGGGCTGGCGCCGCCAGCCCGACTGCTGGCGCCGTTAGCCTAACCGCTGACGCCGTCAGCCCAACCGCTGACGCATGATTTCGAACGCCAGCACAGCGGTCGCGGCGGTCGTGCCAAGCGATTCGGGGAAGGCGCGCCCGTAGGGGATTTCGATCACCAGGTCGGCGCTCTCCAGGAACGACCGGGTGACGCCCCGCTTCTCCCCGCCCACCAGCACGAACAGCGGCCCGCTGAGGTCGGCGGCGTACAGCGCGGTGGCGCGCTTTTTGGCGGTGGTGGCCACGGCCAGGCCCCGCCCCCGGAAGAAGCGGGCGGCGTCCTCGGCGGTGTCGGCGATCGCGGTGGGGATGCGCTCCGAGGCCCCGGCGGAGGCGCGCGCCACGATGCCCGCGGCGCTCATCCAGTTGCGGGGCCGCACCACCAGCCCATCTGCCCCGGCGGCATACAGCGCGCGGATCGCCTGCCCGAAGTTGAAGGGGTCTTCCACCCCGTCGATCATGACCACGAACGGCGGCCTTCCCGCCCCGGCGGGCAGCAGATCGGCCAGCGCCACAAAGCGTCGCGCCCCGCAGAGCGCCAGCGCGCCGCCGTGGGTCTGACCGCTGGCCTGCGCGCCGATCACGTCGGCGGGGACGCGCTCCACCGGGACGCCCGCCGCCCCCGCCAGGGCCGCGATCCGGGCCAGGTCGCCGTTACGGTCGCGTTTGTCGCGGTCGATCAGCAGGCGGTGCAGGGTGCGGCTGGCGCTTTCCAGCGCGGCGCGGATGGCGATGTGGCCTTCAAGCACGGCGGTTTCGGGCTGGTCGGTCATGGTCTTTGCACCGTTTCACTGGGATTGCCCGCGGCCAGCGCCCGCACCACCCGGACGGCCTCCGCCGGGTACTCCGGCAGGGCGTCCGCCAGCAGCCGATCCGCCAGGGTCAGCAGCCCGGCCGCGGCCTGCGGCGTTTCCAGCAGCAGCAGGGCGTTGATCTCCGCGCCCAGGGCGGGGTAGGCCTGCTCAAAACGGCGCGCCGGGTCGATGTTATCCAGCCGGTCGGGATGCTCCGCGGGGACGTGTGCCGCGATCAGGGACAGCAGGTCGCCCAGCGCGTGGTTTTTGACGAACGTATGCCCGCTTAACTGCTCGCCGCGGTAGTGCCGCCCCACGCCCACCCACAGGTGGGTGATGAACTGTCCGATGGGCATGACCGTTCCGGGGCGGTTATAGTTATATAGCGATGTGCGCGCGGCGATCTCCAGGGCCAGGGCCTCAATGCCCCCCCGATCGAGCAAAACACGATAGCTGTTCAGGCGAGCGACAAATATATCCTCTGGCCCGAACACGGCATATTCCACCAGGTGGCCGAACGCGTACAGGATCTTGAGGCCGTGTTCCGTTTCGCGGAAGGCCAGCGCGATCCGGTCGTGTTCGGGCAGCCAGTCGAAGGCCGTCCGGAAGTGTTTCTGCGCGCCGGGTTCGGTGATGATCCAGAAGTCGTGGTCGGAGTATTCATCCGGGGCGTGATCGGTGTTCGCCATCGACCCGGCGGCGATCAGGCCCAGCACGCGCGGGTCATCCCGCAGGTTCGCCACCAGCGCGGCGGTGAAAGCGTCATAGTCGGCACGGTTCATGGGGTTCCCCTCTCTGTAAGCCAGCAGGCGCGCAACCGGCCAGTGTTCGCGCGCCTGTGAATGTCACTCAGTCTTCCACCAGCAGGGTTTCCCATTCCTGCAGGGCGGCATTCAGCTCGTGTTCCGCCGCGGCATAGGCTTCGCCCAGCCGGTGCACGCGGTCGGCGTCACCCGCCGCGCTGGCCTCCCCGATATCCCCGCTCAGGTTAACCAGCCGCACTTCCAGTTTCTCGATCAGCGCCTCCAGCCGGGCGGTTTCGCGCTCGCGCTGGTAGGGGGTCAGGCGCCGGCGGGTTGTGCGCTCCCCGGCGGGCGCGGCCTTGCCCTCGCCGTTACCCGCTTTCTGGCGTTTGGGCGTTTCCACCGCGATGCGCTCGGCGGCGGTGCGCTCTCCATTCTCGGCGGGTGACGTATCCGTCAGGGCGGGCGCGACCCCCTCCCGCGCGGCCACGTACTCGCTGTACGGCCCCTCAAAGATGATCATCTCGCCGGGGCGGGCCGCCCAGACCTGGGTCGCCAGCCGGTCGATCAGGTAGCGGTCATGGCTGACCATCAGGATCGTGCCATTGAAATGCTGCAGCACTTCCTCCAGGATCTCCTGGCTGGGGATGTCCAGGTGGTTGGTCGGCTCGTCCAGCAGCAGGAAGTTGGCCCCGCTGAGCGCCAGCTTTGCCAGCGCCACGCGCCCGCGCTCCCCGCCGGAAAGCGTGCTGATCGGGCGCAGCACGTCATCCCCGGTGAAGAGGTACGTCGCCAGGTAGCTGCGCGCCTCGCCCATCTGCATGTGGCGCACGGTCAGGATTTCGTCCAGCACGCTGTTGGCCGGGTTCAGCTCCTCGTGCGCCTGGGCGAAGTACCCGATCCGCACGCTGGCCCCGATCCGGGCGCTGCCCGCTTTGGCGGGGAGCTGGTTCAGCACCGTCTTGAGGAAGGTGGACTTGCCCACGCCGTTGGGGCCGATCAGGGCCGCGATCTCGCCGCGGTAGAGCGTGATGTCCGGCACGGTGAAGAGCAGGTCGCCGTCCGGGTAGCCCACGCCGAGGTTGTAGGTCATCAGCACCTTGTCGCCGCTGCGCAGCGCCGCCTGCAGGCGCACTTTCATGTGCTTTTCATGTCGGGGCGCGCTCAGCAGAGCGCTGTTCTCGCTGGAAAGGTCGCCGCGCAGCGCGGCCTCCAGGCGGTTCAGGTCGCCGCGCGCGTTGCCCAGCACCATCGTCTCCAGCTTCTTGATCTTGCCCTTCGCCTGGCTGGTGCGCTGGCGGCCCATGTTGCGCCGGATGTATTCCAGCTCTTTTTCGATGAACGCCTGCTGCGATTCGTATTCCTTGCGCAGCCGTTCGTGGCGCTCCTCGCGCTGGGTGACATAGTGGCTGTAGTTGCCGCGGTAAATCTCCAGCCCGCCGAAGGCCATTTCCCAGATCGTCGTGATCACGCGATCCATGAAGTAGCGGTCGTGGCTCACCACCAGCACCGCGCCGTCGAAGGACTTCAGGAAGCCCTCCAGCCATTCCACCGCGTCGATGTCCAGGTGGTTGGTCGGCTCGTCCAGCACCAGCAGGTCGGGCGCTTCCAGCAGCAGCCGCCCCAGCAGGGCGCGCGTGCGCTCCCCGCCGGAGAGTTTGGTCAGCGGGCGGGCGTATTCGTCCTCCGCAAAACTCAGGCCGGTCAGCACCATCTGGATGCGGTGCTCATATTCAAAGCCGCCGGCGTGCTCGTAGCGCGCCTGGAGCTTGCCGTAGGACTCGATCAGGGCGGCGTCGTCAGGGCGCTCGGCCATCTGGTGTTCCAGCTCGGCCAGGCGGCTTTCCATCTCCCGCAGCGGGCCAAAGACGCGCAGCATCTCCTCATGCAGGCTGTGGTCGCCGCTGAGCTCCGGGCGCTGGGGCAGGAAGCCCATGCTCAGCCCGCTGGCCCGGGTGATGCTGCCACTGGACGGCGTGTCCAGCCCGGCGATCAGGTTCAGCAGCGTGGTTTTGCCCACGCCGTTGGAGCCAACCAGCGCGATCCGCGCGCCGTGGGGGATGCTGGCGCTGATCCCGGCGAAAATGTCCGCAGCGCCAAAACTTTTGCCAACGTTAGAAAGTGATACAAGGGCCATAATGTTCGTTCCCGGTGTTATCGAACGGTCAGGGTGAGTGCGCGGCGCTGGCGGGCGCGGCATCCCGGCGGCGGGTGGCCCCGGCGGGCAACAAAAAAGGCTGCGGGATGGCACGCCCACAGCCTTAATAACCTGTTCATCAATCAGTTAATGGCAGGTGGGCGCAGCACAATGATGGGTAGCCGGGACGGCTGTCATCGTCATCGTGGTTGTCATTTGCCCGCTGCCTGTAACATGCTAAGAACCTTTCAATACAAGCGAAGAAAAGTGTACATGGCGCGCGCTTGCCTGTCAAGCGTGACGCGCCGCGCCGGTCGCGGCAGTTTCGCCACAAGTCGCTTGACAAATCAGAAAATTTGTTCTATTCTGTAAAAGTCGATTGTTCTTGTCCGATTAAGTAAGAAGAGGGGTTGGTTTTTATGGGGCGTAAAATTGTGCATGTTGAAATGTGGGCGGAGGATCGGCTGGCTACCGCGAATTTCTACGCGGCGCTCTTTGGCTGGCAGGTGCAGGACTACGCAGATATGGGCTACACGATGCTCAATACCGCCGAGGATGCCATAGGGCTGGGGCTGGGCCAGCCCTCAGACCAGAGCCCCGACGTGACCATGTTCTACATCGAAAGTGAGGACCCCGCCGCCGACCTGCAGGCAATCGCGGCGCAGGGCGGCACGATCGCCGCGGAACCGATGGAAGTCCCCGGCGTGGGGACGATCGCGTTTTTCCGCGACCCGGCCGGCAACCTGGTGGGCCTTGCCAGGTTCCTGCCGATGTAATCCCAGGAGGCGACTATTCGACCAGACACCTGCAGCACAAAGGACATGCGCCACAGACGCGGAGCTTCGGACAGGCTCCGCGTCGTCTTGTTTTTCTAGCCTCTGACCGGGGCGCAGCATGCCGGATGGCATCCCATCCGCGCGCCCCTACCATTTCCGCTGCGGCGGGCCGGACGCGGTTTTGGCCTTTGCTTTCGCTGGCCGCTATGCCGCTAAGCCGCTCGCCGCTGTTTTGCCAATTGCCCCGGAGATGCGCCCGCCGTTATAATCCCCGGTGAACCCGTGATTGTCTGGCGAGAGCGACACCCCATGATCCCATCCCCACGCCGCGAAATCCCCTCCGACCACCAGGGCGTGCTGGTTGCCGCCGTGATCATGATGCTGCTGGGCTGGCTGGGCCTGTACCAGCTGGTCATGACCACCCTGCCGCTGGCCTTCCCGCGCTGGATGTTCTTCATCCTGCTCTTTTCCGCCGTGACCGGGACCGCCATCCCGATCGTGCGCTACCTGAACATCCACCTGACCCAGCGGCCGTATGCCATCCCCTCCGGCGGCGTGATCCTGCGCCAGAGCGTGTGGGTGGGCCTGTTCGCGGTGACCTGCGCCTGGCTGCAAATTCCGCGCGTGCTGAACCCGCCGGTGGCGTTTTTCCTGGGGCTGAGTTTTGTCGTGATCGAGGTGTACCTCCGCCTGCGGGAGCGGGCCGAAGAGGGCGGGATTGACTGACGAGGCGAACCGTGACTGATTCGATCAACCACCGGCTGCGCGCCCTGCCCGGCGTGGATGCGCTGCTGAACACCGACACCGCTGCGGCGCTGGGCGACGTGTACGGGCGGGAGCAGGTCGTGCTGGCCCTGCGCGCCGCGCTGGAGGACGCCCGCAGCGCGATCCGGGCGGGCGCGCCCGCGCCGGAAGAGATGGCGCTCATCGACCGGGCGGCGGCGTGGCTGCACCGCCAGGCTGCGCCCACGCTGCGCCCCGTGATCAACGCGACCGGCGTGATCATCCACACCAACCTGGGCCGCGCCCCGCTGAGTCAGGCCGCGCTGACCGCCATGCAGGAAGTCGCGGCGGGCTATTCCACCCTCGAATACGACCTGGAACCCGGCACGCGCGGCAGGCGTGACACCCACGCCGAGCGCATCGTGTGCGACGTGACCGGGGCAGAAGCCGCGCTGGTGGTCAATAACAACGCGGCGGCGGTGCTGCTGATCCTGATGGCCTTCGCGCAGGGGCGCGGGGCCGTGATCAGCCGCGGGCAGCTCGTCCAGATCGGCGGCGGGTTCCGCATCCCGGACGTGATGGCGCAGTCCGGCGCGCGGCTGGTGGAGGTCGGCACGACCAACCGCACCGCCCTGGCTGATTTTGAGGCGGGCATCGACGCGGAAACTGCCCTGTTCATGGTGGCCCATGCCTCTAACTTTAAGCAGATCGGTTTTACGGAGCAGCCCGCGCTGGATGCCCTGGCCGCGCTGGCCCACCGCCATGACCTGCTGCTGGTGAACGACCTCGGCAGCGGCGCGCTGCTGGATACGGCCCCCTACGGCCTGGCGCACGAGCCAACCGCCCAGGAAGCGCTGGCGGCGGGCTGTGACCTGGTGTGTTTCAGTGGGGATAAGCTGCTGGGCGGGACTCAGGCCGGGATCATCGTGGGCCGGGCGGACCTGGTGGCCGCGCTGAAGCGCCACCCCTTCGCCCGCGCCGTGCGGATGGATAAGCTCGGGCTGGCCGGGCTGGTCGCCACGCTGGAAAGCTACCGGCGCGGCGCGGCGCTGGAGGAAATCCCCGTGTGGCGCATGATCAGTGCGCCTGCCGACGCTATCAGGCGTCGGGCGCAGAACTGGCGGCGGCGCATCGGGGCAGGGCGCGTGATCGAAGGGCGCAGCACGGTCGGCGGGGGCAGCCTGCCCGGCGAGACGCTGCCCACCTGGGTGCTGGCGCTGGATGTGCCGGGGCCGGACGCGTTCGCGGCGGCGCTGCGCGCGGAGCCGCTGCCGATCATCGCCCGCATCCAGGGCGATCGCGTCCTGCTGGACCCGCGCACCGTCCTCCCCGCGCAGGAAAAGGCGCTCGTGGCGAGCGTCCGGCGGCTGGTGGAACTCAGTAACTAAGTTTTGCACAAGCAGTTTATTCGAGGTAAAAGCTGCTGTTCGTTACTGTCTAGGTCAGGAGGGGGTGCATGGCAGGTTTCGATATTGCCTCATTTGGACAACTTCGACCTCCCAAGTTTATGTGTGAAAAATGCAAAGCGGTGGCCCAGGTGCTGAATGACGGTTTTTCTAATGATGGATACAGGAGTAATTACCGCTGCAAGTCTTGTGGAGTTGAATATGTTCCAACTGAAGAATACGAATCATTACAGCAATATCTCCAGCAAAAGGGATATATACTCCGTTACGATGATCTTTATGAACATATGACTTCACTAGCAGATATTTCGCTTAGAATGCGAAAATCACTTGGGGAAGATGTTGGAAGGTCAAGTCCCAAATCTTCTGTA
>NPIE01003761.1_pt1 | contig 27142 bp, 19 predicted proteins | sample 8637661 | NCBI WGS metagenome assembly NPIE01 (sample SAMN07420842, study PRJNA396082) | bioreactor metagenome | isolation source: sample BA12 brine-fed electro-methanogenic bioreactor BA | place: Japan: Kochi | collected 2016-12-09 | reverse complement strand
ATTGGAGAAGATTTTTCATGGTTGAATTCGATTTTGATCGTTGTTGTCGTCGTTACGGCCGACTATGATAGGCGAAAGCCATTTATAACGAAACTGGCGTTCTCCTGTCTTTGGACCCCGCCAAAAGCCGTGCCAATGCGCCCGGCGCAAATGCGGTTTGACAACGCGGCCGGACGGTTCCGTTTCGTTCACATGCCGCAACTGGGTGCCGGTCTTTTCTCCGATCGACCAGATTTTCGGTTTGTCGGGCGGGAATAACCGCCAACCACCTTTGACCTTTTTCGGCCGCGGATAATGCGGTTTCTCCTCGGGTACCTTCGGGTCGACAATTTCCGGCTCTTCGCTGCACAGGTACAGAACCAGGCTCACTAACGGATTGATCGATTTGGCGATATTCTCAACCGAAACGCCAATTTCAGAGGATTCAGGCATCACAATGTTTGCTTGTTCGCCCTGCCGTTTCGCTTCGCTAAACCACCGGTCAACCGCTTCGGTAATCGTCCATGGCCCGATATGCAGAATATGCGGTTGTAGTTCGGATTCGGTATCGAGCAGAAAACGCAGCTCGTTTCGGTGCGTGTTCGTGTCCTGTTCCAGATGCACCCAGAAACCGTAGAGGCGTGTTTCAAACCACCGATAATCTTCCGGCATTTCAATATAGACGCACCATTCAGGCAGGCGCAGCAAGACATCGCTTGGGATCTCGCCTTTAACCGTCGTGTCGGCCAATGCGGCAAACGTGTCTGGATCGAATCGGTAAACGCCTTGGCTGTATCGCCAGGAACCCAGCGCGGCAAGGTTCGCCACGTCGGCAACGAGGTTCAACGGCAAGCGGCCGGTTTGATGTTGCGCGCTGATAATTGAGTACCAAGCGGCCATCGGCATAAAGCACCAGTTCGGCCAATCGGGTAAATCCTTGTCCCGGTATTGCCGGAAAATCTCGACCTGCTTCCAGGCATCGGGATAATGTTTAGCAATGGCGTTCAAGTTCTCAAGGGGGCGTAGCATAAAAGGCTTCAAAGGCTGTCAAACAAGCTATCTAAGCATAAAACAAACTAATTTGTCGCGTCCTTGCGGCGATTGATCAATCGATAAAAGTTCGTCGTTCGTTTATTTTGATTTATTTTCCGTTCCTTACGGCCCCCCCTTTTTTTGTTGAGTAAATTACTCGGTCTTTCTTCGGCATTTAACTCCGGCAGCTTTGGGCCGATTTTGATCGGCGTTAACAACTGGATAGAATTAAAGTGAGAAAAACTGAATTTATAAAATCAGACAATCCGAGATAAAAATGCCGGATAAGTGCAAAAAACCCGATTATAAAATCAAGAAACAACAACTAACCAATACAGGCCGTCCGCTTAGGTCGCTGTTCCTGTGCATGTTTTTGTTCCTTCGTTTGCTCCTGCTTTTCGCGTTGTACATTGTCCTGAAGGGCCTGGCTAAGTGCCGCCCTAACCTGGCGTTCCAATCCGTTTCGCCCTAATTGGCTCCGTGTGGCAAGATCATTAAAATCTGTATGTGCCTTCATTTTATCAAGGGCATCAATTTGTTCAGAACTGAGCAAAGCATTTTGCAGTTTAATCACTTCCTGATCCGAAAGTTTTACCGTTTCCGGCTCCTTCTGAGCGGCTTCGAGACGGCGCATTGCACGATCATGCTCTCTATACTGTTGGGGAGTAAACGATTCAAGATTAGATGGATAAACATTTTCACCCGGCGCAAAGATTGGAAATATCGCTGTGCCATTAACAGCCTTGGCCGCCTCTTCGGCTTTACTGCGACCTGGATTAATACCATCCGTGAGAAGCCGGTTCCTATCGTCGTCGCCGGCGATGATAACGGGTTTATCCGGAAACTTTTCGCGCAACGCCTTGGCCACAACCGGAAGATTCCCGGAATCAAATGCGGCTACAGTGGCGAAACCCAATGCCTCGGCATTAGTGGCGGCCGTCGCGTAACCCTCAGAAATGACCAAGGCCGGTGCTTGATCAAGGGATTCAATCCCACCAATCACATGGAAGCAACCTTCTTTACGGCTATCTTTGGCGAACCGCTTGGTTCCATCTTCTTGAATATACTGCATCGTCCATTGCTTGCCGTCGACGTCAGTGGCCGGAATGTACGTTTTCTGGCCCCCGGCGTCGGTGAGTGTGCCTGCATGTGGCTGAATGCCTTTATCTCGCAGATAGGGGGTTGGCTCGAATACCGGCACTAAATTAGCCGTTTGACGGCTTACTCGTTGCGCAGTAGCTTCATGGACTCGTTCCTGTTCAGCCGCCCTGGCTGCCAATTTCTCGGCAGCCTCGGCCTGCAATTTTGCTTTTTCCTGTGGATCGAGCAAATATCCCTTTGATTTCCATTTCATATCAATGCCGGTGCGGTTGTTCTTAATGTAGCCGGCAGGATGACCATCCAAGTGACCGACATAGAATCCGGATTTCTCTCCGGTCTTATCGCCCCCCACTTCGATTCGGTGTTTTTTGCCGTCCATAATTGGGTGTCCGTCGGCCACAATAAAGTCGATCGATCGCATGGCGTCTGCGAATTCCTCCATGGGGGATATTGCCGGACTTTGTTGATTAGGGACATTATCAGGCTTCCAGCGCTCCAACTCATCCCTCTGTGCATTAGGGCCAACGTACCACGACTTAGCAACTTTATCCCATAACGCACCGGCGGATTTGGCGGCGTTACGTTCACCATACGGCACTGCTAAATACTCGCGTTTATCATTTTTGACCGGGCTTACGGGTTCGTAATCAATGGGTCGATCAACCGAATCGTCGCTTTTATGTGTTATCCAGTTAGCAAACGGTTCGGGATCAACGCCAGGGGGAATAAACCAAGATCGCTCTTGACGGTCCCACCGAGCACCAAGCTTTTTCGCGTTATCCTTTTCCTTATAGGGAACATTGATATAGGTCCTGAAATTAGACGTTGAATCAGTATCTCCCTGCGTAATGTTTTCGGTATTACTGCGTTCGGTTTTAGCCGCCAAAATATCTTCCGGACATGCTTCACCGAAGTGCTTAATCCATCGATCTCTTAAGGCCGGTTTGTTGCTCATCAATGCGGTTGTTACTGTTAGATTGAACGTTTTTGCATTGTGATCGTGCTCATAAAGCATAACCGCACTCTCTTCCAGATAATCGCGCTCACTTTCATCTAAAGAAAGGGCGTCTTTGAATGCTGTAGTAGGATCGTTGTAACGTTTGGCTTCATCGAGTCCACGCCATCCATCACCGTTCCAAAACGTAAATTGATCGCTGGCTAGAATAAATTCTTTGCTATTCGTTTCCGGGGGTTCCATTGACACAATCTCATCCAACAATTCCCGTTTGCTTAATGATTCGGAGCGGGCCAATGCCGACAACTTTGGTGTCAATGGCGAAAGTTTTAACAATCGTGCAAGCTCGTCTTGGTATTCTGTCATCGCTTTATCCTCGTTGGCTTGGGATACATTGCCTCCATCTATTGATTTCCGTGCGTCATTAATTGCGTTGTGCCATGCTTCAGATGCGGCAAGAAACACTTCTTTGGAGGCTTGAACAATGGGATCCTCATGGCTTAATTGGTAACGGGCCTCATTTGCGCTGGATTCACCGTACACACGGACTAACTCCTGATGATAGTTTTCCTCCGCAGCTTGCATGCGCTGGTATTCCTTCGTGGTAAGATCGGCGAGTGTTGCAGTGTGTGTCTGCTCTTTCTCCTGCTCCTGGATGTGCTGTTGTTCAAGACCAAGAATATAGCCTTGTATCTTTTCGGCATCAGCGGCCGCTCGGAATATCTCTAATGGATCTTCCTTAAGCGCCTTGATCCACGATCCAACATAAGCCGCATGTTGACCTGGATCATGTCCAATCCCAAGTTCATCACCCAAAATCATGCTGGAAATTTCCGCCCGAAGTTCTTCCTTGGCGTACCCCTCGCTGCCGAAAGGATGTGCCAGGTCTCGATCTAGGCGTGATGAGTGACCAGTCCAGTGGCCCAACTCGTGTAATGCCGTCGAGTAATAGCGATCTGCGCTTGAAAACAACCCCTTATCCGGCAAGTGAATGCTATCGGTCAATGATCGGTAAAATGCTCTTTCACCGCCGTTATGCTGAATATTGGCACCGGATGCGTTCAATATAGTCTCCGCCCGCTCGATCGGATCCCATGTTTGTTCTTTTTTCTCAAGCTCCGGCAATCCATCGATTTGTTCACCGTTGAATACGGTCGCGAAAAACACACGAGGACGTTCCAGCTTAACAGTCACTTTAACGGGCTTTCCTTCGGCGTCTAAAACGGGTTTTCCATACTCATCTTTCTTGGTCTGTTCTTCGGTGAACTTCCAATATTGAATACCCGTGCCCTTCTCGCCTTTCCGGACTTGCGCTCCTTCAGCTGCCGCTTGGTTATACGTCATCCAACGCTGATCGACGCGATCCTGAGCCATCAGGTGCAGCGCATTGATCCCCTTGTAGCGATTCCCGGTAGTCGGGTTATACGGCAAGAAAGATCCTGACGCTCCGGCCTCCCAAGGTCGTTGCCACGGCGCTGTCCCTGCTTCGAGTTGCTTGATTAAATTCTCGGCGACTGTCTCGTGATACGGTTTCTTCTGATTCTTCTGACTCATTGAAATAACCTCACTTTGGCTTTGTAGGTCTGCGGTATTACTGACATCATCAGCTTTGACGACCAACTCACTATTCACAGGGGGAATGGCCGATTCGTTTTTTACTTTGGGAATGCCATGTTCTTGCTCAACTTCATCGTTTTCCTTGTTCCGGCTTTTCTCGACCAAATCAACAACAGGCTTTGATGCGGTGATCCGTTCAAACACTCCAACTCCGTTGCTACCCGTTGGAATAAATACCCGATCCACCCAACTGATACGCTCGACAAATGCGCCCTGATCTTTCAGAAGACGTTGTTCGGCATCGGTTAGATAGCCTCGCCCTTTGATCTCGATCCGATCCTCGCGATTGACCTTGGCGGTTGTAATTTCCCAGCCGTTTGAAAGAATGGCCTTGTTGCCGTTCTTTATTGAATTAAACAAATCGTTGGTCGGCATATTGGACAAACCGGAATCCAACCCCAAATTCTTGAGCGTTTGCTTGGCGGCCTTTGGCCCCAACATTCGGCCCAGCAGCTGCTCGCCGTCATCGGTTTGCAACCGCTTGATGGTTTCCGATCCCTCGACACGATCCCAAATAGGCAGGATCACGCCGACTATCATCCGCTCAGTTTTGGTTTCAGTTTTCGGCGCATTGGCCAGTTGTTCATTCCAAAGTTTTTTGGCCTCCGCTTCATCTATAGCCCGAGTCAATGTCACCTTCTGGTAACTACCCGAAAGAACCCTGTAATCCCATCCACGACTAATCGCATCGGCATTATCGATGTATCGATGATCGTTTTTTCTGATCGTATGCACGACGCCGCGGTGTACCGTCTTGCCTTCTGAATTGAGTCTTTCGCCTATATCCGAAAGAAAAAAGACATCTCCTTTGTTTTTTCCGAATTCAGCGACAAACCATCCACTTATGTCGTTATCCCTCGGATTTTCACGCACTAACTTTTTGGCATCTTCCCATGAGTTATATTTAACCTCGTTGGTAACAGCCAACTCGACATAGCGGGTCTGTGCTCCGGTATTTTTATCTTCATAAGCAACATCATCACGCGTCTTGACAATGCTCAGAGCGGTCAAGGTCTGCAATCCGACATCATATAAACCCCGCTGTTTGGCATATTCCACGGCCTCTATCAACCTATCCTCAAACTCGCCAAAAACAGCGTTCTGCATGTCCGTTTTCAGCGACAACAACCGATTCAAAAACTGCGGTATTGCCGGGATCTTGCTTTCACTCAACGATAAATTCTCATCGAGCAGATTTAACCCCATCTGCTTGGTGACCTCATGAAATGACAGGCTGGTTTGACCGCGATAAAGATCACTAAAGAAATTCTTCAGCGCAGTCGAGGCATATTCGCTCTCAAGATTATCGGATGCCGTAAACATGCCTTGACCGGTCGCTTCACGTTGGCCGCGAGTTAATGCGCCTAACTGATCCAGTCTGCGGGCAATGGATGACACGAAACGCTTTTGCGCCTTCAGGTTGGTCGTGGGCAACACATAATGCGGTTCTTGCGCCTGGTTAGTCCTATGGGTTCGGCCGAAGCCTTGTACCGCAGAATCGGCTCGCCAACCCGGCTGCAAAATATAGTGAACCCGTTTACGCTGATTTTCGGCGGTATTGTCGGCATGAAATGAGTACCCGGTGCCACCCGCTCCGGAAAACACCAAAATATCTTTTTTGTTGTTTTGGAAGGCTTCAGCATCGGCCCTGGACGCATTCTTACCTCGCTTTTCTTCAACAACCCTTAGATTGCCTTCATCATCACGAACCTGGACAAACCTACGGCTACGGCCGGTGACTTCGGCTACGGTGTCAGAACCAAAGGCGTTGATGATGGAATCGAGCGGATTCTCAGGCACCCGGATTTGATGCAGCGTTTCCAATAAAGCATCACGCAAGGCAATCGCTTCGCGATCAAAGACCTGATTACCTTCTGCATCACGGACAGGGATATAAACAGTATTACCGTTACTGTCTTTAGACTCTTCATAGGCCGCAACCGGAAAACCGTTGCGAACGTAGTCCATCAACATCTGTCTTGGCGTAAAATCCAAGTCTTCAAGGGCTGCGTCATTGGACGCCGCATCGGCAATGATCCGTTCTTGGGACGCTTCGTTTGTGTTGACCAACTGAATGACGGCAACATGGCCGGCATCCAGCTGTTCGCGAATATCGTCAATCACACGAGGCGTTTGCATCGCGGTGATGATTTGATTGAAAAAACGCTGATGAGCGCCCCAGAATTGCGACATTGCCGCACTCTTCCCTGCGCCGCTCTTACCGGCTTGGGTGATTTCCAATGCCTGATCCACATTGTCTAAAACCACTTGCCAAGCGCCGGCGAGTTCGTTGTAGATGTCTTCCTGCAAATCTGAAAGCGTATGCTCCAGCCGTTCATAGCTCACGCCGTCATACGACAGCGAACGGGCGAGATACATGCCCATCGCCTTCATATCACGGCTAATCAGTTCCATTGAGGCAATACCGCCTTTAGACACATTATCGATAAACGCAGTCGTGTCGGCGAATGGCGTGCCTTCACCCCACAGACCCAGCCGATCCGCGTAGCTCAAGTTGCTAATTTCCGTAGCGCCGGTAGCCGACACATAGGTGACACGCGCATTGGGCAGTTCTTTTTGCAGATTGATACCGGCAATCGCTTGTTGCGAAGGCTTTTTAACGCCGCGTTTGCCCTTGACGGCAATAGCGTTACCCATGCTATGCGCTTCATCAAATGCAATCACGCCATCAAAATCTTTGCCCAGCCAGTCAATGATCTGTTGAGCTCGGGTCTTGCCGCCCTTCTGCCCTAAGTCATTGGCTAGTTTTTTCTCGCCCCCGCGAAGTGTTGAATAAGTGGTAAACAGAATGCCGTCTTTTTGAGTGATTTCATTACCGGCCTTGGTTTTGCCCTGAAAGAAAATCTTGCTGGGATCGCCGCCTACGCCTGCGAAATCCCGTCTCGCATCCTCAATCAATCCCTCGTTGAACGAAACCCAGACGGCCTTGCTTCGACCCTGCATCAGGTTATCGAGAATAATGCCGGATATTTCCCGGCCTTTGCCGACGCCGGTGCCGTCGCCAATGAAAAAGCCCTTCCGTGATCCATTCGGCAACAATTCGGAATGTGCTTGTCCTGCGTAAACAATAGACTCAAGTTGCGCAATAGACAGTAGGCCATCTTGTATTACATTCACGGGCAAAACCGGAGCATAAGTCGGCGTTAGCGGCTCAACGGCCGACATTGCCGCTGACTGCACCAGCTTTCCGGGGTGTGGTTTTGCGCCTGGAATAGTGAGGCGTTGCGGGCTGTAAGATGCGAATACCGAATCGGTGAACTCGCTAACTTCTCCGCTCTTGACCTCTATTGCAACGGCACCGACAGGGTTGCTTTCGCTGATGCCACTATTTCCTCCAATATCTGCGCCGCCGCTTCGGCCAGTGTCTCCGACAGTTCCATTTGAAATTCCACTCCCAGTTCCGATTCCGTCATTAGCGTCATCGCCAATTCCGGATTCGCCTCCAACTTGGCTATCAGTAACAGAGGCTCCTGAATCTCCCCCGTGTCCAATAGGTTCCGTTCGAGAGCTTCCCGTATCAGAACCAGTGCCGCGAGCTCCGTCGCTGGGTTGTAAACTATCCGGGACTGTTGGAGTATCTTCATCGATTGCTGGTTGATTGAAGCCTCGTTGTATGTGCTGACGTTCATTTCTAATACCTTCTAATAATATGGGTAAATCGGCGACCGAATCGACTCTACCCGTTAAGACGGGCTGAGTCGTCATCCCGGTTTTATCGATAACCAAGAGTTGGTTATCGAACGTCGTACCGTACTTCGCATACTCCTTGCCGGCTATGCCGACATTCGCACGCACGTTGTACTTTTTCTCTATCTCCTTCCACCACTTACCGAATGCCGGTCGATCAGCGGCCATTCCATTGCCGACGACAGCAACCAGCCGGCCGCCGTCTTGTAAGCGTTTTAATGCCTGTTCGATGTGCCTTGCGCCGTTCGATGTGTCGCGCTGCCCTCGAACTCGGCCAGCGGTCGAAGAAAACGGCGGATTCATGACAATGACGGAAGGCTTTATGTCGGGTGGTAATACGTTGTCCAACTGCTCCGCGTTTTCCTTGAACAGTCTCGCCTTTGGAAACAGTGAGGAAAGTAACGCCTGCCGGCGTGACGATAACTCATTTAAAACAATTTCGGCCCCTGCAATCTTTGACCAGATCGCTAAATCGCCAGTACCTGCGGAGGGTTCGCCCATCACATCATAGGGCTTGACGTTCGCCACCCAATTGGCAACAAAAGATAAAGCGGGCGGTGTACTGAATTGCTGAAACTCTTCCATTTCCTCATCCCGCCGCGTCTGCGTGGGCAGTTTCTGGATTCGGCTGGTGAGTTCTTTAGTTTTGCTGGTTGCCCATGCGGCATTCTGTTCAGTCCAATCGGCTTTCTCGGTGTTGCCTAGATGGATGTTGAATGCAGTTTCCATCGCATCATAGGCGTCTTTCGTTGAATAAACCCCTTCGGCCATCGTTCCGCCGAAAGCATTATTGGCCTCATCAGTTAAGAATTTTGTCGTGATTTCACCGTCCTTATCGAGCTTATCAGCGAGTCGTAACGCGAGAACATAGCGAGACTGATCTATCGATATCGGTGATGGGTCCGCCTCTTCTTTTGAATGAACAATCGGCGATATCGGCGCATCGGCCACAACCAGCCAGTCGCTAAATAAATCCCATTGATCCGGATTCGATTTCTTCGCCATATTTAACTACCCGAGATTAAGTCCGCGCTACTGTCTAACGCGTCTGATTCACCGATAGCGTCCTCTTCAAATGCACCGGCTTTCTCGGCCTCATCCGGATCAAACTCCACCTCAAAGCCTGGCGCCGTTTCTGCATCGCTCAGTTTTTCAATCAGTGCGTCAGTCGGCTTGATCGCTATCTCGATTTCGGTGTTTGAACGGCTATTAGTTTCATTATTCATGATGGTATTACCCCTTAATGACTGCCTCATTGTTATCTCGGCCCTTGCTATAGTCGGGTCGTCCTTTTAGCTCGGGATAGGTTTGCTTGCAGGTAGGGAAGTTGCTGCATCCCCACCAAAAATGCCCTGGCTTTTTGCTGGGCCGACGTGAAAGGCCGCTACCGCACGCCATGCATTTGTGCAGCGAAGATACCGGAGTCCCCTCTTTACCGCCGGCAATGCGCACGGCTCCCGCGTTCGCCTTCGCCACTTGTTCGCGGATAAAATCCTCTTGCCGGGCTATGAATGCGCCCATCTCGGTATTGCCTTGCTCGATACCTTTCAACATTCGTTCATACAAGGCAGTCAAAACCGGACTTTTCACGACTTCCGGCAAAGCATTGATGACGCTGCGACCCAATGTCGTGCTAATAATATGTTTGCCCTTGAGTTCTAGGAACTCTCGGCGTTTTAACTCCGAAAGAATGGATGCTCGGGTGGCCGATGTACCGATGCCATCGCCATCACGCAACACCTTCTTATGATCCGGGTCCGATACAAATTTATGTATGTTCTCCATTGCGCGGGTTAACGTGCCTTCGGTAAACCTGGCCGGCGGCTTCGTCTTGGCATCCCGTCTAGTGGCCTGTCCGCAGGTCACATCGTCGCCTTGTTTCATGGCCGGCAAGCGTTGCCCGTTGCCTTCTACCGAATCGTGTTTGTCGTCCTCGTCGGCTTCTTGGAATACATCTCGCCAGCCGTTGCGCGTGATGACCTTCCCTTTCGCGGTGAAGGTTTCGCTCTCGACTTCCGCACTCACGGTTGTTTGCATGTACTCGTGCAACGGATAGAACTGAGCTAGGTAAGCCCGAACAATCAGCTCATAGATAGTGCGCTCTTTGTCACTAAGGCCGGATTTTCCTCCCTTGTGCAGCGTCGGGATGATCCCGTGGTGCGCGGTGATCTTCGAGTCGTTCCACGTTTTGGACTTGATGCGTGGATCGGCACCGTCCACGATCCCGCCCAGCTCGGGATTGACGTATTTGATCGCTGCCAAAATACCGGCTGCATCGGCGTGTTGAGATTCCGGCAGATAGGCGCAATCGGTACGCGGGTAGGAAGTCAATTTGTGCGTTTCATAAAGCGCCTGGCAGGCTTTCAGCACCTCTTCAGAGCTATAGCCGAATTTATGAGAGGCTAATAGCGTTATGTCGGACAGCGCAAAAGCCAGCGGCTGGTTTTGTGCCTTGGCTTCCTGCTTATACTCGGCAATGATGCCGGGCTTGCCGGCTATCTTCTCGACAAGCGCGTTGGCAATAGCGGTATCGACAAGTCGGCCTTCGGAATCAAGGCCGACTTGATCTTCTTTAGCCTTCCACGCGGCGAAAAAGGAACCTCCCGCATGCTGAAGCTCGGCTCGGATAGTGTGGTACGGGACCGGCTTGAATCCTTCGATTTCTCTATCCCTCGCAACAACTAGGGCCAAGGTGGGCGTCTGTACTCGGCCAACGGTCAGCAACGCTCGAGAACCGCCACGTTGCGCCCGCAACGTGAATGCGCGGCTAAGGTTCATACCAATGAGCCAGTCGGCACGCTGCCGTGCCTTGGCGGCATCGGCCCAGCCGGCAAAATGGGTGTTATCCTTCAAGGCGGCCAAGCCACGTTGGACTGAAACAGAGTCTTGCGCAGACACCCAGAAACGACGTACAGGCTTGGTATTGTTGAAGTGTTCAAGGACCTCATCTACCAGCAATTGTCCTTCACGGTCGGGATCGCCGGCGTTCACGATGACGTCGGCCTCTTTGAGTAGCTTACCGATCGCGGCCAATTGTTTCTTTGCATCCTCCTTGGGCATGAGTATCCAGGTCGTCGGAATGATAGGCAGTTCATCAACTCGCCAGACTTTCTTGCCATTGTGGCCGCGTGGTACATCACTCGGTGTGTAATCATCCGGTTCGGCCTGTTCGAGCATGTGTCCAAAGCACCAGGTTACTTTGTCGCTCCCACACTGGATAAAGCCATCGCCTTTGCCTGTCATTCCCAATTCCCCCGCAATGGCTTTTGCCACAGAAGGCTTTTCTGCAATAAATAGATTCATACCCGCTCCTTACAACGTCATTACCGGCCGTATCACGGTCTTAATTTGTGAACGATCGACAGGCCCGAAGTAGCGGCCATCAAAGGACGTGCCGCTAACATCGGACATCAGCAGTAATTCGTCGTCGCCTAATCTATAGTGATCTGCCTGGAAATGCGGCAATGCCCGCCCGGCACTATCAACCTTGCGGGGTACACTGAAAGGAAGAAGCTCGCCATTGACCCGTACACCCGCTTCATCGATCACTACGATGTCGTTTTTAGCCGCTAAAATGCGTTTCATCAGGTAACCATATCCACCCGGGCAAAACCCGCCCCCGATATACCCTCTTTCCTTCGCCATTGTGAACACTTCATTTTCCGGCGGACAAAACAGCACATAGGCGCCTTTCGCTACTTGAGCATTGCTGGTCAAATACAATCCAACCGGAATGCTTTTCGTTGTGTTAATGCGTACTCCGGCAGCATAAGCGCATCCACTAACGATCAGAGCGGCAATTCCTGCTCTCGCAACACGATCCGTAAAGCGTTTCAAGCATTTCATATCGTGATCTCCACTTCGTCGTGCACCTGAATAAGTTTGTCGCTCAACAGCGGAGCCGGGATCGAAGCCCGCGCTTGAAAAATCGAGTCCTTAAAATAGAGCGGTTGTTTTCCATAGATGGCGGGATAACCGGCTACATAAATAACCATATCCCCCGCTTCTTCAATCTCACCCGCCGCATTCTTACGCGGCCCCGGCATACGTAGGCATTCATCGGCCGTCAATAATGGCCTCTGCACTTCCTGAATGGTACGTGAGACTTGTCCCATCATAGCGGCCGTTCGGCGTCCGCTTGTGGTGATCTGCTCTTTAATCACAGTGGTTTGCCCGGTTAAGCGCGAAAGATGCTCGGCCGTCTCAATGCGATTGGGTGGATAAGCGTTCTGAACGTGGCAATTCGAGGTAATCTGTTCATCGTGACCGTATCCTGTTTCACGGCTCTTGAGCTGGTTAATGTCCTGACAGATCAGATAACACTTGATTCCGTAACCGGCTACGAAAGCCAGAGACTCTTGCAGGATTTCCAACTTTCCAAGACTTGGAAACTCATCCAGCATCAAGAGCAAACGATGTTTGTAGTGCGCCACCGGGCGACCGTTCTCGAACGCCATCTTGTCGGCCAGCAGACGAACGATCATGTTGACCATCACGCGCACCAACGGCTTCAGACGGGACTTATCGTTCGGCTGAGTCACGATGTACAGACTCACAGGGTCATCGTGATTCATTAAATCTTTGATGCGAAACTCCGACTGACTGACATTCTTCGCTACGACGGGATCTCGATACAGGGCCAAGTAGGATTTGGCCGTGGAAAGGACCGACCCGGCTTCTTCCTCGGGCCGATCCATCATGTCGCGAGCGGCCGAGCCAATGGCCGGATGGTTCTCGCCGTTTGGGTAATGGCTGTAGGTCACCATTTCCATCCAGAGCTCGGCAATGTCACGATTAGGATCGGCCAGCATGGCGTCGACCGATGGCAACGTGGCCTGCGTGCCTTCCTGTTTTGCCTTGTAGAGTGCGTGCAGGATGACGCCAACCAGAAGCGCAAAAGCGGTCTTCTGCCAATGCGATTCGAGACCCTTGCCGTCCGGATCGACAATGAGGGCGGCAAGGTTCTGTACGTCGCCCACCTCGTATTCCGTTCCGGTGCGGATTTCATCTAATGGATTCCAGCATACGCCGCCGCTGACCGATGCCGGCGCAAAGTTTAGAACCTTGTTTTTAGCGTGCTGCTTTCTCCAGCCCGCTGTCAATGCCCACAGCTCGCCTTTCAAGTCGGTGATAACCGCGCTGGCCGGCCATGAAAGCAGGGTCGGCACCACAAGTCCGACACCCTTGCCTGAACGGGTCGGCGCATAGGTCAAAACGTGTTCCGGCCCGTTATGGCGCAAGTAGTAAAATTTACCCTGATTATCTTCCCATCCGCCGACATACACCCCGGTAGAGGATGGCGAATCTTTACCTGTCACCGCTTCAAGAAAAGTGCGCGGCCGTGGCAATAGACCCGCCGCCTGAATATCCTTTACCCCGGCCCATCGAGCCGAACCGTGCAGGTGCTCAGTTGCCTTCGATGAATTCGAAGCGATAACTTTCGCAACGGCTACGCTCAGCAGACCTGTCGTTGAAACCAATATACCCACACTGCCGGCTTGCATGAATTCATTCGGATACTGGTTAAACCATGCCGCCCCCCATTGCAAAATCGACCAGGGCGCATATACATGATTGATGTGAGCGCCCAAACTCTCTTGATAATTGAATGCAGCAGCGAAATACTGCGTGGCCGCCTGTAGCCCGCCGCCCAGCGAAAGCCCCCCTAAAGCCGGCAACAGTTTATTGCCTTGCTTTTTTCGCCGTACCTGGGGACCCACTGCATTATGGTGTTTTGTACTCATGTAGTCATCGACTCCTGCCTGATGTTGTTTTAATCGATCCTATCGAGGTAATCGTGACGAAATCGCCTATCCCGACACGCTTCAATCGCCTGGTCGTCGCTTGATCGATCGGCATAACCATAACGTCATCGCCCTGTTTCAATAATGCCAAAGCCTGACCATCGACAGTTCTGACGCCTGCATAAGCGAAGGCTCCTTTTTGTCCATTATATAAGTTATGATTCGGTATATCGTTTATTTTAAGCCTCTTTTGCTCTCTTTCGTCAATATATTTTTTAGCGGCAGTGATTTGTTCAGGGCTCACGCTTGCCCCAGAAACTCCCCGTCGCAATGCGTTATCTGGTTTGGCTCCTTGCTGCTCCAGGTGACCAGAAACATCACGCGGCAATAGCACTTCACTTCCGCCGGCGATGCGAACCACACCGAGTTGGGACAGCTCTCGCAAACGGTGCCGGCTTTGGGGCGGCGGGATTCGCCCAATGCCTCCAATGTCGGGCTTCCGGCTGACGCCGGCGCTAACATTTCCCCCTGTTCCTCGACCGCCGCCTGCTCGGCCATAAGGTTCTGATCGGGTAGCGTGCCGGTCGGCAGCGACTCCTGATTCAGAGCGACCAATGCCGCGTCCAGCTCGGACTCGATGTTGTTCTGTTCGTTTGTCATGACTGTGCTCCTTTATTAAAAGCGCTTGCCGCCGGCTTTCCAAGATTGGATCGGCAAAAGTGATGGGTAAACGCGAATCGACGGCGGCTCGGATGATCTGCGCCTTGAACTCGGCGGCGCCGTTGACGGTGATACGGCTCCCGTAGCGCTCCATTGCCAACGTCAAGGCTTGTTGCAATCCTTCATGGGAAGCTTCTCGGGATATTTGCAGGCGATCGCCATCATCCCGGACGGCCGACCTGCCTGCTCGGAAAATGATCGTGCCTTTTTTGGTGATGTTGTCCAGGGTAGGCGCCAGGCCGGAACCCGGTCTGGCCTGTCCATCGCCTTTAATAGTGTTACCTTTGAGCCCCTGCGCGGCCTCACGGGCACGCAAAGCGGTCAATGCCTCAGCACTGCCCTGCATCGCCTCCTGCTTGAGCCAGTCGGCCCATGTCCGTCTCCGGAACTCATCATAGAAACCTTGCCGCTCCCGCCGGTACTGCTTATTGATCGACTGTATTTCGTTACGAAGCGCTTGACTGGCTTGCGCATACAGCAACTTCTTAACCAACCGCCCTTCGGTCAATGTTTTGATGGCTGTTCGACGCAGCCGACTCGACTGCTTGGCGGCCTCTATCCGCCTCTCCTTACGTTTTCGCGCCTTGTCCAACTCGGCGGCACGCGCCGCCGTCGACGTTTGCTGCTCAGCCTTATACTTGGCGTACAACTCAACAGTATCAACCCGTAGACGAATCGGGCTTTTTTGATAGTGTCGCTTGGTCTGGGCTTGTCGCTGAGGTGATGCCTCGAATGGTCCCAGACGATACTCGAGTTTCGATTTTGACAACTCGCGCGATAAGGTACTGGCCTTAACCCTCGTACCGTCGCCCGCCTCAATGACAAAGCCATTGCCACGCTCTCGCAATTCCAGACCGTTTTCATGCATCACCCGATGCAAGTCCGTCCACGTCGCGGCGCTTCGGATCTCGTCCAGACATTCCCGCTTGATCCAACCCAACAGGCTTTCAACGCCTGCATGGCGTTCCATGTCGGCGGCTCTATTTTCGGAACCGCTCTTGCGCGGAATATGATTGTCGGGCTCAAGCCGGTAATCTCGCTCAAGAATTGTGCATAATTCGGCCAACGTTTTATGCGGATAATACGGTTCGTGCATTGTGTGGCGTGTCGGATGAATCTTATTGATGGCAATATGAATATGCAGATTATCCGTGTCGTGATGTACCGCGCTGATTCGCTGGTGTTCGCCATAACCAAGCCCCATACAAATGCGCTCTTCAATGGCCCTTAAGGTATCGACACCGGGCTTCTCGCCTGTTCTAAAGCTGACCAGTAGATGGTAGGTTTTATCGCCCTTGGCCCGCGTATTGAGATGCTGGGTTGCCAGTGCCTCGGCAATTGCGGCTTGAACCGTACCGGCCTCGCAATTGGTGACCTGAACCGCCCCCAATCTCTCGGTTTTTTCTTGCGCATCGGTGATGTAATCCGCCAAGCCTGCAAAGTCACTTTTACCAAGCGACCGCATGGGGACATGCTTGGCAATCAAGACACTATCCTTAGAATTTTAGCCGCTAAAAAAATCATGACTCAGCTCTGGGTTGAACGATGGACTTCATGACCCGCCCCATTTCATTTTGCGTCGCCTCAATCCGGTTCAGCAGGGCTCGAATAGTGGCATCGCTAAACTGAGCGGTACGCACGTCATCGGTCAACCAGAGTTTGAGTAAGCCGCCCAAACGGCCGAGATCACCGTTGATACGTGCCAATTCGCGCACTTGTTCGTAATCGACAATGCCTGTGATTTTATAACCCTGTCCGACCGTCATCAAAAAAGAAGACAGACTCATCCCTGCCGCTCTAGCATTGACTTCAATCAGCTCCCGCTCTTCCGGAAGGCAATACACCTTGATGGGTGGCGTGCTTTTCCGTGTTTTCTTTTTATGTTCCATGGTTTCCTCTCAATTCTAAAGTCGGCGGTAGCCGGCCAGCCTCGCAGAGCAGGATGTCCGTTGAGTGCGTAGCGCGAATAAGGTCAGTGAAGTAGGAAAATCCCGCTTGCGGGTGGGCCTACTTCACACATCCTGCCCTGTCCTAACGGACGGTTACTCCAAGAATAGGATACCCCTACAGTTTCGATTTATCATACATAAAGACTAGAAAATATCCTAATTTTATTTCGATATAGAGAATATTTAGTATATTTGACGTATAATCGAACACAACCGGATTGAGATGACACAAAGTTGACAATTAATAGGAAAACGATGGATGAAAAATCGATATGGCTAACAGCTATCCCGAACAACTTGGCGAATGGGTCAAAAAACGGCAATCAACAAAACGGGACAAGAACTTGGTGGCATTCTTGGCCGTTAAAAATGATGTGCAGGCAGCATTAGATGCGGGTTACGCAGTTAAAACGATATGGGCCAATATGTTCGATACCCAGCGGATCGAATTTGGTTACGACACATTCTTAAACCACGTAAACCGCTTGATACGCCGACCGCAGGCAGCCCGTCCAACCGAGACCGAAACAACAGCCACAGCCAACAGCGATACAAAATCAAAAACAAGCAAGACACAAAAAACAACGACACCGCCTTCTTCTCAGGCTGGCTTCGTATTCAATCCAAAACTCAACAAAGAGGATTTATTTTAATGGCTAAAATTCATATGGTTTTGCAAGGAAAAGGGGGGGTCGGTAAATCGATGATCGCGGCCGCAATCGCTCAATACAAGGCAAGCAAGGGGCAAGCGCCTCTATGCATTGATACCGATCCTGTCAATGCGACGTTTGAGGGCTACAAGGCATTAAAAGCGCGTCGTCTGAACATCATGGATGGCGATGAAATCAACACCCGCAACTTCGATGCCCTGGTTGAACTGATAGCGCCGACCCAAAGCGATGTCATTATCGACAATGGGGCCAGCTCGTTCGTCCCGCTCTCGCATTACCTCATCAGCAACCAAGTGCCGGCACTGCTCAAGGACATGGGACATGAGATGATTGTTCATACCGTCATCACCGGTGGCCAGGCCCTTCAGGACACGGTAAGCGGATTTGCTCAATTGGCCGGCCAATTCCCGGATGAATGTGTGTTTGTCGTCTGGCTGAATCCTTATTGGGGACCCATCGAGCACGAAGGCAAGGGATTTGAACAAATGAAGGCGTACAAAGACAACAAAAATCGTGTTTCGGCCATTATCCAGATTCCGACGCTCAAGGAAGAAACCTACGGACGGGATTTCTCGGAAATGCTGCAAGCCCGACTGACCTTCGACGAAGCCCTAGCCATGCAATCGCTAACCATCATGACCCGACAGCGGCTCAAGATCGTGCGCACTCAGATTTTTGGGCATCTTGAGAACGCGGCGGTGCTGTAATGGCGACTGACAAAATCGAGGAAACCATCAAGGAAATTGCAGTTAAACACGGCATAGCTGTCGGCCGAGACGATCCAATCCTGATCCTTCAAACCATCAATGAGCGATTAATGCAGGACAGCGCAGCCGCCCAGCAAGAGATCCTGGACCACTTCAAGGAAGAGCTCGAGGCAATTGCGCACCGATGGAGCGATGATGCAAAAAATAAGGCGGAAAGGACGCTCAACGCAGCCTTGACGGTCAGCCGCGAGACTATGACCCAAACGATGCAGGAAGGCGCTAAGTCGGCGGCGGAATTGATTCGCCGCGAGATTAAAGCGGCATCCGCACAGTTCGCGGCGCCGATCCGCGAAGCAAAGCGCGTGGCCCTCATGAACCTGATCGCCGCCGGCATGACGATCATAGCGGCTGGACTGGTCCTTTGGGCCGCCTCGATGTAAAGACAACAGACATAACCCGGAGGACCGGGCTATCGTTTATAGGGGCTTTGACAGTCCTAAGGATTGAGAGCGGCCTTGCCGCTGCTCATGGGTTTGTTTGCGCTCCCTCTCCTGCTTGCGCATGAGCGCTTGATGACGCCGTGCCGCCTCGCGCATAGCATCCCAATCAGACGCAAGCTCGGGATTCTCCGCCCGCATCTTACGGGTGGCCAGTTCTTCAATTTTTGGGGCATTAATCCCCATCCCTTCCTTGATTTCGCGCACTGTCTCAAGACGATTATGCAGATTGCGCAGACGTGCTTGCTGTTGTGTGTGCCGTGCCTGCCATGCCCGTTTCGCGCTAGGCATGGACAACAAACCGGGCGTATTGGCCTGCGTGTGTTGAAGACGCGCTTGCTGACGATCGATCAAGTTTTCAATCCGATCCTCGATCTGTTCAACCTGGGCGTGTTTAGCTTGAGCATACAGCGCCAATGCTTCTTGATACGTTTGCTCAATAGGAGCGGCTTCTATTAGAGCTTGTTGTTCTTGCTCCAAGCCCTGAGTGCGCTCTAACAGCACATCGCCGACAATACCGTTCCCGGGAAATCTTATCTCTATCGCCTTTCTCGCGGATCCCGGCGGCGTTTGAGTTCCGCTCTCATCCAATCGCTCAACCCGACTCACTGTGTCGTCGGTTAGAATTCCTAAATCACCGTTTCGAATAACCCTGGGGAAATTGCTCCGAGGGCCGCGTTCACCAACTGACTTGTTCAAAGACACCTCCAAATTTTAGCGGCTAAAATTTACCGGGAGCGCCCTCGACTCAGTTTGGCGGTCTCAGACGATATGACTGCTTTACCATGATCGTTGTAACTAATGCTTTTTACACTCCCGTGAGAAGGCACTATATCGAAATCTTTCCGAGCATGCATGACAAATTTTTTACCTATTTGCTGATACACACTATTTTTGTCCGCATAAACGATGACGCCGTCATACCGCTGCGACTTATCCACCGGCTCCGCCGTGTAAATATTGTATATCCCAGGCTTCAGAGTGCCTGCTTTGTCTACCTTCTGACTCGTCCATGCCCCATCACTTTCGCCTTGCAGTATCCGTTGGCCATTCATTACTAAAAGACGCTGTTTCATGCCTATCCTGTTTCAGATAACTAATTGATTCATCAGGCACAACAAAAAGCCAATATTTAGATACTAGCTTTTTGTTGATGTTCCGAATAGGCATGCAATTGTAGATGAAGAGCAATAACTACACCAATAGCCAGCTTAAACTATTTGGATCACCGCAAGAATTCGAGCGAGAACGCGCATTAACAGATAAACTCATGTGACGCGTGTTTTATAGAGTCATATATTTATGATTCGCCAGATCAAGCCCTACCTCACTGTCCCATAATTCGTAAATACAGAATCGACTGGGGGGCTGTCGACACGGACTCAACGCCCGCAAAATGTATGGCGTCAATGCCATGCCATCATTCTGCATTTCCAAGTGTTTTACGACAGATCGCAATCGGCCAAAACCGGCCATTGGCGATGCCGGCGTAATTTTTCGTCCCTAAGTCCAGCGAATGGCAGCTTTTCGGTAAACAACCTTGCTTCCTCTTTGGCTCGACCCCGCCATTATCTGACAGAGAGCAATCATTGACCACTGACTGCAAACTGGCTCATTGCTGCCGATGAATTGGCTTTGGTTAAAAAATCCAGATAAAACCTAAGCCACTTATGAAAATTACGGCGTTGAGTTGACGATCCGGAACATTTCGCTGACTAAACTGTGCTTCGAACGCCTGAACCGAAGGATGCGGTAACAATCAACATTACAACCTCCAATTTCACTTATTGGCGCAGTTTGGATGATATATGGAAGGGGAAAATCCTTGCCGTACACAAACTTATTTTTACAACCCAGTTTTGAGGTAGATATACTGTTAACAGCTTAATAACTTGATGGCTCCGCGAAGCGGAGCCATCGGGTCAGATAAGGAGCTTGAGCATTTCAAAACGACATACGGTATCAAACGTAACGCCATCAATCAGATCAAGCAGACGCTTAAGCGCTCCTAATCTGACCCGTTATACGAGAAAACCACGCTACGGAGTGATGAATGGATATTTGGGAAATTGACAAGCTAGTTTTATTTATTTCATTTATTATTCCTGGATTTATCAGCATAAAAGCTTACCAATTGGCTTTTCCAGGAACTGAGCGGGCTACTTCTGATCAACTAATTGATGCAATTGCGTATAGCTCCATAAATTACGCCTTGCTAATTTTTCCTATAATCGCAGTTGAATCAGGAACGCTACGAGATACATGTCGCTTCCTTTACTATCTCTTCTATATTTTTGTTCTCTTTCTTGCTCCAATTATCTGGGTATTGCTCTGGAAATATTTGAGAACCAGAGATTTTTTTCAGCGTAATGCGCCGCATCCTACCGCTAAACCATGGGATTATGTTTTCGCGCAACGCAAACCATACTGGGTCAAGGTTACTTTGAAAGACGGAACTGTTATAGCTGGCCGTTACGCAGATAAGTCATTTGCTTCTAGTGCTCCTGCACCAGAACAAATATATCTTGAGCAAACTTGGATTCTGAACGATAAAGGCGGATTTGAGAGAGCAAAAAATAACACGGCAGGCGTTCTAATTTTATCTAGTGAAATTTCACATGTTGAACTAAGAAACTAAGGAGGCTTTATGATTGACGAAAAACGACCAATAAATGAAGGCTATACCCCTCAAAAAATTGAAAAGGGGTACCAGCCTGCTACTCAGCCAACGGGAGATCCAAAGCCTCAGGGTGGATATGTTCCAACAACAAGCGGTGGCGATAACCCAACCAACAATCCAACACCTCCGGGTGACGAGTAAGCGTATAACAAAAAGCTGCTGCGGAAAGCCTACGCGTTGCTTCGGATTCCGCAGAGCTAGGCGTTATGCGGCAATGCCAGCGATGGAGTTAAATTTTTGAAACCTACATCTGAACAGCAGAGAAACCGGCTGGTTTCTGAGCTACTTAGAGACTTAGCGGAAGACAATCTCGCAATTTTTGCGGGCGCAGGACTATCTGCACCCGCAGGATTTGTAAGTTGGTCTGAGTTGCTTAGACCCGTAGCAGAAGAGCTTGAACTTGAGGTTGAAAAAGAAACAGATTTGGTGGCTTTGGCTCAGTACCACTGCAACTCAAATCTGGCAAATAGAGGTAAGCTCAACCAGCTCTTGATCAATGAATTAGCTGACGAGGCGGAGATCACTGCTAACCATAAAATTCTCGCAAGGCTCCCAATCTCAACATACTGGACCACCAACTATGACAAACTTATTGAAAAGGCATTAGCCGAAGCGGGGAAAATACCGGACACCAAGTATCGAATCAAGCAGCTTAGCTTCACTAAGCGAGGCCGTGATGCCGTTGTTTATAAGATGCATGGAGACATTGAGCACCCTGATGAGGTTGTACTTACAAAAGATGATTACGAAAGTTATCACGTTAGAATGCAACCATTTATTAACGCTTTAAGTGGAGATCTTGTCTCCAAAACGTTTTTATTTCTGGGGTTTAGTTTTACAGATCCCAATCTGGATTACATCCTTAGCAGAGTAAGGATTGCCTACTCGACTGATCAAAGACAGCATTATTGCATCCAGAGGATTGTTGTAGCTGAACCTGGTGAGGCGCAAGCGGAAACAGAATACAGAGAGCGAAAACAGGAGTTATTTATACAAGACTTGCTCCGGTTCGGTATTAAAACAATATTGGTCTCGGACTATTCCGAGATAACTGACATCCTTCGGCAGCTAGAGTGGGCATATAGACGTAAGACTGTATTTTTATCTGGCGCTGCGCATGAGTATGGTCGATGGGAGTCTTCGGAAGCAGAGAATTTCATCTACACCTTAGCAAAAGAGATCGCGTCACTCGACTTTAGAATTGTATCTGGGTTTGGATTGGGTGTGGGAAGCTCTGTTATTACAGGTGTATTAGAGCATGTTTATATGAGCGGTAAACGTCTTGACTCTGATCAGTTAATTCTGAGGCCATTTCCTCAATCTGAAATCGGGTCGAGGCCAATTTCTGAAGTATGGCATGAATATCGTACTGATATGATTTCTTACTGTGGCATAGCTATATTTCTTTTTGGAAATAAAATAAAGAATGATGAAATCGCGCTTTCTGATGGCATGATAAAAGAGTTTGAAATTGCAAGAGATAACGGGCTTTTGTTGATTCCTGTCGGCGCTACGGAGTATGCAACACGAGAGCTTTATTCCAGCCTAATGAAAGAAGGGTATTTTGATAGTGCGGACTTCCCAGCTGATGCCCGCAAATATGTGGATCAGCTGGGTGATGCTAATGCAGATTTGTCAAAAATTAAGAAAGCAATCATTGATTTGCTGAAGTCTTTGAGCTGAGGAGGCCGTTATGACTAAACGCAATTGTTTCTACAGTTTCCATTATCTACCAGATAACTGGCGTGCTGGAACAGTACGTAGCATCGGAGCAATAGATGGAAACAAGCCCACATCGGACAATAACTGGGAAACAATTAAAAAAGGCGGTGACGCTGCGATCAAGAAGTGGATTGCAGATGAAATGTCAGGAAAATCATGCATTGTTGTTCTAGTTGGTAGCAATACGGCCGGGCGCAAATGGATTAATCATGAAATAATTAAAGGTTGGGATGATGGTAAGGGAGTTGTCGGAATCCATATTCATGGACTCAAAGATAGCAATGGCAATGTTTCACCTAAGGGCGACAACCCTTTCGACTCAATCGGTTATGGGAATACAGGAAAGAAATTGTCGTCCATCGTGAAGTGCTACAATCCTTCTGGCTCAACCAGCCAAGAAAGGTATGACTGGATAAAAACGCATCTCGCAAATGCCGTCGAAGAGGCGATTCGTATCAGGAAAGAGAATTGATACGTTGGCCCGTAAACATTGCCGCATAACCAAGCCAAGCACGGCGACAGCTTTCGTACTTACTGCCGTCATACGCTAAAATCTTTGAATGTCGCAAGGTGGCCGTTTGGTTTAGGTCACCAATGGCTGCTTTGTAGCCCTCCAGTTCGCAAAACTGAATTGGCTGACCGGCCGCTTTGGAGAAGTCCGACTGGCAAAAATGGGTCGCCTGGCGACTGTCCGCTCTTCAGATTCATCACTGGAAAGCTGTCATTGAATTCCGATTCCTGAAAGCGGCCATTCGTCACCGAGTTCAACCGACCCATTTCTGCCAGAATAAGATTTAATTTATGGTGACGGGAAACAGAGTTGATAAGCTATCCTTCCGTTGGAGGTACGATTAGCTTGCGTAATCGCACATTTCAAGGTCAACATTTCTCCGATTACGCTTTCGTTAATCGGGGCTACGCGGGCTAAAAACAATAATTTCATGGAAACAACAGCCAACATTCGGTTCGAGACTTTCCATACCTATATGTAATCTCATTGCTAAAATCAGAATGACACTTTGGAGCCACAACGGTGATTTTACGTACGATGATAGATCATGCAACCTTGGCTAGCACGGCAAAAGTTCTTGATCATCCCGAGGAAGCAAACGATGTTGATTTTGCAGCGCTTACACTTCTTGTTGAAAGTATCGTTTTACATGATGAGCTAATAGTACCCAACCTTCCACACTTTCAAGCTGAGAATATTCATCAGCGCTTTGGAGATCTAATTTTATTTAAAAATATACCGGATCGCTTAGTCAACAACATTGAGAGTTCTGGTGTTGATTGGGTGAAAGAGTACTCATCTGCAACGAAAGCCCTAGAACTGGCTGGATTTCGCTTTCAGGGACTTTATTTTGGAAGCCAAGACCATGCGCTTGCGGTTCAATTCGGATTATCAGAATCGCAAGCTAGACAACTAAGAGAGCGAGCGCTGTCTGATAGGTCCGTCGATGAATTAGCGGCAATTCACCTCTTTGAAAGTAAGCAAGAAGCTGATGCATTAGTAGTAAAAGAAAAGATGAATAATCTAATCACTGACTGGCTATCTGCTCTTAAATGGAAAGAATTACGGGAACAATTAAAGCCGGACGTCAGTTATCTATTCAATTTTGCTATGGAAATGGATGGGGAGCCACCGAGCGGCATTACAATACCAGTCGCTGAGTATCTTTCTCAGATCTACTGGACGTTATTCCGATCTAGAGAATACGAACACGCTTCCAGAATACTTAATGTGGACTATTCACCGCATCCAGTGCGCTCAATAGCTTGCGCAGTGTCGCGCGTAGATTCAGATGTCAGCAATCGACAGTGTAATACCCTCAAAGTTATATCCACCTCGCTTCGCAAGGTTCATGACGAAGGCCTTGATTACATTAATAATAAACTTGGAGTTGTAATTAAGCCCTTAGTGATCGCGCCGTTGTTCCCTTATGTCGTAACTAGAATGAAAACAGGGGAAAGTATTCTAAGTGCGGCACTTAGAGTAAGAGACACCAAACAAGCTAAAGAGCTACGGGCAATAGTCAACGACGCGACAACCGCAATTCGGAGCGGAGACCTTACTGGTGTTCGCTTCTATGCGGCAAAGTTAGATGCAATTGAACATTTCATAAGGAGTGAAGCTGGAATATCCAGGACCCAAACTTCAGCACAACTTAGTGTGCTGGGCCTTACTGTGCCTATCCCTGAGCGAGTCGAAACAACTTTTACTGCAATTTCGACTGGAGTTTCAGTTAGTACATTACTTTTTTTGCGGGATGTTTTTTTTGAATTACAACGTGCAGCAAGTTTAGGCTCATACAGAGATATCGTCGTCAATCGACAATAACTAGATCATCTATTCAATCCACTAGCCTCTTGGGCGGCTGCTTTTAGTTGCTTATCTGATATCAGTGGAACGACGTGGATAGACCGCTTTTGGCCGGGTCGAGCCAAAGAGGACGCAAGGTTGCTTGCCGAAAAGCGGCCATTCGCCGAACTTAGGGATGGAAAATTTCGCCAGCATCCTCAGCGGCCGGTTTTGGCCGTTGGATGCGGTCGCTAACGTTGGCTTTGTAGTCCTCCCGTTGCAAAAATCTGGATTTGGCCGACTGGCCGCTTTGGAGAAGTGCGACCGTCATAAATGGGTCGGAACCTGCCAATTTACCTCAACTTCCGCTTAACATCCGCCAATTCCTTCTTCCGCTGCAAGGCCTGATCGAATGTCTCCCCCGGCTTGGCGTCCTTGGCCACCGAATTACCGGTCAAACGCGCGATCACAGCCGCCCTCGTCTCTCCCGGCCTCGCCTCGCGTTCGATATTGGCGTCGGTCAATTGTTGCCTCAGCTTCGGCTGATTCTTCAGGCCGAACTTAAACTGAAAATGCGTCACGGTCCGGCCGCATTTACGCTGTCCGTATTCTACCCAGATATTCGAATGCTCATTGATCTCAGCAACAGCTGGATCGACGACCCTTTTTTTCAAGTCGGTCAAACGACTGTATTTGTCCTCGACCTGAAATTGCGTTTTCAGCCATTCCACCTCGATTTCTCGCTCGCCAGAGGAACTCCATTGCACTAACAATTCATATAGGCGGATGGAATACACACTCTCGAAACGGGCAACATGCATGAGCTTGTACTTGGTGAATTCTTTGGATAGTTGAGACAGATACGGGATGATGCCGAACGAAAAGCTGAGGACTAATTTGCCCTCTCCCGGTACGTAATCGATACTGCTGATCCAACGGGTTTTCCGCTGCGCGATCTGAGGGTTATCCGGGTCCGGATCCTCGATAATCACGCTTCGTTCGTAAAGTTTTTCGGCGGCTTTCTTGAGATCACGGTAAGCGTTCGAAAGACTTTCCAACCCGACGAGGTCCGCCATACCAGAGGCCGTAATCTCGAACCGAAAGTTTTCGGTTAACTCTGCCGTCGAATCGATCTGCGCGATACACGCCAACAAAACCCGCTGTTCGGCCAGCGTAAGCATGTAACTAGCTTCAACAACCTTGTTCGATTTAACAACGGTTAAGTAAGTGGGCTGGTCCAAAATAATATGACGACAAAAAGATTTCGATGTCTGACTATACTATCGTTTCACATCAATAACAACGACAAATAAATAGCCATGTCGTTGTTAACGATCAATTTGTCGTCATATACGATCAATCTGTACACATGTAACGATCAATCTGTCTACCTTTAACGATCAATCTGTCGTTATTTAACGATCAATTTGTCGTCATATTGCCTCTACAGACCCTTATATATAAGGCTTTCAACGCTCTTAAAAAAAGAAAAAAAGAAAAAAAGAAAAAAGAGGTGTTTCGACGATCAATTTGTCGTCATATTAGGAAAACAAAAGATACTTTACCTGTCGCCCCTACGCTAATGATTTCAGTATAAACCTTACAAATGTAACCAACATTCATAGCTATTTATCGGAGCTTGATAATTATTCATTAGAGAATAATAAATCGAACGCTGTTTCATCGAACCAATAAATTTGAAGAAATGGTGTGACTGTGATTTTGAAAAGTCGTCAAATTGACGTACAATATCAACCAATA
>NPIE01000201.1_pt1 | contig 27145 bp, 26 predicted proteins | sample 8637661 | NCBI WGS metagenome assembly NPIE01 (sample SAMN07420842, study PRJNA396082) | bioreactor metagenome | isolation source: sample BA12 brine-fed electro-methanogenic bioreactor BA | place: Japan: Kochi | collected 2016-12-09 | reverse complement strand
ACCAGGATTCCCGGCTGGTTGGTAATGATGCCGTCGCAGCTCAGTTGCTGGAAATGAGAAAGATCGGGGTTGGGCTGGTCAATCACCAGCAGATCGGTGCCGTGCACCTGCTGCACGGTCAGCAGCAGGTGCGGTGGCAGGTCGAAGGAGCGTGACAGGGCGGAGCGGTTGGCCTCCACGTTATGTCGCGCATCCTCGGTATTGAAGCCGAGATTGAGCGAATTATAGGGTGCGCGACTCACACCGCCGTTGCGCGAGGTGAAACCGGCACAAACTGGAGAATCGGCAACCCATGAAGGCTGCAGATAATTTATTTTGCCTTGACGTGCAATTTTCATTTGGGGACGAAACTCCGATTGGTGAAATGAAGGGCGCAGCGTACGCCGCGTCGCTACAAAGAGTAAATGCAGAGGGGGGCGCGGGTCAAGCCCGCAATGACTCGGTGTAGAGCCGATCGAGATGGTCGAGCACCGCCTGGAAATCGGCGGGAGGAGGGGATTCGAACTCCAGATACTCCCCTGTGTCGGGATGAACAAAACCCAGCAGCCGCGCATGCAGCGCCTGACGCCCCAGGCGCTGCACCAGCCGGCGCAGTTCCAGGTCGTGCAGGGCGTTGGTCCGGGAGGCACTGCCGTAGACCGGGTCACCCACCAGGGCCAGATTCATATCGGCGAAATGGACCCGTATCTGATGGGTGCGCCCCGTCTCCAGGGTCAACTCCAACAGGGTCAGGCGATCACGGTCAAAACGCTTCAGAACCTGCCACCGGGTCACGGCACGCCGCCCTCGCCCGCTGCGGCTCGACATCTTTTTGCGATCGGTCGGATGGCGCCCGATGGGGCGGTCGATCACTCCCTGGTTGTTCTGCACCATGCCGTGCACCAGGGCAAGATAGCGCCGGGTGATGGAATGCTCTTTAAACTGTCGGGACAGGGCCTGATGAGTGGCGTCGTTTTTGGTCGCCACCATCACGCCGGAGGTTTCCTTGTCGAGGCGGTGGACGATACCCGGGCGCAGCTCCCCTCCGATTCCCGAAAGATCGGTGCAATGGTGCAGCAGAGCATTGACCAGCGTCCCGCTGGCGTGGCCCGCCGCAGGGTGCACCACCAGGCCGGCCGGCTTGTTGATGACGATCAGATGCGAATCTTCGTAAAGAACTCCGAGTTCAATCGCCTCGGCGACAGGCACGGCAGCCTGCGGGGCGGGCTCTATGACCCGCAGGCGCTCCCCCCCCTTAAGCTTTTCTCCGGCCTTGGTCACCCGGCCGTCTACCTGGACCTGTCCGTCCTCAATCAGCTTTTTGATCTGGGAACGGCTCAGCTCAGGCAACTCGTCAGCCAGAAAATGATCGAGACGGCGTGGAGCCTGCTGCGCCTCGAATAAAAAATTATGTTCAGTTGCCATCTACCAGATTGCGCTTTCGATTTTACCCGCCTGCTTGATCATCACATCGACGATGGCACGATCATAAAGCTGATCGCGTCCGGCCAGGTCCTCCGCCACACGGGTGTGAAAATGTTCACGTCCCTCCTCGAGTTCTTCAGCGAGGACGTCGAAGATGTTGTCATTTTTGATTCCGGAAGTTACCTTGTCCTGGTTGTAAAGGGCTATGTCGGAAACAATGGCTCGCGCCAGGCGAAAAGCCAGATCGGGATTATCAACCAATCGGGGCATGGGACCTCCATCAAGGTTTCGGGGTTTTGCCCGTCGCCCCAAAAGGGACGCACGGGGAACCGACCATTAATCCGGATTAGAATACCGACAAAAATAATTTGTGTCAATTAATCATGGTCGCCAGCGTTCAGGGGAAAAATCAAAGCCCCTGCAGGAAATCCAGCAGGCTGTCGTGATCTCCGCGCATGTCGCTTTGAAAAGCGCCGCCCAGCCGGTCGATCATCCAGGTTTCCACCAGAAAGGTGGGAATCCCGACCTCGGTTGCGGCCAGGTCGTGCTCGGTGTCGTTGCCGACCATCAGGCACTGTTCAGGATCAAGATTGAAATGTGTCAGAATATCATGAAAATATCCCGGGTGCGGTTTGCACAGGCGGGTGTTCTCATAACTGGTCACCAGAGAATAGTCAAAATCCTGCAGCCGCCCCCATCGCAGACGCGCATCGATTACAGTGCGGGGGAAAACCGGGTTCGTGGCAATCACCACCGTCAGGTCCCGATCGAAGCAGAGCTGCAGAATGTCCCTGGCCGCCGGCAGCGCGCGCACCATTGAGGCCAGTTTGCCCAGACCGTCTTCGACAAAGGCATCGAGACGGCGGATAAATTCGTCCGCCTCGATGCCAAGGCGGCTGTGCATGGCTTCGAGAAAAAGCGCTTCGTTGCTCGGGCGGGCCCTGTCATCGCGGATCAGAGCGAAGGTCGCCGCCAGCACCGTTTCGGCAAAACGATCGGGCGTGGCCAGATCGGTGAAATGCGAGGCCAACCCCTGCACATAGGCCGGTATGAAGTCAGCCATTTCCACATCCAGCAGGGTCCCGTCGAGATCGAACAATACAGCTTTCAGCGGTTTTTGGGAAGAGTAACGCACCATAGAAAAATCCAAAATGAAACAGATCTTAAAACTTCATTTTAACAGAACTGCTGGCGCAGTGGAATCATAAAGCAAAACCTGATCATGGACGGAATCGAAACAGGTGGTATTCTTGAATTTTTCTTGACTCCACCGGATCGCTCGGTCATAAATCGGACTCACTCCCAAGGACAAGAAAAAACCATGGACAACATCCGCGAAGAAGTCAAAGAGCTTCAAATTGGTCTCAAGGTGCGTCGATTGCGGCAGCAAAAACGCTTGACTCTGCAGGCGCTTTCCGATGCCACCGGTCTGTCGAAACCCCTTTTGTCCCAGATCGAAAACGAGCAGGTCATCCCCCCGCTGGCGACTCTGCTGCGCATTTCGAAAGCTCTCAAAGTCGATCTTCACACTTTTTTCGAAGAAGAAGGCGACACGGACAAATGCGTTCTGGTACGCGCTGACCAGCGGCGTCAGATGCGGCGTCGCCACACTCCCGAACAGCCGATCCCACCCTATATCTACCACAGCCTCGCCTATGGGCTGCGTCACAAACACATGGAACCATTCCTGGTCGAATTCGAGGAGGGCGAGTGGTCGGAAGAGCTGAAGGTCCGACATGAAGGGGAGGAGTTTCTCTTTCTGCTTGAGGGTGAGCTTGAGCTTCATTTCGGCGATCAGGTGCTGATCATGAAACCCGGCGATTCAGTCTACTACGACTCAAGTGAGCCTCATGGCTACGTCGCGCGCGCGCCCGGACGCACCCAGGCTGTGGCGGTTCTTTATTCCCGCGATTAAATTCCAGCTTTCAGCCTCCCGCCCCGAATGTGCAAGACCTGTTCGCCCCAAAGGCCCTGTGGTTGACCATGACAGGTCCCTGGTCTATATTTTTTGTCATCAGTTTTGCTGACAATCGGAAATCGTCGAATCAAGGGATGTCAACCACATCCCCCAGCAAAGGAGGATGCGAACATGGCAAAAAAAATAGGTATTGTTCTGGCAGGTTGCGGCGTCTATGACGGCAGCGAAATTCACGAAACCGTCATCACCATGCTCGCTCTCGACCGGGCCGGCGCCGAAATCATCTGCATGGCGCCCGACATGGAGCAGATGCATGTCGTCAATCACCTGAGCGGCGAACCGGCCGAAGGGGAGAAGCGCAACGTCCTGGTGGAAGCGGCCCGCATCGCCCGAGGCAATATCAGGAACATCGCCGAAATCAAAGCCGATCAGCTCGACGGCCTGATCATGCCGGGCGGCTTTGGCGTTGCCAAAAACCTGTGCGATTTTGCCGTCAAAGGGCCCGACTGCACCGTGCACCCCGAAGTGACGCGACTGGTCAAGGAAGTCGTTGCAGCAAAGAAACCGCTGGCCGCGGTCTGCATCGCTCCGGCGCTTGTTTCAAAGGTTCTTGGTGAGCAGAAACCCAAGCTGACCATCGGCAATGACGCGGATGTTGCCGGCGGCATGGAAAAGATGGGTGCCCAGCATGTCCAGTGCCCGGTCAGCGAATTCGTGGTCGATGAAGAGAACAGGATTATCTCCACCCCCGCCTACATGCTGGCCGGACGCATCAGCGAGGCGGCCGAGGGGATCGAGAAAACGGTTCAGACTCTGCTGAAAATGGCTTGATCGAACCATTCCAGACTGAGCGTTGTCGCAATGGCACAAAGCGGGTGGGCGCATTTGAAACGCCCACCCGCTTTGTGCAGAGACGCTTCAAAATTTGACCGGTGCTTGCCAGACGGCGGAAATGTTTTAGAATGGAGAATCGTTTCCGTCTCCCGTCTTTCAGAAGCAAGAAAGCGCGAAATCAAGAAGTCATTTATCAGGAGGAAAGCATGTCCAAGTATCGCTGTGTCATCTGTGATTACATTTACGACCCTGCCGAGGGCGATCCGGGCAGCGGCGTCGAACCCAACACCCCTTTTGAAGATCTGCCCGAGGATTGGGTCTGCCCCCTGTGCGGGGCGGACAAGAGCAATTTCGAAAAAATTTGAGTATCCGATTCACCGCACATGGGCGCAACTCCCATGCGGGACCGCTCCAAATCTGAAAAAACGAGGTTGCCATGGCTAGAACTCCCGTTGTCGATCAGGACGCATGCATCAGTTGCAATCTGTGCGTGGACCTGGTCCCCGAAGTTTTCAAACTGAACGAGGACGGCGTGGCGGAAGTGTATGCGCCCCAGGGCGCCCCGGAAGAGAAGATTCAGGATGCAATCGACAACTGCCCGGTCTCCTGCATTGCCTGGGAAGATTGAACAGTCGATCGACAGTCCGTCACTGCAGGCGGGTTTTCATGTGGTCAGGCAAGGCCGGCTCTCATACGGGGCCGGCCTTGCCTTGCAGGAAGAACTGATCGAGCGCCGCCTGCGGGGCGGCGACAAAGAATACCTGATACTGCTTGAACACGACCCGGTCATCACGATGGGACGAGGCGGCAACGAAGCGCACGTGCGCCTGTCTACAGAAGAGCTCTCCCGGCGCGACACGACCCGCTTCCAGGTTTCACGCGGCGGCGACGTGACCTGGCATGGGCCGGGCCAGCTGGTAGGCTACCCCATCATGCATCTTGACCGAATCGGGCGCGACCTGCACCGCTATCTGCGGTTGCTGGAGGAATGCCTGATCAGAACGCTGCTCGCCTTCGGGGTGCGCGGTGAACGACAGGAGGGAAAAACCGGTGTGTGGGTCGGCCGCCGCAAAATCGCCTCCATCGGCATCGGCGTGCGCCGCTGGATCGCCTGGCATGGTTTCGCTCTCAACGTCGATCCCGATCTTGGCGCCTTCGACGCCATCGTTCCCTGCGGCCTGCAGGGAGTGACCATGACCTCGCTGGCTGCCGAGTGTGAAAGACCTCCTTCGCGCAACGCCGTCGAGCAGGAGATCATCCGCACCTTTGCCGCTGTTTTCAACCTCCGGAACCACGGATACTATGACATCGCCTCCTCCCCGCAAACCTGACTGGCTTAAGGTTCGCCTGCCGCAGGGACCGCAGTGGGCGCGCATCGACCGCCTGCACCGCGAGCAGGGGCTGCACAGCGTCTGCCGCAGCGCCGCCTGCCCCAACCTGGGCGAATGCTGGAGCCGCGGCACCGCCACCTTCATGATCCTCGGCAACACCTGCACCCGCAGCTGCGCGTTCTGCAATGTTCAGAGCGGCAATCCGGCGCCTGTCGACAAAAATGAGTCCGACAAAATCGCCAGGGCGGTTGCGACCCTGGAGCTCAAGCATGCGGTCATCACCTCTGTGACCCGCGACGACCTGGCCGATGGCGGGGCCGCCCAGTTCGCCGCCTTGGTGCGAGCCCTGCGCCAAGAAATTCCCTCATGCCGTATCGAGCTTTTGATCCCCGACCTGGCCGGCAACCCGGCCGCCCTCGAAGAAATCCTCTCTTCCGGACCCGATATTTTAGGACATAATCTCGAAACGGTGCCCCGTCTCTATCCCTGTGCCCGCCAGGGCGCCGACTTCGACCGCTCTCTGGAACTGCTGCGCCGGGCACGATTGATTGCGCCGCACATCCCTACCAAATCGGGTCTGATGCTGGGACTCGGAGAGCGTCGCGATGAAGTTCTCGAGGTGCTGCACTGCCTGCGACGCAGCGGCACCTCTTTCCTCACCCTTGGGCAATACCTGTCCCCGACCCGCAGCCACCACCCGGTGCGACGCTATGTTCCGCCCGAGGAGTTCGAGGTGTTGCGCCGGGACGCACTCGAGCTCGGATTCACCCATGTGGAGGCCGGTCCGCTGGTGCGCTCAAGCTATCACGCCGAACAACAGTTCGAGGAGTCCCGTCATGCCCCAAAGCTGTGATTCGACCCTGCAGACCCTTATTCTCGGCTCAGGCCCCGCCGGTCTGACCGCCGCCATCTATGCCGCGCGCAGCCGCTGCTGTCCGCTGGTGGTGCACGGACGTCAACCCGGCGGCCAGCTGACCACCACCACGGTCATCGATAATTTCCCCGGCTTCCCCGAGGGCATCGACGGCAATGAGCTGATGGATCGCATGCGCCGCCAGGCCGAACGCTTCGGAACCCGCTTCGCCGAAGAGGAAGTGACCAGGGTCGACCTCAAGAAAACACCATTTCGCGTGTGGGTGGGCGACCAATGCCATCAGTGTCGCACCCTGATCATCGCCACCGGTGCCTCGCCGCGCATGCTGGGCCTGGAGAACGAATGGGACCTTTACGGCCGCGGCGTTTCGGTCTGCGCCACCTGTGATGGATTCTTCTACAAAGAAAAGGAAGTGGTGATCGTGGGCGGCGGCGATACTGCCATGGAAGAGGCTTCTTTTCTCGCACGTTTCGCTTCCCGCGTCACGGTCGTCCATCGCCGCGACGAGCTGCGCGCTTCACCGCCGCTGCAGAAAAGGGCCATGGAGAACAAGAAAATCGATTTCCGCTGGGATACGGTGGTTACGGCTATCCACAGCGATCCTCAAACAGGGGTGACCGGCGTGCGCCTGAAAAACGTCAAAAGCGGCGAAGAGGAGGATTTCTCCTGCCACGGCCTGTTTGTCGCCATCGGGCACACCCCCAACACCGACCTGTTCAAGGGGCAGCTTCACATGGACCAGGACGGCTACATCCTCACCCATGACGGATGCCGCACCAGCATCCCCGGTGTTTACGCCGCCGGCGACGTGCAGGATCCCAATATCCGCCAGGCCATCACCGCCGCCGGCTCGGGCTGTACCGCCGCCATGCAGGCCGAGCGCTACCTGGACGACCTGGGCGTGGAATAGGCCCGTCACACAAGCCTGCGGGGAATGCGCCGGTCCCAACTGCGGCAGAAGACGCGATAGCCGTTTTCATAGGCGTCGAGTTCGGCGCAGAGTCGGAAATTATCCGGATCGGACGTCAGGATCGTGCGCGTGATGGTGCGCACATGCCAGTCTCCGCGTTTAAGACCGCGCACACTGCGGACCTCTCCCCGCAATGAGGTAAAATCATCCGCCCTCGAGGAATACCATTCCCGCGTGTCGTTTTCGATTTCGAGCTCAATATCCTCAAGACCGATGATTCCATTGTCATTGACAACTTCCAGGGTCGCGACATCATTGGCCAGGTCGCGGTGCACCAGCCAGTTGTGCTGCGGCGTCTTGATCTGCCTCACTGCGGGCTCGACAGCACCCTCCGGCTTGAGGAAAGAACTCAATCCTCGGTCACCGGCATGGCTGGTCCGTACCGGCATCCGGATCAGGCTGGCCCCGGTGACGATCGTCAGACAGACCGGACGGGGCGCAGGCCACGCAATGGGCCAGTAGGACGTCGAGATAGAGACGCGAAAGCGATGCCCCGCCGGAAATTGCTGGGCAATGTCGTTGAGTTCAACCAGGACCCGGTAGGTTTTGTCCGGCTCGAGGGGTGTGGGTGATTCATGACTGTCGCGATGGGTCAGATTGAGGATACCGTAGGTCACCCGTGTCGCCTTGTCGTCGGGTGCGACGTCGGAGAGGCGTACCGCCACTTGAGCGACCGGTCGATCAGCTGAAAGCTCGATTTCAACCTCAGGCCGGCCGAGAATCTCCATGGTTTCTGCCAACGGTTCGCTCTCAAAGACCATGGCGCCGCCATCATCCTCGCGCTGGTCATGGGGCAGATCGGGAGCCCCGCTGTAGGAGCACCACTTCCCCCCGAAAAGACCCAGGGTGAGAGGAGAGCGCACGGTTTGCGGCACCTCGGGCGATTCGCCGTAGCCGGGCACGATATGAGTCCACCCCAGTGTGTAGGAGCGCATTTCGATGTTGGGACTCGGCCATGAAGGCTCCCCGACCCAGCGCCCCGGCCGATGTTCGTAACTGGTGGTGGGAGGCACGCTGTCGTGCATATAGGCCCGCAGCATCGGCTCCTCCATAATGCCTGTTTCCTTCCCCTTGAGCCATTGATCCCACCAGCGCAGCGCTTCCTGCAGAAAACCGATGGCGGGTCCCGGCATTCCAAGGTGCGGATAGCGATGACTCCAGGGACCGATCAGCCCCTGCCGCGGCACTTCAAGATGTTCCAGCAGGCGCAGAACGGCATTACTGTAACCGTCGGCCCACCCCGAAACCGCCATGACCGGCACCTGTATGCTGGAGAAATCCTCGCAGATCGAACCATGCTTCCAGAAACCGTCGCGGTGCTGGTGGCGAAGCCAGTTGTCCAGCCACAGGCCGCTCTCCTTGAGGCGCTCGAACCACATCTCCCGCCAGGCATCACCGACAATCAGCGGATCGGGCGGCAATGAATTGTAGGCGAACATGACGGCCGACCATGACAGGTTGTCTCCCAGCAGGCAGCCTCCCATGTAGTGGACATCGTCGGCGTAGCGGTCATCGGTCGAGCAGGCGGTAATCACCGCCTTGAGCTCCGGCGGACGGCGCGCGGCAATCTGCAGGCCGTTGAATCCTCCCCAGGAGATGCCGATCATGCCGACGCCACCGTCACACCAGGGCTGGGAGGCAATCCAGCGTAGAATTTCCTCGCCGTCCGCCAGTTCGCTCTCCAGGTACTCGTCGGTCAGGACGCCGTCGGAATCGCCGCTGCCCCGGATATCCACCCGCAGGCAGGCGTAGCCGTGGCCGGCAAAATAGCGGTGGACACTCGCGTCACGGGTCCGCTTGAAGTCGCGTTTGCGGTAGGGGATATATTCCAGGATGGCGGGAGCGGGGTTGGCCTCGGCCCCTTCCGGCAGCCACAGTTTGGCTGCCAGGCGAATTCCGTCGGTGACCGGAATCCAGATATTTTCAATTTCCCGGACTGCGTAAGGAAAAGAATCGACGATTTCCACTCAGAACCCTCCTTTCCGCTTTGACTATTCCCCGTTCACACGAAAATCGAGCATGCGGCGCGCTTCTTCAAAATTGCGCAGCAGCTGGCGGCGGTTTTCCGCTCCCATGTAAAGAATGGCCAGTTTGTAGCTGTAACTGTCCTGATAAGGCAGATCATCCAGATCCATCCCTTCCCGCACCAGCGGCTGAACGATGGTCCCGGCAAACATCTCCTGAACCTTTTCAATCTGCAGTTTCCCGGGAACCCGTGTCACTTTTCCGGGGGAGAAGGCACGAATGAACAATTTGGCGGCCACGGCGAAATCCCCCTGCCGCCGAGGCCAGTCGGGCTTGTGCCCCAGGGCGATGTCCACCATGATCCGGTGATTGGAGGCACCGTCCACTTTTTTGAACAGATCGCTGTGGGATTGAGCAATGCGCGGGTTGATCTCGAGCAGCCAGAGCTGGTCGCTTTTTTTGTCATAGAAATATTCGATATTGAACGGCGAATTATCGAAGCCGATATGCTTCATCACCTTTTCCGAAGCCTCGAAGATGCGATCCTTGACCTTCTTCGGCAAATTGGAAGGATATTCAAAGCGGGAGAAACTGACGCGGTTGGGATGACGATAGGAATCGACGATGCCGTGGCTGTCTACCTCACCCTCGCAGACATATCCTTCCAGGGTGCACTGCTTGCCGCCGATAATCTGTTCGGCGATGCAGAACCCCCCGTGCCGGATTTCATCGGGGATCCGGGCAAATTGCCGCAGATATTCAAAGGGTTCTGAAAAACGGTGAATCTTCTTCCGCATTTCGTCAACGGCCCGTTGAAAATCTTCCGCGGACTCGATCCGAAAGCCGAGATGGCCGGCAAAGGATTTGATCGGTTTGATCCAGAAGGGAAACTCGAGATCGATTCCGGACAGCGCAGCGTCGTCGAAGGGATCAAAACGCGCAAAGCCCGGGACCAGATCAGGCACGACTTCACGCTGCTTGACGCGGCTCCAGTACTTGTCCTCGCACATAAAGACGCTCTCCAGCGAGGAGACAACAGTTCCGAATTCGCGGCCGAGAACAGGAAGCATCAGACTGACCGGAAAATCCCAGAAACTGACAATGGCGTCGATGGACCCATCGAAAGCCTTCAGCTTCGCCCGCGCTTTTTCAAGCATCGGCGGCACGTCGTAACAGGCCGCTCCGTGGGACTCCCCGTAGGAGAGAAGCTCATGAAAATGATACTGGTCGGCATTCTTCATGGACCTGAGCTTGGACCAGTTGAGTTCATCCGGCCCGACGACAAAAATATTCCTGTCCATCCAATCGCTCCTTTCAATCAGAACAGCTCCCTCTCGGCGTGTTCCGGGAGATGGATTCCTGAGGCGATGCGCTCTTTTCATTAACCTTAACAGCTCTGATCGATTTTTCAGCACAGCAGAAGAAAAGCACAGAGATTGTGAATTAGGACAAACCCGATATCCTTGGGAAGAATCGTATCTATTCACCTCGCGGGGTCGTCACTCCCATGTCAAGGGTGTTTGGCGCCAGGGAGGGCGCCAATCAAACGGCCATGGATGGCGAAAAGCGGCCCTTGTCATGGGAGTGACGACCCCATGCCGAACAGTTACAGAAGATAAAGGGAGGAATCACATGGCAAACAAAGGAACCATCGGGATACTGACCGGCGGCGGCGACGTGCCGGGGCTCAATCCGGCGATCCGCGCCATCACCATCCGCGCGCTGCGCGAAGGCTACCGGGTCCTGGGAATCCGCCGCGGCTGGGCGGGGCTGGTTGAACTGGTGGCCGACCCGCAGGCCGACAACAGCTCGTGCGTGCAGGAACTGACCCGCGACGTGGTCAACCGTGCCGGCCGCACTGGCGGCACCTTTCTGCACACCTCGCGCACCCGGCCGAGCCATCTGCCGAAAGCCAATCTGCCCGCGCATCTGCGGGACAAGTACACGGATTCGATCAACGACGTCACCCCGGAGGTACTGAAAAACGTCGACTTTCTCGGTCTCGATTTTCTGATTCCCATCGGCGGCGACGACACCCTGAGCTATGCGCAGCGCCTGCACGAGGAGGGTGTCAAGGTGGTCGCCATCCCCAAAACCATGGACAACGACGTGCCGGGCACCGACTACTGCATCGGCTTTTCCACCTGCGTCACCCGCACCATCGAGCTGACCCACCGCCTGCGCACCTCGGCCGGCTCCCACGAGCGCTACCTGGTGATCGAGGTCTTCGGGCGCTATGCCGGCTTTACCGCGCTGCTGCCGACCATGGCCGGCGCGGCGGATCGCTGCATCATCCCGGAGCATCCTTTCGAGATCGAACGCCTGTCACGCCTGCTCACCGAGGACCGCAACAAGCATCCGAGCAAATATGCGGTGGTTCTGATCTCCGAGGGAGCCCGAATGCGCCACCAGGAGGATATGTCTTTCGAGGGGGATGAGGCGGACCAGTACGGTCACCGCAAGCTGGGAGGGATCGGCGACAAGGTCTCGGCGATGCTCAAGGAACTCTCGCCGAAGAACAACAACGGGCGCAGCATCAATGTGCTCAACCAGCGCCTCGGCTACCTGGTGCGCAGCGGCGAACCGGACGCGCTCGACTCCATCGTGCCCATGGCCTTCGGCAATATCGCCCTCGACCTGGTGCTCGCGGGCACCTCGGGGCGGCTGGTGAGCATCCACAACGGCCATTACGACACGGTGCCGATCACCACCGTCACCGGCCAGAAAAAGGTGGTCGACGTGGAGAAGTACTACAACATCGAGCGACTGCGCCCCAAATACGAATCCTTTCAGCGCCAGCCCCTGTTTATCATGACCAGCGATCTGTAAGAAACGCTCAGCGAGGCAGTTTCCTGCTGTGTCAGGAGACTGCCCCGCCCGTCCCTTGCAGGCGGCTGTTCACTTCGCTGACCTGGGCATTGAGCGTCCAGTAATCGTAGATGATGCCGACAAGGAAAAGACCGCCAGTAAGCAGATAAATCAATCCGGACAACCATTTACCGAGATAGAAGCGGTGAACGCCGAATACGCCGACGAAAGTCAGCAACACCCAGGCGATGTTGTAATCTCTTGCCCCCGGAGTGAAGCGCAGGTCGGCGGAGCGATCCATGGACGGGATCAGAAACAGGTCGATGATCCAGCCGATAAAAAACAGCCCGAGGGTGAAGAAATAGATCGTTGCGCTGACGGGGCGGCCGTAATAGAAGCGGTGAGCCCCCATGAAGCCGAAGATCCACAGGATGTAGCCAATAAGCTTGCTGTGCGTATTCTCTATATTCATCTTACAACCAACCTTTCACCTCGCGGGGTCGCAACTCCCATGAAAAGGGTGTTTGGCGCCAGGGAGGGCGCCAATCAAACGGCCAGGGATGGCGAACAGTGGCCCTTGTCATGGGAGTTGCGACCTCGCGCTGTACAGTGATCAATCCTACAGTTCCAGCAGCATCTCTTCCGGCTCTTCGACCAGGTCCTTGATGCGCTTGAGGAAGCTCACCGCCTGGCGTCCATCGATGAGGCGGTGGTCGTAGGAGAGAGCCAGGTTCATGATGGGGCGGATGACGATCTCGCCGTCGTACACCACAGGACGGTCCTGGATGGCGTGCATCCCCAGCACCGCGCTCTGAGGCGGATTGATAATGGGGGTGGAAAGCACCGAGCCGTACACGCCACCGTTGGTGATGGTAAAAGTCCCACCTTGGAGATCGTCCAAAGCGATCTTGTTGTTTTCAACCTTCTCGGCGAAATCGGCGATGGCCTGTTCGATCTCGGCGAAATGCATCTCATCCGCACTGCGCAGCACCGGCACCACCAGGCCCTTTTCGGCGCCGATGGCAATCCCGATATGGTAGTCGTGATACATGAGAATATCGCCACCGTCGATGCTGGCGTTGACTTCGGGGAAGGATTTCAGCGCCTCCACGCAGGCTTTCACGAAAAAGGACATCAGCCCCAGCTTGACGCCATGACGCTGCTGAAAACTCTCCTGGTGCTTTTTGCGCAGCGCCATCACCCGGCTCATGTCCGCTTCGTTGAAAGTCGTCAGCATGGCGGTCTGCTGCCGGGCCGCCAGCAGTCGCTCGGCGATGCGTTTACGGATGGGTGACATGGGGGTGCGGGTGACGCGCCCTTCCTGCTCGACGGCTGCCTTCCCGGCGGGTTCCTTATTCAGCTCTGCGCCCGACGCCTTTTCCTTCTTCTCCGACTCTTTTGCCGTTTTCTCCGCTTCCTTTGAACGATCCTCCTGGGCCGGTGGTGCTTTTTTCTCTGATTCCGGTTCCCGTTTTTCCTTGCCCTTCGCAGCTTTTTGTTTCTGCTGAGAGGATCCTTTTTCCTCTGTCTCTTCTTCGGCTGAACTCGTGCTTTCTTCCTTCTCGGCCTCTTTGCCCTCTTCCCGGGCAGCTGCGACTTTTTCCTCCCCGCCTTCACCCTCGGCGATAGAGCCGATCACAGCCCCCACCTTAACCGTCTCCCCCTCGCCCACGGCAATCTGCAGCGTGCCCGAGGCATCGGCGTTGAGTTCAAGGGAAATTTTGTCGGTCTCAAGCTCGCACAGCAGGTCACCCTTCTCCACCCGCTCTCCGTCTTTTTTATGCCAGGTGGAGACCTGGGCTTCATAAACCGATTCACCGACTTCGGGGACTTTGATGTCCATAAAAACTCCTGTATGAAATTTTTCAACGGAGAGACGCGGAGAAGCTGAGACGGAGAGAAAAACAATTTAAAGAATAGTTTTCTCTGCGTTCTCTGGTTGCTCTCTCCGGCTCTGCGTTGAAGTTTTTTCTATTTGCCTTCGGATGGGTTGAACGCCTCTTCCAGCAGCGCCTCCTGCTGCTGCTTGTGCAGGCGGTGGCTGCCGACGGCGGGGGCGGCGGCTTCCTGTCGGCCGACGTAGCGCGGATGCCGTCCCAGCACGCGGGTCAACTGCGGTGCGAGATGGGACCAGGCGCCGTTGTTGCGCGGCTCCTCCTGCACCCAGGCTACATGTTCCAGCTCGCTATAGGGGGCGACCACCTCGGTCAGTCTCTCGCGGTGCAGGGGATAGAGCTGCTCAATCCGCACCAGGGCCACATCCTTGCGTCCCAGCTCCGCCCGCTTCTCCATCAGGTCGTAATAGATCTTGCCGGAGCACAGCAGCAGCGAATTGACCGGCCCCGGCTCGATCGGGTCGGCGATCACCTCTTCGAAGCGGCCGCCAGCCAGCTCTTCAAGACTTGAACGGCAGGTGGGATGCCGCAGCAGGCTTTTGGGGGTGAAAACGATCAGCGGCCTCCGGAACGGCTGTTTGAGCTGGCGGCGCAGAAGATGGAAGATCTGCGCCGGGGTGCTCGGGTAGCATACCTGCATGTTCTCATGGGCGCAGAGCTGCAGAAAACGCTCGATGCGGGCACTGGAGTGTTCGGCGCCCTGCCCTTCGTAGCCGTGCGGCAGAAACATCACCAGCCCGCAGGAACGGTCCCACTTGCTGCCGCTCGATGCAATGAACTGATCGATGACAACCTGTGCGCCGTTGACGAAATCGCCGAACTGGGCCTCCCAGATGACCAGCCCCTGCGGCACCTCCAGCGAATAGCCGTATTCGAAGCCGAGCACGGCAAACTCGGAGAGCATGCTGTTGTGGCAGTGAAAATCCGCCCCTTCGGCGGCCACTTGGGCAAGCGGCAGAAAGGGTTTGCCGGTGTTCAGATCGACGATGGCGGCGTGGCGCTGATTAAAGGTGCCGCGGCGGGAATCCTGGCCGGAGAGCCGCACCGTATGCCCTTCGTTCAGCAGCGTGGCAAAGGACAGCGCTTCGGCCAGCGCCCAGTCGATCTCATCACCCGTGTCCATCGCTTCGCGCCGTCGCTCGAGAAACTTGACGATTTTGGGATGAGGCTCAAACCCTTCAGGCAGCTGGAGGATGCGCTGTCCGAGATTCTGGAGGGTATCGAGATCGACCGCTGTGCGGACATCGTCCGGTATCGTGAATTCACGCTGGATTTCGCTCCATTTCCCTTCGTGGCCGGCATCGGCGGGCTGCTGATCCCGCTCCAGGGCCTGTTCCAGTCGATGCTCGATCTCCTGCTCCTGCGTTTCGATGCGGTCCTTATCCGCGACCTCCTCAGCCAGGCGCTCGGCATAGAGTTCATGCACCGGCGGCCGATCCTTGATTCTTTCGTACATCAACGGCTGGGTAAAGGCCGGCTCGTCGGCTTCGTTATGTCCCTGGCGGCGATAGCAGATCAGGTCGATCACCGCATCGCGTCCGTAGCGGCAGCGATAGTCCAGCGCCAGCGAGGCGGCATGCACCGCGGCCTCCGGATTTTCGCCATGGACGTGAAATACCGGCACCTGCAGCATCTTGGCGACATCGGTGGCGTAGTGGGTGGAACGCGCTTCGGGCGGCAGAGTGGTAAAGCCGATCTGGTTATTGAGCACGATATGCAGGGTGCCGCCGGTGGAGTAGCCTTCCAGCTGGGAGAGATTGAGCACTTCGGCGACCACGCCCTGCCCTGCAAAAGCAGCATCGCCGTGGATCAGCACCGGGAGGACCTCCTGCCCACCGCTGCCGTGGTAGTCCTGCCGCGCCCGCGCCTTGCCCTCCACCACCGGGTCCACCGCCTCCAGGTGGCTCGGGTTTGAAGCCATCGACAGATGAATTCCGTGACGCCCAAGCGGCGCGACGTCACGGGAGAATCCCTTGTGATATTTGACGTCGCCTTCTCCGACAAAGGCGTACTCGAGGTTGTCCTTGAACTCGGCAAAGATGTTTTCCAGCGGTTTGTGGAAGATGTTGGCCAGGACGTTGAGCCGTCCGCGATGGGCCATCCCCAGAACCAGGTCCTTGATCTCGCGCTGATTGGACGCGGTGACAATATCGTGCAGGACTGGAATCAGCGTTTCGGCACCTTCCAGCGAAAAGCGCTTCTGCCCCAGGAATTTGCGATGGAGAAACGCTTCGAACAGGGCGGCTTCCTGCAGCTGCTGCAGAATCAGCCATTTGTGCTGCTCCGAAAATTCGGTGCGGTTGCGCGTCCCCTCCATGCGGTCCTTGAGCCACTGGCGCTGCTCGGGGTCCTGGATGTGCATGAATTCCACCCCGATGGCGCCGCAGTAGGTCTCGCGCATCACAGCGACAATCTCCCGCAGGGTGGCGTGCTCCTTGACGAATCGACGGGTATGGAACACCGTGTCGAGATCGGCTTCCGACAGGCCGAAAACACTCAGATCGAGCAGCGGGTGATTGAGGGGGCAGGGTTCGAGGGGGTCGGTACAGGCGAGCAGGTGCCCGATATCGCGATATCGGTAGATCAGCGACTGAACGCCGGACTGCTTCAGGGCAAATTCGGGATCGACACAGGTTTGGGGGCAGGAAGGCGATTCGTTGCCCAGGTCAAACCCTTCAAAAAAACCATGCCAGTCGGAACCGACACTGGAGGGATCCCGCAACCAGCGTTGGTACAGAGCATCGATCCACGCCGGGTCAAGTTGGGCGGAAAAAGGCATATCAGAACACATCCCGGTCAAAAGTGATGGCGTCGCAACATTCAGCGCATGAAGTATAACAAAACGCAGCGCGAGCGCAATTTCAAGCTGCTTTGACCGGTCTGCAGTTACTGACGATCAGATGCGAGGGCGGCTTTTTTGGCAGCGGGCATCTTGGTCGCAACCAGGTTCTTGGTCAAAGCCGACGCCCCGGAATCTCCGACGCCGCAAAAAACAGCATGACGGCGCACTTCTTCGGGGATTTCTTCCCCTTCCACCCGACGATAGCCACGCTGCAGAAGGTAGTCGTCGTTGGGACCGCTGGGCGCGAAAAAACGCCTTGCCCCCCCCAAGGCGGCAAACCTCTCGATGCGCACCAGCAGCAGAGAGGCAATGCCGCGTCCGCGCATATCAGCCTCCACCGCCGGTGGGCGCAGAACGGCCTCCTCGCCAAGGATCTCCATCCCCGTCGCGCCGGCCAGCATGCCGTCGGTTCGGCAGGTGAGAAAATGAACGATATTATCCGGATTCAGGTCATCATGCGGCAAGCCGCAACGAGCCAGAAGATCCCTGATCGATGTAAGCTGAGGAGGATGAGCAAAAAGGAAGACCATTATGAAATTCTCCAGAAGGAGGATGAAGACCTCTTGTCAGTTCGAAGACGGAGCGCCGCGGCGACGTTCAGCCCAGGCGCAGAGGCTTAGAGTGAGAAGAATGCCGATGAGGTTGAATCCGACATCCAGGATCGAGCCATACCGGCCCGGCACGGACAACTGATGCCATTCGTCGAACACGCCGAACAGAAACGAAATGGCAGGTGCGCAGAAATAACGGGCCCGCGGACCACAGCCGAGCGCCTCAACCCCGCGCAGCCACAGCAGGGTCAACAGGCCGAAGGCGGGGATATGCAGCAGGTTGTTCAGAGCTGGCGGCACATAATCAAAGGGGTTGGCCGCCTCGGAGCGGGGCGCGGACGGCAGGGAGGATACAAAGAAAATCGCCGCCATCAAGAGCAACGGGGGCAGCAGAGCCGCAACCCGGCGGGGAGGCGTCCACCACTGAAACCTGCGGGCCACCAAAGCATCGAACAGACGAAGACTCCAACCCGGCCGAATCAATAGCGCACCACTTCGAAGCGCAGGTCCCGGTGGCTGAAGATCGCACCGGCCGGCGTAATCTCCTCCAGCAGCAGATCGTCCTGCAGCAGCTGCCCTTCGCGCAGCATCCGGCCGTTGATGCGCACCATACGCTGGGTGGGTTCAGCCGTGTAATAATGCAGCGAGAATGAGAAGGCAGGCAGACCGGAACGAATCGAAGACGGCAGATCCCGCAGAGCGAGCACGCCCCCAGGTTCTTCAGCTTCATCGAACTCTGCCGGTGCTTCATCCAAAAAGGTCTCGGCGGGAGTCGCCGGCGGGACAACCGGCTCCGCAAGTGGTTCGGTTGGCTCGACGTTCAGTTCCGCAGGCCCGGTATCCTCAGCGGCTGCAGGTACGGAAATCTCTGCGGAACGTGTGTCCGATTTTTCCCGGTCGGCAACGATCAATGTCCGGCCTACCGTCTCCTGCGGGACGACAGGAACGGCAGGCGGTGTTTCAGCAACCGGAAGCGAACCGGCTGCAGGCGGCGAGACAACGTCTGCAGAGGTTTGCGGTTTTACAGTACCCGAGTGAGGGGGGGCAACGACCGGTTCAGGCTCTTTCGCAACCTCCGCTTCAGTCGGCGCAGGGGATTGGGGCGGCATGGAGGGTCTGGACGCCCACCACAGCCATATCGCGCCATTGAGCACGAGCACAAACACGACGATCCCGAGGATCAACAATCCCCGCCGGGAGGAGCGAGGCTGTGCGACAAAATGCTCGGTACTCAGATCGGGGGCCTGCCCTTGCGGCCTTTTCTTATCTGATTTTCGCAGCGCATCAAGAATAAACGACATGGTGTTCAGTGTCCCTCCACCTTGAGCCGCGGCTCTGATCCGCCCAGTGCGGAATTGAGTTGAATCAGGGTCTTGCTGCCGATAATCCCGTCAGGGTCAAGCCCGCGTGACAGCTGAAAACGCTTGACGCTGCGCTCCAACCGGTCATTATAGCGAGTGCCCCCCTCCAGAACAGGTGCCTGCCCTTCTGCCGCGGAGAGCCCTGCATCAAGCCAGGAGACGAACGGATCCTCATCTCCGGGGCGCAGATTGCCGCGGTAGCCGGGCGGTGGTCGCCAGAACAGAGTGAATTCTCCAAGCCAGCGCCGCTCCAATGCCGGCAGCCCCACCTTGACGGGTTCCCCCGCCACATCCACAACGGCCCAATTCTCACCCAGTTCGACCAGCGCTGCGTAGAAAGTTTCGCCATCATCGCCATAAAGAGTCAGAACCGCCGGACGATCCAGTCGCGCCAGGGCATGCAGGGTGCCGCGATCGCGCAAGCAGCTGAGGCCGTGCAGCGCGGCCGTTTCACAAGCCCTGCTCTCGTCGACCGATACGCCGGGCAGGCCCCAGGCGGCAAACAACCGTTCAAAAGCTTCAAGATCACCACGAACTTCAGGAACGACCAGAGGAGAGAATCCGGCCTGTTTCTGGGCCTGATGCCTCTCATCAACAGGTTTTTTCTCCGGTTCAGAAGCATCCCGGTTCTCAACGGAAGCGACAGAGCTGGAAGGTTCTGCGACCCACCAGGATTTTAAAAAATAAACCCCCGCGCCTGCGATGGCCACAAACAGCAACGCGAAGACAGTCGCCCGAACGGCACGCTTTCCGGCCTGGCGAACTTCCCCTCCGAAAATTTCACGTGCCGCCTGCGAAAGGATTCCGCGATCGACCCGGGATCGTTCCCGGGCATAGACCCCCAGCAGCGCCCGGTCGCATAACAGGTTCACCAGGCGGGGAATTCCCCCGCTCAAGCGATGCAGACGCCGCAGAATCGGCGGCGGAAAGAGATCAAGGCCGCCGCGGGGCAGCCCCGCCACCCGCAGGCGGTGATGCACGTAGCCAACCATTTCGTCATAGGTCAGTGGGGTCAAATGATAGCGGGCGCTGATACGCTGCGCCAGCTGACGCAGCCGGGGCTGCTCGAGCATTTCCAGAAATTCAGGCTGCCCCAACAAGATAATCTGCAGCAGCTTGCGCTGGTTGGTTTCCAGGTTGGTGAGCAGGCGCAGCTGTTCCAGAACATCGAAATCGAGATTCTGCGCTTCGTCAATAATCAGCACCGTCTGTCGACCGGCGGCATGGTTCTCAAGCAGGCGGGCATTGATGCGGTCGATAAAAACCTTGTTGCTCTGATTGCCGTCCGGATAGCTGATCTGCAGTTCGTCGCACAGGGTGGCCAGCAGTTCGCTGGTAGTGACGCGGGGATTCAGAATAAAGGCGGATTCGCAATCCTCGGGGAGCTGCTCCAGCAGGCAGCGGCACACCGTGGTTTTGCCGGTTCCGACCTCGCCGGTCAGCAGCACGAACGCACCTTCGCCGCGAATCCCGTAAACCAGATGAGCCAGCGCCTCGCGATGACGTTCGCTCATGAACAGGTAGCGGGGATCGGGGGCGATGGAGAAAGGAGCCTCTTTGAGGCCGAAATAATCGAGATACATACCGCTCACAGGTTAAAAGGTCCAGTAATTTGAGCGTTATGTTAGGTGAGCAGGAGAAATAAAGTCAAGCTGAGGATACCGTCCTCGGCAAGTCTTTAAATGCCAAATGCCCGGTTTCTCAACCGGCCAGTTAAAACACAGAGGGTGTCATGAAAAGAAGAAATCAGGGCAAAAGCGGAACTGCCAGTACCGGGCGCTTGGCCCGGTGCAGCACTTTTTCCGCGACGCTTCCAAGAAAAGTGTAATGCAGCCGACCTTTACCGTGGGTTCCCATGACAATCAGGTCAGCGTCGAGTTCGCGCGCCAGGGTGAGAATCGTCCCCACCGCCTGCCCGTGCCGCACATGAATTTCGGTGACCCGGGCGAGATCTTCGGGATGATCCTTCAATTCGTCTTCGGCAAACTGCTTCAACCGCTGCTGAATCAGTCTGCGCACCTCATCCTTGTGTCCCAGCTCCATATCGGCGAGCTGGTCCGGCCCGATCACGGTCGAGACATAGTTCATCACCGCCGACTCCACTTCCGGAAGGACATGCAGAATGTGAATGACTCCCTCATGTGAGCGGGCCAGGCTCACTGCGTGCCGGAAAGCATGGGCGGCGTTGTCCGACAGGTCGGTGGCATAGACGATGGTGCGGTATCGAGGAATCATGACGCGCCTCCCGACGGCTCAGGCGCTGTGCGGTGTATTGCCGCCGCGCAGCTCCTGCAGAGCCATGACTCCCAGGTAGAGAGCCAGCCCCACGAGATAACTCAGATAATGGTTGTCGATGCCGACATAATGAGCGAAAAATCCCGGACGAAACATTATGGCCGCCACCCCGAGCAGCAGCAACAGTTCATACCAGCGCAAACGGATCAGGAACCAGCCCTGGGTCGCCGCGGCGAAGGCAAATGCGCCGATACAGGTCATAAAGAAGATATAGATGGCCAGCGGAAAGCTGTCGATCCCGATCAGCAGCATATCGGTGTTGAAGATGAACATGAACGGCAGCACCGCGGTGCGGATATCGTACATGAAACCCTGAATGCCGGTCGGGATGGGGTCGGATCGGGCAATAGCACTTGCCGCATAGGCCGCAAGGCCCACCGGCGGCGTATCGTCGGCCAGAATCCCGAAATAGAAGACGAACAGATGGGCGGCGATCAGCGGCACGACAAAGCCCTGCCCGTGGGCGATGGTGACCAGCGCCGGGGCCGTCAGCGAGGCCATGACAATATAATTGGCCGTGGTCGGAAGCCCCATGCCGAGAATCAGGCTGGCGAGAGCGGTAATCACCAGCATCAGGAAGATATTGCCCTGACTCAGGGTGTCGATGATGTTGGTGATCAGTCCGCCGAGCCCCATGGTCACCACCCCGACGATGATCCCCGCAGCAGCAGTGGCTACCGCCACGCTCACCATGTTGCGCGCACCGGCGATCATGCCGTTGACAATATCGAAGAAGCCCTGCCGCCAGGCCTCGCCCATGTCGCCGCCCCAGATGCGCGCCTTGATGGGATGCTGAAACACCATGATCACCGCCAGCACGAGGATTGCGCGGTAGGCCGCCAGATCGGGAGAGTGGCGCGGGATGATCAACTCGTACAGCAGCAGAAAAATCGGCACCAGGTAGTGCAGGCCGTTGCGCAGCACCTGAAAGAACTGCGGCAGGTCGACCTTGCTCAGCCCCTTCATGCCGAGCTTGGACGCTTCGAGGTGGGTGATATAGAAAAGCGCGAAATAGGAAGCGAAAGCCGGAACGGCCGCCGCCTTGATGACCTCGATATACGCCACGTTGACATACTCGGCGATAATGAAGGCCGCAGCGCCCATGATCGGCGGCATCAACTGGCCGTTGGTGGAGACCGCCACTTCGATGGCCGCCGCCTTCTTGGGTGGGTAGCCGACCTTTTTCATCAGCGGGATGGTAAACGTTCCGGTCGTCACCACATTGGCAATGGAGGAGCCGGACACCATACCTGTCATACCGCTTGCCAGCACCGCGGCCTTGGCCGGTCCCCCTTTAAAACGCCCCAGAAGCGACATCGACAGATCGATGAAAAACTTACCCGCTCCCGCCTTGTCGAGCATGGAACCGAGCAGCACGAAGAGAAAGACAATGCGGGCCGAAACCCCGATGGGAATCCCGAAGATCCCCTCGGTGGTCAGGGCGATCTGACTGATGTAGCGATCGAGGCTTACCCCCTTGAATGCCAGAAAATCCGGCATATAGGGACCGAAAAACGCATAGCAGGTGAATACGATGGCAATTACTGGCAGAGCGGGGCCGATCACCCGGCGCGCCGCCTCGAGTAGGGTCAGCACCAGGAAAATACCAACGGCCAGGTCGCGCGTATTGGGGCGCCCGACACGGTTGGCGATCCCCTCGTAATCAAGAACGATATAGAGCGCGGCACCGGCTGCCAGCAGAGCGATGATCAGATCGGGCCAGGGGATGGTGTGCTTTTCCCCCAGCCAGCGCAGACCTGGAATGGTCACATCGCGCTTGAGTGTAGGGTAGGACAGAAAGACAATGGCCAGGCCAAAGGCGAGGTGAATGGAACGGATATAGGTCGAATCGAGCAACAACCAGCTGGATAGTGAGAGCTGAAAAAGCGACCAGCACAGTGCAATCACCGGCACTGTATAACGCATCGGCCCCTGCGGGCGGCGCAGTCCGAGCTCTTCCTCTTCCTTGAGCCGCTGAGCGGCCGCAAGGCCCTCATCCGAGACGGTCTTATCCTGATGCACCATGTACTGCCCCCTGCCGTCGAAGAAGGTACCCAGTATCGATTGGGTGCTGAAAAACCGCTGTAGACCTTATTCGATCAGGCCTACCTCCCGAAAGTATTTTTCAGCGCCCGGATGCAGCGGCGCGGAAAGGCCCTGGAGCATGTTCTCCTGCGTCAGGCCGGCCAGAGCCGGATGCAGGGTCGTGAGATTGTCCAGATTTTCAAAGACTTCGCGGGTCAGCAGATAAATCAGATCTTCCGGCACATCGGTTGAGGTGCAGATGGTCGCTTTGACACCGTAGGTGGGAACCGGCGCTTCATTGGCAACGCCGGGGTAGGGTTCAACCGGAATATCGGCAGGCGCATAGAAAGGCAGCTTTTCGACCAGGTCGCGCACATAGCGCTCACTCACCGGCACGAATTTAACCTTGCGGGTACCGGCGGCCGCCTCCTTAATGGAGCCGTTGGGGTGGCCCACCGTATAAAAGTAGGCATCGATGCGGCCGTCCTGAAGCATTCCGGCGGCTTCGGCCGGCTTGATCCCCTCAGCCCTGAGATCGGTATCGGGATTGATACCCGCCACAGCAAACAGGTCGAGGGCATTGACGCGTTGGCCGGTGCCGGGGGCGCCGATGTTGACGATCTTGCCTTTGAGATCCTCAACGCTATCAATCCCGGCGTCAGCAGCAGCCAGGATAGTCACGGCCTCCGGATGCAGGGCAAACATGGCGCGAAGCTTCTGTTGCGGGCGCCCTTCCCATTCGCCAAGACCCTTGAAGGCCTGGTACTGAAGGTCGGACTGAACCACGCCGAGTTCAATGTCGCCGTTCATCAATGCATTGACATTGAACACCGAACCGCCGGTGGATTCCACCGTAGTACGCACGTTGTACTGATCGCGCTTCTGGTTGACCAGCTTGCTGATGGCACCGCCGACAGGATAATACACACCGGTGACGCCACCGGTGCCGATGGTCACAAACCTTGTCGGACCAGATGCGCCCTCACCTTTCTGATCCGATTCGGATTGGCATCCCGGCAGAAAAAACAACACCAGAACAAAGACGAGCAAGCGTTTCATAGGGTTCTCCTTCGTGTTCGGCTTGATCGTGCCGGCAAGGGGGGCACAATCATCTCTCAGGGAAGAAGCATTCAAGTAATGGATTTCATAAAGCTACCAGCCCCCCGCCTGCTGTCAAGCGCAGCTCAGAAGGAGTTGATACGCCGGATAAACGCCTTGAGCAATCCGAAATTGCGCTGACTGAAAGCAAAGCTCAAGCGCGGCAGGTGAAACAGGTCGGGTTCGTCCTGCTCTTCGGGGAACGCCGCGCCAAGTTGCAGATGTCCGCCGGGCTGAATAATTTCACCGAACTCCTCGCCCAGCGTCCTGACATCGTCTTCACTCAGATTCCGGTTGAGGCGGATCACCAGCGTATTGCCGATAAAACGGCTGGAGTGGTAAATCCGGTAGAAGTCATCGATCACCTGCACGGCCTCCTCGGGATCGGAGGTGATGGTGAACAGGGAGAAATCCTCGCCCGAAATCATCCCCTTGGCATAAAGGGTCTTCTTCACGAATTCGAACCAGGGCCCCCAATAGTCGCCGGCGTCACCATCGATGAGCACCAGCGGCACGGGCGGATTCTTACCGGTCTGAATCAGCGTCAGGGTCTCCATCGCCTCATCCAGGGTGCCGAATCCCCCCGGAAAAAGGGCCACTGCATTGGCCTCCTTGAGGAAAGCCACCTTGCGGTTGAAAAAATACTTGTAGGTCAGAACCTTGTCGTCCTTGGACATGACCGGGTTGGTTTCCTGCTCGAAGGGCAGGCGGATATTGACAGCAAAGCTGTTTTCCGCCCCGGCGCCTTCGTTTCCGGCATGCATGATTCCCCCCCCGCCGCCGGTAATGACCATGTAGTTGCGCTCGACCAGCATGCGGGAGAATTTGACGCACTTCTGGTAAATGGGTTCTTCGGGCGCGGTGCGGGCAGAACCGAAAATGGTCACTTTGCGTCGATTGCGGTAGGGGCGAAAAACTTTGCTGGTATAGCGCATCTCTTTCATGGTGGTGCGCATCAGCTTGAGGTCTGCGGGGTAATCAATTTCATGGCCGGCCTTGAGAGCGCTGAGAATCATTTCGCGGATAAGAGCCGGATTGTGCACGCCCACCTGGTCCATGAGCTGCCGGATCAGTTCATCGACCGGACCGTTGTCGCGATTAAAGGAAATGTCCATGGAGTGAAGCCTCCTTCGGGATCAGATACCGGCATCCGCCGGGGAAATATCAAGACGCTGCAGAGATGAGCCGCCGTCAAGACGCGCCCGGGCCAGCAGAAAGCCACGCATGCCGGCGCCCGCATAGCGCTGCGCGAACTCGTCATAGAGGTGGCGCAGGGAGCGCTCGGCGGCATAAAAGGCTGCGCGCACATCCGAACTCATGTTTTCTTCGATGGAATCACAGGCAAAGGTGACACAGTTGAAGGGACGAGTCCCGGGGGAGAGACGGCAGCCTTCGGCCGCCAGCATGGGGCAGGTAGCCGAGAAGTCGGGAGATGGCGGATCGCTATTGCGGGAGATGAAAAACAACAGGTTGACCAGGGTCACGTGATGCTTGCCGTGGCCGCAGCAGAGCCCCCCGCACTTTCGACAATGTTCCTCGCCCTCCCCCTCGACGAAAAGCCGATGCAATCCCTGCTGCAAACGCTCGACAGCATCGAGGCGTGTGACAATCCAGCTTTTCTCTTCATCCGCCAGACACGCCCAGTCGGACCGCAGCGCGGCAAGCCCGGACTCCCACAGCTGCGCATCACGCGTATGAACATCGACAGGATTCAATAAAAACACCCTTCCGCCAGGGATCGGCGGCGGAAAATAATAAAATGGCCGAAGAAGCCCGTAAGCCGGGTTCTGTTCCCCGTACCGGTTACCCGGGGCGAGGCGGTGATCATTCATCTAGGACCGCCGTTGCCGACGGCCTCAAGCGACCAGACCCGGGAGCTTCGGACGGGCCGCCCTCAAACGCTCCCCTATTCGGTCTTGCTCCCGATGGGGTTTACCGAGCTGCCGGTGTCACCACCGGCACTGGTGAGCTCTTACCTCACCCTTTCACCCTTACCTGCTTCGGCACAGGGCCAAAGCGGGCGGTTTGCTTTCTGTGGCACTTTCCCTGGGGTCACCCCCGGTTCCCGTTAGGAACCATCGCGCCCTGCGGAGCCCGGACTTTCCTCCCCCCATCATGCCTTCAGGCAGGACGGGCGGCGATAACCTGTGCTTCTTCGGCCATTGCAAAATCAATCAGGCTTGTCCCGGCGTTTCCGGATCCAGGTAAATGATGCGGTTGCAGTGGGGACAAGTCAGCACTTCATCGTTGCGGAACAGTTCATTGAACGACTGGGGAGGAAGCTGCATGTTGCAGCCCAGGCAGGCGCCGTCACGTGCCTCGACCACGGCGAGTCCTGCGCGCCGGTCCACCAGCATCTGATAGCGCTTGCCCAGCATTCTGGGCAGGCGATCAAACAGCGCCTTGCGCTCATCCTCCCTCGATGACAACGCCGTGTCAATCTGCCGCAACTGCTCGTCGATATCACCCTTGCGCTCGGAGACCTTCTCTTCCTGGGCAGACAGCTCTTCGTCCTTCTCCTGCTTTTCCTGCGCCAGGCGATTGATCTCATCGTCCTTGCCGGCAATGCGCTGCTCAAGGTCGCGAACGTTTTTCTTGGCGGTATCGACCTCTTTGAGAACAGCGACATACTCTTTCTGAGTCTTGATGGCCGGTAGCCGCTCCTCCGCCTTGACGACGTTTTCACGCTCCTGGCCCAGCTCCCGCGCAAGTTCGCGGCGCTCATTTTCAAGGGCATCCAGCGCATCCCCGAGTTCCGTCACGACGGCGCGGACCTGCTCGCCCTCGCGCTCCAGCTCAGCCAGCTCTTTTTCGAGTTCCTGGCGTTGCTGCCTGGCTTCGTAGGAATGCGTATCGATTCGCTGAAGATCCCTGAGCACCTTTAACTGTTGCTGAACGTCCGATCCTTCCATTCCGATCCTTCCCGTTGCTTGGGTTTAAAGCGCCCGCAGCCGCGGACACCGTTCTGAGTCCT
>NPIE01000419.1_pt1 | contig 27148 bp, 30 predicted proteins | sample 8637661 | NCBI WGS metagenome assembly NPIE01 (sample SAMN07420842, study PRJNA396082) | bioreactor metagenome | isolation source: sample BA12 brine-fed electro-methanogenic bioreactor BA | place: Japan: Kochi | collected 2016-12-09 | reverse complement strand
GCATTCGCAGCCTTCGGGACAAAACGTCTCTCCAGGAACATCTATAGGCCTGAAGCAGTACATCGGCCTTCTCTGGTCGTCGTAACCGCAGATCTCAGGGGAGCAGCGCTCGTATTTCCCGAACTTCTCCTTGGCCATCTCCTCGGTCATGCATTCGCAGCCCCTGGGACATGACACCGTTTCCGGTTCTTGTGGTGTTACCGGCACAAGCGGTCTTAGAGGCGTCGTCGGCAACTCCAGCACCGACTTCTTGATCCAGAACTTATTGCCGGTGAGAACCGCTCTATCTAGAGGATAATCGTACTGGATCCAGTTTTCGTCGATCGCCTCGCCCCCGACACTGTCAGCTCCTGCTGCGATGTAGCCTTCGGGCGCCGTAACCACTATATCGTAAAATTCGCATCCAGAAGGAAGCGCCAGCTCGTACCATCCTTTAGCATCTGTGGTGGCAGACTCGACAACCCTTCCACGATTTTTTTGGTCGTTGGAGCAGCAGAGCTCTACCCTGACGTTGGCGAGGGGCTTGCTCTCATCTCTGAACTCCCCCTCGTAGACGCGGCCCGAGAGCGTTGGAGTTGTCGGCTGAGCTGCGCCCTGAACCCGACTCAACTCCGCTTCCGATACGGTGGGCGTCTCCAGAAAGGGCGAGGCACTCGAATTCAACCCAGCTAATAGAAGTATGGCAATAATATCGATGACGCGTATGATATCAGATCTCATGGTCGACCTCCATGAAAAAATAGAGCCGCATACGCGGCTCATCTCAGAAGTTTCATTCTGCTGCCTCAAGGCAGAAGAAGTCGTAGTCTATGGCCCTATGAGCGTAGCCGGGCTCACCCCAACCACGTCCGTTGTTGACGATCGTCCTATCCCAGACCTCGAGCAGTATCTCGTAGCCGCAAGGGGGCAGGCCAGAGGTATGCCAGGTGAAGGTCAAACCCATGTCACCAAGATCGCTCACGCCGGCGTACTTCCTGATCGGCAGGATGGAGCCGGGGCAAGCTGGATGCAGACCGCACCTGTAACTCAACTGGTAGCTGTAGAAATGATCGTCGGTGGCGGTAATCTTGCCGGTGACGGCATCGCCAACGGTGATATCACCGCAGCTGGGCGTGCCCGAAAGGTTTAGTATTGCAGTAGGGGGGGTGTTGTCTATCACGACCACCACTGGAGAGCTTACGTGCTCGACGCCGTCCACATCTTCAACGGTCAATCGAAGGCTGTACTTACCATTCTTGCCTCCAGTATTCCAGGGATAGTACAGACCGCCCATCACAGGGTCAGAGTCGCAGATTATGTCCAACCATCCTTCTGAGTCTGGAACTCTGTCCACCCGCACCCAAAGGCTTGGCCATACGAACGTCCACTCCTTGAACGAGTCGGTCAGAGGCTTGAAACTCGCCGGGTCGGGGGGCGTGGTGGGAGTGGACCATTCGCCATACTCCACCTTGAACCTCTCGCACTCTTCACAGGAGGGCATCAGACCGAGGATCTCCACTGATCCACCGAAGGGGCTGTCGAAACCCTCGAAAGGCGGCGTAGTCGCACTCCAGCCGTTGGCCAACCCCTCGAAGTTTATGTTTCCTACAGGCATCCCGCCCACGCGGATGATGGCCGCACCACAGGGAGGCTTTTCCCCTCTGCCCAAAGCAAGAGATAGGGCGTCCAGACCCAATTCCTTGGTCTTGGGCTCGAAACAAGCGGTGATATCTCCGTTGGTGCAGACGACACCATCCCCTAAAAGGAGAACGTCGCCATCGCTGAAAGCGGGCTCGCCTCGATAGAGGATCTCGGTGGAGAAGTGTATGAGCTGCCTGTTCCCACTTCTATCTGCGGTCACGGCGTCAAGGCCGAAGTCGACGCCACGGTCGGGGATGCCAGCAGGTACGGCAGTCGAGAGGAGAAGAGCGTTATCCGCCACGATGTCGCCCTGGGCAGATAGGAGGTCGCCATCGAGGAAGAGAGGCTTCTCGACCTCTGGTGCGGTGCCTTCGGTGGAGAACCATATGTCGATCCCGTACTCCTCCAGCATCTGAGGCAACATCCCGGGGTTGTCCATCCACTGGTCTCGGCCGACATCGGAAGCGTAGTCAAGGAATTTAGTTATGCGGTCTGGATCTCCGACGAAATGGACGGCGTCGAGGCCCAAGTCGCTCCTCTTCTCGATATCAAAATTGGCCAGAAGAGCCCTGTTCGGAATTACGGCGCCGTTGGTGACCAGCAGATCTCCCGCAGTGAACCGACCCAGGGGATCGTCAAGCTCGGTGGAGAATGCTACCAGAGGTCGATCTGCATCGACGACGTCGGCCGCATCCAATCCCAGATCTTGATCAGACTTGAAGACGGCCAATAGCTCCCTGTTGCGGGCAAAGACGACGCAGCCGGGGCCCAGAAGGTCTCCGTCGGATATTATGGGGTTGCCGTCAGCCGGCTCTGGACCTTGAGTGACGAAGTCTTCTTCTGTTGAGAAGAAAGCGCCTCTGCAGGCCATCAGGGTTTCAGGAATTCCCACATCATCGGGGACCTCTTCTAATTCATGAACCGCCGTCAATCTTGAAACGTCGGCGATTTCGATTACGTCAGGTGTCATCACCACGTTTTCCTGTGAAAATGCGGGCAGAACTGTTAAAAACATTAACAATATCACAGATAATATTCTTCGTTTCATTTTATTCATCTCTCCAGCTCTTTGCTGAGCACCATTCTTTTTGAACGATTAACAATGAACTTTCTGTAAATAAACATTTTTTGGTGCTTTGAAAATCACCACCTAGCTTCGATAGGAGCTCAGAATAAGAAAGCAGGCTCAATTCACAAAGAAAGCAGGTTCGATTAACACGGAAAAATGGGCCGCAATGAAACGCAGTTAGGAAATGTGCACTAATGGGGTTTCCAATATAAAACTGAAAATTTTTAATAGAATGCAGAAAAGCTCACTGGACGGCGCCCTTCACCTCGTCGACGATCTTGCCGATGAACCCCTTCTCCTTCTTCTCGCTGGGCTTCTCCTTCTTTTTTGCGCCCTCGGCCCCTTTCGCCGTCGCCTCTTCCTTCCCCTTCTTCTCGCCGAACTCGGCGGCCAGCTCTTCGAGAAGCTCCTTTTGCCTTCCGGAGAGGCTCGTGGGGGTCTTGACGTTCACCCTGACGTGCATGTCGCCGGTCCCGCCGAAGCCGTGAAGCCTCGGGACCCCCTTCCCCTTCAGCCGGAATACCGAGCCGCTCTGGGTCCCGGCCGGGATCTTCACCCTCGCCCTCTTCCCGTCCAGGGTCGGAACCTCGAGGTCGGTCCCCAGAGCCGCCTGGGTGATCGAGAGGGGCGACTCGTAGAGGAGATCGTCGTCTGCCCTCTTGAAGAGGGGGTGAGGGCGGACGTTTACGAAGACGTATAGGTCGCCAGCCTCGCCTCCGGGATCGGGGCTCGCCTCCCCCTGCCCCCCAAGCCGGAGGTGCTGGCCGGTCTCGACCCCCGCCGGAATCTTGACGCTGATCGTCCTCGTCTTTCTGACCCGGCCAGAACCCCGGCACTCACTGCAGGGGTCGGAGACGATCTGGCCTCTTCCCCCACACTTCGAACAGGTGGTGGAGGTCATCATCTGTCCGAAGGGGGTATTCTGAACCCGGGTCACCTGGCCGGAGCCATTGCACTGGTCGCAGGTCTGGGGACTGGTCCCGGGCTTCGCCCCGGTCCCGTCGCAGGTGGGGCACTTCTCCATCCTCGGAACATCGATCGAGGTCTCAAGCCCCGTCGCCACCTCTTCCAGGGTCATGGTGAGGTCGTATCTCAGGTCGCGGCCCCGGGCTGGCCCTCGCCTTCCACCCCGGCCGCCGCCTCCGAAGAACATATCGAAGATGCTGCCTCCGCCAAACCCGCCGCCTCCGCCACCGAATCCGAAGCCCCGGAGGAGGTCCTCGAAGTCGACGCCCCTGAAGATGTCCTCCTGGGAGTAGCGTCCGTCGATCCCGGCATGGCCGAACTGGTCGTACTGTTTCCTCTTGTCCGGGTCGGAGAGGACGGCGTAGGCCTCAGAGATCTCCTTGAACTTCTCCTCGGCGTCGGATTCTTGGGACCGGTCGGGATGATACTTCAGAGCAAGCTTTCGGTAAGCGCTCTTGATCTCCTTTGAGTCCGCCTCTTTTCCGACTCCGAGAACCTCGTAGTAGTCTCTTTTGTTGCCTGCCACCGATCATCCTCTCCAGCCTTCAATCCAAGATCTTCAGGGACCCCTCGATCTTCATCGAGCTTATTTCTTATCGTTGACGACCTCGAAATCGGCGTCGATCGTCTCGCCGGAAGTTGGGGCTGAACCCTGCGAGCTCTGCTGCTGTTGTTGCTCTTGCTCTCGCTGCTGCTGCTCTGCCGCCCGCTGGTACATCGCCGTGGAGAGCTCGTAGATGGCGTTCTGTAGGACCTCGGACTTCTCCTTGATCTTCTCGATCTCTCCGCTGGCCAGCGCCTCTTTCGCCTCCTCGATCGCCTTCTCTATCTTCTCCTTCTGCTCGGCGGTGGCTATGTCTCCGGCATCCTTGAGGGTCTTCTCCGCGGTGTAGACGAGGGTCTCGGCCTGGTTCTTAGCCTCGATATCCTCCTTCCTCTTGGTGTCCTCGTAGGCGTGCTCCTCGGCCTCCCTCACCTTCCGCTCGATCTCGTTCTGAGATAGCTTGTGAGGCGCGGAGATGGTGATAGCCTGCTCTTTTCCTGTGGCCAGATCCTTTGCATTGACGTTGAGGATTCCGTTGGCGTCGATGTCGAAGGTGACCTCGATCTGGGGTATCCCCCTTGGCGCGGGCGGAATTCCGGTGAGGGTGAACCTGCCCAGGGAGGTGTTATCTTTGGCCATGGGCCTCTCCCCCTGAAGGATGTGGATCTCCACTGTCGTCTGGTTGTCGGCGGCGGTGGTGAAGATCTGGCTCTTTCGGGTGGGTATGGTGGTGTTCCTCTCGATCAGCTTTGTATCGACGCCGCCGAGGGTCTCGATCCCCAGGCTGAGGGGGGTCACGTCCAGAAGGAGGATGTCCTTCACCTCGCCTCCGAGAACTCCGCCCTGGATCGCAGCACCAATGGCCACGCACTCCATGGGGTCGACGCCCCTCTCGGCCTCCTTTCCCATGAACTCGCTGACGAACTTTCTGACTGAGGGCATCCGAGTGGGGCCGCCGACGAGGATTATCTTGTCTATCCCGCTCTTATCGAGTTTCGCGTCCTGAATCGCCTGCCTCATGGGGCCGCGACACCGCTCCAGGACGTCTTTTATCAGCTCCTCCAGCTTCGCCCGGGTCAGGGTCATCTCCAGGTGCTTCGGACCGGTCTGGTCCGCGGTGATGTAGGGGAGGTTGATCGTCGTCTGGAGGACGCTGGAGAGCTCGATCTTTGCGATCTCGACCGCTTCCTTCAGCCTCTGAATCGCCATGCGATCGGTTTTGAGGTTGACGCCGGACTCCTGCCTGAACTTCTCCACCACGTAGTCGGTCAGGATATCGTCCATGTCCCGGCCCCCGAGCTGGGTGTCGCCGCTCGTAGACTTGACCTCGAAGACCCCTTCGCCCGCCTCCATGATGGTGACGTCGAGGGTCCCTCCGCCGAAGTCAAAGACCATCAGGGTCGCCTCGCCTTCCTTGTCAGCACCGTAGGCCAGGGCCGCGGCCGTAGGCTCGTTGATGATCCTGACCACATCGAGGCCAGCGATGGTGCCGGCATCTTTTGTGGCCTGTCTCTGGTTGTCGTTGAAATAGGCTGGAACGGTGATCACGGCCTTCTCCACCTTCTCGCCCAGGTAGGACTCGGCATCCTCCTTGATCTTTCGGAGGATGTAGGAGGATACGTCCTGGGGGGTGTAGGTTTTGCCGTAGACCTCGACCCTGTAGTCCTGGCCCATCTTTCGCTTGATCCCGGTTATGGTACCGTCGGGGTTGGTCGCAGCCTGTCGTCGGGCAGGCTCTCCCACCAGCCTCTGGCCGTCTTTGGTGAAGGCGACGTAAGAGGGGAAGGCCTTTCCTCCGGCGACGATGCTCGTCCCTTCTGCGCTGGGGATCATGGTGGGCTTTCCGCCGATGAGGACGGCGGCGGCTGAGTTGCTCGTTCCCAGGTCTATGCCTATGATCTTGGACACTTTATCACCTTCTCGAAATCGAAATTTTGAATATTTATGGTTTTTTGGAGACGAGGACCTTGGAGAATCGGATCACTCTTCCGTTCAGGGCGTAGCCGCGCTGGACCACCTCGGTCACCGTCCCCTCGTCGTATTCGTCGGACTCGACCATCATCAGAGCTTCGTGTCGATAGGGGTCGAACTTCTCCCCTTTGGACACGATCGGCGAAAGGCCCTCGGTTTTGAGGACGTCCAGAAGCTGTCTTCTGACCCTATCCATCCCCTCGACCTGCTTTGCGGCCTGATCGAGGCTGTCGAGGACGGGGAGAAGCTTTGATATCAGTCTCTCCGAGGCGCGACCGGCGAGGACCTCCTTCTCCCGGGAGGCTCGCTTGATGGTGTTGTCAAGCTCTGCCCTGCACCGGAGAAGCTGATCCGTCCGCTCATCGGCCACCCTCCTCGCCTCTCCAAGCAGCTTTATCAGCTCTTCGAGGTCCAGCTCATCCAGACCCAGACCTTCCGCTTCTTCTACAGGCTTTTCGGTCTCGGAGCCCTTCTTGGTCGGTGTGATCTTTTCCTTGGAGGGCTTCTTCTCTTTTTCGCTATGCTTCGCCTTCATAAATCACCCGTCTCGTCAAGGGCACTGAAGATAATCTACGAAAAGTTTTGACCGGATCGGGCCGGAAGGGCGATCCCTCCGGCCCCCCATCCTTCGACCGGCCCCCTTCTACCTCAAGGGAGGCATCATGGGCTGTCGGGTGTAGTCGTGGGGGCTCTGACCCGGCTTCGGCTTGAGACCCTCGACCTTGGCCGCTATCACGTCATCGACCCTGAGGACTAAAGTGGCGGCGGCGGTTCCGGACTTGATCGCCTGGGTCTTGACCTTGAGAGGCTCTACGACGCCCTGAGCCATCATGTCGGCGGGCTTGCCGGTCTCGATATTTAGGCCATAGCTCTTATTTCCGGCGCCGTGGCTGGACCGGAGGTTCACCAGGGAGTCGATGGAGTCGAAGCCAGCGTTCTCGGCCAGGTTCAAGGGGATCTCCTCGACGGCGTCGGCGAAGGCCTTGACCGCGAGCTGGTCCCTGCCGGTTATGGTGGAGGCGTACTGGCGTAGCTTCTCAGCCACCTCGATCTCGGGGGCGCCGCCGCCGGGAACGATCTTCTTCGACTCCAGGACCGTCGCCACAGACCAGAGGGCGTCTTCAAGAGCCCTCTCGATGTTATCCCGGAGCTGTTCGCTCGACCCGTGGATGATAACGGTCACTGCCTTCGCGCCGTGACAACCCTCGACGAAGATCATCTTCTTCTCCTTCCCGACCTTCTTCTCCTTCACGAGGTCGGCGGACCCCAGGTCCTCCCCGGTCATCTCCATGGGGTCGGTGACGATCTTTCCGCCGGTGGCAAGAGCCAGAAACTTCATATCCTCATCGCTGACCCTCCTTGCGGCGATGATCCCGTAGTTTGCCAGGTACCGGGAGGCGTAAGCACCTATGCCCTGCTTGCAGAAGACGACGTTTGCCCCGACCTTGGCCATGGCGTCGACCTTCTCCCTCAAGACCTCGTCCTCGCCCTCTCGGAAGCTGCTGAGGCTTTCTGGGCTCGTTATGGTGATCTTGGCGTCGGTGGATAGCTTCTTCAGCTCCAGGGTGCCGTCCAGAAGGACGATCTTGGCTCCTGACACCTTCTTAGGCATGTCGGGGTTTAGCCTCTCCTTGTCCAGGACCACGCCCTCACAGAGCTCCGTATCCTTCACCGAGCCGCTGCCGATCTTGACGAAGTTGACCCTCTCCTCGACGTCCACCTTCCCATCCTCCTCGATGGCCGCAGCTGCGTCGACGCAGATCTCGGTGAGCTTCTCCTTGAAGATCTCTATACCCTTTCCGGTCATGGCGGTCTCGGCGATCTTCTTCAGGATACCGCGATCCTCCTTTGAGACGGTCACCGCCATATCCTCCAGGAACTCGTAGGCCTTTTTCTGAGCCGCCTTGTAGCCCTGGACTATAACCGTGGGGTGGACGCCGATATTGATCAGCTCCTCGGCGTTCTCGAGAAGCCCTCCGGCGATGACGACGGCGGTGGTGGTCCCGTCTCCCACCTCGTCCTCCTGGGCCCGGGCCACCTCGATGATCATCTTCGCCACGGGATGCTCTATGTCCATCTCTCTGAGGATGGTGGCCCCGTCGTTGGTGATGACGACGTCCCCCGTCCCGTCCACCATCATCTTGTCCATCCCCTTGGGTCCGAGGGTCGTCTTCAAGGCCTCGGCTATTGCCTTCGCCGCCATAATATTTTTGTGTTGAGCGTCCTTTCCGGTATCGCGCTTATGTCCTTCTTTTAGGATCAGTATAGGAGCATTTGTCAAGCCAGCCAAATCGAGTCCTCCCCTTACGTTCTGGTCATCAGCAGTTTGAAGTTCTATATAAATATTTCGCAAGCCCTCATCGGCTCCGGTGAGGGGAAACTATAGAGTCTATATAGGAAAACGCTATATATACGGGTATAGTGAAGTTCGATCGATTGAACGGACCTGCGAAATCACGAAGGATTCGGCTTCTGACGTTGGTATTCCTTATCGTCATGGCTGCCGGCTGCGTTGAAGAGGGTGGAAGAGAGAGCCTGGTCATCACCGGCTCAACGACGGTTCTTCCCGCCGTGGAGAGGTGCGCGGAGGTCTTCAACCAGGGCCATAAAGATATCGTGGTTCAGGTGAGCAGCGGCGGGTCTGGGCGGGGAATTCAGGACGTGGCTTCTGGGCTCGCCGACATCGGCATGGCCTCCCGAGAGGTTAAGGAGTCGGAGGTCAGGCAGTTCGGAGACCGTTTCGTAGAGCATCTCATCGGCTACGATGCCATCGCCGTGGTGGTCAGCAAAGAGGTTTACGATGCCGGGGTGACGGGCCTCACCTCAGAAGAGGTCTCTAAGATCTACTCCGGAGAGATCTACAACTGGAAGGCGGTCGGTGGTCCCGATGAATTGATCCTTCCCGTGGCGAGGGTCCCGGGATCCGGGACCGGCGATACCTTCAATGAGATGATCATGGGAAGCAGCAGAGCCGAGACCGAGGGGGTCGAGGTTAACGCCATGGAGAACGCCGAGATTAAGACTCTAATAGTCCAGAGCGACAAGGCGATCGGATATCTGGGCATAGGGTACGCCAAGACCGGCGACCTGGGTGCGGTGGCCCTGGACGGGGTGGCTCCATCGGCCGAAAACGTCAAGGACCGGAGTTACAAGCTGTCACGGCCCCTGTACCTTTACACCTGGAACGGCACCAGTGATTCTGAGGCCGAGTTCATAAATTTCGTCCTGGGGCCGGAGGGTCAGGGGATAATGGAGGAGGAGGGTTTTTTCCCGGCAGCAAGTTCTGGTCCAAAAGGAACCACATGAATTCAAGAAGCGATTTTGGGCCAAATTTTATTTATGGGGTCTTACAATGTCTTTCAAGATCGAGTCGAAGAACCTGAACCTGTGGTACGGCGAGAACCGCGCCCTGAAAGATATATCGATCGGCATCCAGGAAAATAAGATCACGGCACTGATAGGCCCTTCGGGATGCGGGAAGTCCACATTCATCCGCTGTCTCAACCGGATGAACGACCTCGTGGACATCGTCCGGATTGAGGGCGAGGTCCTCTACAACGGCGTTAACATATACGCCAAGGATACGGACGTGGTGGAGCTTCGAAAGAACATCGGCATGGTATTCCAGAAGCCGAACCCCTTTCCCATGTCCATATACGACAATATCGCCTATGGACCACGAATTCACGGCGTGAAGAACGTGGACAAGATTGTGACGGAGAGCCTCAAAGACGCCGCCCTCTGGGATGAGGTCTCCGACCGCCTGGATAAACCTGCCATGGGGCTATCTGGCGGCCAGCAGCAGAGGCTCTGCATAGCGAGAACCCTCGCCATGAAGCCTGACGTCATCCTATTCGACGAGCCCTGCAGCGCTCTTGACCCGGTATCCACGGCGAAGATCGAGGAGCTGATGGACGAGCTGAGGGGATCGTACACCCAGGTGATCGTGACCCACAATATGCAGCAGGCAGCCCGGGTCTCCGACTACACCGCCTACTTCCTCCTAGGCGAGCTGATCGAGTGCGGCGAGACGAAAGAGATCTTCGAAAACCCCAAAGAGAAGAGCACTGAGGATTACATTACCGGAAGGTTCGGATGAGTTCATCGACGAAGAGGGGGGAGAGATGAGTCCTTACAGAGAGCGTTATCACAAGGAGCTTGAAGAGCTCAAGGTGGATGCGGAGATGCTGGTGGATCAGGTCGGTCTGGCGGTGGCCAAGTCGGTGGAGGCTCTTCGGGATTACAACGTGGATAAGGCGAGAGAGGTCATAAGAGACGACCAGATCATAAACGACCTGAGCCTCCGGATCGAGAAACGTTGCATGCAGCTATTGGCGCTTCAGCAGCCCATGGCAAAAGACCTTCGACTGATCATCACCACCCTCAAGATCGGGATCGATCTCGAGCGGATTGGTGACCTGGCGGTGGACATCGCGAGGATCGTCGTCCACTCCAAAAACAAGGTCCACGTCAAGAGCCTGAAGAACATACCGAGGATGGCGGAGATATCAAGGGAGATGCTGGCTCAGGCCAATCGGGCCTTCAAGGAGAACGACGCCGACCTTGCCCGGGAGACGACAAAGTGGGATTACGAGGTGGACGCCCTCTACCAGAAGGTGAGGGACACCCTCCTCAAGATCATAGGCGGAAACCCCGACCTCATCGAGGACGCGACCCCCCTCCTCCTGGTGAACAAGCACCTGGAGAGGGTCGCAGATCACGTATGCAACATCTGCGAGAGCATAATTTACATGGTCGAGGCGAAACGAGAACATCTCAACTGATCGAGCAGGTTTTATGGAGACAAGGAAAGTACAGAGGACGGGAAAGTCGACCTTCATCGTCTCCCTCCCCAAGGTCTGGGCCGTGAAAAACGATATCCAACCGGGTTCCCTGATCTACATAACCCAGAGCGAGAACGGTGCCCTGGTCCTATCCCCCGACAGGTCTGAGAGGGAGCTGGCCACAAGACTTGAGATCGGCGAGAAGGTCGGCGACCCCCTGGTTAGGGACATCATAGGGTGCTACGTCTCGGGGTACAGGACGATGGAGGTCACCTCGGCTCACATGACCGCCGACCAGAAGAGGGACATCCACCAGATAGTCCAGAAGCTTATCGGCCCCGAGATCCTGGAGGAGACGGTCAACAAAGTCCTGATCCAGGATCTGATAGACCCTGAGGAGCTCCAGTCTGAACGGGCCCTCCGGAGGATAAAGACGGTGGTCCGGTCGATGATCCAGGACGCCCTCGGCGCCCTTTTGACCAACGACCGGGATATGGCAGCCGACGTCATCCAGAGGGACGACGACGTCGACCGGCTATACCTCCTGGTATCCCGCCAGTTCACCGAGATTCTGCGGTCCGGCTCGGTGAGGCAGGACTCCCTCGACCCCATCACCGCCTTCAACTACACCCGGGCCGCCACAAACCTCGAGAGGATGGCAGACCACGCCGCCAGGGTCGCGGCGATGATACTAAAGTGCGACTGTACGCTTCCTGCCAAGATCGTCGAGGAGATGAGCATGATATCTCCACAGCTTCTGGATCTCGTCGAGGACTCGATATCGTCCCTCGTCCTGCTCAACTCGGGAAAGGCGAACGAGGTGATCGAGCTCTCCCGGCAGCTCCGAAGGCAGATCAACCAGATCGTCTCCAACTCCAGCTTCTCCGACGAGCACGAAGACGCCCTCCTGAGGATGGCGGCCACCAGCATAGAGAGGATGCTCGATTACATCAAGAATATCGGCGAGCTCGCCATCAACCTCAGCCAGACCGTCCCCCGCACCGAGGCTAAGTAGGTGGCGCCCTCTTCGGCCCCTTCCCCCGAAGAGAGGAGGCGTTTATACTCGCTCCAGGACGAGATCGCGTCCAGTGTCGTCCTGGAAGACCGGTTCTCGGAGGAGGTGGTGGCCGGGGTCGATCAGGCCTTCATATCGAGAGAAGACGCGAGAGTGATGGTGATCAGCGGTGCCGTCGCTTTCGATCCCTCTCTTTCGCTGATATCAAAATCCTGGGCGGTCCTCGAAACTTCTTTTCCTTACCTTCCCGGCCTTCTCTCCTTTCGGGAGGGGCCTGCAGCCGTAGAGGCGACAAAGCGGCTGGAGGCGAAGCCCACCATCCTCTTCGTCGACGGCTGCGGGGTCAACCATCCCCGAAGGGCGGGCCTGGCAAGCCACGTGGGCGTCGCCCTGGACCTTCCCACCATCGGCGTCAGCAAGAACGTCCTCTGCGGCACCTTCGACCCGCCCCGTCGGGTGGGCGACGCCTCGCCCCTGATCTTCGAGGGGGAACGGGCAGGTTACGTCCTCCTCTCCAAAAAGAGGTGCCGTCCCATCGTGGTGGCTCCGGGCCACCGGATCTCCGTCGAGTCGGCTCTCGCCCTCGCCGTAAGCCACTTGCGGGACCACAAGCTTCCCGAACCGTGCTTCGCCGCCCACCAGCAGGCAAACGTGGTGAAGCGCCGGATTTTGAGCGGCGGGATCTCTTTTTAATCCAAAAGTAGATTCAAATGGCAGATCTCCTTCTCGACGTCGAGAAGCTTCCGTTTCAGTTCCGTGCCTGAGCTATAGCCTCCAAGCCCCCGGGTTCCCACCACCCGGTGGCAAGGTATGATCAGGGGGAAGGGGTTTTTTCCCAGGGCCGAGCCTACAGCCCGGGCGGCGCCGGGCCTTCCCAGCCCTTCGGCCACCTGGCCATAGGTCAAAGTCTCGCCAAGGGGGATGGAGGCGACGAAGCTCAGAACCTCCCTCTGGAACTCGGTGAGGCCGGAGAGGTCGAGGAGGTTCCAGGGAACTTTTTCGCCTCCGGGCCAGCATTTCATAAGGGCCTCCACCTCCTCTGGAGGCATGAGAACCTCTTGCCTCTCGGGGGAGAAGCTGATCCTCTCAATCCGGCCTTTGAGCCGCTCCACTTTGAGGTAGAGGCCGAGGGGCTCAAGAAAGATTCCTTCCGTCACGGCCTTCGCCTTCATCACCCCTTCGCCAGATCGGCGACGATCCTCTCTCTTTTCCCGGTCACGGCCGCCTTCCCGTCATATCCAGGATGGAAGGGCGAGATCCCATCCCCACGATCTCGGTCGCGAGGGACTTCGTATCCAGGATCGCCACCGTCTTTCGGCCGGTGAAGTGGCCCCAGACCTCGCCGGGGTTGATCATCAGCGTCCTTCCGGGAACGACGTTCACGTGATGATCGTGCCCCCGGACCACGACGTCGTAGAGGCCCGACTTCACGAGGCCCCTCACCAGGGGCTCGTAGGTCCCATGGAGGAGGGCGATCCTCCTGCCTTCGGCCTCGATCTCGCCGAAGTCGTCGAGAAACTCGCCCCCCACCCGGGCGAAGTCGCGCTTGAGGCCTGTTCTATCGCCGTCGTTATTCCCGTAGACGAGCTTGAGTTCCCGTTCCCATCCCTCGAAGGCGTAGCACATCCCGGGAGCGATGACGTCTCCAGCATGCAGTATCATCTCCACGTTCCGTTTCTTGAAGATCTCCACGGCCTCCATGAGGCCGGGAAAGTTGTCGTGAGAGTCAGACATGAGACCGATCAGCATGATAATCACAAACCTTTCGCCGAAGCTTCTTGGGCCGAGGAGGCCCATGGAGATACCGGGATTCTCATTTATAGCTTTTGATGCCTCATTCGAGAAACGGATATGCGTCACGCCCATGTGAATCGAAAGGGCTAAATACGAGAATGCCTTTGCATCGTTGGACCCGCCTTAACTCAGCCTGGTAGAGTGCGCGGCTGTAGTAGGTTACGCACCAGAAGGTGCACCGTGCGGCTACCGCGATGTCCCCGGTTCGAATCTGGGAGGCGGGACCTTGCTTTGAGTCCGGATAGTGTAGAGGCCTATCATGAAGCCCTGTCGAGGCTTCGACCCGGGTTCGACTCCCGGTCCGGGCGCTAACCGAGGGCGCAGGTTTTGATGCCTTGCGCTCTCAGCTCTTCTACCTCATATTGCCATCGAAGAGGATCTCGTATTCCGATTAAGCGATCGGATTTCGTAGCCATTCAATCGAAAAGTTTATTACTAAATAATATGATCTTCGCATGTCGTGTAAAGCATTTCCATCTATCCAACAAAGAACCGCAACTCTTTGAGACTCATGGCGGTGAGATGCACGACCTCACCGCAACCCTGAGGGCGAAGGAGATGCCCTGGACCGATCGTTGGGCTCGGGCATCCTCACTTCTCTTTTGGAGATTTCGCACGCAGACGTCTCTTCTGGAAATCCGACCACAGGCAACTTATTTTATCGGTTTTCTGGGCCAAATTTCGGTTCCAGCTCCTCTATTCTCCTTTCAAGGGTCCCGATCTTCTCCTCGAAGAGCTCCCGATCAACGCTGCGCTTGGTGGTGAGGGTTCCCAGAAGCTCGATCATCTCCTGGGTGGACTCGTCCTCAGAGAACCAGGGATGGGTTGTTGACAGCCTCTCCAGCCTCACCTCCAATACCTCATAATTCTCGATCAGGCGGTCCCCCGGAGATTCCCTGTTCTCCTGGAGGAGGGCCAGGGGCTTCATCAGGCTCTCAAGACATCGATAGTAGTCGAGAAGGTTCTCTCCGGGAAGTATTGGAGGAGCCATGCCCCTTTCGAGACATTCGTAGGGCTTCGTGATCTGCTGAAGTTTTTCGCTCCACCTTGCCCAATAATCATCCATATGCCGAATTCCTCCATCAATTAAGTAAGGTCGTAAGGTACTTAGTTTTATCGGAGATCTCTCATAATCGCCAAGATCACCTCCTCATAATTGGGATAGAAGCGCTCCTGCAGCCTCTGAGGGGAAATCATATTATCGAAGGGGATGGAGAGTACTCATCAGGTTTCAACGGGAGGGAGCCGGAACATGAGCCTTGACATCGCGGATCTGGAGAAGTTCGAGCACGGCCTTGAGGAGGCCGACATCGACAAGATGGAGAGAATTCTGGAGCTGATAGATCCCGAGAGGCTGGAGACCGGCCTCATCGATGTGGACCTTTGCTGGCTGGAACGAGAGCTCACCGCCTCGGCTGAGAGGATGGAGAGGATGCTCCTGGAGGTGCCCAGGATGAAGACCAGGTCCAAAATGGAGAGTGTCGCAGCATCGGAGGAGCTGCAGGGCTACGTCGCATCCTCTGACTCCAACAGGTACCACCGCCACGACTGCCGGTGGGCGAAGAAGATCGCAACCGATAACAAAATCCGGTTTTCAACTTCCAAGGAGGCTCAGGATCGCGGATACGTCCCCTGTGGGGTCTGCAAACCCTCTTGACCGCCCTTCTGAATCTGACCAGCTTCGCCTCCGCCCTTTACGGGAACTGACGGGCACATGTCCTGGTCTTGCTGGCGCAGCGGCTCGACCAGAGAGGCCCCTCCTTTGGGACAGGGCCGTGCTCTTTGACGTTGTAGAGCCTCCAGCCGATCCTCATGCCGTCTGAGATCTTGAGCCTGTCGGGCATCTCCATTGGGATCCGCCAGCCCGAGTCCCCCCGCTCAAAGACGTAGTAGAGCCAGGCGTGGTCGATGTCGTTGGAAAAACCGTCTATGGCGGTGACCATCGAGCCCGAATGGCCGGTGGCGCTCTCGTCCGCGGTGGCCTCAACGTTGGCTGCGGCCTTGAGGGCCTCGAGGACGGAAGCCCCGTCGGGGACCTCCACGGCCTTCTGCCTGATCTGGTCGGACCCATCGTTTATGTAGACGAAGACCTTGATCTCGTCCCCTCTGCCCTTGCTCCGGCCAAAGAACATCCTGCGAGAGCTGGGGCCGAAGATACAAGACCCTGTCGCCTCCTTTCTTCTCGGCCCCTTTCTTATCATCCCCCTTTATGCCCGCCCCTCCAAAGAGGGACAGGCCTGCCGCTGTGGGAAAAATTGGGCCGACTTAGAGAACGTTTTGGGCCCTCGGGTCAGGCTCGAAGATACCTGTTTTTGAAGTAGGAGTACTCGCCTAGGGCCTTTCTGATCGTCTCCGTTGCCCTCTCCCTCTCTGCCTCGTCGGCACAGCAACGGGACGCCATCTCGGAGAGACCCTTCTCAGGGTCGTAGTTGAAGAACCGGAGGAGCTTCTCGCAACGGTCTCCCTCGACGATCTTGGATATCCGCCAGCCTCCGTCCTCCACGGTGACGTGAACCTCGTTGACGCAGCCGAGAAGGTTGTGAAAGTCCCCCAGGGTATCCTGGTACGCCCCCAGGAGGAAGGTGCCCAGATAGTAGTCCTCGTCGGCTTTAAGGGCATGAAGGGCGAGAAAGTCGCTGTTCTCGCCGGCGAAGCTTCTGATCTCGCCGTCGGAGTCGCAGGTGATGTCCGCGATCGTCCCCCTAACCGCTGGCTCCTCTTCGAGCCTGTGAAGCGGCATGGTGGGGAATATCTGCTGGACACCCCACATGTCCGGTACCGACTGGAAGAGGGAGAAGTTTCCGATGTACTTCTTGCTCAAGAGCCGCTTGAGGCTCTCGAACTCATCGGAATCGTTTTCGTCGACCTTGGCGAAGGATGCCGCCTTCTGGCAGACCTTCCAGAAGAGGAGGTCGCCCTTCGACCTCTCCTCAAGGCCGATGTTCCCCAGGTTGAAGGCGTCAAAGAGCTCCTCACGATAGTGGAGGGCGTCATGATAGAACTCGGCGTAGTTCTCCAGGTCCATGTTGTCGAGGGCCTGGCGCATGTCCTCTATCTGGACGGGGTCGTCCTCGTCGGGCTCGACCTCCAGGCCGTCCTTGGAGTTCTTCTTTCCGATCACCTTGAAGGCGAGAAACGAGTGGTAGGCGGCGATCGCCCGGCCGCTCTCCGAGACGATCGTCGGGCACGGCACTTCCTCCTCGTCACAGGTCCTCTGGAGGGTGTAGACGACGTCGTTGGAGTACTCCTGGAGGGTGTAGTTGGCGCTGGCGGGGGTAGGGGTCTTGGAGCCGTCGTAATCGACGCTGAGCCCGCCGCCGACGTTGAAGTATTCGACCTCGGCCACCTTTCTCACCTTGGCGTAGATCCTGGCGGCCTCGTTCATGGCGATCTTGATCTTCCGGATGTCCGTTATCTGGGAGCCTATGTGAAAGTGGAGCATCTTGAGGCGGTCGATCATCCCGTTCTCGGTGAGGATCCGGATCGACTCCAAGATCTCGGCTGTGGAGAGGCCGAACTTGGAGAGTTCTCCACCCGACTCCTCCCACCGGCCGCTGCCTCTGGAGAAGAGCTTGGTCCGAAGGCCGAGCCTCGGCTTTGCGCCAAGCTCCCTCGAACAACGAAGAAGGTCGAATATCTCCTCGAAGATGTCGATGACGATGACGATGTTCTTCACCTCTCCGAACTTGAGTGCGAGCTTGAGGTAGTCCTGGTCCTTGTAACCGTTGCAGATTATCAGGGCATCGGGGCCGAGGTCGAGGGAGAGGGCCGCGAGAAGCTCCGCCTTCGTTCCCACCTCCAGGCCGACGTTCAGCTTCTTTCCTCCCCTGACGATGTACTCCACCACCTCTCGTCTCTGGTTCACCTTCATGGGGAATACGAGCCTGTAACCGCCCCGATACTCCAGCTCCTCCATCGAGGAGAGGAAAGCCCCGTTGATCTCTTCGAGCCGGTCCTCGAGGATCTGGGGAAACCGAAAGAGGATCGGAAACGAGACCGTATCGGCCTCGTTGATACGATCGACGATCTCCATCAGGTCGACCTTTCCCCCCGCCTCTTTTCGAGGGGATACCGCGAGGTTTCCACGATCATTTATGGTGAAGTAGCCGTTGCCCCAGCCGTCTACGCCGTAGAGGCTGACGGAGTCGTCAATCGTCCACATCCATCCTCCTCCCGCAGATCTCCGCCTTTCTGAGCTGCTCTGGTTTTATGTCGCCGTCCCCGTTGATCCATTTATAACTGCTTAATTTCGCCATGGTGTCATCAACCCCTTCCGCCGCGAACAGAAGACGCGATCATCCGCCGCAAAGATCTCTCATGCCTTCGATATGACAAGTTGAGCTTGGCATTGAGGGAGATCACGGTATATATAACTTCGATATCGACTTTTTTTATAAAATAGTTTGCTGGCCGGTGACAACGTTTAATAGTCCTCGAGGCGTAACCCCACCGCCACGGGATGAAAATGAAGGATAACGATCAGAACCACCGTTCCAGCGATCTCGAAGAGCTCGCCACCACCATGAGGATGGAGGGCCGAAGCGTCAGCAAGCTGGCGAAAGATATGGCAAAGCTCGGGTTTCAGGCGGGCCAGCTCGGCCGTTCGGTGGAGGCCTGGGAGAGGATGTTAGCCGAGGAGGAGGTCACAATCTTTCTGGGTCTCGCAGGGGCGATGGTCCCCGCGGGGCTCCGGAAACTTCTCGCCTTCATGATATCCGAACGGCTGGTGGACTGCGTCGTCAGCACCGGGGCGAACCTATTCCACGACCTCTGCGAGGGGCTCGGCGTCGTCCACTATCGGGGCGACCCTCTCGCCGACGACGCGAGCTTGAGAGAAGAGGGGATCGATCGGATATACAACGTCTACGTCTCCGAGGCCGGCCTCCAGAGGGGGGACCGGTACATCGCCGAGTTCGTCAAGACCCTCGATCCGGCCCGAGGCTATTCCTCAAGAGAGCTGATGGAGATGCTGGGCAAAAAGATGCCGGCCACCACCCTCCTCGGCAGCGCCAGCCGGGCCGGGGTTCCCATCTTCGTTCCCGCCCTCTCCGACAGCTCCATCGGGATAGGGATGGTCCTAGCCTGGAGGGAGGGGCATAAGGTGGTGGTAGATCAGATAAGGGACGTCGACGAGATCAGCCAGATCACGGAGAAGTCCTCTCAGACCGGCGTCGTCTTCGTGGGCGGAGGGGTCCCCAAGAACTTCATCCAGCAGACGAAGGTCGTCGCAGACCTATGCGGCAGGTACCGCGGCGGCCACAACTACGCCATCCAGTACACCATCGACTCGCCTCACTTCGGGGGCCTCTCCGGCTGCACCTTCAGCGAGGGGGTCTCCTGGGGAAAGATAGCAAAAGAGGCGAGGATGATCCAGGTCTTCGTCGACGCAACCATCGCGTTGCCTCTGGTCGTCCACGCCCTCGCCGAGAGCGGGACCCGGCGGAAAAAAACGCCCCGTTACTCCTGGGAGGAGGGCGAGCTCTCCCTCGCCTACGGGAGAAGGTGAAGAAGGTTTTTGATAAGATGAATAACGGCGATGTACCCGGGAGAGGTTGGGGGCCCCTTATGCTTATGGGCCCTTATTCTGCGAATAAGCCATCATAGGGCTCCGATCTTTCTGCTCGCAATATCAACAAAAAATGTTGAAGTTACTGCTGGAGCTTGGCTGCGCTGACCTTTTTGATCGGCCGATCTATGCCGAGGTCAGACCCTTCGGCCAAGACTGTGGCGAAGATCCACTCGCTCAGCTCAGGACAGTGCTCTGGCATGCATTCGTTTATGCAGCCGGCACAGGGTTCGAAGATCTCTCCTACGAGAAGCTCTCTGTAGCGGCCAGAGGATGAAGGTGCGCAAGCGTACCAAAGCCGGTATGTTCTCACCCCATCGGCCGATTCGGGCTCCCTGGTTATGAGCTCCTCTTTCAAGAGCTTCGAAACTATCCGGGAGCATTTGCGAGAATCGATATCCAAGCATTTCCACAGGTCGCTCTGCAGAACGCCTTCCTCACGCGACTTAATATACTCCAGCGCTTCCTCATACATCTGGACACCCGGACAGTCACTCAACCGGAGTTATGAGGATTATGTTGTTCCCACGGAGTATCACTGAACCCAACGACCGTGCCCTCTCGCCATTTACGATCTCCACCGTCTCCAGAAGGTGGAGGTTCAGGTAGTCGTCTACGCTGTTTAGGGTTCCCTCCAGAACGTGACGTTCCGACCCCTTCATCTCGACTTTGATCTTGGATCCGATCAACGTTTGAACTTTCTTAGTTGGAAACACAAGTTTTGCCTCTCGCATGTTTATTCTCGGCATTCAACCGTCGGCAAAGAGCCTTCTATCAGCAAATTGAGCAGAACCATATTAATGCTGCGGGCGTAAAATGGAGGCGATCGAAAGTGCACGCACTATACCGCCACAACTTCCTTTATGCCGTCGACGTTATTCTTCAGCTCTCGTTCTACGAAATTCTTGAGAGTCATCTGGGAAAAGGGACAGCCTGCACAGCTTCCGGTCAGCTTAACGCTGACCACTCCATCGTCGGTTATATCGACGAGCTCGATGTCCCCGCCCTCCATCCTCAGAGCGTTCCTGATAACCCCAAGCACCGGTTCCACTTCTCCTCTCAAATTCGACATGGATGCTTAATCTCCTCTGACCTTCATAACCGTAACCTTTTGCCCCATTATCGTGTACCTTATTCCTTTTAAAGCTTGTTCCAGCCCCTTGACTATCGGCTCGCAGTCCCCGTCTACGACGGTGTTGACCAGAACTCCCGCCTCGGCGTGATGTCTGACCGCCTCTATGGTCATCTCCGGGTCCTCCTTCAGCCGGAAATTCTTCCATTCCTTTGGAGACATCCCCTTGTACTCATAGAGATAAAATCCCGTGATTCCCAGTTCAGTGAGTGTGTTTATCACGCGGCCCAAATGCTCGTGATCGACAAATATCTTGACCATTGTCTTCATAAAATCCCGCCATAATATCTCCCATGAGACTTTAAATAAACTTCGGCCATCAAAAGGTCTTCAGCCACCAGATACGCTTTTATCCAGTCAGATGACTTTATTCACCGATCGATATGGGCTCGTGTAAGGACATCCGAGAAGTGCTCTTTGAGGCGGGAATATCCATCGATGAGGTGGTCAGCTCCGCCCTGGAGCTTTACGTTCCACATCCCGGCGTGGAGACGAGGAACAGGGCAGAAGAGGTCTTTCGAAGAGAGCTGGAGATCGCCCTCTCAGACCCAAACCTCTGTCTTCTGATATATGCGGGGATCCTCCTGGAGGAGGAGGGAAAGAGAGGAAATCTGCCGAACATGAGGAGCTCCGATTATGAGAAGGACCTCACCTACCTCATAGCCGACGAGGTTCTGGGCATGAGCATAGCCAAGTACGTCGGCGGGTACAAGGGCACCTTCGATTACGTGCGGTATGATAAGGCCAAGCCCGGGATCTTGGGGACCCTCGGACCCTTCATGGACGACGTCATCGCAGGGCTGATCGGCGGAGTTTCCGCGAACATGTACACTCGGGCGGTGTTCGGCTGAGAGACCTCCTCCTCGCCCTCAAGTCCGGTTTCGGCTTTCTTTCCACGATACCCGTCGGGATATCGATGGAGGGTATCGACGCCCTCATGAGTCACATCTACCTCTTCCCCCTGGTGGGAGCCGTCCTGGGGCTGATCTACGCCGCCCTCGCCCTGATCCTCTCGGAGATCGCGCCACCGGAGATCGGTGCAGCCCTCCTCCTGGTGGCGATCTACAAGCTCTGCGGGATAAACCACGCCGACGGCCTCGCCGACTTCGGAGACGGTGTTACGGCCCACACCACCGTCGAGAAGAAGATCAGCGCCATGAAGGACGTCTACATCGGAACCGGAGGCGTCGTCTTCGTTATGATGGCGATCCTCGCGGTCTACGCCTCTTTGACGGCGATACCCGGGGGGGTCCTTCCTCTCGCCCTGGTGGTGGCGGAGGTGGCGGCCAAGCAGTCGATGATAGCCTTCGCCGCCTTCTCGGTCCCCCTCCACGAGGGCTTCGGCTCGATAGCCATCAGGAACACCGACCGGACCGACTTTCTCATCGGCCTCGTCATCGCTGCCCTCATATGCGGGGCCATCGCCGGTCTCTTCGGCGTCGCGGTCCTCCTCCTCGCCCAGATATCGGCCCTCTATCTGGTCGCCGTTTCGCGGAGAAACTTCGGCGGCGCCACCGGGGACGGCTTCGGTGCCACCAACGAGGTGGCAAGATGCGTCGCCCTCGTCGCTGCCGCTATATTGACGACGAACGCGTTCGGATGGGAGGTTATATTCTGGACGCCGTAGTGATGGCAGGCGGCCTTGGAACGAGGCTGAAGATGGGGGAGAAGCCTATGGTCCGGCTTCTTGGCCAGCACCTCATCGATTGGGTGGTTTCTGCCCTCCAGGATAGCTCCGTTGAGAGGATCTTCGTGGCCGCGACCTCGAGCGTCCCTGAGACGATTAAATGGGCCGAAGAGGCGGGGGTCGAGGTGGTAGAGGCGCCAGGGGAGGGTTACGTTCCCGACATGGTCTACGCCGTCGAGAGGGCGGGAATCGACGAGCCGGTCATGATCGTGATGGCGGACCTGCCGCTGTTGAGAGGGGATATCATAGACGAGATCATAGAGGCTTACGAGAAGGTCCATGAGCCAGCCCTCTCCGTCCACACGCCTCTCGATATATACCGGCGGATCGGAGGAAGGCCCGACGCCCTCTTCAACTATAGGGGTCGGTTCATAGTCCCCTCGGGGGTTAACGTCCTTTTGGGATCGAGGATAAGGTTTGAACAGGAGGACTACCACCTTATCCTCGATAGGATAGAGCTGGCGGCGAACGTCAACTCGCCGAGGGATTTAGAGATATGTGAGTCGATCCTCCGGGGCGAGTTGAAGATCTGAACCGAAAAACTGAATTTTTGAGGTGAAGAGATGGATTACGTCACGATAGATGGCGAGAGGTACTCAGTCGAAGACCTGGAGACCCTGACTGGAGATGCAGGACCTGAAGCGCCCAAAGGATACGTCCTCCTTCTGGCGAGGGTTTTGAAAGATCCCCTGAGCCTTCCTCGAAGGCTGAAGGAGATATGTTCCCTCAAGCTGAACGACGAGGAGAGGCGAGACCTCCGAATGGCCCTGATCAGAGTCCAGATCGAGAGCGAACTGAAGATGAACGAGGACATTCAGAGGTACCAGCAGAGAAGGTACGTATCCCAGGTGATCGAGATCCTCCTATTCAAAGATCTGCTTCTCGCGTCAGGTGAGCCCGAAGAGATCGAGTGAAAAACTCACCGAAAAGAACCGAGAAAAAGCCTGGTCTAAACGAATAACGGACAAAATATACGGATAAAATAGAGAGAAAAGGTGTGCCCCTCAGGGGACACACTTCATCGCTTTTACTTCTTTGGTGGCCACTGCTTTTCCATCCAGCCGGGGATACGTCCCGAGTCCTCGGGACCAACCAGGGCCTTTACCTTAAACTGGTAGAGGTCTTCCAGCTCGCCGCTGAACTTGGCGGCCATCCCTGGAAGGATGAAAGACTTGTGGCTGGTCTTCTCGAAGTCCACACCGGCCTCGGAGAAGGCGTCCTTGATCTTGCTGGGCGTTATCTGGCCGCCTGCGACGGATGCCTGAACGCCGATGCCGTCGGTGTTCACAGCGAGCAGATACGAGTCTATGTTGTTGGACGCGAGGTCAGACTCCACCGTGTAGTATGTCAGGGCGAAGTTGGTGGTGAGGAAGATCGGCGAGTCCTCGGTCGGGTTGCCCACCTTGTTGAGGCCTGGTTTGACCTGGACGGGGGTCCTGGGATCGGTGTAGATGTTGAACCTCAGGTGCATGTCGGGCATGACGCTGTGGGGCTCCATCGAGTGCCGGATCATGATGTCCGCACCGCGGATGACGAAGGTGGCGGCAAGGACGGACTCCCAGTAGGCGCCTCGAACAGGGTCGTCGGAGGTCATCCAGGCGTTGATCGGCAGAGCCATCACAGGATAGTTGAAGTCCTTCTGACTCTCCTCAGTTGCGGCTCTCCGAAGCTTTATGAAGTTCTGGAGAGATTCCTGTAGCTTCTCGCCGTTGGGCGCGGTGCCGGGGTCCAAGACCAGGTCCTCAAGTCCCATCTCCTTGAAGGTTATGGCCATGCTCTTGAGGCCGTCAAGGTCGAAGGGGACGGAGAGGGTCACAGGTACCTTGTAGTCGTAGGCGAGCTGGGCGACTTCCTTCCAGTTGTCCTTGGTGGCGGCGTATATGAGGGGCCTAGTGGCTGCGGAGACCTCGAGACCCGCCTTCAGGACCTTGGGATCGAAGGAGCAGAGGATCAGAGGCTTCTTGGTGTTCTCCATCACCTTCTTGACGCACGCTGCGAACTTAGCCGGGTCGCCGGTGACTGACCTTACGGCCACCATCTCGACATTTTCCCAGTTGCCGATGTAGAACTTCCGCCAGGTGTCGATCAGCTTGACCCTCTCGACGAGGTCTGCCTCGGCCATGGCATCGGTGACGTCGTAGGCGAATGGAGGCTTATTGAAGAAGGTCATCTGGTGGCGGTACATCACGTCCTCGCCTCCGACCTTCAGCTGCTGGTCGCCAACTCCGACGTAGACCAGGGCGACTTCGGGAGCTATGACCTCCTTGATAGAAGCCAGCTTCTTGGCGTACTTCTTCTGGTTCTTCTCGTCTACTAGGGGCTTGCACTCGTCGATGGTTCTCTCTCTGGCGATGAGACCTGCTGCAAAGGCCATGCAGGTCTGCTCACCACACTCGCCACAGTTGGTCTGAGGCAGAAACTTGTAAAGGTTAAGCGGGCTAGATTCCTTCAAGGCTATCACACCTCCATTGAGATCCAGTTGGCGGTGTCAGGAGTCTCCGCCTTGACCAGGCCCATCAGAGACTGAGTGATCTCCTGCAGATAGGCGACGGCGATCGGGTTCATCATCATGAAGATGTCGACACCGGCCATGGCCAGCGAGAACCCGGTGAGAATCTCCCAGATTGGGCCCCTCAGCATCCTGTCTCCCCACGGGGAATCGTCCTTGTTGGGCGAGTTGACCATCCAGGCCTCTCGAACGCCCCAGGCGTTGGTTGTACCCGAGGACATCGGGAAGCTCAGCTCCAGGTCGCCCTTCAGGCCACCGAGTCTGATCCTCTCCATGTTTGAGTAGGCAAAGTCCATACCGTAGGCGAGGGCCGCAGTTGTCGGGTCCATGACGATGGAGTCCCTGGGGACGCCCGCGACCTTCATCAGCTTTCTGTCAAGCTCCTTCTGGGCGTTGATCTCGAGCTGAGTCCAGGCGAGACATACGTTGTTGTTCTCGACGCAGGCCTTGCCGATCGCCTCCCAGTCCAGGTTCAGGCTGGCGCTGGCGATGAGGGCACGCTCGCCCTGAGCCACCTCGCTGGCCTTGGTCAGAACCTCAACGTCCTTCTCGGGGTTGCCGCTGCCGCCGATGACGATCGGAACGTCAACCGCCTGGAGGACGTCCTCTACGACCTTCACTGCTTCCTTGGCAGAGGTGTCCTTGATCAGGGGGTCTGTGCTGATCAGGTGGGTTGTGACCAGGTCTGCACCGAACTCCTTGACCGCCTTCTTGGCCCAGTCGGCGGGATCGTTCATTACGTCCTCGTAGTGCATCTTGACGGCTTTTGCCATGCCGATGGGCATATCGAAGACGTCGATGGTGACTACGGGCCTGTTGGGCATCGCAGCGTCGAAGAAGAAGGGCATCGCCTTCTCGCCGCCGATCTTGATCACGTGACCTCTCGATCCACCCTCGGACTTGGTGGCCCCCAGCTGAACCTCCTCTATCTGAGTCTTCCAGGTCTTGTCTGTTCCAACCGAGAACTTGGCGCTCGCCAGAGTGTCTGGTATCTTGAAGGCCGGAATTGCTGGTGCAGCCTTGGCCAGCTCTTCGGGTGCTGGCGATATGGCTTGAGCCACAGCAACTGGCTGAAGCAGGCTCTCGACAGGATAGCCGAAGGCCTTGGCCATGTTCACCAGCTGGACCGCGACCTTTGCGACCTCCTCGCCGAAGTAGTAGGCGAAGAGAGGTCCGACGCCGCCAGCACCAGCGTCGATCTCCAGTTCTATATCTCCCTCGATGGTGACTCCCTCGAGGGACTTTACGTCCATTTCCGCCAGTTTCTTATTTAAGTCGGATATGTTCATTTTCTCTCCCATGTTCATCTCCCCTCATAGACCGATCTCTTTGATTATGTGCTCCTCCACTTCCACGACGGCAGGAGAGTCGTCTGGCAGGTCGACCAACGGGTCGCCGACCAGATCGAGCCGAGCTACAATCTCGTCGTAGGGAATCATGCCGATAACTTTCAGGCCCAGACCGTTTGCTACCTTTTGGATCTGATCTTTGGACAGATCGTGAACCTTGTTCGCAATGACGTAGAGGTTGTTGTACTTCAGATCGAGCTCGTCTGCGAGCTGTCTTATAGTCTCTGCGGTCTTGAGCCCCCTGCGAGATTCATCGGTGACAACGATCAATGAATCCACCTCGGAGATGGTCTTGCGGCTCAGATGTTCAAGTCCTGCCGGTGAGTCCACGAGGACAAGGTCATAGTCGTCTATCGTCTCGTCCATGATCCCTTTAAGCAAAGAGTTGAGATAACAGTAACATCCGGACCCTTCCGACCGGCCCATCACCAAAAGATCGTATCCGTCCTTCTCCAGAAGCGCCTCGAAGATCTTCGCCGCGAAAAGCTGCTTCTTGTCGTAATCGGGCGGCAATGAGACTCGTGAATCCTGAATCTCCTCTCTTATGTCACCCACGGTCATCTCCACATCATCCCCCAACGCGTCTGCAAGGTTAGCGTCCGGGTCGGCGTCTATGGCCAGGATGTTGACTTTTTTGTCTCTCTTCAATAGAGACCTGATGATAATTGCGGTGACAGCGGTCTTGCCGGTGCCGCCCTTTCCGGTTATCGCTATAACTTTCCCCACGGTACTAGCCTTCTACTTGCCTTTTGCGCTCTTCGGCTTGATGACGACTTCCTTGATGGAGATGTTGGCGCCTCTCAGCTCCAGGACCATGCCGCCAGATCCTCCAGCAGGCATCGCAAAGGCAGGTGCTGCACCTCCTACAGGCGCTGCGGCTGCTGCGGCGGGTGCTGCTGCTTCAGGCTCCTTCTTCTTCAGCTTAAGTGATAATTTCTTGCCAGCCATAATAATATCTCCCTCTAAATCTCTCCTCAATCCTCTTCGAAACCAATCGCCACGCCGGTGGCGTGACGATCGGGACAAATCCTCTCACTTAAGATATAGGAGGGAAAAGGTGGACGCTCACTTGGCGAGCGTCACCTTTTCGATTGAGACCTTGGCGTCTTTGAGGATCAGCTTGATCCCGCCAGCTCCGCCCG
>NPIE01003802.1_pt1 | contig 27185 bp, 29 predicted proteins | sample 8637661 | NCBI WGS metagenome assembly NPIE01 (sample SAMN07420842, study PRJNA396082) | bioreactor metagenome | isolation source: sample BA12 brine-fed electro-methanogenic bioreactor BA | place: Japan: Kochi | collected 2016-12-09 | reverse complement strand
TTTAGTTATAGAAATAAAAAACTCATAAAACTTAAGGGATTTAGATGGATATAGACGATTATAAAAATATTATTGCCGAAGTGGTAGATTTTGAAATAGAGATGTCCACCCTGGTACAATCCCGAAAAACCCTTTTAGAATTAAAGGAAAAGCGAGAAATATTGCTGGAAATGAAAAAGGATGTTGCAGAAGATATTCGATCTATAGAATTAGAATATTTGAAGCGTAGATGTAACATCCGTTCTCAGTTTGAGGATGAAGAAACATCCCGTTTAACAAAATTTTTTAGCAGGAGTTCATCTCCAAGCCAAATGCGAGCCCGGGCTATGCGTCATCTGGAATCTGAAAGAAATACCAAACTGGAAGCTTATGAAGAAATTAAATTCACCACGGAGGATCTTATAGAACAAATCGAAGACGTAATGGTAGAAGTTTATACTTCCATGAAAAATATACTGGGAAATGTAGAAATAGAAATGGAAAGGAGTCCCACCTAAATAACTATTTTTAAATTAATATTTTAATGAGATTTTATATTTTTGTAGTAAAGGTTAATAATCCTCGTATTTTAATAAAAATTTAAAAAAAAAATAAGGAACTCAGTGTGTGAGTTCCACTGGTAAAAGAATCAAAACACCCAGTAAATCTTCCTTTTGTATAGATCCATCCATTGCAGCTACAAAAGTAGCATGGTCCATGTTTCGATCCATACTTAAAGGTAGGGGAGTTTCCTCACCTGCAGCAATGGTGTGCCCCAGTTGGTTGGCGGCATAAGCACACATGAACGCAATATGGCTACCTGGTAAGGAGATTTTTTTGATTTTAATGGGTTTAACTTCTCCTGCTTTTATTTCCATATCTTCATCGGCAATTATGGCCCTCAGATTACCGGAGATTGTACCAATCTTAAAATCTACCAGCTCATCACGATATTGTTCCATGTCTTTTTTAACTTCACCCAGTCTGGTTAGAATTCTGACCATTACTCCATCTCCATGGATTTTTTAATTACTTTTAATCGAACGAAGTTTTCCCTTTCCATCTCTTCCAGTCTCATTTCAATGTATTTGACTGTATTTTCCAGACGGGGAATGATTATGTGTTCCAGGGCATTTACCCTTCGTTTGGTAGATTCAATTTCACCAGCTAAAAGTACAATTGTCTTCTCAATCTCACCCAGTTCGATGATAAGTGCCAGAGACTCTTCAAACTTTTTAGCAGCCTCATCCAGTTTTACAGATGTGTCAACAAAACTGTATCCCCTTTCAACTACTGTCCTTGAAGAAGATGTGGAATCCAGTACCGGTACCACCACTCCCATGATACTACGGGAGTCGATATCCAATTCAATAGACTCTTTAACTGACATGGCAGCTTTATTTACTGCTAAGTCACCCATTAATATTTGAGCGGTAGTAAGGTCTTCAAAAGCTTCCTTCAATTTTTCTTCTACATTTTCTCGGGATCCTTTTACCCTTTCCAGTATATTGAAAAACTCCATAATAAGAGCGTTACGCTTTTCTTTTAAAAGACTGTAACCTTTAATTGCGAGTTTTTCCCTATCTTTAAGCTTTAAAAGCTCCATCCTGGTAGGGTTAATCCCTTCAATCATTTCCTGTGCCATTTTATCCCTCTAAAAAGAAAATAGGAAATGTTATTCTTTTTCATAGTTAGGCAGGTATTTTGGTATATGTTCTTCCCGAACCCGTTTAAGTTCAGAAACAGGTAATAAACTCAGAAGTTCCCAACCTAAATCAAGAGTTTCCTGTATAGACCTATCTTCATCTCTACTTTGAGTTATGAATTGTTTTTCGAATTCTTCAGCAAATTTTAAGAATTTTTGATCCCTTTCAGTAAGTGCTTCTTCCCCTACCACTGCCATCAGGTCTCTTAAATCACGGCCTTCTGCATAGGCAGAGTAAAGCTGATCAGAAACACCGCTGTGATCTTCTCTGGTTCTTTCATCACCAATACCCCCACTCATAAGCCGAGATAGGGAAGGTAGAACATCTACTGGAGGATAGATACCTTTACGGTGCAGGTCCCTGCTTAGTACTATCTGTCCTTCAGTAATATAACCAGTCAGGTCAGGAATCGGGTGAGTTATATCGTCTTGAGGCATTACCAGAATAGGCATCTGAGTAATAGAACCATCTTTACCATCTAAACGTCCTGCTCTTTCATATATACTGGATAAATCAGTGTACATGTAACCCGGGTAACCTCTTCTTCCGGGTACTTCTTCTCGTGCTGCAGAAATTTCCCGTAAAGCTTCACAATAGTTAGTTAAATCGGTTAATATAACCAGTACGTGCATATTATGCTCAAAAGCAAGATATTCTGCTGTGGTTAATGCCATTCGTGGAGTAATAATCCTTTCAATGGCAGGGTCATCTGCCAGGTTCATGAATACTGTTACTCTTTCCAGTGCACCAGTTTGTTCAAAGTCCCGCATGAAGTAGTTAGCTTCTTCGTGAGTAATACCCATAGCAGCAAATATTACTGAAAATTCAGTTTCCTGGGCCAGTACCTTTGCTTGTCGGGCAATTTGAGCTGCCAGTTCATTGTGAGGCAATCCTGATCCAGAAAAGATAGGTAATTTCTGTCCTCTTACCAGAGTATTCATACCATCAATGGTTGAAATACCAGTTTCAATGAATTCTGCAGGGAATTCCCTGGCAGAAGGATTCATAGGACTACCATTTATATCCAGTTCCTTCTCAGGGATAATTTCTGGTCCACCATCAATAGGCTTTCCAGTACCATTGAATATACGGCCCATCATATCCAGGGAAACACCAATCTTAGCTGTTTCACCTGTGAATCTAACCTTGGTGGTGGCGGTATTCAAATCACTTGTCCCTTCGAAAACCTGAATTACTGCCAGATCCTCTTTAACTTCCAGAACCTGCCCCCTTCTATTTTCACCAGAAGGAGTTACAATCTCCACTATCTCACTGTAAGCAACACCTTCTACACCTTCCACTATCATTAGAGGACCAGCTACTTCAGTAACAGTGGTGTATTCTCGGGTTTTAATATTAACATTCATTTTTATACCTCACTGCATTGTTTTACAATTTTTTCCTGGATTTCTTTAACTTTGGCCTCGAATTCGGCTTCAGGAACAAATTTCATCCTACCAATATCTTCCTTAACCTGTAGATTGATGATGTCTTCTGAAGCAGCTCCTCTTTCAAGAGCAGCAATAGCTTTCTCCTGGAACATTATAATGGTCTGAAGCATTTTGTATTGTTTACCTGGAGAACAGTAAGTATCCACTTCGTGGAATGCGTTCTGTTGTAAGAAATCTTCCCTAATCATTCGGGTGGTTTCTAGAGTTATCCTTTCTTTATCAGGAAGTGCATCAGGTCCTACAAGTTGGACAATTTCTTGAAGCTCTGATTCTTTTTGTAATAGAATCATAGCCAAGTCCCGGTTGGATCTCCATTCTGCATCAACATTAGCCCACCATCCCTGTACACTGTCTACATAAAGTGAATAACTCTGTAGCCAATCAATTGAAGGGAAGTGACGTTTATCAGCAAGAGAGGCATCCAGTGCCCAGAATACTTTGCATATACGCAAAGTGTTTTGAGTTACCGGTTCGGATAAATCCCCTCCCGGAGGTGAAACTGCACCAACAACCGATACCGAGGAAACTTTTTCTTCAGTTCCTACAGTAGTCACTCGACCTGCCCTTTCATAGAACTGAGCTAATCTGGAAGCTAAATATGCAGGGTAACCTTCTTCCCCAGGCATTTCTTCCAAACGTCCGGATATTTCCCTCATAGCTTCCGCCCATCGGGAGGTTGAATCTGCCATTAAAGCCACGTCATATCCCTGATCCCTGAAGTACTCTGCGATAGTTATACCGGTGTATACACATGCTTCCCGGGCTGCTACTGGCATGTTAGAAGTATTTGCAATAAGTACCGTACGATCCATTAAAGGTTTACCTGTTTTAGGGTCTTCCAGTTCAGGAAACTCCTTGAGTACCTCTGTCATCTCGTTACCCCTTTCACCACAACCAACATAAACCACAATATCTGCATCGGCCCACTTAGCCAGTTGCTGTTGGGTAACTGTTTTACCTGATCCAAAAGGCCCAGGAATAGCTGCAGTACCACCTTTAGCAACAGGAAAAAAGGTATCCTGTGCTCTTTGTCCAGTTATTAGTGGTATGTCTGGATCAAGTTTCTTTTTGTAAGGTCGACCTTTTCTTACCGGCCATTTCTGCATCATTTGAACTTTTTCAACACCTTTTTCGGTTTCCACTTCAGCGATGTCTTGGGTAACCGTATATTCCCCTGGGGAAGCTATGGTTTTTAAAGTTCCAGAGATAGTAGGGGGTACCATGATTTTTTGTAAAACCGCAGAAGTTTCCTGAACTTCTCCGATAACGTCTCCACCCTGAACTTTATCTCCTGCACTGGCCAGGGGTTTAAAGGTCCATTTTTTATCCTTAGGCAATGAGGGAACATCCACCCCTCTTTTAATGTAATCCCCGGCCACGATTTTAATTTTTTCTAAAGGCCTCTGGATTCCATCAAAAATAGATCCAATAATACCAGGTCCCAGTTCTACTGAAAGAGGACCCCCGGTACTTTCTACAATTTCTCCGGGTTTAAGACCGGCAGTTTCTTCGTAAACCTGAATGGTAGCGGTGTCGCCTTCCAGCTCAATTATTTCACCAATAAGTCGGTCTCCACCTACTTTAACCATCTCATACATCTGGGTTCCCTTCATCCCATCAGCGACGATAACAGGACCCGCTATTTTAATAATTTTTCCTTCTGTAATCATTTTACCATCTCAACCCCAATAACTCTTTTAATCAATTCCCTCATGGGATCTGTGGCCCTATCTGATGGGCCGGATTTATCTGGAATCTCAATTATCATAGGTAGTGCACTTGATTTGGTGAATTTTTCAATAACCTCTCTTAGTTCTTCACCTATTTTTTCGGTGATTATGATTATGGCTGTTTTTTCCTTAATCAGAGTGGTTAGAGTTTCTTCAGCCTCTTGTGTTGATTCAACAACGTAACCTTCTTTAATGCCTCCTAATTTGAAGCCAGTTACGGTATCAGCATCTGCTACTACTGCAATTGATGATTTCATATTAACATCTCCTTAATCACAGAGACAGGAAATCCAGATTCTCTTTTGCCCCGGACAATGACTTTTAAATTCTTAATTTCTACTTCCTTTCGGCTTAAGAAACCTATCATAGGACCTATTCCAAATGGTTTTTTTAATGATAGGGTTTTTGCAGTTTTTTGAATATATCCAGATAATGCTGCTTCAAAGGGAGCTATAGAACCTGTTTTATTATATTCGGCTAATGCATCAACCATAATAGTAGAATAATCCGTTCCTTCCAAGGCACTAATAACACCAGAGACATCTTCTGATTCCATAAGGTCCTTTAATTTCCAATCTCTAATTTGATATCCTTTAGAAATCATGTAAGGACTTATATCATCATATTTTAGTCCGTCGGCTTTGGCTCTGAGAATTATTTTTAGATTTGAAGCATCTACCTGGGTACCAATATATGGATGTAATAAGGTTGTGTTTGCATCAGATGGATCGGATACTGCTTTTAATAGATTTTCTAAATAATATTTATCCAGAGCAGCTTCCAGGGGTAGAACCATCCCTTTTTCTTCGTAATCTGTTAGGGCGTCTTCCAGTATCTGAGAGTATTCTGTACCCTCTAGACCTATAATTACCTCAGTTACAGATTTAACTTCCACCAGCTTTTCCACTACATCACTTATTTCACCAAAGGGAATTAGTAGTTCCGCGGTCTTTTCAGGGTTAAGACCTGCTTCTTTAGCAGTAATCAATGTTTTGATGTTACTTATATCCCATTTTTTAAGTAGAACGCGGAATACGTCTTTAATACCCCCTGGAGCTATCCTGGCAATAAGATCATGTGTTTCTGCCATTTGAATATCCAACGCTTTTTCCAGTGGATATTTATCCACATATTTGGAGTACTCTGGAAAACCACGCAGGTAGTTTTTTACCTCTTCCAGATTTTCTGATTCGAGAATCTCTGAAAACTGTTTTTGGGTTATTAAACGTCCGATTCTTGCTCTAACTCTGGCATTAGGGTATGCGTAAGGGAACATTTCAAATACTGGCTTTATGGTAACTATAACTACAATAGCCCCTATAATGAACCCTGCTAATAATAAAAGACCTATAAAAGATTCAATAGAGGAGAAACCCATTGAGGTTACAATTGCACTAATGCTATCTGCCATAATTTATCTCCCCTATTATTCGAATAGTACCTTAGCAACTTCATAACGTAATGTTTTCTTGAAACGTTGCATTCTGGCCTCGATAGTATTATTTACCTCTATTTCACCATTTTTAGTTTTTAAAATGGCTCCTCCGATGGTATTTATATTATCACCAAGTTCCAGAGTGGTTTTCGTGCCTGTTTCTTTTTCAACTACAGCTTCAATATCGTTAAGGGAATTTTTAACTTTATCAACATCATCTACTTTAATTAGAACCTGTAATTCTCCTCCCCCACATTCCATAGAAGCTTCTGTAATAATCTCGATTAGAGATTGCTTGTATTCTGATGAAGATGTGGAAGCCAGAATCCTTAATTTTTCAAAGGCTTTCTGGAATGATTCCTCAATTACTTCTTCTCTAGCCTCCAGATCTGCTCTTCGAGCATTCATTTTAGCTTCAGAGATAATTTGCTGATATTTCATTCGAGATTGTTTCTGGGCATCATCCAGAATTTTTTCTTTCTCCAACTGGGCTTCTTTTTCTCCAGCCTCAGTTATTGAATTACTTTCTAATTGTGCCTCTTGAATGATTTCATCAGCTTTGCTCTGAGCTTCTTGAATTATGCTGGAGACAATTTTATCTGCCCCGGCGGTCATTTTATTAAGCTCCTAATATTCCACCAAATACCATCAACAGTATAGCAATCAGGAAACCATAAATAGCCTGAGTCTCAGGCAATGCAGTAAACAAGATACCCTGAGAGAACATGTCCGGATCTTCAACAACTGCTCCAACAGATGATGCAGCAGCCATACCCTGACCCATACCTGAACCTAAACCCGCAAAACCTATAGCAGCACCGGCACCTACAGCTACCAGACCTACTTCTACAGGTAAAGCAGTTTCTCCACCCAGTATTCCTCCAAATACCATCAACAGTATAGCAATCAGGAAACCATAAATAGCCTGAGTCTCAGGCAATGCAGTAAACAAGATACCCTGTGCAAACATATCTGGATCTTCAGCAACTGCACCTACACTTCCTGCTGCAGCCATACCCTGACCTAAACCTGAACCTAAACCCGCAAAACCTACGGCAATACCTGCGCCGATTGCTGCTAAAGCTGTACCTAATGCAATATCAACCATTTTTTTTCCTCCAAATTAATTCCTAACTTTTGTAAACTTTCTTTTAGCCTGGAAAGCTCTGAATTTAGAACTTCCACCAATGTAAAATTGTGCAAAGAATTCAACATAATGTAAACGAAGAGCATTAATAAATGCCCCTAAGGTCTGGAATGCCCCATTAGCAATGTGTCCCAGAACGAATATTATGGGAGCTAAAATAAATCCAATATAAGGTACCATTTCACCAATTAAGCCTGTTAATATGTTAACAGTCATGGCAATACCTCCAGTAGCCAGTGCCAATGCAAGTAACCTGGCATAGGATAGTATGGTTCCTAAAAATCCGGAAATATCCATTAAACCGAACATTCCATTTAAGTAAATTAGCATAACAAAAGCCACGGCTACTATCGCTCCACCAATGTAGATGGAACCAAAGCCAGCCAAGTAACTGGCACCTAAAAGACCTACACCTAAAAGCATTAATAGCCACACAATCTGGCTTCCCACTGCTTGTTTGGTTTCTCCTCTTTTAAAGTTATTGTATGCCCCTAAAACCAGGCCCACAATGGTGTAGATAACACCGACAGTTAAAGCCATTATTAAGATGTTTTGAGGATACTTAAAAGCATCGACAGCCTCTATAACGGTGGGTAGTTCCCATACCAAGAAACGAGGGAAAAAGTCCCCTAGAAGCGAATTGGTAACCAGTCCCAGTACCGTGGCCCATATACCACAAGCAACCAGCACCAGACCCATATTTTTCATGGTCTGATTAACTTTGCCCATTCCCCGGTACAGAACCAGCCCCGCCAGCACAATTACTACTCCATAACCAGCATCTGTTAAACAGAAACCAAAGAAAAAGGGAAATACTAATGCTACCAGTATGGTTGGGTCAATTTCCCGGTAACTGGGAGAAGAATACATCTCTACAAATAATTCATATGGTTTTGCAAACCGCGGATTATCCAGATGAACCGGTACATCGTCCCCTTCAGGGTTTTCAACATCAACCACAGAATGGCCTTGGGTAGATTGTTCAATAGTCTCCAGGGCCTTATTCTCTTTTTTAACTGGAACCCAAGCTTCCAGCATCACAGTTTTTTTGGTTTCCCCGAAAGCGGAGAATATTTCATTTCTTTCTTTTTCAATTTCCAGTTGTTCTTTTAAGACCAGAAGATCATCTTCCCACTTTGAGGCAATATCTTTTAGGTCATTTAAAACAGAATTTCTCTCTTCTTTTAAGGCCTCCAGCCTATTATTTGACAGTTCAATTATTTCATTAGGCCTACCTGAAAGGAGAGAAATCTCATATCTTTCAAATTCAAGCCGCCTTAATACCCCGGCAATCTCTTCAGATAATTCTTTGAGAGATATGATCAAGATATTTAAGTCGGTTTTTGATTCTCCTGAGTCAGTATAGACCAGTATTTCGTCTTTCGATTGAGCGTATTCATCATGGAACTTTTGGTAGGCTTCTGTGGAAATTTTACCAGTTATCACTGATAAATATCTGGAATTTTTTAAATCATCAAAATTAATATCGAAGTTTATAAGTTTTTCAGCCGTTTGCAGCGCTGCTACTTTTTCATTTTTTTCAGCATCTATCATGGCTAATTTTTCTTCTATATTTCTGGTTTTACTTTCCACATTGCTGAGCATTGACTCAGCTTTATCCAAGAGAGCTTCGGCATCAATATCTTCAACTTCTCTTTTATCAAAGACTTCCGGACTGATGAAACCTTTCACCATATCTAAAATCCCGGCATCTTCCGAAGACACAGTTCCCAGAAAATCAACAATTCCAGTAGTCTTCATTAAAAGAGAGGATATTTTACCAGTATAGCCAGTAACCTTGGATGGTTTTAAAATTTGTGCCCACTCAGCGTCCTGTTGAATTCGCTCAGATATATCATGGATCTGCACAATTCCTTCCTCGTGCAAAGAGCGCACGACAGAATCAGAGTACTGATCCAGAGTTATTATTTTGAGTTTATGCATTCTCGCTGGTAAGAACATGGCACTCACACTACAGTACACTTTTTACAATAATATCTGAGGCCTCATCAACCTTGCTTAAGGAATTATTTTTGGTTACCCCAACTTCCTTTTTTGCCTGGTTAACAATATTCAAGGCCTCTTTTTTGGCTGTGGTTTCTGCATCAAAAATAAGTTTTTCAGCTTCTTCTTGAGCTTCCTTTTTAGCAGTTTCCATCATTTCCATGGATTTTGCCTTGGCCTCATCAATCATTTGAGCTGAATTAGTTTTAGAATCATTAATTAACTTATCAGCATCGTTTTCAGCTTTTTTAATCGTTGTAATAGCTTCCGATATCGTTATCATTTAATCACCATGGTTATGCAAAATCTATTTTGAGATATATTTATCTTTTACTATTTAGTTTTCTATTAATCCACCAATCTAGGAATACTATTTAAGGTTGCCATATTAATTTCATCAGCTGACCTGTTTTCTGCCCCATCATAATATATCTCTTCAATATCGAAAAATTTCCGGAAATCTGGTTCCCGGACCTTTTCTTCGTATACATGAGATATAAGGCCGGGTAATCTACCTATCATGAAAATTCCAGTGCCAGTTCTCCAGTTAAAGCCCATATCGGATAAAATACCTGAATTTGCCCCATCAATATTCATTTTGATGCCTTTTTTTTCCACCATAACCTCCTGTACTGCCATTGCCAGCCGGGTGTGATCTCCAATACAATCATATTCCTGTGCCAGCTGGATAAGGCGGGTAGCCCGGGGATCTTCAGAATGATATCGATGGCCAAAGCCCGGCACTTTATTTCCTTTTTCAATGTAATTATTCACAAATTCCTCTGCCATTACTCTTATATCAGTTTCTGGTTTTGAATTTTGAATAAATTCCTGGAAAGCCCTCATTGACTTCTCAATTGCTCCTGCATGATTTTTTCCAAAAGCTAAAAGACCTCCAGCAATACAAGCATGTACTTTCGATCCAGCAGATGCCATTAGCCGGGCAGCCTGAGTACTGGGAGGAGTAACTCCATGATCACAAAATGAAACCAGTACGGCACTTAACATCTCTGATTCCTTTTTTTCAGGTATCTCACCTTTTATTAGTAAATAAACCATTTCTGAAAAAGAAATATTGCCAATGAGGCTCTCTTGAGAATAGCCCCGGGTAACGATATTATTAGGTTCAACTTTGGTGATGGATGTCCTCCATTTAGGGTTATTAATTTTGAATACATTCTCTAGTGATTCTCTTCCAATTGCCATTACTACGCACCTCTTATTAATAGGTGGTGAATTTATAAATCCAGACAAAAATTGAAATAAATATAATCTATTTATTGATAAAGCAACTTCCATCCTTATTTAAAACTCTATAATTGCTCTTCTAGGCTCCATACAACAGCAAGGCCTCATAGAAACAATTCTAACTCCGCTAGCCCTTTGAGGGCCAACCTTAACAAAGGAGCCCAACGCAGTTGCTGAGCCACCCAGGCCCAGAGGACCTACTTTAGTCCGGTTTATAGAATCAGTTATATAATTTTCTACAGGAGATTGTTGAGTTAAATCCCCATAAGCCATTGCCTTTAGCATTAAACTTGTAGCTTCAAAATGAGTTCTACCAATGCCTACTGCAGGGATACATGGAGTGCACCCTAACATTGAAACCTCTTTTTTCATCCATGTAACAACTTGCCCAAATACAATACTATTATCTCTCTTGTGGAAAACCCTATAAGTACTTGACCGTATTTCTGGCCCGCCCCCTAACATCAATATATGGATTTTAATCTTATTTCCTCGTATTGAATCAACTAAAAAGGCAGGAGGAGTTAGTTTTCCAGGATCTTCAAAAAGTCCCTTACTCTGTTCAATTCGCTGAATATCATCTCCTTTAACTGCCATGGGCCGTGCAGGCAGGTTTTGAAGACCTTTTTCTATTCCTTTACTTATATCTTCAAAAAAATTAACCGGTAAGGTGGTTTCATTTCCAATTTCCACTATTACATGAGGAATTCCCGTATCATCACACAAGGGAAGGTCCTTTTTTTCTGCAATTCTAGCATTTTCGAGCAAAATTTCTAGGGCCCAGATGGCATTTCCATTAGATTCTGCTTTAAGGGCATTTTGGTAGGCATTTATCTGATCCTGGCGAAATGTGGTGCTTGCTTTTATGACTGCTTTTTGAACCTGATTTATAAGAGTCATGATACCTCCTTTAATATTTATAAAAATTTCAGAATAAAAAAAATTTAAGGGAATTATACCTGCCATTAAAGAGGTATGGCCAGATCAGATGGCCCTTTTTTTGAAATTATGGCTTCCGGATAATATCGATCAATCATGGATTTCACCAGTGACACCTGTCTAATGCGCTCACGAGCCTGGGATTTAGTAGTATCCCAGCCGTGATGTCCTGCTACTGAGCCCCCAGTTTTAAGATAAACCGGTGCTGCCGCCTTAATTATATCCGGAACCTCGTAATGGCGAATAAAGCCCCCTGATGATTTGGGGTTTTCAGTATGTACATCAATGGAAATATCAATGGAATCTCTTAATGAGGCCAGCATGGGTATCTGCAAGTCCCGCACAGGATTAAATGAATCCGCCCCCAATTCTTCTAAAAGTCTGGCTGAGGCAGGATTACCATGGCCGGTGTGGGCCGATATTTTAAAGTGTACTTCAGAGGGTATTTCTCCATCAGCCCTTAATTTATTCAAAATCCAGAGCAATCCCTCGTCATAAATTACTATTCCCCTGATACCCAGATTTATGGCCCTTTTCACATCTTCAATAGCATAGACCAGGTTTTCATATCCTCTCAAACGATATCCTATTCTAGCTCCTTCTTTAGTTTGAGCAGATGCACTGGTATCATATGTGGCCCGGGGGCCAACACTTAAAAAAAGTTCTATCCTTGCTTCCCTGGCTAAGTCACCCATTTCTTCTATTTCAGAATCAGTAAGTAACATTATCCCCTTGGTCTGGGTCACCCGGTGAACAACCAATTCATAATCATCTAAAGCATCAATTAAAGAATTTAAAGCTTCTGGTTTTTGAATTCCAGGAACTTCAAAACGGTACTGTGCCCCATCATCAAATCTCTTTTTTGATTCCACCATATTCATTGAAAACGATTTAATTCCCATCTTTTCTAAATATAACCTGGTTTTATTCATAGATTCACCTCCATATTCATTCCAAATGAATAAGTTAAAAATTTTTTAATTTTAGAAGAATAACTACTAATGCCTGATGAGATATGAGTAAATTTAGTCTAATTGCGAAAATGAAACTTTTCGCCAAAATTCGAATACTCACTACAATAAAATAGGGTTACCCTTTTTATCAATTAAAGTTACCCATAAGATACCGAATGGACAATGATTCCATTTCATTTAGGATTTCCAGTTTTCGAATATCATATCCGGAATTAAGAAACTGAAACTTATGGAGTATTTCTTCTTTGGTAAATGGATTTTCTGATTCTCCCTGAGGTAAAAGAGTAGTTTTTTCAATAGAATATCTATTTAATTCGTTTCCACCCATATTAATTTTATTATAGGTCACTGCAACTCTAGATGGTCTTTTATGAGGTTGAAGATGGTCTAATTTTTCATCTAATTCAATAGCAATTTTTTGACTCAATGCCCTGACTTCAGGTGAAATTTGACTAATTGCTTTCACATCATCCACCCCTAAATCACCCCCGCAAAGGGTAATGGCTATGGAAAGGGGTAAACTCTGTCTTAAAGATTCAGGAGTTTCCGGATAATAATTATCATGTTCAGCTGCTGTTTTATATGTTCGAACTTTTATATGATCAATCTGGTTAATATTAATTCTTTTTAATTGTAATTCTTTATAGATTTGACGGGCCGAGTCAATAGAAGAGTGTAAATGGCGACAGACAGGATATCTCTTTAAATAAACATCTTTAATATGAAATTGGCCTAAAAGAGAAGTTACATTATCTACTAAATCTTCTTTTTCTTTAATAGTTGAGCACATACACTTTAAAAAACCTTCTTTCCCCTCTAAAATACTGGATGATCCTGTGAATCCTCTTTGGGCTAATAAAGCAGATATTACTCCAGAATGTGCTGCATGCCCTGCATGAAGATGTTTACCCATGCTACCAGAGTGACCTGATTCCAAAAGTCCTGCTGATTGAGTACCGGCCAGTCCCAGAGCATTGACAGTCTCTTCAAAATTCAATCCCAGAATCTTAGAAGCAGCCGCCGCTGCACCAAAAACTCCCAGGGTAGATGTACTATGAAAACCCTTATTCCGATGCACAGGATTAACCATAATACCAAGAACTATTGCCACTTCATAGCCAGCAATCATGGCCTCCAGAAATTCTTTTCCAGATTTATCATGATATTCTGCCAAGGCAAGAGCAGCAGGTATAACAGAACAACCAGGATGGAGCTGAGCAATTCTATGACCATCATCCAGATCCAGAGCATGAGCTGAAATCCCATTAATCAAACAACCTTCCAGTAATCCACCTCCACCATGTCCCAGCACAGTAATTTCTTTAGATAAATCCCCAGGAGATAATTTAATGGATTCTATTGTATCCCAGATAGCCTGTGAACTTTTTTCTCTGGAACCTCTCAAACTAACTCCTAAAAAGTCAGTGAAACATAATTTAGCTTTTTCCAGAGCAAAAAGAGGTATTCCATCGATATGGAGATTAATTATAAAAGATGCCAGCGAGGTGGTAATCATATGATGGTAATGATTTAAAGAAGTGAATAAAGTTTTTCATTTAAATTCCAGTAATGGATACAACATAATTAAAAATAAAATTAAATTTTAATATTCATTCTTATGAGAGGTTTAGAAAGGTGCCGGCGGGCAGAAGGAGGCACCTCATAAAAACCAGTTTTTAGGTCTCTTGCTATTTCATTTCGTAGCTTTAATTCACTCCTGATTTTCTTGCCACAGCGGGGACATTTGTATCCTTTACCACTACCTGCCGATTTCATACGTTTTCCACAATCACATAATGGATTTTTCTCAATGTATTCTGGAGCTAATGATTTAATCTGAATTTTTTCCAGGTTTAAAGTTCCCTGGGAACCAATACCTCCATAAACAGTTATATGGTCTCCAGGGCGTAATTTTTTAATTAGCTTCCGGAAGTCTTTGGTGGGTTCATAGGCGGCACATTGTATGCTTCCCGAATCATCTTTAAGTTTGAAAAAAACATGTCCTCCTTCAATATTCCATGGCATGTCTTCCACTTCTCCCGAAGCAATATAGCACCCGAATTTTTCCATTTCACTGATTTTTTTTATTTTCTGGAGATGGATATCCGTATGCTGATTGGTTTTAAATATACAATACCTATCCAGTGGTTCATCTATTTCTACCAGGTTATGGGCCTCAAGAACAGCTTCGGGACTTTCTCCACGAATTCCATATAAAATAGGACATGGAGTATGAGGTTCAATGGCCATGTATCCTCCATCCAGATTATCAAAGGTTTGAGGATATGTTTTTTGATCCATTACTTTAACTGATTGGGGATTTATCCTTCTTTTGGAGCAGTAATTTTTACTCTGGCGATAAGATAATAACTCATATGTAATGTCATTAAGAGGGCATCCAATCGCTGATAAAGCCCCTATAATTCCCCTACCTTTTTTAAAGCAATAAAAATCAGCTCCTATTTCTTCTGCCAGGCTTTTTGCTTCTTTTATGGTTATTATGCTGCGTATGGCCTTCAGAGCAAATGATTCTAGTTTTTGATTTACGGCTCCCTGATAAAAAACCACCCCTGGATTGGTATTCTCGTTTTCCAGGCATGATAATTCTTCCACTTTTTTTAAAATAATTTTTTTTGCTTTTTCTATCTGATTGATAGAATCCAAAACCATTTTAAATGATGTGGCACCATTCCCCCTTGTTTTAAATCTGGCAAAAGGATTAAGCCGGATTAATCTAGGATGTCCCTCCACTTTGAAACCACAATATTTAAGTTCATCAATAATTACACAAGTAATATAAGTTGTGCACATTCCTTCTGGGGAATCTGTGTCATCTATTCCCACGTAAATTTCATACATTTTAGTCATCACCGGTGATCTTATGAATAATCCTGAAAGGATTCATGTCCTTCAAGAAATAAATAATCTTTTATCCAATCATGGATTTGAAACTTCTCATATATATGATAGAAGTTGCTTTGATATGGTGGCCCGGAAGAAGTTAATACTTCTCTTATTAAAGGTTTTAATTAACATTGACAGTATTAATGGATTGCAGGCGGATGCTATAAAAAAAGTTTCCAGTACTTTTCTGGGTTCGCCTCTTATTGTAGGTCTTAAATCCAAAACAGAATACCTGGAAGAAGATGTGGTTTATGAAAGACACGGCATCCCGGTTATTGGACTGGAAACCCTAAAAAATATGATTATCGACGAAGATTACCCTGAAATACTGGCAGATAGGGGAGGATACTACGTTCAAGTCAATGGAGAAGCCTTAAAAGATGTTCGTGAAGAATATAATCTTTCACTCAAAGATTTAGCTGATCTAGCCCATGTATCCCGTGAAACAATCTATAAATATGAACATGGTCTGGTACGGGCCTGTCCCGAAACTGCCATGATGCTGGAAGATATATTAAATCTCAAAATAACTATTTCTATTGATTTATTTAAAGTTCCAGACCAAAAAATTTGTGCAGATTCTCTGGAAAAACAAAATGAAGGAGAATCAAACTTGCTAATTGATCTGGGTTTTGGAGTTATGCCCACCCAGAAAACGCCATTTGATGCCCTGGCCACCATGCAAAAACCCACCATTTCCAATAATAAAAATCCTCTAATTACCAATCTGGATAAAAAAAGAAACCAGAAAACGCTGCAAAAAATGGCAGTTAATTTAAAGGATCTTTCCATAGTCACTGGTTCGGATGCTGTTTTCATTATGGACCGTAAAAAGTCTTTTGAGTCTCTAGATGGAATCCCGGTGGTTAAAAGCTGGGAAATTGGTGAAATGGAAACTCCTCTAGAACTTATTAAATTAATAAGGGAAAGAAAAGAGTGTAATTAAAAACCTCTCTTATGTAAAATTATTTAATTATTTTTAAATTGGGATTTATGTAAGTATAAAAAAAAGAATGGTGAGTTATTCATTAAATAACAGACCAAATGTCTGTTCTGCCTCTTTTTTAGATGCTATGCCCAGAGCAACAGCATCAACATAATCCAGTGTTTTTAAAAATTCAAAGGCATCTTCTGGAGTTAATATTCCTGCAGCCAGTATTTTTTTTGCAATTATCGTTTTATCAAGTTCCAGAACCATGTTTCTAAGCTGTGATCTTTGATCTGCCAGGAATTCTTGAGTATCCATTAAATATCCCAGTTTATTGACTGGCATGAGATAAATTTCAAAATCATTTAATATAGGTGATTCTAAAAGAGATTGAGTGGTTTTAAAGGGAGTATGGGTAACCAGACCAGGGATTGAATTTGTATTTTTTATTATATCCAGATATTCTCCTAACTCTTCCCATTTACAGTTATCAGTTATATCCGCATGGAGTAACATTACACTTGCTTTAAGGGATGAAAGCATTTCAATATCCTCCATTTCATGACCAGGGCGTATGGTTCCCACCACATCCATAAAAAATCCATCATTACCTGCCAGTTTCAGGGCATGGATTACCGGCTCATAGGGTAGAAGCTGAATTCCCCGTATACCCATTTCATGTGATTTTCTAATAATTTCGGCCATGTTTTCAGGCTGGGAATACAAATCAAGTTGATAAAGACGGGCGCGATGTCCAAATTGAGCCGCGCCAATAAAAGGAGAAGTTCCTAAGAGTGTTTGAGGGATTTTTTTATTATTTACATGCAAGTAATCTTTGAACATATATTTAACTTCCTTTCATGGTTTTTAAATTAATTTTGAGTCATATTTATTTATATTCACTCAGTAGGGTGATGGATTAATAGATTTAAACATCAGATACCTTATTAAAGATATGATCAATTCCCCCTTAAATATAGCCCTATTGATTAAGGGAGTGAATTTTTAATAAATATAAAATGACATATTTAAATGTCTGCTTATCAATACCAATATTTAGAGAAAATATATGGTGAAATTATGGACCAAATGAAGGTAATTATTGCCGATTCAATAAATGAAAAAGGAATTTCCGATCTCAAAGAGGTGGCTGAAGTAACAGTAGCGACCTCCATTACTCCAGAAGAACTGGTAGAAGTCATAAAAGAATACGACGCTATTGTAGTTAGAAGCAGAACTAAAGTGACCCGTGAAGTAATTGAAGCAGGTTCTAAACTCAAGGTAATTGCCCGGGCAGGTGTGGGGGTGGATAATGTTGATGTTCAGGCCGCCACAGAAAAGGGGATAATGGTGATTAATGCACCTGAATCTACTTCAATTACAGTTGCAGAACATTCCATGGGTTTGATGATGTCCCTGGCCCGGAAGATATCTATAGCAGATAAATCAGTTAAATCAGGACAATGGGAAAAAAGCAAGTTTATGGGTATTGAATTAAATAATAAGACCCTTGGTATAGTGGGAATGGGTAGAATAGGTTCCCAGGTAGTTATAAGAGCAAAAGCATTTAACATGGAAATTTTGGTTTATGATCCCTATATCAGTAAAGAAGCCGGGGCAGAAATGGGAGTAAGTGTGGTTGATCTGGAAACCCTGCTTAAAGAATCTGATGTCATTACCATTCACGTGCCATTAACTCCTGAAACCAGGCACTTAATTTCCACCAGAGAAATGGAAATAATGAAAAACACCGCTTTTATCATCAACTGTGCTAGAGGAGGAATCGTTGATGAAGATGCCCTTTATTATGCTTTAAAAAATGACATAATAGGTGGAGCCGCTCTGGATGTATTTGAAAGTGAACCACCCCAAGAAAGTCCACTTTTAGAACTGGATAACCTGATAGCTACCCCTCATATTGGTGCTTCCACTGCAGAAGCCCAGCGAGATGCAGCTTTAATTGTGGCCAATGAAATAATTACAGTTTTCCAGGGAGGTTCACCACGCAATGTATTAAATATGCCAGTGATGGATTCTAAGAATTTCAAAATCATGAAGCCCTATCTGGATCTTTCTGAGAAAATGGGAAGCTTTATGGAACAGGCCACTTCAGGAAACATAAAAAATATGGATGTAACCTACTGTGGAGAACTATCAGAAATGCCCCAGCAAGATATTTTAACCAGGACTATGCTGCAGGGTATTTTAAACCCCATACTAACTGAACCAGTAAATCTGGTAAATGCACCTTCTATAGCTCAAAATAGAGGAATTATAGTTACCGAAGGTAAACGCTGTGAATCAGAAGGTTATAAATGTATTATAAAATTAGAAATCAAGACCGATAAGGATGAATTCTCATTAGATGGAACTTATGTGGATGAACCGAAAATCATTAAAATCAATAATTACTGGGTAGATGTTAAACCAGAAGGAACCATGGTTATTGCCAAGTATCAGGACCTTCCAGGAACCATAGGTGCAATTGGTACCAAACTGGGAGAGCATGAAATTAACATTGCCACCATGCAGGTTGGACGCAAAGAAGTAGGTGGAGAAGCAATAATGGTTCTGAAAGTCGACCAGAGCGTTCCCCAGAGTGTAATTGATGAAGTTAAAAAAATGGACCATGTGGAAGATGCCGTGGCCCTGGAATTTTAATTAAATCCCATTTAAAATTCCAATACCTATTTTTTTAAAATAAAAATTTATTGCCTAATAATGTAGTTAAATAATTATAAATTCTTTTTTTTGTTAATTAAAGCTTAATATATCTCAATATATCATTTAACCATTAATATGCGAATAATTAAGAATAATTAGCATTAATCATTTTAGAATGACTGCTAAAATTAAACCACCTTAAAATCAGTTATCTCCCCAAAGGTATTATAGGCCACCATGCTCTCCAGAGTATAGGGTTGGGCAATTATCAAATGAAAAAATCCATTTTTAGAAAAAAAGATTAAATCTGCCCCAGAAGGATGAGCTGAAAATCCAGGATGGGAGTGTACTGATCCAACTGCCCCAGACATGGGGGGTAGCATGAAAATCTTCATAACTGCACCTTCATTAGATGTTTCTCCCGGTAGAAAAATCAGGCCATCAATATGTAAAACTTCATTTCTAATTTTCCCTGCCAGAAGAGCCACGAACTCCAGAGGGGCTGTTTTTTTTGATATCTGAATAATTTCATCCACAACTTCCTGATCTAAATGAACTTCATTGAATTTTTGTTTATTATTTCCAAAAATAAAGCTGAGTAAACGGTCCAGTATTCCCATGGTAGTACCTTAATAGTTTTTTTTAAATTAGATAGGATTTAAGTGAAATAAAATTTATTGTAATTTAATTTTATAAAGGATTAAAACTCACATTTCCTGAAAAAAGTTCTGATTAAATACCGGAAGGTCCCAGTCAGTTATAATTTTTTTCCGGGAGGTTAATACCTCCTCCTTGTGGAGAGGATTGTATCCTTTAATTTCTATTTCTCCCTTATATATCCCTACCCCTTTTCTTTGCCAGGCAGGTACTTTTGATATATTAATTCCTCTTTCAAATAATAAATCATGTATTTGGGCACTTTTTAGACCCGTTAATTGTTTCATAGCCTGATTTTTATCCATTTCATCCCTCAAGGTCCAGTAAGCATATCCATTAAGGCAATTTCTCCAGGATTCATCCTGCCGGGATTTAAAGTACTCCATTACCATCTCCGAAGAAAGAGAAATTACACGTGAATCAAAAGAAACTCTATTTAACATTTTGGATTTAGATTTTTCTTCACCTGATTTTAATAAGTTTTTATTAAAGTTATGTAAAAATGACGAAGCCGTGAAACTGGCAAAAACTGAATCCATTTTTTCAACCCGACCCGAGAATGGAACCTGATCCAGCAATACGTTGAACTCATCAGAAAAGGTATAGATAAAAGAAGGGCTGAATTCTCGCATGATAAATATAGCAGTATTCACCATGGCATCAACAAAAAGAGAGTCATATGGTTTTTCCAGTCCAAATTCATTAGAAAGTCTATGAAAACCCCTTCCATCCAGCCTTAAAATCAATTTAGACCCGCAAGGTACTTTCAAGTTGGAAAAAATTTCACATTCTTTCATAAAATACTAATTCCTGCTATATTTTAGTTATTATAAATTTATAAAATACTGGATATATTTTTGAGATGAAATATAAATATGTGCTTTAAATCTGATTAGAGTATTATAAATAAAAAATACAATTAAAGTTAGGTTCCCACAATAAAATTTTCATTCAAACCCTTAAGTAGTTTTATAGCAGAATATGCAGCTAATACACTTGTTTTAGGATTTATAGAACATCTAATATTCTTGGTGGTGGTTTTAAACTCTCCAAAGTCTCCCTGTACATTTACTTCATGTTCATTTCGATCCACATCCGGATCCACAATTATTTTAACATCCACGTCTATTCCGCAAGCTATGCTCAGTGCAGCAGCCACATTAATGTTTACAGGAAATTTTTGTACAGCCTCTGATGCTTTGCCCTCATATAGTATTTTTTTTTCATCAGTTTCAATGCCCAGTGACCGTGGAGGCTTTCTGGTGATGAGGGTTGCTTTATTTATATGGCCAATTGAAGCAGCTTTGATACCATCCAGTCCAACTATGGCTCCGGAAGGGGCGTAAATTTTTGCATTATTTTCATTGGCTTTCTTAATAAGCTCCTCTTTAAGGTTTTGATCCATTAATGCCCCTATGCTCATAATTATAACATTTTTACCCTTTTCCAGTATGAGAGGTACAATTTCACGTACCGCCAGGGGAGATGCGGATTCAATTACCACATCCACCTGTTCCAGCATATCTTCCAGATTTAAAACTACTTTGCCATTGATTTGTGAGGCTAAATTTTCCGCCCTTTCAAGGTCACGATCAAAAAAATATCTAAGTTCAACACCCAGTTTACCCTCCAGGGCAAAATTGGTAATGATATTCGCAATGGCCCCACAGCCTACTATTCCCACTATCATGAAATCACTGTTTAAAATGCATATTAATAGAATTAAGTTTTAGAAAAAAAGGGAGATGAAAAAATTATAAAAATAATATTATACTGAATTTGGTGCTTTTTCAGCCATTGCCGGAGATATGATTAATATATCCCCTACAGCCTGGACCCTATCATAAGCAATATCCATCACACCTTCTTCTTTTAGTGGTCTGATTTCATCTGTTTCAGGAACTATCCTGATGCTCGTTCTAATTACTTCTTTAAGGCCCACATTTTTCTTATCCATTTTCATGGCCTTAACTTTAAGATTAGATACTCTACCCTTTTTAATATTCAGCACCACATCCTGTACTCGTCCCACATATTTTCCTTTAATTGTGTATATATCTAAACCATAGAGATTGGACAGCTCAACCATTTTTACACCACCAAATTTTAAGTAATTGATTCTCCTGGGGAAAATTTTAACCATTAAAATCCTTTATTATAAAATATTTTATCAATTAATACTTTAAATACTTTAGTATTGAAAATAGCAATTTATTTCCAGCAATATAATAAATTATGGTAATCTAATATAATCAGAATTTATAAGATGGAATAAGGAGCATTAACTTCACAGGGAAGGTATGCTAATTAATAATTTATTTTAAAAATAATAAAAGGTGAGAACATGTGGGATACCAGTAAAGATTACCGCCTCCAGGTAGCTGAAAAATCTATTGAATTATTTTTAAGGACTATTGAAGGAAGAAATTTCAAGGGGCACTGGAATAAAAAAATGGCCAGGCATACAGCACAGGAAATGGCCCGTGAATTAAAATATTTATCTTATTCTTATATGGAACCAGAAGCCATTGCAAAATCGCCTCAAATGGTTTCTCTTGAAGAGCAGGTGCATTCCATAGTTAATTATATGGGTGGAAAAAAATGGAAAGTGAAATTTTTAGATCAATCCACCCGGGCTGAGAGGGAAAAATTAGAAGAAAATATTGCAAAGGTTAGTTTTTTCTTTAATACTATTATGGGACTTAAAAAACGTATAATGCTGGGAAAAATCAAGGACCCCATTATAGGCATAGATATTAAGGTGGGGGAAATTATGAGTGTATCCCAGCACCCCCAGGCGGATAATTTAATTATATGTAATGTAAATTTAGGAGATAAAGCCATAACCGTAGTTACTAATGATATGGAAGTTCAAGAAAGTAATAGAGTTGCTGTTTCCATGTTACCTCCCAGTACTTTTATGGGTATCAGCAGTGATGGTATGTTTTTAGGAGCGGGTGAAGGAATTTTAAAGGATGTTAAAGGAGCTAAAGGAGAAATGCCCCAAGGAATACCGCTTGAAGCGCTTAATGAATCCCGTAATATAGTGGAAGGATTTTTAAAAGAATAAAGTATAAGTAAAGATATTGTCCATCTAACTGGTATTGATTACCACCAGTTTGGTGCGAACCATATCCTCCACCGCATATTTTACCCCTTCTTTACCCATTCCACTCATTTTAAATCCACCAAATGGCATATTATCCGTTCTAAAAGTAGATTGTTTATTTATCATTACCGATCCCGCTTCAATTTCTTTTGCTGCCTGCATAGCATGGTGGATGTTACTGGTGAAAATACTAGACTGCAAACCATAAGGAGTACTATTGGCAATTTCAATGGCTTCATCTACTCCTTTAACCCGTATTATAGGAGATATAGGGCCAAAAGTTTCTTCACTTACCAGTTTCATAGAAGGGGTAACCTGGTCCAGCACGGTAGGGCTGTAATAATTACCCTCCCTTTTTCCACCACATAATAACTCGGCACCTTCATTTAATGCCTCAGCAACTACTTTTTCCACAGCAGATGCAGCTTTCTCATCAATTAGTGGACCAACATCGGTTTTTGGATCTAATGGATCTCCTATTTTCATTTTTCTGGTTTCTTTTACCATAAGTGCTGAAAACTCATCCGCCACTTTTTCATCAACAATTAACCTTTTTACGGCAATGCAAACCTGTCCTGCATAAAGATAGGAACCTCGAACAGCTCCTTCAACCGCTTTTTCTAAATCAGCGTCTTCAAGAACAATCAAAGGATCGTTACCCCCTAACTCTAAAGTAATTTTTTTCATGGAAGCCTGCCGGGAAATCAATTTACCCGTTTCTACACTTCCGGTAAAAGAAATTTTATCAATATATTCACTGGTAACCATTTCCTCTCCAATTTCACTTCCCCTCCCAGTAACTGTATTAACCGCCCCATCTGGAAAATATGGATACATAATTTCTAAGAGTTTAAGAATAGAAAGAGGTGCTTGAAGTGAAGGTTTTAAAATTACAGCGTTTTTAGCAGCTAAAGCCGGGGCCAATTTATGGACTGCTAAATTTAAGGGATAGTTAAAGGGAGTTATAGCTCCCACCACCCCTAAAGGTATTTTTAGAGTAAATCCAATGAATCCTTTGCCTCCAATTCCCGCATCCAGAGGGATTGTTTCACCATATATACGTTTAGATTCTTCTGCAGATAATTTTAAAGTTTCAATAGATCTTTTAACTTCATCCCGGGAGGCTTTTATTGGTTTTCCAGATTCCAGAGTTAATGATCTGGAGAAATCTTTCCTGTTTTTTGATAGTTCCTGGGCAATATCATCCAGGGCCATAGAAATTTTACGGGACGATATTTCATTTAAATCTTTTTTTGCGCGGTTTGCCGCCATGATAGCTTTTTTTAAATCATTCTTATTCCCCAAAGGCACTTGACCAACTACTTCATCATTTGCAGGGTTAAAAACTTTTATTTTCTCTTTTTTATCTACCATCTTACCATCAATTATCATCTGCATAATTATTCCTCTAAAGGCTAACATGAAAAAATAATTTAAAAAAAAATCCGTAATTAAAATTTTTTTGTCAGGTTATTAATTTGATTGGTGACATTTTCCACATCAGTTTTTATAATCTCATCACCTAATCTACTTAGATAGTTCTGATAATAAATTGCAGCCACAATCACTATTACTATCATCCCTCCAAAAATAAGGATAAGTTCTGCAGACCCTTGACCTTTTTCATCTATAATGAATAGCATTTAAGCACCTCTAAAATCCTACTAAAAGAATTCCAAATCTTCCAATAATATAAAATATGGCATAAGCTACAATAGCCAGAGGTATGGCAAATTTAACTCCTTTTTTAGCACTTCCATACATAATAATTCCGATTAAGAGTCCGGCTATAATGGAGTGAATAATAATGTATCCTCCCGCAGCCATGGTGGCTGCACCAGCTAAGGGGTTTTCTTTACCAACAGACTCCATAAAGCTGGCATAAACTCCAATCATTCCCAGAGCAAATGGTGCAGCTATAATTGCAGCTATAATTAAAAACATCACAGACATCCTCACATTAGCTTTTCTTTCACGTTTTAATGCCAGTACTGCTCTCAAATCTTCCGCCACAGTTTCAATAATATCTGAAAGACTTCCCCCTGCTCTTCTACCTTCCAGTATCATTCTAAAAGTCCTATCCAGATTTTTAGATTGTAATCGTTCACCCATGGATAGAATAGCATCATCAAAAGTTCTTCCGATTTTTATTTCAATTTCTGCCCTTTTTAATTCATCAGTAAGTGGCCCACTGCCATGTTTAGAAACATCCTCCAGAGCCGTTTCTACTCCAACACCTGCCCTTAAAAGGGAAGCAATTTGCCTCAAAAAGTCAGGAGTATTCTGTTCAATAGCATCTACCCTTTTTTCCATCATATAAAAAATATAGCCCCCCATAATGGCTGGAGGAATAAAAAATCCAATTATTCCTGCAATTAGAGCATTTACACCCACCAATGCTGAAACAAGTACAGCAAGGATGCTAATTCCAAAGCTGGCAATTAAAGCTAGAGTAATGACATCAGAAGCTTTTACATACATTCCGGTTCTGATTAAAATTTCTTGAATCCTTACCATGAATTTTTCTGGAATTATACTGTCTATTGCACCGGAAACCGGAGATAATATTTTAGGGATTGCAGCCACTTCATACACCTGACTCTATTCTATAATAATATTATGGTATTAAGTTATTTATATATACAGGTTTGAAATACAATTACAAAATTTCATATAAGATCAAGAGTTGTATCCATTGATATTTAGTCATTTATCACTGGAGGGAGCTTAGATAATTTACCTGCTTTGTTTTTTATTAAAACAATATCCTCAATCCTCACACCCCATTCACCCCCTAAATATATTCCCGGTTCTATGGTAATAACCATGTTTTTTTCCAGAGTTATTTCTTCCCGGGAGGATATGGAAGGTTTTTCATGAACTTGCAAACCTACACCATGCCCAGTTGAATGAATAAAGTTATCTCCATACCCATAGTCCTTGATTACGCTTCGAGCGATGTTATCTATTTCACAGGCAGATATTCCAGGTTTTATTGATTTAATTGCTTCTTTTTGAGCTTCAAGACAAATATTTAATACTTCTTCCTGTTTTTCAGTCTCAATTATGGTACGGGTGCAATCAGATGAGTAATTATCCCAAACAGCACCCCAGTCAATAAGTAAGGGATATTCCAGTTTATTGGAGGTAGGAAGGGCATGGGGAAGGCTTGAACGTGATCCACTTGCAACTATAGTTTCAAATGCTTCTTTTTGAGAACCATTCATTCTCATTAAATATTCAAGCTCAGCTGCAAGTTCCCATTCATTTTTTTTAAATTCTAGTTTATTAAATGATTTTTCAGCAATAGAAATGGATTTTTTTATGGAATTGATCTCATGTGATGTTTTTATCATACGAGATCTTTCAATTAGATCAGTGACTTCCATATTATAATTATTTTTTATCTTATTATAAAATCCAATTTTCATGGATTCCTCAATTCCCAGTTTAGATAATTTAAGCTCATTTAACATATTTTTCAAATCTTTAAATGAATTGAATTCCTGTAAAGGGATCCTGGAAGTTTCATTTGCTTCTTCACTATCCATTTTTGATACCAGTAACAAAGGTTCATCTTTTAGAACTAAAATTGAAAATCCTGAAGGTTTAAAGCCACTCATATAAAATATGTTTTCTTCTTGTAGTAACAACATAGCTGGGATTTCTTCTTTTAGCATCTCATCCAAAATATTATTTACTCTATCCATGTAAATAGAACTCCTTTTTATGAATAATCCTAAAATTAGTTTTAATATTTTGATTTAAATTAGTTGTTTTTGAATTAAATTTTTCAATTTAAGATGTGTTTTTTCAGGTATTATCCGCTGCACTGGCTGAGGAATATAACCAAAATCAGGGTCCTGGAAGTCTATATCATCGAATTTGACTTTTTTTTCATATCGGGGTATGAAATGCCAATGCACTTCTGGTTTTGGATTTTTAGACCGAAAAGCAGAATTTTTAAAGCAGCTCCAATTAAATAAAGTAGGATTAAGAGTTTTTGAAACTGCTTTTTCCAGCAAGATTACTAATTCTCCAAAATCAATCCATTCGTCTTTATTTAATTGATTTAAATCTCTGCAACTTCTTTTCAATGCAACTACACATGTTCCCAGGTATCTCTGAGAAGGGGCCAGGTAAATAATCCATTTATGGCTTTCATATATTTTTTCACCATAAAACCCCTCCCTCCCACAATATTCACAAGAGGTATGCATTAAATCACCACTACTTTTAATAAATGTAATTATTTAAACCATTCCCCTATCAGATAATATAATTATGAGAATTTCTATTATCTCTTGATT
>NPIE01015305.1_pt1 | contig 27205 bp, 25 predicted proteins | sample 8637661 | NCBI WGS metagenome assembly NPIE01 (sample SAMN07420842, study PRJNA396082) | bioreactor metagenome | isolation source: sample BA12 brine-fed electro-methanogenic bioreactor BA | place: Japan: Kochi | collected 2016-12-09 | reverse complement strand
ACTTCCACAGTCTCACCTCATGTTGTGTTCGGATTGGCTTGGTTTATTCCATGACAAATTCAATGAAATTATCCGGGTTGATCACCCGGGTCCGGGTGCCTGGATAGGCGTTTAAAAATGTTTGTGAAAAAAACGCTTTTTTTCTCACGTTCCATTTAAACTCAAAAGCGCTGAACCGGCCTTGCGCTTCTTCGATATAATCAATTTCCTGCTGGGCATGATTGCGCCAGAAAAAAATGTTGACATAGGTTCGGCTGTAATGGTTTTTTTTCATTCGTTCAGTGATCAGAAAATTTTCCCATAATTCACTGACATCCTGGCGCATACTCAACGGAGAAAAATTTTTCAGTATGGCATTTCGGATTCCGGTGTCATAAAAATATATTTTTTTCCCTTTTTTGATTTCATTACGCATGTTTCGGCTCAACGAGTGGATGCGGAAAACCACGAATGCTTTTTCAAGAATATCAATGTAATTTTCAACGGTTTTGGGGTCTGCACCGATGATTTGTCCAACTTCATGATATTTGACCTCACTGCCGATCTGAAGGGCCAGGGCCTGGAGTAGTTTTTCCAGAATCTGCGGTCTTTTGAGCTTTCCCCAGGCCAGGACATCCTTGTACAGATAACTGCCGGAAAGCGACATCAGAATATCGGTTTCTTCCCCCTGGGCCTGGACGACCTCCGGATAGTATCCAAAGATCAGACGATGCTCAAGCTGTCTTTTTTCTTCGATCAGACCATGGGTTTCAACCATTTCTTTGAATGAAACCGGAAACAGATGATATTCATGTTTCCGTCCGGTCAAGGGTTCTTCGATTTCATTGGCCAGGTCAAATGCGGATGAGCCCGTCACAATCAACTGCTTTTCCGGAAATGTGTCATGGAACAGTTTCAATGTCAGTCCGATATGCTCGATTCGCTGGGCTTCATCAATAACAATAACGGATTTTTCACCGGAAAGGGTTTTCAACATTGATGAGGTAGCTCCGGTCAGCAAGTTCCGGATATCTGGTTCATCGCCATTCAGCCAGACAAAGTCGGTTTGCCGTTTTTTTAGTATCTGTCGGGCCAGGGTAGTTTTCCCCACCTGTCGGGGACCGAAGATCAAAACAATCTTGCCCTTTCCAATGTGGTTTAAAATGGGCTCTGTAATAGTGCGCTGTATCATGAGATCCTCAATATCATATAAATTTTTGGATTACAATCCTTTTTTTTATATAAATTTTAGGATTTTACCACAGCGCAGCGCTGTTTGATCTTGTCCACATACGCCTGGATGTCGCATTTGCGTTCCAGGCCGGAAGCCGCCATGTAGCGGACCTTTCCGAAAACAGGCCGTTCGGCCCAGCCCCGGTCGTGGATCCCGTACAGCCAGGCCACCCCGGCATAGGAATTGGGGTCCCGCCCGTCCAGAAAATAGCGGTTGTTCAACGCCAGTGTGGTCTCGAACGCCTGTTTCGGGGAAGGGGACCATTCCAGGATTTTTTTGCCCCAGTACATGCGCATGTAGTTATGCATGAACCCGGTGCCGGTCATTTCCGTCATGGCCGCATTCCAGTAAGGGTCATGGGTGGCGGCATCCATCAGTTCCTGCTCGGAATACAGATGATCCCTTGGGTCGGCTTCATGATCGGCCAGGGTGTTTTCCGCCCATCCGGGAATCACGTCAAAAGAATCATAATCCGGGGTGTAGTACACAAAATTGAACGCCAGTTCCCGCCGGATGATCAGTTGTTCGATAAACGCGTCCCTGGCCTCTGAAAGTGAGGGGGGCGTGTTCATGACGGACAGGGCCAGATATAACGGGGAAATCTGGCCGAAATGCAGGTAGGGGCTCATGTGGGAGATGTCATCGGTCTGGGGCTGGTTCCCGTGCCGGACATAGTGTTGCAGGCCCTTTTCCAGAAACGCCTGGAACCGGTTCTCCGCCTCGGAGGTGCTGCCGGGAAAAAACCGGGTGACCGGGAGCACGGTCCTGTCCAGGGACAGGGTGTCGAGCAGGACCTGTGGATCTGTGATATCCAGGCTGTTCGGTTTGTCCAGGCTGTCGAAGGACAGGCCCAGGGAGGAATGCTTTAGATCTTTCGGGGGCAGGGGCATGAGAAAATCCGCCAGCACTTTGTGGAGCTTGGGGCGGATGGTTCGGGCCGCGTATTCCGCCTTGGTGGTGGCCGCTCCCACCGGCACCACCAGGTCGGTTTCCACCATGATGACCGGGCAGCCGGCGTTTCTGGCCACCCGGGTCCGCCACAGCCGCTGGTGCCGCAGGTATCCCGCGTCACACACGATCAGGGCCGCCTGCCTGCCCAGGGTCAGGGCCACGTCAGGCGGGCTTCCCTTCTGAATCACCAGCTGGATGCCCCTGTCCGCCAAAGCAATGCGGGTTTCCACCAGCCCTTCCAGCATGAATGTGTAATGCCGCAGGTTGGCTTCCGGATAGGCATCGGTCAGCCCGAACCCCGCCACCAGGGGCAGGTCCAGCCGGTTGGCCTGTTCCACGGCAAATTCCAGTGCATGGTTGAACACGGCCCGCTGGGACTGCTGCATCCAGTAGAGTACGTAATCCTTTTTCGGGGCCGGTTCCTGGATCCGGATTTCGTTGAGATGGTGTATGCGGGCCGGATGAATCGTCATTCGAATATTTTCTCCTCCGCATTCACGGCTTGCTGTTTCGGCTGGTTTTGTTCATCATTTTGACACTATCGCTTGTATCTTCCGGAGTCAAGGATTACTCGTTTGGAATTCACGGGGTTTGACTTTTGACCGGATTTGGTGCAATGATCTGCCGTCTTGAGAATCCGGATACGAAAAAAGGGGAAAATGCATGCAGGAATCCATTGACCTGAATTGGAAAGAGTTCGGCAGTGCACTGCTCGATGCCACGCCCAACGGGGTGGCGGTGTTTGACAACACGCTTCAGACAGTGATCTCCAACCGGCTTGCCAGAGACGGTCTGGATCTGTATCCCGGAGCGTTGATATCCGCCACGGTGCCGTCTCTGACAGCACCGGCGAGGCAGGTGCTGTCCGCCAAAACCGTTGAATCCGGGCTGGTGGTGGAAAAAAAGAACTGCCGGTATTCCGTACTGCTGGGGCCCATCCGCCATGATGATGCCGCCATCGGGGTGATGGCGGTGTTCGAGGACATGACGGCGCTCACCAACATGACCAACCGGATGAAAGGATTCCAGCAGTTGTCCATCGAACTGGACACCATCATTGACAGCTCCAATGACGGATTGTGGATCTGTGACGGCAACGGGGTGGTGGTACGGATCAATCCGGCATCGGAAAAAATGATCGGGTTGAAAGCCTCGGATGTCGTGGGCAAACACATGTCGGAACTGGTGGGTAAAAAACTGGTGGACCGGTCCGTGACCCTGGAAGTGCTCAAAACCCGGCAGAAAGTCTCCCTGGTCCAGAAAACCCGCATCGGCCGGCACCTGTTTCTGACCGGAACCCCTGTGTTCGACAAGAACGGGGACCTGTTCCGAGTGGTGGTCAATGAACGGGATATCACGGAAATTACTGAACTTCAGGAGCAACTCAAGGAGAACGCGGCCCTGACCGAACAGTACAAGCAGGATATGCTGGAACGGCAGATCGAAGAGACCGAATCCCGTCAGATCATCGCACACAGCGAAAATTTCAGAAAAATCGTTCAAAAAGCCGTCAAGCTGGCGCAGGTGGATTCCACGGTGTTGATTTTAGGGGAATCCGGTACCGGCAAGGGGGTGATCGCGGACCTGATTCACAAATACTCCTCCCGGGCCGGGCATCCCATGATTCGGATCAACTGCGGGGCCATTCCCGACACCCTGGTGGAAAGTGAACTGTTCGGATATGAGAAAGGGGCGTTCACCGGAGCCGGTCCCAAAGGCAAGCCCGGCAAATTTGAAACCGCTGACAAGGGTATCATTTTTCTGGACGAGATCGCTGAACTGCCCCTGGGGTCCCAGGTAAAACTGCTGAAATTTCTGGAGGACGGGATGATCACCCGTGTGGGCGGTACCCGGAGCCGGCAGGTCGATGTGCGGATCATTGCCGCCACCAACCAGGACCTGAAGGAGATGATCGCCGTCAACCAGTTCCGCAGCGATCTGTATTTCCGGCTCCACGTCGTGCCCCTGACCATTCCGCCGCTCCGGGAACGCACCGCCTGTATGGTGCCGCTGATCACCCATTACCTGGACCGGTTTGCTGCAAAATATGAAAAGCCCAGGATGGCGCTGTCCAGGGATGCGGTGGATACCCTGACCGCGTACCGGTTTCCGGGCAATGTCCGGGAACTGATCAATATCTGTGAACGCCTGGTGGTCATGAGCCGGAACCGGCAGATCGAATATGATGATCTGCCCGGCAGTATCCGGGAGGCCACACCGTCCGGCGATACCGGTGATACAGCCTGGCAACCGGGCATTCCTTTGTCTCAGATGGTGGCGGACCTGGAAAAAAAAGTGCTGATCCGGGCGTTGAAACAGGGCAAAACCCAGGTCAATGCCGCCAGGATGCTGGGGATCAACCAGTCCACCATTGCCAGGAAAATCAAGAAACACGGCCTGGACAGGTCTTGATCGAAAGACGCCCCGCTCAGTTCAGGACAGCTCGCCCGCCATCTCCTTCACCGCCTCGATGGCCTGATCCACCTGTTCCTGGGTGGTGTTCCACCCAAGACTGAACCGGACCGCGCCTCTGGGAGACGTGCCGATGGCTTCATGCACCAGGGGGGCGCAGTGCAGGCCGGTTCGAACCGCAATGCCGTAATCTCCGTCCAGGATCATGCCTGCATCTGACGGGTGAATACCGTCGATGTTGCAGGTGGCCAGAGGCACATGTCCCGGGCCGGGGGCGGTGCCGTAGACCGTCACTCCGTCAATGGCGGCCAGGCCCTGCCACAACCTGGAGGCCAGGGCGGTTTTGCGTTCAACTGTCTCCCGAATGCCGGACGTTTCCAGAAAGGTCAACCCCTCGGCCAGGCCGATGATTCCCAAAAGGTTCAAGGTGCCTGTCTCCAGGCGGTAGGGAAAGGCTTCGGGCTGGTCCAGGCGGTGAGACTCCACGCCGGTGCCGCCGAACCGGGTGGGGGAGATCCGGACATCCGGCAGGGTCACCAGTCCCCCGATTCCGGTGGGACCCAGCAGGGCTTTGTGCCCGGTGAACGCCAGGGCGCTCACATGCCAGGCAGCCATGTCAATGGGGATGAATCCCGCGCTCTGGGCCGCGTCGATCACCAGGGGGATCCCCCGCTCTTGGCAGATCTGCCCGATCCCGGCGATGGGTTGAACCGTCCCCAGCACGTTGGAGGCGTGGTTGACCACCACCAGCCGGGTATGGTCACGGATGGCACCGGCGATCGCCTCCGGGGTGACGATTCCCCGGGAATCGAATTCCACGAGCGTGTAGTCGATCCGGGCGGCCTGCCGGAGGTGGTACAGGGGCCGGAGCACGGAATTGTGTTCCAGCGTTGTGGACACCACATGGCCACCCGGGCGGGTCATTCCTGAAATGGCCAGGTTCAGTGCGTCCGTGGCATTGCTGGTGAACACGACCCGGTCAGGATCCGGTGCCCCGAACCAGGCGGCGATCCGCTGCCGGACCTGGTGGATGTACTGCCCGGCCTCCACAGCCATGTCATACCCGCCCCGTCCCGGAGAACACCCCATCCGGCGGTACCGGGCCGCCATCCGGTCCAGCACTTCCGCCGGGCGCGGAAAAGTGGTGGCGGCATGATCCATGTAGATAAAGTCAGTGTCCATGTCCGTTTTCCTGTCGTCCCTGCTTTTCATATGTTTCCCGCCTCAATGCTTCAAGTCACATGCAGGATTTGGGGTTGGGGAGCCCGGCCAGGCGTCGGGCCCCGAATTTGATTCCCCCGGGAAAAAGGGCCTCGATCCGGCTGATACGCATGTTCATTCCCTTCCTGAGGACATTGTTCAAGGGGGCCCGCCCGTTCCTGTAGTAATAGTCCCTGAGAAACCGCAGCACCGCCAGGTGGTCGTCGCCCATGGGATCCAGCCCGGTTTCCGCCGCCAGAAACCGGGCCGTGTCTTCGGTCCAGTCATCCGGGTCATCAAAGAACCCTTCGCTGTCAAAAACGATCTGCCGTCCATGGATGACCCGGGTCCGGGGACCGGGGGTACGGGTGTCTTCCCCGCTCACGGATTATTTTCCTTTTTCCGCCAGTTTGGCCTTGACCTTTTCCGGGGTGGCCGGCAGGTCGGTGACCCAGATGCCGCAGGCGTTGTACAGCGCGTTGATGATGGCGGGGGCCGTCGGCACCATGGTCATCTCCCCGACACCTACCGCACCGGCAGGCCCCCGGGTCCGCGGGGTCTGGAGCAGGATCGTTTCCATGTCAAAGGCGGTTTTCATGCTGGGAAACCGGAACGTGACCCAGTCCTTTGTCTGACCGGCGACATACTGTTCCCGCAGCGCAAACCCGGCCCCCATGTCCATGCCGCCGTGAAGCTGTCCTTCCACATTCTGGGGATGGATCAGGACCCCGGCGTCACAGGCCGTGGTCATCCGGATGATCCGGATATCGCCGGTCCGGGTGTTGACCTCGATTTCCGCCAGCTGGATGGCATGGACCTGGGAGTCGAAAGACGGCCCCTGGCCGGTCTTCTCATCCAGTGCGCCGGCATGGGCGGATTTTTTCCTGCCGATGTACCGGACCGGTTTGCCGGCCTTTTCCAGGTCTTCGGCGGTTTTTGCATCCACTTCGGCCATGGCGTTTTTCAAGGAATTGACCGCCTCCACCAGGGCGCCTCCCACCATGAAGGTCAGGCGGCTGCCGGCAGCCGGACCTGTGGCCGTGGTCAGGTCCGTGTCCCGGGTCACCAGCCGGACTTTGTCCAGGGGCAGGTGCATGTGCCTGGCCGCCAGCTGGGTCAGCATGGAATCGGTGCCTTCACCGGGATCAGCGGCCGCCGCATACACGGTGATGCCGCCGTCGCTGTCCAGTTCGACCGCGGCAATGGCGCTGTCTCCGGGGCCACCGATGCCGAATGCCCCGGCAGCCACCCCGACTCCCCGGATCAGGGCGTCATGGTCGAATGCCGTGGCTTCCCGGACCGCCTGTTCATAATTCGGGCGGATGGCGTCGCACAGTTCCGGAAACGGCCACTGGTCCACGGCCTGACCTGTGGATTTGGTCTGGCCCGGGATCAGGGAATTGAGCTGCCTGAACCGGAGCGGGTCCACGCCCAGTTTGGCCGCCAGCATATCCATGGCGCATTCCAGGGCGAAATGGGCCTGTGGCGGCCCCGCCCCCCGGGCCGCGCTGCCCCAGGGGTTGTTGGTATAGACCAGGCGGGACAGGCACTGGACGTCCGGAATCTGATAAGATCCGGAGAGCATGAGCAGGGCCCGGTTGACGATGACGTTCCCGTTGGAGTGATACGCCCCGTTGTCCACGACCATATCCATGTCCAGGCCGGTCAGACGGTGGGCCGCATCCGCCCCTAATTTCACATCCATCCGGAATGAATGCCGCTTGGAAGACATCTGCATCGACTCTTCGAGACCGGGGATGTACCGGACCGGCCGCCGGAAATGCAGGGCCGCGGCTGCGGCAATGCCCTCGGAGGTGATTTCCAGCTTGATGCCGAACTGGCCTCCTGAAAACGCCTCCACATACCGCATGTTCTCCCATCCCACGGCTTCCTGGAGCATGCCCAGGTGGTGGTGGATATTGATGCTCCTGCCGATCACCACCAGCTGTTCCTCCTCGCCGGCGCCTTCCATGAAAGCGGCGCATGCTTCCGGTTCCAGCGGGGCCTGGTGGTTGGTCTGGGTTTTGAATGACGCCTGGATGACTGCGTGGGAGCATTTCAGCGCTTTTTGGGCATCCCCCTTGATCTGGGGCTGGGTAAAGCACAGGTTGGGCCACTGGTCATGGATCTGGACGGCATCCGGTGCCAGGGCTTCCATGGGATCGGACAGCACGGGCAGCGGGGCGTAGGTGACATCGATTTTTGCCAGCGCGTCCAGGGCCTGCTGCCGGGTGGCGGCCGCCACCACGGCCACGGGGTCCCCGATATACCGGACCCGGTCTTCACACAGGACCGGACGGTCCGGGACCACGTATTTGAGCCGGTTGGTGCCCTGGATGTCTTTGGCGGTCATCACACCGGCCACTCCCGGGCAGGCCAGGGCCTTTGACACATCGATGGACACGATGTCGGCATGGGCGTGGGGACTGCGCAGGGCTGCCAGTTCCAGTGCCCCGGGGATCCGGATATCCGCAGTGAAAGCGGCTGTGCCGCATGCCTTGGCCATTGCCGAAGGCCGAGGATGGTTCACCCCCAAAAGGCCGGCCCCGGCCCCGGGGGCCATCTGTTCCGGCGTGGTCTCGCCCCGGAGAAACCGGGCAGCCAGCTGCACCGCCTCGATGATCTTGACATACCCGGTGCACCGGCACAGGTTCCGGCGCAGGGCATGTTTGATTTCTTCAGGGGCCGGAGACAGGTTTTTGTCCAACAGGGCTTTGGCGGCCATGATCATGCCGGGGGTGCAGAACCCGCACTGGATGGCGCCGGACAGCACAAACGCCTGCTGGATCAGATGGGGGTTGTCCGGTGTTCCCAGGCCTTCCACGGAGATGACATCCGCACCGCTCAGTTTCTCGACCCGGGTGAGGCAGGACAGCACCGCTTTGCCGTTCACGATCACCATGCAGGCGCCGCACTGGCCTTTCCGGTCGCAGGACTGTTTGGTTCCGGCAAGGCCCAGGGTGTCACGGAGCAGATCCAAAAGGACCAGTGTGTCATCCGCGATCACCTGGACCGGTTTGCCGTTGACGCGCAAATTGACTAGCTTCATTGAATATCTCCCAAGTATTGCATCCCTTTTATAAGGTTTTATACGATTTTTTCATCAGGTCTTCCAGTCCCTTTTTCCGGATGGTCCCGGTGCGTCAGGGCAGCTGGTTTACTTTTCCAGAGATGAAAATCCGTCCTCCAGAATGGACAATCCTTTTTCCAGCTGTTCGTCGGTGATCACAAACGGCATCAGGGTCCGGATCACATTGCCGAAATTGCCGCAGGACAGGATCACCAGTCCCTTTTCGTAGCAGGTCTGGGTCAGTTTTTTGGCGGCTTCGGTGGCCGGTTCCTTTGTCTTTTTGTCTTTGACCAGTTCCAGGGCCAGCATGGGGCCCTTTCCCCGGACCTCGCCGATGATCTCGTGACGCTTTGCCAGTTCGCTGAAGCGCTGCTGCAGGATCTCACCCAGCTGCCGGGACCGTTCCAGCAGGTTGTCTTCAAACAGGATCTCCAGGACGGCCAGGGCGGCCTGACAGGAAAGCGGATTGCCGCTGTAAGTTCCGCCCAGGCCGCCGGGATGCGGGGCATCCATGAGTTCCGCACGTCCTGTGACCGCACTCAACGGCATGCCGCCGGCCAGGCTTTTGGCCTGGGTGATGATGTCCGGCTCGATGCCCCAGTGTTCGGTGGCCAGGAATTTGCCGGTGCGGCCGGCCCCGGACTGCACTTCGTCCATGATCAGCAGAATCCCGTATTTTTTAGCGATGGCGGCCAGTTTCGGGAAATATTCCGGCGGCGGAGTGACAAACCCGCCTTCCCCCTGAATGGGCTCCGCAATGATGGCGGCACAGGATTCCGGGTCCACGTGGGTGATGAAAAACGATTCAATCATGTCGGCGCAGGCGATGTTGCAGGAGGGATAGGTGCGTCCCATGGGGCACCGGTAGCAGTAGGCATAGGGCAGGCGGTACACTTCCGGGGCAAACGGGCCGAATCCATATTTATAAGGCTTGATCTTGCTGGTCAGGGACATGGTCATGAGGGTCCGGCCGTGAAACCCGTTTTCAAACGCGATGACCGCCGGCCGTTTGGTGGCGTACCGGGCCACTTTTACGGCGTTTTCCACGGCTTCGGCCCCGGAGTTGGCAAACATGGTTTTCTTGGAAAAATCCCCCGGCACCAGGTCATTGAGCTTTCTGGCCAGCTCGATGTAGGAATCATACATGCCCACGTGAAAGCAGGTGTGGATGAACCGGTCCGCCTGGTCCTTGATGGCTTTGACCACCTTGGGATGGGCGTGGCCCACATTGTTCACGCCGATGCCGCCGGCAAAATCGATGAATTCCTTGCCGTCCACATCGGTCATCACGGCACCTTTCGCCTTTTCGATGACGGCGGTGGTGAGATTGGCCGGTCCCTGGGCCACGTGTGCCTGCCGAAGTTCGTTGAAATACTGGGTTTTGGTGGAAGTCATTTCACAATCTCCAAAATATAAGTGTTAATACAGGGTCCCAAAGGGGCTGAAAAGTTCAGATCGTTTGACAACAAGATGATAGCAAAACCTGTGCCAGAGAAAATTGCCGGGAAACCAGGCAATTTTTGGTTTTCAGCGGAAAATCCCCGGCTTTTCAAGACCGGAAATCCGGAAAGTTTGTCATAATTATGCGCATATGCATATTTATGTGTTTTTGCATATAGTAGCGGATTTTGTTTGAACATGCTGGTTTGAAGGGGAAAATTCAGGGTGACCGGTGTCGTTTTTTTGGAAGAAATATGCAAAAATGCATTTTTCAGCACATGTTCGCCTGGACTACCGGACATGAACGGCAGGGGATTCGGCAAAAATGGTGAATGGCACGCTAATTGCTAATTATGCGTGGCGGAAACCCGGTTTTTGACCACACAACCCAAATGACTGTTTAATTCAGGAGGTAACTTATGGCAATTCATCGCGGTATCAACCCCAAAACCCTGCTGGCGTCAGCCCTGTGCATTCTGTTTCTGCTCGGAACCGTTTCCGCGGTCCAGGCCAAGACATTCCGGTTTACCTGTCAGAATGTCAATGCCATGGAACATCCGGGATGGCAGGTGATCGCCCAGCTGGCCGAAGATCTGAAAGTGATGAGCCAGGGACAGATTCTCATTGACCAGGTGGGTCCCGGCGGTCTGGTGAAATCCCCCCAGACCTTTGAGGCCACCGGGTCCGGCGCCATCGACATGGCCATCACCTACGGGGCCTACCACGGCGGGATTGTGCCGGTTGCGGCCACCAGTTTCGCTTTGCCCGGAGATCCCAGGGACATGTGGGAAACCCTGAATTTCTATTATGACGAGGGAGGTCTGGATTTTCTGAGGACTCAGTATGCCAAGCACGGGGTGTACTATGCCGGGGCCATGGTCTGGCCCGGATACGGCATGTTTTCCAGAAAAAAGGTGGAAAGCCTGGAGGATATCCGGAATCTGAAGGTCCGGGCTGCCGGCACCATGGCCACCATGCTGCACCGCATGGGCGTGTCCACCACTTTCATCCCGTTTGCCGAGATCTACGTGGCCATGTCCCGGGGCGCCATCGATGCCACAGTCAGCGGGTCCCATGCGGAAAACTATCTCCAGAATCTGCACGAAGTGGGCAAATACATGGTCGTACCGGATTTTTCCGGGGTCCAGACCCTGGAAGTCCTGGTGAACAAGGCCAAATTCGACAGCATGCCCGACCATCTCAAGGTCATGTTTGAAACCGCCATTCAAAAGGGGTCCCTGGAATTTACCCGGACCTTCATGCAGATGGAAAAAAATGCGGAAACCGACATGCTGGCCGCCGGGGTGAACAAGGTGGAACTGCCCCAGGCCACGGTGGATGAAATCAAGAAAGCCGCCGATGCCATCTGGGATGAGGTGGGAGAAAAAGATGAATTCTCGGCCCAGTATATCGAGATGATCCGGAATCATCTGAAAAAAATCGGTTACTGATACCGGCAGGCGTGAACGGCGCATCCCGGACGGGGAAATCGTCCCGGCATGCGCCGGTTTGCCGGATTGATTCAACAAGATGACAGGACGGGGAGGAATATGAAAAATATTAAACAATTCATTGCAGTTATCGGGGGTATGAACCGGCGGCTGGGGAAGATATCCTCGTTTGTACTGATGCTGATCATGCTTTTTCTGTGTTATGAGGTGGTGATGCGCTATTTTTTCAACTCCCCCACCATCTGGGTGCATGAACTGTCCGGTTTTTCCTTTGCGTTCTACCTGGCCCTGACCGGTCCCTGGCTGCTGGAGCGCAAGGAACATGTCAGCGTGGATATCATCTACAGCAAGTTTCCGGCCCGGTTCCGGCTCACCGCCGATATCATCTCCTACCTGGTGTGTCTGGTTTTTTTTGTGGTGCTGTTCTGGGTGGGTGGCAAAGATATGCTGCATGCCTTTAAAATCAACCAGCATTCCTACACGGTCTGGGGACCGCCTCTGGGACCGGTGAAACTGTTTGTGCCCGTTGCCGCTGTGCTGTTCATTCTCCAGGCCGTCGCCGGGATCTGTGACGCCGTGGTCAAATTCAGGGAGGGAGCCGTCAAATGAGCCCGGTCATGATTGTTCTGCTGATGTTTCTGGCCCTGGTGGTGCTGTTCGTTTTAGGCACACCCGTGGCCTTTGCCCTGGGGACCGTGGGGCTGGCTTTCATCGTTACCGTTCTGGGACCGGCCAAGCTCCAGATTCTGCCCCATGCGGTGTTCGCCCAGATGTCCGGGGAGGTGCTCATTGCCATCCCCTTGTTCATCATGATCGGGAGTCTCCTGGACAAGTCCGGGATCGCCGACGATATGTTCGAGCTGATCTACAAATGGCTGGGCCCGATGCCCGGGGGGCTGGCCGTGGGAACGGTTCTGGTGTGCGTGGTCATCGCCGCCATCGTAGGAATCGTGGGGGCCGCCACCGTGACCATGGGGTTGATCGCACTGCCGGCCATGCTCAGCCGGAACTACAAAAAGGAGATCGCCATCGGGTGTATCTCAGGCGGCGGAGCCCTGGGGTTTCTGATTCCTCCCAGTGTGACCATGATCGTGTATTCCTCGGTCACCGGCGTTTCCATCGGCAAGATGTTTCTGGGCGGGATCCTGCCCGGGTTGCTGCTGGCTTCTTTGTATATCATTTATATCATTGTCCGCAGCTTTGCCCAGCCCGGCATCTGTCCGGCCATTCCCAAAGAGGAGCGGGCCACCTGGGCGGAGAAATTTCTGGCCCTCAAAAGCCTTTTTCTGCCGTTTCTGCTGATTTTTTCCATCATGGGGACCATTTTCATGGGCCTGGCCACGCCCACGGAAGCCTCGGCCGTCGGGGCCCTGGCCGCCATCGGGGTGGTGGCCCTGCACGGCAGGCTGAACTGGGACGTGTTTTCCTCTTCTTTGTACCGGACCGCCCGGCTGGGCAGCATGGTGCTGTGGATCATCATCGGATGTCTGGCGTTTTCCACGGTGATCAACTCCCTGGCGTTGCCGTCGTTCCTCACCCAGATCATCAAATCTGTGGGACTCAACCCCTGGGTTGTGCTCATCGCCATGATGGCCAGCCTGTTTTTTTTGGGCATGATCATGGACGATCTGCCTATCATCATGATCACCACTCCTATCTATGTGCCGATTATCACCAGTCTGGGGTTCGACCCCCTCTGGTATGGAATTCTGTTTATCCTGAACATGCAGATGGCCTACCTGACCCCGCCTTTCGGGTTTGTGCTCTTCTACATGAAAGGGGTGGTACCGGAAGGCATCACCATGGGGGATATCTACCGGTCCGTGGGGCCGTTCATCATACTCCAGGCCATCGGCCTGATCATTGTGATGCTGTTTCCGCAGATTTCGTTGTGGCTCCCGTCTTTGATGGGATAATGATGGATTTTTGAATGAGATAAAGGTATAATTAACAGATTTTCTATGAAAGTTTTATGTGTTGATACACTTTCATCATTTGTTGTGGCTGTCAGGGCATGAGGGGTGTTGGAAATCTTCGCTGTAAAACAGGCATGGATATAATTGAATGGAAATCAGGATCAGAGGACGACAATGAAAACAGATGAAAGCAAGGTGATGCGGCTTAAGGACGCCGTGGAAAAATATGTCACAAACGGGTGCCACCTGTCCATCGGCGGGTTTACCCTGAACCGCAACCCCATGGCGGCGGTGCATGAGATCATCCGGCAGAAGAAACGAAACCTGCACGTGTATGCCCATTCCAACGGCCAGGGCGTGGATGAACTGATCGGCGGGGGATGCGTGTCTCATCTGGAGATTGCCTACGGCGGAACCGGCAAGTTCATGCCTACCTGTATCCGGTTCCGGAAAGCGGTGGAGGAACAGACGCTCATGGTGGAAGATTATTCCAACTTCCAGATGACCCTGCGGTTTCTGGCCGGGGCCATGGGCGTGCCGTTTCTGCCCACCCGGTCGTCCCTGGGAACCGATATCATCGAGAAATGGGGGTTTTCCAAATCGTTCAGAAAAGAAAATCCCCGGATTCCCGATGAAAAACTGGTGGTGATGGACAACCCGTTCGACGGGTGGGGGGATACGGAAAAAGTGGTGCTGGTGCCGGCCATCAACCCGGATGTCACCATCATTCATGTCCAGACCGCCGATGCCCGGGGCAACTGCCGCATGGAAGGGTTGACTTTTGCGGATGTGGAACAGGCCAAGGCGTCCCGGGTGCTGATCATCACCTGTGAAGACCTGGTTGCAGAGGGGTATCTCAAAACCGAGCCGGACAGAAACCAGATTCCCTTTATTCACGCCACCGCCGTGGTCAAGGTGCCGTTCGGAGCCTATCCCACCGCCTGCTTCCGGTATTATGACTATGACCCGGTGTACATGAAAGCCTATGCCCGGGCCGCCCATGACGATGCCGCTTATCAGGATTTTCTGGCGGAGATGGTGTATCCGCACAAAACCCATACCGACCTGCTGGACCATGTGGGCCGCCACCGCCTGGAAACGATCCTGGCGGGCCGCAACTGTGGATATGCTAAAAACCTGGACCGGAGATAAAGGAGCCTTGACCATGGAGTATACGTTAAAAGAGCTGATGACCATCTGTGCGGCCCGGGAAATCAAGAACGGCGATATCGTGTTCTGCGGCACCGGGATCTCCATGCTGGCCGCTATGGCCGCCAAGAACATCAATGCGCCGGAAAGCGTGATTTTTTTTGAAACCGGGGCCATCGATTCCGAGCTGGCCCATATTCCGCTGGCCGTGGCCGATCCCCGGATCATGTACCACACCTCGGCCAACGGGGGGTTGATGGATGCGTTCTGCACCATGCAGAACCCGTTTGTGGGGCAGCGGGTGGTGGGAATCCTGGGCGCGGCCCAGATCGACATCTACGGCAATCTCAACTCCACGGTGATCGGGGAGTATGATGCCCCGGATGTGCGGTTTTCCGGCAGCGGCGGGGCCTGTGACGTGGCCTCGTTCGTGTCCCGCAGCATCATCTTCATGAAGATGGAAAAACGGAAGTTCAAGAAAAAACTGGACTATCTCACCAGCCCCGGATACCTGGACGGACCGGACGGCCGCAAAAATGCGGGTCTGCCGCCCGGGGGGCCGGACAAGGTGATCACGGACATGGGGATCATGGGATTTGATCCGGACACAAAGCAGATGATCCTGCTGGGCTGTTTTCCCGGCATCACTCCGGAACAGATCCTGGATCATATGGAGTTCGAGATCCGGACCGACCAGGCAACGGAAGTGCCGGTTCCCACGGAAAGCGAGCTGACCCTGCTGCGGGAAAAATGTGACCCCCAGCGATTGATCCTGTAATTTTTTTTCAATCCTTGATTCAGGTCAAGGATTAGTGAATGGCATTCCGCTAAGATGGGTGCACCATCGAGACAGACAAACCGGGATCCGGCAACGGTTCCCGAAACTGCACCCAAAAGGAGGAATGCCATGAAAAAGAAAGAGATCACCCGCCGAAATTTTTTGAAGAAAAGCACCCTGGCCGTCACTGGAAGCGCTCTGGTTCCCGCGTTTCTGAGAGCCCCGTCCGCGTTTGCCACATCCGGCAGCAAGACCAAAATGTTCTGTTACCAGTGTGAACAGACCATGGGGGGCAGGGGCTGCACCGTCATGGGCGTGTGCGGCAAGACCCCGGAAGTGGCCGCGCTCCAGGACCTGCTGGTGCACTCCCTCAAAGGGGTGTCCATTGCTGCCGTGGCCGGCCGCAAAGCCGGTATTTCGGACAATGAAACCAACCGGTTCACCTGCGAAGCCATGTTCGCGACCCTCACCAATGTGGAGTTCGACCCGTATCGTCTCGAAGACCTGCTGCATCAGTCCATTGCCCTGCGGGACAAAATGATCCAGCAGGTCCATGCCGCCGGCGGCAAAATCGAGTCCGCCAGCGATACCCTGACCCTGAAACTCAAACCCACCATGGACGGTCTGGTGAAACAGGGCGGGCAGTACGGCCTGATGTCGGATACGGATGTGGACCCGGATATCCGGTCGTTGCAGCACACCCTTTTGTTCGGTATCAAGGGCATGGCCGCGTACACCGATCATGCCGCTGAATTCGGTCAGGAGGATGAAGCCAATTATGAATTTGTCCACCGGGCACTGGCATCCCTGGAAGACAGGACCCTGGGCATGGACGAATTGCTGGGCCTGGTCCTGGAGTGCGGCGAGAAAAACCTGCGGGCCATGGAACTGCTCAATATCGGCAACACCACCGCCTACGGCCATCCCGTGCCCACCAAAGTCCCTTTGGGGGCCAAAAAAGGAAAAGCCATCCTGGTGTCCGGCCATGACCTGATCGATCTGGAAGCCGTGCTCAAGGCCAGTGAGGGCAAAGGCATCTATGTGTACACCCACGGTGAGATGCTGCCCACCCACGGGTATCCGAAGCTCAAGGAACGGTTTCCCCATTTCTACGGCCATTACGGCACGGCCTGGCAGAACCAGCGCAGTGAATTCGATGCATTTCCCGGTGCCATTCTCATGACCACCAACTGCATCCAGAAACCCAAACAGACCTACAAGCAGAACATCTTCACCACCGGTACCGTGGGATGGCCCGGCGTCACCCATGTGAACAAAAACAACCTGACACCGCTGATCGATCAGGCCCTGGCAATGCCCGGCTACACCGAAGACAAACCGGACATGGAAGTGCTGGTGGGATTCGGCCACGAAACCGTGCTTGGCGTGGCCGACAAGATTGTCGCCGGTGTCAAGGACGGGTCCATCGGGCATTTCTTCCTGGTGGGGGGCTGCGACGGGGTGAAAAAATCCCGGAACTATTATACTGAGTTTGTGGAAAAAACCCCGGAAAACAGCATTGTCCTGACCCTGGCCTGCGGCAAGTTCAAATTTTTCAAACACCAGCTTGGGGATATCAACGGCATCCCGCGGCTTCTGGATGTGGGTCAGTGCAATGACGCCCATTCCGCCGTGCTAATCGCCGTGGCCCTGACCAAGGCGTTTGACACGGATGTCAACGGCCTGCCGCTGTCTTTCATTCTGTCCTGGTATGAGCAGAAGGCCGTGGCCATCCTGTTGAGCCTGTTGCACCTGGGCATTCAGGATATCCACCTGGGACCGTCACTGCCGGCGTTCATCACCCCCAATGTCCTGGACGTGCTGGTGAAAAACTACAACATCAAACCCATCAGTACGCCTGATGAAGACCTGAAACAGATACTGGGATAGCCTGCCTCGAAAAAACCGGATCTTCAGGTCTGACAGCAAGCCCCCCGGCGGTTTCCGCCGGGGGGCTTGTTCATTTCTGTGGCGGCCTTTTCTCAGTGATGCTCTTTTTGCCACAGGGGTTTTCTTTGCCGTGTTTGCCATCGATCTGGCTCAGGATCTGGGCAAACGCCTGGTGCCGACGGCAACGGGGATAGACCTGTGCGTGGCTGCCCGGCGCAAGCTGGATCCTGACACCGTTGTCCTGATGGGATGGGTCCTCATCAGGGACCGGGCAGTCGGGACTTGCACCTTACGGAAAAATCGCCGCGTTGATTATTTTCTTGACAAGGTCATGAAAATCTGAGATTCAGGCAAAAAAGACTGACTTTTAAAAAACCGACTTTTAACGGGAACCAGGGCCGTGTCAGAATTACTCCAGGAAGCGGTGATCCGGAAAGAGCGGGTGTCCGATCAGATCCGGACCGTGCTGAAGCAGGCGATTCTGGAAGGGTATTTCAAACCCGGGGACAAATTTCCTCCGGAAGTGGAGATCGCCGCCAAATATCAGGTAAGCAAGGCTTCGGCCAGAGAGGCGCTCCGGGAAATGGAAGCGGAAGGCCTGATCCGGAAGAAAAGGGGGGTGTTCGGCGGCAGTTTTGTGGCGGCCCCGGGGCCGGAAAAAATCATGGATGTGGTCACCAATGCCTATCTGTTCGGCGATGTCACCGCATCGGACCTGGCGGAACTGCGGCGGATTCTGGAACCGGGCCTGGCAGCCCTGGCCGCAGACCGGCGAACGGAAGCAGACCTGGCCGCCATGGCTGACTGCATTGAACAGGTGGCCCGGTCCATTGACAACGGCACCCCGGACCAGACCCGGGCCATCTCCTTTCACACGCTCATTGCCGATGCCTGCCACAATCCGTTTATTTCCGCGCTCATGGCGTCCCTGGTCCATGTGTTCCAGCAGGTGCTGGCCAAAACCCCGGATCTCGAAACCGCGAAACAGGATCTGGTGTACAACCGCCTGTTCTATGAATGTATCCGGGACCGGGACAAGGCCCGGGCCGCCCGGGTGATGGCGGATCATTTCGACACTCTGGATACCATGATTCAAAAAGAGACCACCCGTAAATTCGCTTCGCCTGACAACGACACAGGCGGTCACAATCAACCCGATCGAACAAGGAAGGATGGAATGTCATGAAAAAACTGATTGCAAGTCTGGTAATGGCTGTCATGTGTATGGCCCTGGCCCTGCCCGGCATCTGCCTGGCGGCCTGGCCCAAAAAACCGGTGATGATCATGATCCCCTGGCCGGCGGGAAATGACCCGTCCACCATGGTGGCCAACGCCATGGCCCCGCTGATGGCCGATGAGCTGGGCGTTCCGGTGAAAGTGGTGAACAAACCGGGCGGGGGTGCGGTCCTGGCCACCAACGAGCTGAGAAACAGCCGGCCGGACGGGTACACCATGGGCCTGATTTCCATCGGCCCCATGATCACCCAGGTGCTCAGGGGCAAAACCCCGTATAAAAATGAGGACCTCAAACCCCTGGGCCTGGTGTGGTCGTCGCCGTTCACCCTGGCCTGCCGGGCCGATGCGCCTTACAGCAACCTGGCGGAACTGGCGGAATACGGCAAAAACAACGAACTGAAACTGGCCCACTGGGGGCTGGGGGCCGTGCCCACGCTGATTGCCATGAACGCGGCCAAAATCGGGGGGTTCCAATGGAAGGAAACCGCGTACAAGGAATTGAATCCCCTGCTGGTGGTCAAGGGCGATGCGGACGTGATCACCTTTTCCCTTCCCGGGGTCCGGGATTATGTGGAATCCGGTAAAATGAAGATCCTGGCCTGCATGCTGCCGGACCGGCTGGCGGATTATCCGGAGGTTCCCACCGTGGCGGAACAGGGGTTTGGGGATGCCTATTCCATCTGGTTCGGCGCGTTTGTGCCGGCCCAGACCCCGGACGATATCGCCGGTCAGCTCAGCGACACCTTTTTCAAGGTGATGGCCCTGCCCGAGATCCAGAAAGTGATCCAGAATGTGGGGGTGATCCCCCATCCCACCGGTCCTGAGGCGGCCAGAAAACAGATGGACAGTGAGCTGGCCAATTTCGGTGCCATCATGAAGGACCTGGGGATCACTGAATGACATCCCGGTCCCTGAACAGCCGGACCCATGATCTCCTGGGAGCGGTTCTGGGCATCGGTGCCCTGGTCCTGCTGATTCTGTCTCCCTGGCTCGTGGACACCACCGGTCCTGATCCGTTCTACAAAGGGCCGCTGCTGTTTCCGCTGATCACTCTGGCCCTGATCCTGGCCGGGTCCGTGCCGTCCCTGGTCCGGCTGATCCGGCCGGGCGGTGCCCGGTGGTACCTGGACGGCCTGGGCCTGCCTGTCCGGGCCGCAAAGGTGCTGGGTTGTCTGATACTGTTCCTGGTGGGCCTGATCGTACTGGGCCTGGAAATATCCACCCTGGCGTTTCTGGCAGCGAGCCTGAAGCTGGTGGGCCAGGACTCCCGGGTCAAAATGATTCTGGTACCGCTGCTGGTTACCGTCATCCTGGCGGTGATATTCAAGCAGATTCTGGGGGTCTGGTTTCCCGACCCCCTGGTGATGAGTTTATTCACGGAGTGATCCATGTTTGAACACATGCTGGACGGGTTTTTTGCCGCGTTTGCCCCGGCCAATCTGGCCGCCCTGGTATTCGGTTCGTTTGTGGGGGTGGTGGTGGGGATACTGCCGGGGCTGGGGCCCATGGTGGGGATGGTGGTGCTGTTGCCCTTCACCTTTTCCTTTACCCCGGACATCGCCCTGTCCCTGCTGCTGGGAGTCTTTTGCGGCGGGTATTTCGGTGGTGGGATCCCGGCGGTGCTCCTGCGCACCCCCGGGGTGCCGTCCTCCCTGGTCACCAGTTTTGACGGATATCCCCTGACCCAGCAGGGCCAGGCCCAGACCGCCTTGTCTGCGGCCCTGCTGGGATCGTTCGGCGGCGGGGTTATCAGTGTGCTGATTCTGATGTTTCTGGCCCCGGTCCTGGCCCATGTGGCAGCCAGCTTCGGGCCGCCCGAGTATTTTACCGTGGCCCTGTTCGGGGTGATCCTGGTGGTGATGGCGTTCCGGTCCCAGCTGGGCCGGGGACTCATGCTGCTGGGTCTGGGGTTCTGGTTTTCCACGGTGGGAATCGACGGCACCACGCTGAGCGAGCGGTATGTGTTCGGGACCCTTTCCATGCAGAACGGTCTGGATATCGTGCCCATCTGTCTGGGACTGTTCGGCATCGGACAGACCCTGATTCTGGTGGAACAGAATATCATGAAAACCGACCATGTGCATTTGAGCCGGTCCACCCTGGATTTTTCCCGGCTGTGGCAGGCGCTCAAATACTGGAAAACCCTGATCCGGTCCGGGGTGATCGGCACTTTTGTGGGGCTTCTGCCCGGTACCGGGTCCATTCTGGCCTCGTTTCTGTCCTATGACACGGCCAAGCGCCTGTCTCCTGAAAAAGAGCGGTTCGGCCACGGTACCCCGGAAGGGTGCATTGCCTCGGAAGCCGGCAACAATGCCGTTCCGGCCGGGGCCATGATTCCGCTGCTCACTTTAGGCATTCCCGGGGATGCATTGAGTGCGGTGCTGCTGGGGGTGTTCACCATCAACGGCATCTATCCAGGACCCTTGCTGCTGGTCAAGGAACCGGTGCTGATTTCCACCCTGTATTTTTCCATGTTGCTCATCAATGTGGCGGCCTTTGCCATGCTCATGATCTGGCTGCGGCCCTTTGCCATGATCGTGAAAGTGCCGGGGCGGCTGCTGGCCGTGGTGATCATGGTGGTCTCCCTGGTGGGGATCTATGCGGTCAACACCCGGCTGTTCGATGCCGGAGTGGCCATTGCCATGGGGGTGCTGGGATATATGCTGCTGAGAATGGGCTGGCCCGTGGTGACCCTGGTGATGGGGGTGGTGCTCGGAGAGATCATGGAAAACCGGCTGCGCCAGACCCTGAGCCTGGGAGACGGCAGCCTGATGATCCTGTTCCAGCGGCCTATCTGTGTGGTCCTGCTGGTGCTCACCCTGCTCACCATTGCCTTGCCCCTGATCCGGGATGCCCGCAAAGCCCGGCAGAACACGACACTTAAAACGTAACACTTAAAACTGATTACTTAACACGTTTATTACGCAACAAACGCAACACACCCATATCTGAAAAGAACATCTGCAAGGAGACCAGAAATGAGTTATCCCACCATCTATCCCACCGGTGCCACGGTATACAATCCCGACAAAGCGTTCAACGGGTACACCCTGTTCCAGGCCAAGGAACTGGGGGCCCTGCTGATCGACATGAACGGCGGGGAGGTCAAGCTGTGGCAGGGCCTGCACGGATTTCCCAACAAACTGCTGAAGGGCGGGTACGTGATCGGGCACACGGGGGAGCGCAACACCCGGTACAGCATGCAGGACTACCGGGACCTGATCCAGGTGGACTGGGACGGAAATATCGCCTGGGAATTCAACCAGTATGAATATATCGAGGACCCGGGAGAAGCCCCCCAGTGGATGGCACGGGTCCATCACGATTACCAGCGACAGGGCAATCCCGTGGGGTATTACGTCCCCGGCATGACTGCCGAATCCGACAAAGGCAACACCATGATCCTGGGACACAAAAACCTGAAGTGCCCCAAGATTTCCGACAAACCCTTGCTGGATGACGTGATCTACGAAATTACCTGGGACGGGGATATCCTGTGGGAATGGGTGTGCAGCGAGCATTTTGACGAATTCGGGTTCCGGGAGGATGCAAAGAATATCCTGTGCCGGGACCCCAATATGCGGCCCTGCGGCGGGGGCATGGGCGACTGGATGCACCTGAACAGCATGTCGCTCCTGGGCCCTAACAAATGGTATGACAGCGGGGATCAGCGGTTCCATCCGGACAACCTCATTGCCGACGGCCGGGAGACCAACATCATCTTCATTGTGAGCAAACAGACCGGCGAGGTGGTGTGGAAGGTGGGGCCGGATTACGATTATACGCCTGAGAGCCGCCTGGGGTGGATCATCGGGCAGCACCATGCCCACATGATCCCGAAAGGCCTGCCCGGGGAGGGCAACATCCTGGTGTTTGATAACGGCGGATGGGCCGGATACGGCAGCTGCCACCCGGGCAGTCCCACCGGTACCAAGAACGCGCTGCGCGACTACTCAAGGGTGCTGGAGTTCGACCCGGTCACCCTTGAAATCGTGTGGCAGTACACGCCCCAGGAGGCCGGACTGGTGCATCCCACGGACAGCAACCGGTTTTATAGCCCGTTCATCAGTTCGGCCCAGCGCCTCCCCAACGGCAACACCCTGATTACCGAAGGCAGCGGGGGCCGGATCATCGAGGTCACCGCCTCCCACGAACTGGTGTGGGAATATATCTCCCCCTACTGGGGCCGGCATTTCAAGATGAACATGGTGTACCGGGCCTACCGGTATCCGTACGAGTTCGTTCCCCAGGTGGCCCCGCCGGAAGAGAAGGCCATCGAACCGCTGGACATCACCGCGTTCCGGGTGCCCAATGCCCGGCCGAAAGGACCGAGGTCCCAGGTCACGGTGGAAGGGGTGCTGCCGTTCCAGAGCTCCTCGGCCCTGTGCGTGGTCTCGGACACGGACGGAGAACAAAAATGATGGTTACTTTGTTTTCCGCCACCGGATGTGTCCGGTGCCGCATGGCCGCCGCTTTCATGGATGAACGCGGCATATCCTATGACAAACCCGATGCTCTTGGCCAGGGAAAGGACGCGTTCAAACAGTTCTACCGGGAATACCGGAGCGAGGTCTTCCGGGGCCCGGACGGGATTGCGTTTCCCATCCTGTTCTCCCATGACACCGTTGTCCAGGGACTGGGGCCGGTACTGGCGTTTTTGCAGGCGGGTGCCTCGCTGGACCCGTTCGTGACTCTGGACCACTCCCCCCAGGGTTGGATCAGCGGGCTGGACCTGTCTGCCCGTCCCCTGCCGGATGGGACTGATTTTCTGGCGGTAGTCCGGTTTCTGAAGCAGAAAGGCCTGAACATCCAGATCGATACCTGTGGCAGAAATTCCCATATACTGAAATCAGTGATCTCGGAAGGGCTGTGCGACAAATTGGTGGTCACCCTCCATGGCCCGGCCAGCCGGTACGAAGACCTCACCGGCTGGCCGCTGGATGAACCGGATTTGTCGGAAAGCCTGTCTCTGATGACATCGGTGGAAGACCATACCGTTCTTTTGCCGGTCCAGCCGGTTGACACGCCCCAGGGACCGGGGGTATCCATCACCCCGGAAGAGGCGGCCCGGGCCGCTCAGCTGGTGGAAGCCGCCACCGGAAGCAAAAAACACCCGTTTTTCATCCAGCCAGCGGCTCCTCGGGAGGAAGGTCTGGAACCTCTGACTGCCTCCCGGTTGTTCAAATACCGCACCCTTTGCCGAAGATTCATGGTGATGGCCGATATATGGAAGCCGGCATGATCCGTCCCGCCAGTGGATTTGCCGGGTCAGCCCCCTGCTATTGACAGTCCCTACTTATTCCAGTATTTTGAAATCAGGTTCAGATGGTTCCCGTGCCATGTAAACAAGCCGACAAGGAGGCTCCCATGAGTTCAACCGCTGAAAAATTATCGTATCTTGAAGAAACCATGGCCCAGCTTGCCTATTCCCAGCTTAAAACGGAGATGTCCCTGCAAACATTGTCCAGAGAGATGCGGGAGTTCAAGAACGACATGTTGATGTTCAAGGATGAGATGGGCGAGTACAAGGACTGGTCTAAAAAACAGCTCGTCACGATGAACCGGCAGTGGGGGGACCTGGCCAACAAAATGGGCACCCTGGTGGAAGATGTGGTGGCCCCCAATATCCCGCGGATCGCTCAAACCTATTTTGGGTGTGACGACCTGGATTATTTTGCGGTGCGGGTCCGGAAAAAAAGCCGGAAAGGAGACCGGCAGAAAAGAGAATTCGACGTGATTGCCGCCTGCGACGGCGTGTTCATTCTCAACGAGACCAAATCCTCCCCTGAAACCCGGGATGTCGACAAACTGGCCGCGTTCATCGAGAGCAATGAACTGTTCGACTATTTTCCTGAATATGAAGGCTGCAAAGTATATCCCGTGTTTTCATCCCTATATATGGATAACAGCCTGATCGCCTACCTGACCCGCAAAAAGATCTATGCCCTGACCCTCAAGGACGATACCATGGATATTGTCAACTGGGATCAGTAGGCAGTCCGGATTAAATTTTTTCAGCCCTTCTGAAACCTTTCTCCTGCCCATTTGATCGGATTATCCTAGATCCCCTGTCCGGGAAGGTAAACGCCGGAAAGTGCCGGCAGACCTGCGCCTGTTCAAGACCCGGGAACTGTGCATCGACGGGAGCACGCTGACCGGGGAGAGCGTGTCGGTCCAGAAGACCATGATCGGCTGGACGCAGACACGGACCTGTCGGACCGGCGAAACATGGCCTATTCCTCCACCCTGGTCACCCATGGGACCGGGCAGGGGATCGTCATTGTCACCGGGGACCATGCCGGGACGGCCGGGGCCATCGCCCGGCAGGTGGGCCTGTGCGGGGAATCCTGTTCCATCCATACCCGGGAGGTGATCACCGGCCGGGACCTGGCAGATTACAGGGATGAAGACCTGCCGGTCTTGCCGCTGCAGATCCTGTGGGTCAATATGACCACGGCCCTGCAGCTGGGCAAGATGCTGGCTTTTGGACCCAGGGAACCGGGACTGATGCAGCGGAGCCCCCGGGACCCGGACGAGCCGATTCTGGGAAGGCCCTGATCTTCCGTATTATCCTGGTGAGTCTCCTGCTTGTGGCAGGGGCCTTTGGCCTGTTCAACCTTCAGCTGTACCGGGACGGCAACATGGCCCTGGCAAGAACCCTGGCGGTCAATGTCTTTATTTTCGGGCAGATGTTCTACCTGTTCAACTGCCGGTCTCTGACCCGGTCGGTCCGGGATCTGGGCCTGTTTTCCAATCCCTGGGTCTGGATCGGGTCCGGGGTGATGACCCTGTTCCAGCTGGTGTTCATCTATGTCCCGGTGTTCAATACTGTGTTCGGCACCCATCCCATGGGGGGGGCGAGTGGGTCCTGGTGCTGGGGTTCAGTGTATTGTTCAGCATGGTCATTGCCATTGAAAAAAAGATCCAGGGCCGGGGGGCTGTTTCCCGGCAAAAGGCCTCCGGCACCGGCGGCCGGTCCGGATCTTCGGGCGGAACCGCTTGACAGATTCTTATCAGACAGGTATCCATGAAAGAAAACAACCCATAACCACCCGCCAGGGTCATCGGAAAAGAAACCCATGAATACACTGTACACCCCGGATCTGTCCACCCCCATCAGCCGGCCCCTTTATATGACCGCCATCGAGGCGGGGTTCCCTTCACCGGCGGATGATTATATCGAAGGCAGCCTGGATTTGAACCGGCACCTGATCAGACACCCGGCCGCCACATTTTTTGTCAAGGTCAGCGGTAACTCGATGGTCGATGCCGGTATTTTCCCCGGAGATATCCTGATTGTGGACCGGTCACTGGAGGCGGTGGACAGGAAAATCGTCATTGCCGCAGTGGATGGGGAGCTGACGGTCAAGCGTTTGAGAATCCGCTCCGGCAGGCCCGTCCTGGAGCCGGAAAACGATCAGTATGATCCTATTAAAATCACCCCTGACATGGCGTTTGAAATCTGGGGTGTGGTGACCAATGTGATCCACAAGGTATGAGATGACGGCCTGGTCGGTATACTTGCTGCGATGCACGGACAACTCCCTGTACTGCGGGGTCACCACGAATCTGGAGATTCGTCTGAAAAAGCACAATCAGGGGGCTGCATCCCGATATACCCGGTCCCGGCGGCCGGTGACCCTGGCTGCGGTCCGGGACAACCTGGACAAATCTGCGGCGTTCAAACTGGAATACCGGATCAAGCAGCTGCCTGCAGACAAAAAAATCGCGTCCTTGAATGAATTACAGGTATGATGTGATTTATGGGTGTGTTTTTACCGGCTTGCTGTAAATGATCTTGTCGTCTCCGGGGCTGTAGAAATCAGGCAGGGTGGCGGTCACCGTGTAGCCGCAGCGTTCGTAAAAGGCCCGGGTGGGGGCGTATTGGGGTTGGGATGCGGTTTCCACGTAGATGGTGCGGCCGCCTGCATCGATGATCCGTTGTTCCATCCGGGTCAGCAGGACCTGGCCCAGGCCTTTTCCCTGGTATTCCGGGGAGACCGCAATCCAGTAGATGTCATAGGCGGCCACGGTGCAGGGTATGGGGCCGTAGCAGCCGTATCCGGAGAGCCGGCCGGCTTTTGAAGCCATGACAAACTCATATCCGCTGGCCGGGCCTTTTTCCAGGCGTTCCTGAACCAGCTCAGCCGCGATTTCCACTTCATCCTTGCGGAAGAATCCGGTGGCGGTCACCAGTTCCCGGATCGCTTCCACATCATCGGGTAAGGGATCATAGCGGAACCGGATGCCTTTGGGGGCGGCCAGAGACTGGATTCCGCTCCGGTTCGGGGTGAACACGGCCTGGGCCAGGCCCTCGAAAAAATGCCGGGCATTGACGCCTAAGTTCCGGGTGTTGTAGCCGCCTTCCTGGACCACCAGCAGGGGCAGGCCCGCCGCCCCGATCATCTGTCCGTTTTTGAAAAAATCTCTGGGCGTCAGCGACCAGGTGCCGGTGGGATCATGCCGGGCCGTGTCCAGACCCAGGCAGACCACCAGGAA
>NPIE01004650.1_pt1 | contig 27227 bp, 24 predicted proteins | sample 8637661 | NCBI WGS metagenome assembly NPIE01 (sample SAMN07420842, study PRJNA396082) | bioreactor metagenome | isolation source: sample BA12 brine-fed electro-methanogenic bioreactor BA | place: Japan: Kochi | collected 2016-12-09 | reverse complement strand
TGAAGCGCTGAAAGCGCAAGATACGGCTTCCCTTCTGCAAACCTGGCCCGGTATTGAAGCCGGGATGATCGGATCTGTTGGCCGGCTTCACGCGGAGGTTCCGGAATACCTGGAAAAACACATCCGCCTGCATCGCCTGAACCCGGACACCCGGCTTCCCATTCGGCACAATTACAAAACTTTCAATACCCTGGGGGCCGATCGTACTGCCGCAGTAGTAGCGGCAAACCGGCTTTATCCCGGCAGGAACATCCTGGTGGTCGAAACCGGGACCTGCATCACATATGATTTCATCGATGCCGAAGGCACATACCATGGCGGCAGTATTTCGCCCGGTATTGCCCTGCGCTATTCGGCCCTGCATAATTTCACCGCCAATCTGCCGTTATTAGAAGCGGTAAGCGAAGCCGAACTGATCGGAAATTCAACCGAAAGTTCGATCCACTCCGGTGTGATCAACGGCCTGAAAGCCGAATTGAACGGTATAATTTCCATGTACGAACGCAATTATGAAAATTTAACAATAATTTTAAGCGGTGGCAATCTCGAATCCTTTGATAAAAACCTAAAAAATAACATCTTTGCAGTCCCAAATATCGTTTTAACGGGCCTGAATATAATTCTCGAGTTCAATGACAAGAACTAAAACTGCTCTCATACTTTTCGCCCTGCTGCTCCTTTTTGCCACCGACAGGTCCATGGCCCAGGCAAGGATCAGCTCCCCCTACTCACGATACGGTGTCGGAGAATTATGGAAAAACAACAATAGTGTTACCCTGTCGGGGATGGGGAATGTAGGCCTGGCCATCCGGAGCGACCAGTACCTGAACATCAAAAATCCGGCCTCCTACACCGGTTTCGACTCCACCTCCTTTCTTTTCGACCTTTCCGCTCTCGGGATGTACACCATCCTGAAAACCACCGAGATCAGTGAAGATGCCGATTATGCCTCTTTCGGTTATATCCTTTTCGGAACACCGGTAACCAAGTGGTGGCGGGCCAGTTTCGGACTGGTCCCGTTCAGCAATGTAGGTTATACTGTTTTCGAAGAACGCGACCTGGACAATATCGGCCTGGTCCGCTTTATTTACGAAGGCAGCGGCGGGCTTACGCAGTTCCACCTCGGCAATGGGTTTCAAATCACCGAAAACCTTTCCATCGGGGTCAATTCTTCCTATGTTTGGGGGGTGATCGACCGCAGGAGAAGGATCACTTTTCCGGATTCCCTTTCCATGCTGAGCACCAGGGTGGATAATTACGATCATGTTTCCGATTTCATGTTCGAATTCGGTGCACAGTATTTCATCCCCATGAAAAACGATATGGAACTTGGGTTCGGAGCGGTATTTCAGCCGAATATCAACCTGAACACCACCCGGAAATACATCGCGTTGAACTATTTCAGCGATAACGACAATAATGTGGAATATCCAAGGGATACCATCACCCTCAACGATTCACAGAAAGGCACCCTGAATTTCCCGCTGGGAGCCGGGGCGGGCATCTCCCTGAAAAAAGCCAATAATTTCCTGTTCAGCATGGACTTCAGCTGGAGAAACTGGGAAGATTATACCTCCTTTGGCCGCAGCGATTCCCTGCAAACCAGTTTTTCGGTCAACCTGGGAGGAGAGTATATTCCAAAGCATAACAGTATCACATCATACTGGCACAGAGTAAGATATCGATTAGGGTTCCGTTATGAGAACACCTACCTGGAGATCAATAATACCCCGGTAAAGGAGTTTGGTATAAGTTTTGGACTAGGTTTTCCGTTCAGGCGCTCTAAATCAATGCTTAACTTCGCATTTGAGTTCGGGAACAAAGGAACTGTAAAAAACAGCCTGGTACAGGAAAATTTCTTTAAATTTACCTTCGGGCTGTCGATATACGAAAAATGGTTTGTTAAACAAAAATACAGATAGTAATCAAAAAAATCTATACAAATGAAAACTAGGTTCGTCACACTTTTATTCGCATTTGTGCTTCTTGCAGGCATCTTTGTTCCGACTCATGCAACGGCACAGGGGAAATACGGTGCCACTCCCGACGACAGTGTGGAATGCATCATGAATCTTTCACTCTACAGCGAATTTTACAAGCAATGGAAAGGCAGCGGATACAAGAACACATCCGTGAACGATGCCTATGGGCCGTGGAGGAAGGTTTTTCTGAATTGCCCGGGAGCCCGGCAGGGAACCTATGTTGATGGATCCAAAATGTTGAACTACTTCATTAAAAGGGAAAAGGACGCCGCTAAAAAGGATGCCCTGATCGATACCCTGATGATGCTGTACGATACCCGTATTGAATATTTCGGCAGGGAAGGATATGTGCTCGGCCGAAAAGGTGTTGACCTGTATTCCCTCAGGAATAAAGACTATGAAAAGGTGTATAACATCCTGAGTAAATCAGTGGAACTTGAAGGCAATAAGTCGTACCCTGATGTGCTGGTCTTTTACCTGCGCGCTACGCATAAGATGATCGAGGAAGGCAAAGCAGACGAAACCATCATGTTCGATAATTATGAGACCAGCAATAATATTATCGAAGCCAATCTCGAAAAGTATAAGGATAAACCGAAAAGCCTGGCCAACTGGGAAAATGTAAGGGGCAACAATGATCTGATCTTTGAACCTTACGCTACCTGTGAAGCCATTATCAAGATCTATACCCCGAAATTCGAGGAGAACCCGGAAGACATTAAAATGCTGCAAAAGCTCACCAAGCTCCTCGACCGCAAGAAGTGCACCGATGATCAATTGTATTTTGATGCCACCGTTAAACTTTATGAGCTGGAACCTTCCCATGAATCAGCATACCTGATCGGGAAAATGCTGATGAAGAACCAGGAATATGCCAAGGCCATTGATTACCTGAAAGAAGGTGAAGCCCTTGAAGACAGTGATGACCGGGCCGATTGCTTTCTGTATATAGCCGAATGCTACCGCAGCCTTAACCAGTATAGTTCGGCACGAAGCTATGCCCTGAAAAGCCTGCAGGAACGTCCCGACAACGGGAATCCCTACATTATGATCGGCGATATGTATGCTGCCAGCGCCAAGCTCTGCACCGGCAGCGAGATCGACAAGAAAGCCGTTTACTGGGTAGCCGTTGACAAATATTACCAAGCCAAGCAGGTTGACCCGGACATTGCCGATATTGCCAACGACCGGATCAGGTCCTATTCGATCTATTTCCCTCCCAAGGAAGATATTTTCTTCCATAACCTGAACGAGGGAGATGATTATGAGCTCGGTTGCTGGATCAATGAAACCACCAGGGTGAGGGCAGCCAAATAACTAAATACAGAACGCTTTGAAGGCCTTTTTAAAGGAATTCGCAACATATTGCACACAAATAAGCATTGTTATGATCATCATAATAGCAATGCTTTTTGCGTCGTGTAAAAACGAGATGAGCGAAGTGGCAGCCATCAATTTCAGCGATACCCTGCCCAATCTTTCCGCAAAGGACATTGCTTTTACTTATAGCGATTCGGCCCGTGTGCAGGTCAGGCTGATGGGCCCCACCATGCATGCTTTTGACGGCGAAGGGGAAGAGGCCTATATGGAATTTCCCGATGGTTTCGAGGTGGAGTTCTATGATTCTGCATTCAATATCACCTCCACCATTACGGCAGATTACGGCATCCACTACCGTGAAAAAGGGATCATGGAAGCACTCCGCAATGTAGTGGTGATCAATTATGAGACCGGCGAACAGCTGGATACGGAAGAGCTGATCTGGGACCGGAACAAAGAGCTGATCTACTCCAATAAATTCGTGAAGATCACTTCCGAAAGCGGGGTGATCTATGGCGACGGCCTGGAGGCAGAACAGGATTTTTCGAAACGCAGGATCATTAATCCCTATGGGGAAATAGAAGTGGAAGAAGAATCCCCAGACGATAAATAAGTCATGAACGACCTGGCCATCATTATTATTTCATTGCTGTTTTCCGCATTTTTCTCGGGAATGGAAATCGCATTTGTCAGCTCCAATAATCTCAGGATTGAGCTTGACAGGAACAAGGGCCTGCTGGGCGGAAAGATCCTCTCAAGATTTAACCAGTACCCCTCCAAATTCATCGGAGCCCTGCTGCTTGGAAACAATATTGCCCTGGTGATCTATGGGATCGCCATGGCCCGGATACTGGAACCCCTCCTGCGGGGAAGCTTTCCACCATACCTTTTATCGGAATCGATTCTCCTGCTCATACAAACCATCATCGCTACCATCATTATCCTGATCACGGCCGAATTCCTGCCCAAGATCCTCTTCCGGCAAAACTCAAACGGCATATTGAATTTTTTCGCCATGCCGGTCCTGCTTTTCTACTACCTCTTTTTCCCTGTAATTTACATATTTACAGGTATTTCGGGCTGGTTGTTGAGGCTTTTCTTCGGCATTCGCTCCCTGGAACAGCCCTATGCCTTTTCCACCATCGACCTGAACGATTATATCAGCCGTTTCACCGGCGATGATTCTTCCGACGGAGAAGTTTCGCAGGAGATACAAATGGTGCAGAATGCCCTCGATTTCTCCAACGTAAAACTTCGCGCCTGCATGGTTCCCCGTCCGGAGATCATAGCCGTTGAAGATAGCGACAGCCTGGAAAACCTACGGAATATCTTTGTGGAAACAGGCTTTTCGAAGATCCTCATCTACCACGAGTCTATCGATAACATCATCGGTTATACCCATTCCTCCGACATGTTCAGAAAACCGAAGGATATCAAGTCCATCACGCGCTCGGCATTTTTCGTGCCCGAAACCATGCTGGCCAATGATGTGTTGTCGATGTTCTTCAAACAACACAAAAGCATAGCCATTGTAGTAGATGAATTCGGCGGAACGGCCGGTATCGTTACCATGGAAGATATTATGGAGGAGATCTTCGGGGAAATCGAAGATGAGTATGATGAAGATGAATTCGTGGAGAAAATGATCAGTGAGAACGAGTACATCCTTTCCGGCCGCCTTGAGATCGATTACCTCAATGAAAAATACAACCTGAACCTACCGCAATCAGATGAATACGAGACCATTGCAGGCTTCATCATCAACAGTTACGAATCCATCCCCGACGGAAAGGAAGAGATCGTCATCGACAACTATTCCTTTACCATACTGCAGGCCAGCGAGAACCGTATCGACCAGGTAGGCTTAAAAATCAATTGATTTTCTTCTCAGATCCAAATTATATTATACCTTTGCAAACTCTTAAAAATTAAAGTAAAATGGCTGTAATTGGATATATCAGAAAGCATTCAGCGATCGCTGTAATTTTAGTGGGGATATCACTTGTTGCATTTTTGGTCGGGCCGAACCTTATCGACTGGGCCAAGAACGTATTGGGATATTCCAGTGGGCCGGGTACCAAGCGTGAGATCGCCATTGTGAACGGGCAGTCTGTTTCCCTTGCCGAATTCGACGGGCTCACCATGAAGAACGTGGAACAGGCCAAGCTCAACCAGCAGAAAGCCGATCTTACCGCAGAAGAGATCTATACCATTAAGGACCAGACCTATAACCAGAAGGTGAATGAGATCATCATGCAGGAAGAATATGAAAATCTCGGCCTGACGGTCTCCGCAGAAGAAATGATCGATCAGCTCAGGGGAACGGATCCCCACCCGCTGATCAAACAGTATTTTGTGAATGAAGCCGGGCAGTACGATCCCAACCTGGTGATGCAGTACATGCAGAATCTCGACCGCATGAGCCCCCGCGATCGTGCACAATGGGAAAACTTCAAGGATTATATTCTCAGCGACCGCCTCAATACCAAATACCAGTCGCTCATTTCCAATGGTTATTATATGCCTAAACGGCTGGCCGAAATGGAATACCACAACAATTCCGACATTGTGGAATTCCGCTATGTAGCCCCTAAGTTTGTGGATATCAGCGATAGCCTGGTGGCTGAAGATTCGCCGGAAGAAGAGTATAAAGAATACTGGGAAGAAGTAAAGCATAAATTTACCCAGAACGATTCCAGGGACCTGGAATTTGTCGTGTACACTATTGTTCCCAGCGATGAAGACCTCGCCGAGATCGAAGAAGAAACCCGTGAGATCTTCTCTGAATGGACTTTTGCCAATGACCCGGCCGAATATGTGAACAATATTCCAGGCAACTCATACGACAGCAGCTGGTATGGCCGCGGGGAACTCTCCCTGTATATCGACTCGGTGATGTTTGCCGAAGAGATCGGTATTTTCATTGAGCCTTATAAAGAAGGCAAAGCCTGGCATATGGCCCGCCTCATGGACCGCCAGGTGCGTCCCGATTCCGCCAGCGCCGAACATGTGCTGATCTCCTACCAGGGCGCCTTCAGGGCCAATCCTGAACTTATGCGAACAAAACAGGAAGCCGAACAGCTTGCCGACAGTGTTTACCGTGTGCTCAGGGCCGATGTTTCAAAACTTCCCGATATCGCACTGACCCTCTCCGACGACGGTTCGGTCAGGAACAATGCGGGCAATATCGGCTGGTTTAAAGACGGTGAAATGGTTTACCAATTCAACAAGGCCGCTATTCTCGGTAATGTTGGCGATGTTGTGAAAGTGGAAACACCTTTCGGATTCCATATCATCCACGTTACCGGGCAAACCGAAGCGGAAACCAGGGTAAGGGTGGCACAGATCGAGGTTCCTATTGAATACAGCTCCGAAACCTTCGACGAGTATTATGCCGTTGCTTCCCGCTTTGCCGGGGAAAACAACACCCAGGAAAAATTTAACCAGGCCGTGATCGACGAAGGGCTGGAAAAAAGGGAAGCCACTTACCTGCGCGAAATGCAGTTTGCTATACCGACCTTCGACAATACCCGCCAGGTGATCCGCTGGGCTTACTGGGACGATCGCGAAATTGGTGATGTATCGCCGCTGTTCGACATTGGCGGACAATTTATCATTGCCACCTATACCGGCGAACGCGAAAAAGGGATCGTACCTTTTGATATTATGAAGGAACGCCTGGTGAACAACCTGAAGAACGAGCGCAAGGCGGAATACATGATCAATAAGATGGAAGAGGTCGGAACCAATGACATCTACGCCATTGCCCGCGCTTTCAATACCGAAGTGGATACCATCAAAAGCATGACCTTCAATGCCAGGAATTTCCCCGGATACGGGATGGAACACAAGGTGATCGGAAGTCTTTTCACGTATAATGAAGGTGAAAACACCGGCATCATCCAAGGCAATGCTGGCGTATTTGTGATTGAGATCGATAAATCATACAAAGCCCCCGATCTGGATGATTATTCTTCTTATGTTGCCCAGAAAGCAATGGAATTCCAGCAGAGGGTGGCACAGAATTATCCCTATACGGCCCTTCAGAATATGGCCGATATCAAGGACTACAGAAGGTATTTCTACTAGAATATTTACAATGGAAAAGAAGAAGCCGCCTGTTTACAGCAGGCGGTTTTTTTATGCATTCATGCGCATGGCTTCCACCGGGTCGAGGCGGGAAGCCATCAGGGCGGGAACATAGCCGGCAATAAGCCCGATCACGGAAGAAGTGGCCAGTCCGAGGATGATCTTGTTCCCCGTGAGCACGATCTCAAAACCCGCCATGGTCGTCCCGATATAGGATCCTGCAAACACCAGTATCAGGCCAACGCTTCCGCCAATAAGGGAAAGGAATACCGCTTCGAAAAGAAACTGGATCAGGATGAAGAAATTCTTCGCGCCCAGCGACTTTTGGATGCCAATGATATTGGTGCGCTCACGAACCGAAACAAACATGATGTTGGCAATGCCAAAGCCCCCCACGATGAGGGAGAACCCCCCGATGATCCAGCCCACCAGGGCTATAACGCTGAAGAGCTGGTCGAAACTCTGGGTGATAATATCGGTTTCATTAATGGCAAAATCGTTCTCGGCCGAAGGTTTGAGTTTATGCGCGGAGCGGATGATGCCCGTGAGCTCATCGATGAGCTCAGCATTGCTGACCCCTTCCTTTGCCCTGACCAGTATGGTGGTTGACATATTCCTGATATCCAGTACCGTACGGGCATAGTTCATGGGTATGATGACCTGGTTATCCGAGGAATTTCCGAAAAGATCTTCGCCTTCGCGCTTGAGCACCCCGATCACTTCCAGCTTGTTGTTAAAGACCTTGACCTTTCGCCCGATGGGATCGAGGGTATTGAAAAGGTTTTCGGCAATGTCGGCGCCGATCAGGATCACGTTTTTTCCGCTGTTCGACTCTATAGGGGTAAAATACCGGCCGTTGGCGATCTCCATGGGCATGATCTTTCCGTAATCATGTGTGATGCCCAGTACAGGAACACTTTCGATGCGGTTGCTGAGGTAGTGGACATTTCGTGTAACCTGGACAAAAAGGGCAGCGCCTTCGGAAGCCACGCTTCTTTTCTGGATCTCCTTCAGGTCGTCGAGGGTGGGTTCCGGGCGTTTATAATACTTCCACCAGGGATAATCGCCTCCCATGGCCCAGGGCCATTTCTGTACGAAAAGTACATTGCTCCCCAGCGAATCGATCCCTTTGCGCATAGAGCGCTCGAGCGAATCAAAGACTGTAAGCACGCTGATGATGGAAAAAATGCCAATGGTAATGCCCAGCAGGGTTAGTATGGTCCTGGTCTTGTTCACCATGAGTTCGTGAACAGCAAAAATATAACTCTCGCGAAGCAGTTTAAAGAATATCATACGCCCTGAAGGTCAAACAATTTGTAAAGTTATGCAATAACTTTTAAAAATATGCACTAAATTTGGGCATTGCGGGATTTACAGTACTTATCTCAAATTTTATCAGAGTGAAGAACATAAGCAGTGCGCTAATATCGGTATATCATAAAGACCGCCTCGACGAGATCATCAGTTTGCTGGATGAGTCGGGCATCAGGATCTTTTCCACGGGCGGAACTTACGACTATATCAGGAAACAGGGTATACACGCCGAAACGGTTGAATCCCTGACATCCTATCCTTCTATCCTGGGAGGAAGGGTTAAAACCCTGCACCCAAAAGTTTTCGGCGGTATTTTAGGCCGGCGTGAACTGAAAGAGGATATGGAGCAGTTCACTGAATACGGGATCCCGGAAATCGACCTGGTGATCGTTGATCTCTATCCCTTCGAAGAAACCCTGGCATCGACCGATGAAGAACAGGAGATCATCGAAAAGATCGATATCGGGGGTATTTCACTGATCCGCGCCGCCGCGAAAAACTACAAGGATGTGCTCATTGTTCCCTCAAGGGAATATTATGATGAACTTATTTTGCTGCTGAAAGAAAAGAAAGGGCAGACCGATATTGACGACCGCAGGCGTTTTGCAGCATATGCCTTTAATGTATCCTCGCATTACGATACGGCCATATATTCCTTTTTTGCCGGCGACAGCGACCAGGCGTTCAAGGCGAGTTTTACCAAGGCCAATGTACTTCGCTATGGCGAAAACCCGCACCAGAAAGGAATTTTTTACGGCAATATGGATGAGCTCTTTGAACAATTGCATGGCAAAGCCATTTCATACAACAACCTGGGAGACCTGGAAGCAGCCATCGGCCTGATCGAAGAATTCGACGAAACCACTTTTGCCATCCTGAAGCACAACAATGCCTGCGGAATTGCCAGCAGGTCAAAACTGGTGGATGCCTGGAAGGCAGCGCTCGCGGGTGATCCCGTGTCGGCATTCGGCGGGGTACTGGTGAGCAACCGGCCCATCGACCGTAAAACGGCAGAAGAGATCAACAAGATCTTTTTCGAGATCATTCTCGCCCCCGATTACGAGGAAGATGCCATGCCGCTGCTGCAATCGAAAAAAAACAGGATCATCCTGAAAAAGAAATACAATAAACTTCCGTTAAAGGTATTCAGGTCATTGCTGAACGGAGTGATACAGCAGGATAAAGACCTGAAAACAGAAAGCATTGACGACCTGGAGGTGGTGACCAGCGAAGAACCTGATGCCAGGGAAACGGAAGACCTCCTCTTTGCCAACAAGGTGGTGAAACATACCAAATCGAATACCATCGTATTGGTGAAAAACAAGCAACTGGCAGCCAGCGGAACCGGGCAGACTTCCCGGGTGGATGCCCTGAAGCAGGCCATTACCAAAGCCGGGGAATTCGGGTTCGACCTGAAAGGAGCGGTTATGGCATCCGATGCTTTTTTCCCTTTTGCCGACTCTGTTGAGATCGCGCACAAGGCCGGCATACATGCTGTTATAGAACCGGGCGGCTCGGTCAGGGACCAGGAATCCATCGATTACTGCAATGCCCATCAGATGGCCATGGTCTTTACCGGTATCCGCCATTTTAAACATTAAACAAGAAAGAAGAATATGGGACTTTTCTCATTTTTTACGAAAGAAATAGCGATCGACCTCGGAACGGCGAATACCATCATCATCTATAACGACAAGGTGGTGGTTGACGAACCTTCCATTGTTGCCATTGAGCGAAACACCGGTAAGATCATTGCCGTGGGAAAGAGAGCGATGATGATGCATGGAAAAACCCATGAGAATATTAAAACTATCAGGCCTTTGCGCGATGGCGTGATCGCCGATTTCCAGTCGGCGGAATACATGATCAGGGAATTGATCAAAATGATCTTTCCCCGAAAGTCGATGTTTCCCCCGGCCCTGAAAATGGTGATCTGCATCCCCTCCGGGATCACGGAAGTAGAGGAGCGTGCCGTTAAGGATTCGGCCGAGCAGGCCGGCGCCAAGGAAGTGAAACTGATCCATGAGCCCATGGCCGCAGCCATCGGTATCGGTATTGATGTGCTGGAACCCACCGGTAACATGGTGATCGATATTGGCGGAGGGACCAGCGAGATTGCGGTGATCGCCCTGGGCGGGATCGTGAACAATAAATCCATCCGCATCGCGGGCGACGATTTTACCTACGATATCATGGAATACATGCGCAAGCAGCATAACATCAATATCGGGGAACGTACCGCGGAGCGGATCAAGATCGAGGTGGGGGCTGCCATTACCGAGCTGGAGAACCCCCCTGAAGATTATGCCGTTCACGGCCGCGACATGCTCACGGGTATCCCGAAAGAGATCACGGTGAATTATTCGGAAATTGCCAATGCCCTGGACAAATCCATTTCCAAGATCGAGGCTGCCGTACTGAATGCGCTTGAAATGACCCCGCCCGAGCTTTCCGCGGATATCTACCGCACCGGAATTTACCTGGCTGGTGGCGGATCCATGCTCAGGGGGCTCGACAAGCGGCTGCACCTGAAAACCAAGCTTCCGGTGCATGTGGCCGAAGATCCCCTCAGGGCCGTGGCCCGGGGTACCGGCATCGCCCTGAAGAACTTCGACAAGTTTACTTTCCTGATCAAGTAAACCCGAACTGATTTCCGCCCCGCGGAATTGAACTGATAATGTTGAACACGGAACCGGAATTCCATGAAATACCTGTTTCTTTTCCTTAAAAAACAGTCTTTCTTCCTTCTGTTCGTCCTGCTGGAAGTGATTGCCATTGTGCTGCTGGCCAATAACAATACCTACCACAGGAGCAATATCATCAATACTTCCAATGTGGTTACCGGATCATTGTATTCCGCCTATACTGCAATAGAAGATTACTTTTTCCTCCGACAGGAAAACCGCCTGCTTCAGGAAGAAAATACCCGCCTCCATCATATCCTTGGAAGCCCCCCGGAAATTTACGACAGTCTCTATTCCGGCGACAGCCTGTATGCTTATATTCCCGCTGCAGTGGTCAGTAATACCAGCAGGAACCGGAACAACTACATCATGATCAATAAGGGGAGGAATGACGGGGTTGAAAAAGAAATGGGACTAATCTCCACGGAGGGAGTGGCCGGCATTATTATCGAAGTTTCGGCAAATTACGCCACTGCCCTGTCGATGCTGCACAGCAATACCCGCATCAGTGCCCGGCTGAAGAAAAGCGGACAAATGGTTACCGTGGTCTGGGACGGGCAGGATTACCGCCGCGGCAGGGTGGAGGACATCCCTTCCCATATTTTTCCCGAAGAGGGCGATAGCGTGCTGACCAGCGGTTTTTCTTTTGTTTTTCCGAAGGATATTATGATTGGAACCATTGGTTCATCCGTGCACAGTACCGGGAATTTTAATACTGCAGAACTGATTTTTGCAACAGACTTCAATGGTTTGCACCATGTTTATGTAAGTAAGATCCTGGCTGCCGAAGAACTCGACAGCCTTAAAATACCCCTGGAGAATGAATAGTCCGGTATTCAGGCATATCATCCGCTTTATCCTCCTGGTGATCGTGCAGGTGTTTGTGCTGAACAACATCAGGATCGACGGATATATCAATCCCTACCTGTATGTGCTGTTCATTTTGCTGCTGCCCTTCGAAACCCCCGGATGGTTGCTGCTGGGCAGTTCTTTCCTGCTCGGGCTCAGCATCGACCTTTTTGCCCACACACCCGGGCTGAATGCAGCTGCTGCCGTTTTTATGGCCTTCTGCCGCCCGGCCGTGATCCGCCTTATTTCCGGTTCCCGGGGTATAGAACCCGGATTGACTCCGGGCATCAAGGATATGGGATTCCAGTGGTTCTTCCTGTACTCCTTCATACTTGTCCTGCTGCATCATCTCCTCTTCTTCTACCTGGAGATCTTCCGCTTCAGCGAATTTTTCATTACCCTGCAACGGGCCCTGTTCAGCACGGCAGCAAGCCTGGCCCTGGTGATCCTCACGGAATATCTTTTCATAAAAAGTGAAAAATCAGAAACATAGTTTTATTAGCTTTACCTTTCCTAACGATATTAATATTCTGATTATGAAAAAACTATTTTATCTGCTGCTGGCCATGAGTATGCTCGCAGCCTGCGATATGTTCCAGGCAGAAGAACCCGGGGAATATACCATCAGTATCAGTGCCGACACCACACTTTCCGGACAAGCGTATTTACAGATCCGCAGCGATGGTGAATGGAAAGTCCTTGATTCCGTTTCTGCCGTTGATGGTGCCTTTTTGTTTGCCGATACCCTTGGGTTTCCTTCCATGCATTACATCTATGTTAAAGAGCTGAAAAGGAATATCCCGCTCTTCCTCGATGCCGGCGATATTACCATCAAGGTATTCAAGGATGACCGTGATGCTACGGAGATCAGCGGATCAGCCGCCCATGAGCAGTACACGGCCTTTACCGAAGCATCGAATGAATACAACAGCAGGATGCGCGAGGCTTATTATCTCTTCAAGGAAGCAGAAGGCATTCCGGGGAACAAACAGGAGGCCGATTCGCTGGAAAAAGCCATGGATGCTATTTACGAAGAACAGCAGGAATTCATCAAGCAGTACCTGCGGGAAAATAATTCGGATGAATTTGTGACCTCGCCATACATCGCGCAGCGGAATTCGTATTCCTGGACCGTGGAAGAAATGGAGGAGATCGTAAATGGCTTCAGCGAAAAACTGAAACAGGCCAATGAATACCCCCTGCTCGCAGAGCGCGTTAAAACACTTAAACGGGTGGCCATTGGCCAGCCCCTGGTCGACTTTAGCATGAAAGACACCAGTGGGGTGGATGTGAGCCTGTCGGAGATCAGCAAGGGCAAATACATGCTGGTGGATTTCTGGGCCAGCTGGTGCAGTCCCTGCCGTGCTGAAAACCCGAACATTGTGGCCTGTTATCATGATTTCCACGACAAAGGATTTGATGTACTGGGGGTTTCTTTCGACAGCAAAAGGGAACCCTGGATCAAGGCCATTCACGATGATGGCCTGGTGTGGAACCATGTTTCCGATATCCAGGGCTGGAAAAATGCCGCCGGTAAATTATACGGCATACGCTCCATTCCCAGCAGCATACTGCTCGATCCCAACGGCATCATCATTGGCAGGAATCTCAGGGGAGAGGATTTGAGGAAGAAGCTGGAGGAAGTGTTGGATATTTGATTGAAAATTGAAAATTCTCCTCCCGTCTTTTATCTGGGTTCAGGGTGCAAGGTTCAGGGTGCAAGGTTCAGGGTGCAGGGAGGTACGAGGTTCGGGGATTGTTTCAGTGCTTGTCCCGAAACCTCGGGGTTTCATGGCTACATGGCTACATGGTTACATTAGTGAGACTGACTTTTTATGAACGAAGTGAAATGAAAAGGCATAGTCGAACTAATCCCCGATTTATCGGGATGGTTACATGGTTAAGAACTATAAATCAACACTCAACACTCAACACTTCCATCCATAATCCATAATCACATAATCACATAGCACATAGCACATAACACACAGCACACAGCACATGTACTATATAACACATAGCACATAGCACACAGCACATAGCAAATATCAAATATCAGATCTTCCTTCCTTCCAAAGGGCATTGAAGGATTTCCGGGCCAATGGCGGAAGTTTGCGGTCGGGGCCCCATTGCGAGCCGGCAGTTTTCCGGAACATGAAATTGCGTACACCGAAGCCACCCATATCCATGTATTTCCGGCTCATCATCATCTTTTTCATGCCCCACATGCTTCGTTTTTCCGATCCTTTTACAAATCCCTGTTTAACCGAATCGCTGCGGTTGAGCAGAAGCAGTTTGTGCAGGGGAATATTGACCGGGCACACATCCGTGCAGGCCCCGCATAAGGTGGAGGCGAACGACAAATGTTTGTGGCTGGCCATTCCCTGCATATAGGGACTGATCACCGATCCGATAGGGCCGGTATAGGTGGTGTTGTATACATGTCCGCCGATATTCCGGTATACGGGGCAGGCATTGAGGCAGGCCCCGCAGCGTATGCACGACAGGGCAATGCGTTGCTGCTCTTTTTGGAGGACTTCCGTACGATTATTGTTCAGCAGTACCAGGTACATCTCCTCCGGGCCGTCGGGTTCCGAATCGCGTTTCGGACCACTTACAATGGAGCTGTATGCGGTAAGTTTCTGGCCGGTTCCGTAAGAAGCCAGCAGCGGCCAAAACAGGTCGAGATCCACGATAGACGGAATGATCTTTTCGATCCCGGCCACCGCAATATGCACCCGCGGAAAGGCCATGGACATGATGCCGTTGCCCTCGTTTTCGGTCAGGGCTACCGAACCGGTATCGGCGAGCAGGAAATTTGCCCCGGTGATCCCGATGTCGGCCGAAATGAAATTCTTCCGCAATTCCTTCCTGACAAATTCCGTGATCTCTTCCGGGCTGCTGTTCTTATCCAGGTCGAAAAGATTGCAGAACAATTCGGCAATGTCTTCCTTCGATTTCTGCATAACCGGCGTTACAATATGGTAGGGTTTTTCGCCGGAGAGCTGGGCAATATATTCTCCCAGGTCGGTCTCAAGTACACTGAGCCCCTTTGATTCCAGGGCCTCATTGATCCCGATCTCTTCCGTGGTCATGGATTTGGATTTTACCACTTCCTTTGCAGATCTTTTTTCGGCGATCTTCAGGATTTCCCGAACAGCCTCCCGGGCATCCTGGGCCCAGATGATCTTTCCGCCATTCTTAGTGAACTTTGATTCAAATTCGATCAGGTATTTTTCCAGGTCGTTGATGACCTTATATTTAAGGTGGGCAGCCCGTTTACGGGCAAGGTCAATGTTGCTGAATTGTTGTTTGCCTTCAACAACAGCCTGATCGTAACGGGAGATATTGAAATTAATGGTTTTCCGGTGGTCCTTGTCAAAGGCTTTTTTCCGGGCATCCGATAAAAATTTCTTTGCTAATTCTCCCATCGTACGCTGCTTTTATACTCTATTCGATATTTTTTCCACCCTGCGTTCGTGCCGTCCTCCTTCAAAATCGGTATTGAGGAAATTCATGAGCATTTCCAGGGCTACTTCATTTGAAACAAACCTTCCCGGCAGGGAAATGATATTGGCATTATTATGTGCCCGGGCCAGCATGGCCTGTTCCGGCGACCAGCATAAGGCCGCACGCACACCGGGGTATTTGTTGGCCGTCATCTGCGCTCCGTTGCCGCTTCCGCACAAAATGATCCCCATCGGAAATTCACCTTTGTTCACGGCACTGGCCAGCGGATGGATGAAATCCGGATAATCGACACTTTCCTCCGAATACGTACCCATATCCTTCACCCGGTAACCCAGTTCTTCAAGCTTGTTCTTCAGGAATTCCTTCATTTCATAGCCTCCGTGATCGCACGCTATGGGTATTATTTGCTGTTTATCTGCCATCCAGTTACTTTTTCATACAAAAGTAGCCATTTTTGAGGCGTAAAAAAAAGTACATTATCGGAACGATCACACTTATAAACAAAGCATGGTTAATAAGCCCAAAACTCCGTTATTAAATAATAAAACATTCGTGCTTTTCAACAAATTTGTTCCCTGTTTCATTCCATCGTAAAAGAAATCGACAAAATATCAGTATTTATGAGGATGAAATGAACAGGAAAAAGCAGTTAATTTCAGGAATAAATATTCACATGTACGCGTATTCACAATTTGTCAATAACTTTGTAAGTTGCTATTATAAAAGAGATTCTTTTTATTTATGCGTTAGTGCAATTGTTAATAAAACTGTATAAGTTTGTTTGTCAAGAAAACGGCAAAAAAGTTTTACAACATCCTAACAGGATATATACATTAAGGATTTTATTTAAAAAGAATATAATATTATAACATTGTTAATAAAGCGCCATGGACTACAGGGATGAAATACTGAAGCTGAAGAAAAAGAAGAAGGCCGTATTGCTGGCTCACTATTACCAGGTACCCGAAATACAGGATATAGCCGATTATGTGGGCGACAGCCTGGGCTTGTCGCAACAGGCTTCACAGGCCAATGCCGATGTGATCGTTTTTGCCGGTGTGCATTTCATGGCTGAAACGGCCAAGATCCTGAGTCCTTCATCAAAAGTACTGCTTCCCGACCTGGAAGCGGGATGCTCCCTGGCCGATTCCTGTCCGCCGAATGAATTTGCCGCCTTCAAAGCAAAGTACCCCGACCATATCGTGATCTCCTACATCAACTGCAGTGCCGCCATCAAAACCATGTCGGATGTGATCTGCACTTCAGGAAATGCGAAGCAGATCGTGGAATCTTTTCCGAAGGATCAAAAGATCATTTTTGCACCCGACAAAAACCTGGGCGGATATATCAATAGCATCACCGGAAGGGATATGGTATTGTGGGACGGGACCTGTGAGGTTCATGATGTTCTGAAAACCGAAGCCATTATCGAACTCAAAGCTGCCCACCCCGATGCCAAGCTGGTAGCCCATCCCGAATGCAAGGCACTGGTGCTGGAACTGGCGGATTATGTCGGGTCCACTACAGCCATGCTGAATTTCACTTCGAGCGATAATGCCCAAAAATATATCGTGGCCACGGAAACCGGAATTCTGCATCAGATGAGCAAGAATTCGCCGGATAAGGAATTCATCATTGTCCCGACCGATGAAACCTGCTCCTGCAACGATTGCCCCTACATGAAAATGAATACCATGGAGAAATTATACCGTTGCATGCTGAACGAAAGCCCGGAGATCATCCTCGATGAGAAAACCATTGAACAAGCCTTAAAACCCATCGAACGCATGCTGGATATTTCCAGGAAATTAAACCTGATCAAATGAAGGTCAATAAACATATCCTGGTTCTTTTTCTGAGCCTATTATCCCTGCAGCTGTTTTCGCAGGAAGGCCTTCCTGACGGACCGGCCGTGTTTTACCATCCCAACGGGGAGATCAGCAGCGAAGGCTTTATCAAGAACGGGAAACCCGAAGGCTATTGGAAGACTTATAATGAAGAAGGTGTGCTTATTTCGGAAGGCAACCGCCTGAACCACCTCCTCGACAGCCTGTGGCGCTTTTATGACGACAGCGGCAGGATCAAGATGGAGATCCACTACGTGGAAGGAAAGAAAAACGGCATCAGGACCACCTACCGGGAAAATGAAAAACTGGAAGAGAATTTTGTAAATGACCTGAAACAGGGGATCAGCAGTTATTATTACCCGGAAGGAGAGCTCAAGAAAACAGTGAATTTCGTCGATGGTCTTGAAGATGGCATAGCGAAAGAATATGCCAAAGACGGCCGCATCATTCAGATCATCACCTACCGGAAAGGCTTTATTGCCAACCGCGAGAGGATCAACCGCTACGATAGTGAAGGCAAGAAACACGGGAACTGGAAGTATTTTTACGAGAACGGGAACCTGCAACTGGAATGCATTTACAAACACGGGCTCCGGAACGGCTATTATAAAGAATACGACCGGAACGGCAACCTGGTAAGTGCCTTTAAATATGTGGAAGGAGAAAAGCAGGACGTAGTTCCTGAATTTACAAAGCTGGATGTAAAAACAGAATACTATCCCAGCGGTAAAGTCAGGATCAGGGCTACTTACAAAGATGATAAACCTGAAGGCGTATGGAGGGAATATGATGAAAACGGCGAGATCGAAGTTTCCTATATTTACAAAAACGGGATCATCGTCGGGGAAGGAATTATCACCGAACAGGGCGAAAAAAACGGCTACTGGAAAGAATATTTCGACAATGGTATTTTAAAGGGTGAAGGCCGCTATAAAAACGATGTCAGGGTGGGTGCCTGGACTTATTACCACCAGAACGGCGAAATTGAACAGTCGGGGGCCTACGACAGCCTCGGTCGCCTGGAAGGGGAGTGGAACTGGTATTATTCTTCAGGTGTACTCCTGCGAACCGAACAATTTGAGGAAGGCCTGGCCCAGGGAAACATGAAAGAATATGATGAGCTCGGCAATCTTATCGTGGAAGGGAATTTTTACAAGGGGATGGAAGATGGTAGCTGGTATTATAATATCGGCGACCACCGCGAAGAGGGTGAATATATCGAAGGCATGCGCGATGGCGAATGGGTTTCGTATTATCCCGGAGGGAAAATAAAGTTCAAAGGTCGTTTTATCGAAGACAATCCCCACGGGGAACATGTATGGTACTGGGACAACGGAAAAATGAAAGATAAGGGATCGTATATCATGGGCAGGAAACACGGCGACTGGACAACCTACAATTACGATGGTTCGCCCTTTCTGGTGATCACTTACGAGAACGGTGTTGAAAAGAAATATGACGGAATGAGCATACTTCCTGAATTCGATCCTGAAGGAAGTGAATAATTCGTAATTTTACGCCCACAAAACTAAATAAGGAGGAAACAATGTACAAAAACATCTTATTGATCTTAGTCGCTGCCGTATTTGCCATTTCTTGCAATAATCAGGCAACGACCAATGATGAGCAAACCGCCCAGGAAGAAGAAGTTGTGGTGGTTAAAGAAGAACCCACAATGCTCAGCCTGGCCGATTTTCAAGCTCAGGCAGAAAACCTCGTCGGAAAGGAAGTGATCCTGGAAGGCGATGTGATCCATGTTTGCAAGCATGGTGGTAAAAAAATGTTCATCACCGCCGACGATCCCGATGTAAGGATCAAGATCACCACCGATGGCGAAATGGTCGCTGCATTCGACACTGAGCTCGAAGGAAGCCATGTGAAAGTACACGGTATCGTGGAAGCCATCGAATCAGAAGTGGTTGGTGAAGGCGAGCACGCCGACGAAGGCGAACATGAAAATGACGAAGATCACGTCAATCATTATCACAAACCCCAGTATTCGGTAGCCGTTCTCGATTATACCGTTGAACAGGCAGAACCTGATGGTGAGTAATAACTTGATTTTCAGTTAAAAAACAATGAAAAATCAGTGGTCTTGTGTAAGCATTCCACTGGTTTTTCATTTACACATGCAGCCATGAAGAAGTGGAGAAAATGGTTCAGGACCATACACCGTGACTTTGGTTACCTTTTTTTCGGGGTCACCCTGGTGTATGCTGTATCGGGTATTGCCATCAACCACCTCGACGACTGGAACCCCAATTACATCATCACCACAAAGAATATCGAGACCGGCCTTGACAAGAGTGTTGAGAAGGCCGATATCATTGAGATGCTGAAAGGCCATAAGGAAGACCGGAATTACAAGAACCATTATTTCCCGGCAGAAAACCAGCTGAAGATCTTCCTGAAGAACGGAACGGTATATGTTGACCTGAACAGCGGCAGGGGCTTGATCGAAAAAAGCATCCGGAGGCCGGTTTTCCGGGAGATGAACTATCTTCATTATAACCCGGTAAAGTACTGGACATGGTTCTCCGACCTTTATGCCGCAGCCCTCATTGCCCTGGCCATAACGGGCCTCTTCCTGGTAAGGGGGAAGAAGGGGATCACCGGGCGCGGCGCCTGGCTCACCATCCTGGGTATTCTCATTCCACTGATCTTTTTATTCATTTACTATTACTAAGATGCAGGAACTGATCTTTTTCATCGTTTTTATCGTGTGGTATATCGGTGCCGTGATCGTATCCGAACGCATCGGGAAGAAGAGCAGGCTGGGCGAAGAGTGGACCTTCTTTATCAGTTTTATGCTTACTCCCGTAATAGGCTGGATCCTGGCCGGATCCATGAAAAACAAAGTTTAATCTTTCCCCCGGATGAATACGTCCATGGTTGTTTTGCGGTCTTTGCGCAATTGTTCCGCCAGGGCATCAAGATCATCAAATTTCACTTCATCACGAATACGGTCCACAAAATAAATGGTGATGGTATCCCCGTATATTTCTTCGTCGAAAGCAAAAATGTGTACCTCGATGGTTAGATCGCTGTGGTTGATGGTAGGCCGGAAACCGATATTGCCCATTCCTTCGTACATCGCGCCGTTCCAGAGCACCCGGCAGGCATATACCCCGATGGCGGTGATGAGCTTATATTCATCTTCAAGCTCAATATTGGCCGTGGGAAAACCGATCTTGCGGCCGATCTTGTTCCCGGGAACTACCTTGCCTGTAATGCTGTATTCATAGCCCAGCAACTCGTTGGCTTCCCGGATACGGCCTTCTTTCAGCGCATTCCTGATCTTGGTGGAGCTAACGGCGATATTGTTGATATCCTGCACCGGGATCTGTTCCACGCCGAAGCCATATTTTTCCGATAATTTCAGCAGTTCCTCAAAAGATCCTTCACGGTTTTTCCCGAAATGGTGGTCATAACCCACCACCAGTTCTTTCACCCCGATCGTATCCACTAAAACATTCCTAACAAATCCGGCAGCATCGGTTGAGGCAAATTCACGCGTGAAAGGGATGATCAGCAAATGATCAATGCCATAGCTTTCGATGAGATCGTATTTTCGTTCCTGGTTATTGATGAATTTCAAATCTTTGCTGTCGGGATGGATGACCAGCCGCGGGTGCGGATGGAAGGTTACCACCACGGTTTCCCCTTTTTTTTCGCGGGCGATCCTGTTCATGCGCTCAAAGATCTTACTATGGCCGATATGCACACCATCGAAAGTCCCCACGGTCACCACCGGGTTCGTCGCTTCTCCAAATTCTTCCAGTCCGTGGTATATTTTCACGCTTACAGCAGTTTTTTAGTGATGAGGTATTCGGCGATCTGTACCGCATTGGTGGCGGCACCCTTGCGGAGGTTATCGGATACGATCCACAGGTTGAGGGCCTTGTCGAGAGAAAGGTCGCGACGGATTCGGCCTACGAAAACCTCATCCTTCCCTTCGGCCTCCAGGGGCATGGGATAAATGTTGTTTTCACCATCGTCCTGCACGACAAGACCGGGCGTTTCCTGCAATAGTTTCCGTATGTCAGCGATCTCGAAATCCTGTTTCAGTTCGGCATTTACGGCTTCGGAATGGCCCCCGAAAACGGGCACTCTCACCACCGTGGCCGTAATGGCGATATCGTCATCATCCAGGATCTTGCGGGTTTCGTCGACCAGTTTTTGTTCTTCGCTGGTGTACCCGTTTTCGAGGAAAACACCGCCATGGGGCAGCAGGTTTTTATCAATGCGATGCGGATAAGCCTTGTCGCCTTCCCTGCCCTTGCGTTCATTCACGAGCTGGTCGACCGCTTTCTTTCCCGATCCGGTTACCGACTGGTAAGTGGAGATCACCAGGCGGCGGAGGCCGTAGCGGCGATGCAGGGGATACAGGGCCAGCACCATTTGTATGGTGGAACAATTGGGATTGGCAATGATATAGGTGTCCTTACGGATGGTATTGGCATTGATCTCCGGCACCACCAGGGGGATGTGTTTTTCTTTCCGCCACGCGGAAGAATTATCGATCACAAAGCATTTTGCTGCCGCGAATTCAGGGGCCCAGCGGCGGGAAACTTCCGCCCCCGCGGAAAAAATGGCAATATCCGGTTCGCTTCTGAGGGCTTCATCCATCGTTCGGATATTCCATTCCCTGCCATTGAAGCTCACTTTTTTGCCCGCCGAACGTTCGGAAGCAGCCGGGATCAACTCAACATCCCGGAAGATCCTGCTTGCTTCGAGAACTTTCAGCATTACGCTGCCTACCAGGCCGGTAGCTCCTGCAATGACAATTTTCATGGTATTTTCTTTTAAAAAACGAAGGACATTTCCCTCAAAAAGGTATTAACCAATAGAGACCAACAAAAATACAAATTCGATGCATTACACAAATTTTATTAAAGTTTGCGTTTTCCTGACCGCTATTCTTCCGTGTTTTTGCCATGCCCAGCTCGTCGAGGATTTTTCGGATGGAAACATCAGCCATAACCCGGCATGGAAGGGCAATACGGAATCTTTTAAGGTGAATGATGACGGGCAATTGCAGCTCGATGCCGACGGGGCCGGGGAAGCCATGCTGTTTACTCCCGTCGGGGCTTCGGAAAGCATGGAATGGCAGATCTGGGTCAGGCAGTCGTTCAGCCCGTCGGGCAACAACCACAGCCGGGTATATCTTTATTCCGGACAGGAATTCACCTCCTGTACCCCTGACGGGATATTCCTGCAGCTGGGCGAAGGCGGTTCCGATGATGCCGTAAGGCTATACAGGCAGACCGGGGGAGACACCACCTGCCTGCTCAAGGGTGCTTCCGGGGCGATCGCTTCTTCCTTTAAGCTTGCACTAAAGGTCACCTGGTCGGAGAATCAGTGGAAGCTCTTCTCGGATTATTCGGGAGGCGAAAATCATGTTCTGGAAGCCAGCGCTACAGACCTTTTCGAGCCTGCCGACGGCTATTTCGGATTGGTGTGCAAATACACCAGCAGCAATGCCACCAAATTTTATTTCGACGATATCTATGCCGGGCCGGAGATCGTGGATACCCTGAAGCCCCAGGTGAACGGGATCAGCCTGCTGTTGCCCGACCTTATCCGCGTCAGCTTCAGCGAGATCATGGATGAAGAAAGCTCGGAAACGGCATCCCATTATCGTATTGGAAATCCGCCCCTGCATCCTGCCAGTGTTTATACCGATGATGAAGACCCGCTCTCGGTGTTCCTCGAATTGGCCGACAGCCTTCCATTTGCCGAAGAAGTACAGATTGAAATAGGAAATATTTCCGACCTGGCCGGAAATACCATGATCCCCTGGCAGGGCAGTATTTCCTGGTATGAGGCTGCCCGCTACGATATTGTTATCAATGAGATCATGGCCGATCCTTCACCGGCGGTATTATTGCCCGAACAGGAATACCTGGAATTGTACAACAGGACTTCCCTGCCGGTCGATCTCTCGGGATGGGCCCTCTATATCGGGGAGAGTGAAAAACCCCTTGAGGGGGCCGGTATCGGTCCGGGAGGCTACCTCCTCATCGGGCATGAAGATGCGGAGAATGATATGAAGGCCTACGGTGATTTTTATGGCCTTGAAAGTTTTTCCCTCTCCAATGCGGGGCAGAACATTCTCCTGGTCGATGACCGGGGCGTATATATTTCGGGGGTCGGCTATGATGAATCCTGGTACAGGGATGATGACAAGTCGGACGGCGGATGGTCGCTGGAACAGATCGATCCGGAAAATCCCTGTGTGGGAGCTGCAAACTGGAAGGCTTCCAAAGCTGCTGAGGGCGGCAGTCCGGGGAAGTTAAATGCTGTTGACGGCGAATACCTCCTCGCACCTTCGCTCAGGCATATTTGTGTGCTGGATTCCCTGCGCATACGACTGGAATTCAACCAGTCGCTGGGAACGGAGATCATCGGCATGCCGGAAGCTTTTATGATCGGACAGGGGATGGGGGCTGCCAGCGCCATCCTTCCCGAAGATCCCTGGTATACCACTTTTATCCTCTATCCGCCAATGCCCCTTCAAAGCGGCATGGTGTACAGCCTGGATTTTCATTCGGAAATTGCAAACTGCATGGGCGATACCACTTTTCTTTCCCTTGAAACGGGGGTTGGATTGAGTGAATTTCCCGCCGGGGGCGAATTGGTGATCAACGAGATCCTCTTCAATCCCTTTCCCGGGGGGGATGATTATGTGGAGGTGTATAACCGCTCCGAAAAAGTGATCAGCCTCTGGGGATTGCAGCTGGCATCCATAAAGATTGATCCGCCTTCACCCCCCGATACCAGCATGGAAGGCCTGTACACCGAATGCCGGGTGTTATTGCCGGGAGAATATGCCCTTTTCTGCAAAGACTTCAGTGCCATCGATCGCTTTTACGATTGCCCCGGCGACAAAGGGGTGCAATTACTGGAATCTTTTCCGGCCTTCAACAGTGAGTCGGGTACCGTGGCCCTTTTTGGTCCGGAAATGGAACTGATCGACCAGTTTAGCTATCATGAAGACATGCATTTTCCCCTGCTGAACTCGGTGAAGGGGGTATCGCTTGAACGCCTTCATTATGATCGGGCATCCACGGACGATGGAAACTGGCATTCTGCCTCCCAGCTCAGCGGTTTCGGAACACCGGGCTACCGGAACTCCCAGTTCAGCGAGTACATCGGCCATGAAAATAAGCTGGACATCGAACCCAGGATCTTTTCACCCGGCTACGATGGCAGGGATGACCATGTAAGCATTGGCATTCCTGATGCGGAGGCAGGATCCATGGCCAGGATCATGATCTTCAATGCAGAAGGACAAGTGGTAAGGATGCTGGTGAACAATGAGCTCCTGGGAACACAGGCAGTATATTCCTGGGACGGCACTACCGACAGCAGGCAAAAGGCCACTGCCGGCATTTATGTGGTGCTGGCCGAAATAAGCGGCATCACCGGCAAGGTAAAGCGGTATAAGGAAAGTGTTGTGATCGCAATAAACTGATCAGTTGTTTTTCAGTATACTGAACTGCACATAGGTTTGCAGGTACATATTCCGCACCACCCCATCGATGTACTTGTAGTTTTTCCGGTAAATGGAAGTAAGCCCGGTGGTCAGGCTCAGGCCCAGGTTGATCCTTCTGCCGGTAACATAGGTTGTTCCCAGCATCAGGCCGTAATCCCATTTGTTCAGCTCATGGCTCTGGTCAAAAGGTTCATCCGTTACATTGGTGAACGGGCTTTTGGGGTCACCCACTTCAATATCGGCGGTTCCCGTATTCTTACCGCTGACCAGGTAAGATACATAGCCCCCAAAATTCAGCAGGAAACGCCGGCTCAGTTTATACGAAACATAGAGCGGAATGTCGATATAGCGGTTATCGAATTTCCCGTCGACCCAGCCACGATAACTGGTATGGGCTTCCGAAGGAATAGTGTCGGTTGGGGTGATGGTGTTGTACTTATAGATGGTATCGCCCGAAGTAGGGGTATGGAAGCTTGCACCTTTATAGGAATACAGGAACTCTCCGTTCAATATCCAGCGTGTTCCGAGGTCGTAGGAAAAATACATCCCGATCAGGGGTCCTACGCCAACACTGCCTTTGGCGCCTTTTTCGGCTACTCCTACGGGCGTACCGATATTCAGTCCGCCTTTCAGGCCGAACTCCATTTCCTGAGCGTACATGTTTCCCAGGCAGAACCACAGTATTGTGGCTGTCAGAATAATGTGTTTCATAAGTCGTTCGCGGGCTAAAATAGCCAAATTATTTAATATCACTCAAATATGAGGTCAAAATCATCGGCATAGATGGTGCTACCCACGCCTCCGAGGAAATATTCCCCACCGGCGCTGGCTGCAAATACCATATCGATGGTATCGGGATCCCCGCTCAGGAAATACTCGAATTCCAGGTCGAAAAAGGTATAGTCGGCGATGGTTTCGGTGGTGCGGTAAATGGCTTCACCCACTTTTTCGCGTTCGCCGGTGTTAAAGTTCCAGCGGGTCAACGAAGTCCTGATCTCGCAGGAGTCGCCTCCCACGGGAATGTATTTATACCAGCCCTGGAAACGGACCGGCCTTGATTTATAGGGTACGCCGATGATCATGCTTTCCAGGGGATTGTTGAGGTCAACGCTGAAGATACCGGTAGAAAGGCTGCCGGTAAGCAGAGGCATGCCAATCGCTTCGTTGGTTACTGCCTTGGCAGCATAGTTTCCGGAATAGGCATCGTCGGTTTTAAAGAGCAGCTGCGGGTACACATCCGGGTTCAGGTCGGTAACTTTATTGGCTGAGGTCCATACGCCTTCCGGCCAGGGACTTTCATAATTCTGGTACTGGATCCATTCTTCCATGTTCATGTTGGGCAGAACGTTTTTGGCCCGGGTGGTGAATTCCTTCACCGCCGAATTCCCGCTTTGCCCGTTGGCGTTGTAAGCCCGCATGCGAACATAATAGGTAGTACTGGTGTTCAGACCCTCGACAACGAACATGCCGTCGATCTCCACTTCCTTGTTGTTGTAATCCGGCAGAATATTGCTGAAATCCTGATCGGTGGCCACATCGGTAACATAGCCCTGGGCACCGGTCACCCCGATCCAGTTCACATAAAAATAATCCCCGTAAACATGAAGGGCTTCTCTGACTGTCGGTGCTGAAGGAAGGTTTGATTCTTCCTCTTCATCGTCTTTTTTGCAGGACGTAAAGATCATTGCGACCGCCAATAAAGCGATCATTACAGATTGTAATTTATTGATTTTCATAATGTAAGATCTTGGTGTTTATTTGCTGATCATAAAACTTCCATTGCTCAGGGGAATGTTGTTTTCCGTCAGGCTGAAGAAATACTGCCCGGCGGGTAGCTGACTGACATCCACCCTGGCTTCATTTCCTGAAACAGCGGTGGTGATCACCCGGCGGCCATCCCGGGCAAAAATGCTGAGTTCGGCCTGCACGCTGCGTTCGAATTGCAGCTTGAGCGTTTCTCCGGCAGGATTGGGGAAAAGCTTTGTTTCGAGCAGGGAAACGGGTTCGCTGATGCCCAGCTCATATTCGAAGGCCAGGTTATCGATATACATGTACGATTCGGCATTGGGGTTGATCATATTGGAGGAAACAACGTTCACGTTCATGGTATCCGGAGTGGTAATGGTATCGTTGAAATAGATCATCACCGTGAAATTGGTCCAGCTATCCACGG
>NPIE01005145.1_pt1 | contig 27228 bp, 20 predicted proteins | sample 8637661 | NCBI WGS metagenome assembly NPIE01 (sample SAMN07420842, study PRJNA396082) | bioreactor metagenome | isolation source: sample BA12 brine-fed electro-methanogenic bioreactor BA | place: Japan: Kochi | collected 2016-12-09 | reverse complement strand
AACCGCTCGCGAACCTTGGGACGGGCGCCGGAAACGATCACCGCGCAATTGACGGCCTGAGCATCACGGATCACGTTCTCGATCGCCAGCCCCACTGTTGTCCCCAGCATGGAGACATCACTTAGATCCACGATCAGGACTTCCGCCCGTCTCATAGCGGCACGCTCACGGGCAATCGCGTTAGCAACCCCGAAGATCATCGGGCCGCTTAAATGGAACACGATGATCCGCCCGGTGCCCTTCTGGAAAAGTTCCTTCTCGGCCCGAGACATCGGCAATGACTCACTCGAGGCCAAGGCGATTGTCTTGACCTTTGCCGATTGGAGTCTCGATAGTCGTTCCATGTTGATCAGGTTCGCGATGAACACACCGACCCCGACGGCGATGATAACATCGACCAGCACCGCCAGCAGGCGGCACGCCGAACGATCGAGAATCGATCCGCCGCTCTGCAACCGGAAGCTCTGGATCTCGATGCGGTGCCGAGTCTGGTGGACGCCCTCGACGGCCTGGTCGGAGGCGTCGAGGCCTTTGTCTGGCTGCCTTAGACCCGTGGCTTTGAGCTCAGCCGCTACCAGAGGCACCTGCAGGCCCATATCGGCCCCGAGGAGCAATCGTTCGACGATCTACCGGCCTTGGACGAAGACTGCCGTTTGGACCGCATATGGCGGTGCATCACGATCATGTTCATGGCCCATTTCGAGCTCATCGACATCGTTCAGGAAGAACAGATGATCCTGGTGAAACGACATGCCACTGACTGAGAAGGACAAGGAATTCCTCGAACGACTAGGCGACATGATGGACTCGCGCGATCTGTCGGTCGAATTGCGGATCGGTCGCCCGAGTCACATAATTCTCAAGGGCACCTATGGCGAGAAGATTCACCACACGTTTCGAATGACCCGCCAGGGCGTCCGCTGGCGCTTCCAACGGTTGTTTCGCCATGTCTACGTCGACGCATTCTCAACGATTCTGATGATCGAGAAGACCTTCGGGACCCCGCTTCGCGACCACGCGATCCGGATCAGCCGGGAGAGGTGCGAGGCAAGGCGGGCAGTGATGGTGAGGAGCGCCGAACAGGGGCAGGCCCAGGTAATCAGAAGCCAATCGCGCGGATTCGCAAGCACTCTCGCGTGGCACCCGGCTTGTCATCCCAAGGCCGAGCCAAAGGATCTGGGCTCTCGACTTGACTTCGAGAGATAGAATCACTACCATCCTGCTGGGGGCACAATCAGGGGATATGTGTTCGCTTCGTTAAGCTAGGAGAGACGATGACTTTTACCAGGCGATCTTTGTTGAAAGCAGCTGGGGCGGGATTCGTATACAGTTCTTTGCCGCGCATTTCCACCGCTGCCGACTCGAGGGGCCCCAACATCATCTTTGTCTTGGTGGACGATCAGCGTAACGACACCCTCGGCTGCGCAGGCCACCCGATTCTCCAGACGCCGGTAGTCGACTCCCTCGCCGCAAATGGAGTCCGCTTCGAGAATGCTTTCGTAACTACCAGTATCTGCGCCGCCAGCCGCGCCACCCTGTTGACCGGCCTCTATGAACGCACTCACCGCTATACGTTTGGAACGCCGCCGATCAGGGCCGACCACACCGCCGCAAGCTACCCGGCTCTCATGCGACAGGCCGGTTACCGCACGGGCTTTACCGGTAAGTTCGGCGTTGCCGTTGAAGGTGGTCGGGCGACCAGAGACCAGATGTTTGACTTCTTCCGCCCTGTGAATCGAAACCCCTACTTTCACAAGCAGCCCGACGGAAGCCTGCGCCACGAAACTGAGATCTGCGGCGACAACGCCATTGAATTCATCAACACCAATCCGAGCGACAAGCCATTCTGCCTGTCCATCAGCTTCAACGCCGTCCACGCCGAGGATGGCGACAAAGAGAACCACTACCCGTGGCCCAAAGCCGTCGACGGTATGTACGACGACATGGAAATGCCTCTGCCCCGCCTGGGTGACCCCGCGATCTTCGAAAGTCATCCGCGCTTCATGAGGGAGTCTATGAACCGTGACCGGTGGTTCTGGCGGTGGGATACCCCGGAAAAGTACCAGAAAAACATGCGGGCTTACTTCCGCATGATCAGCGGAGTCGACCACACCCTGGGCCGCATCCGCGAAGCCCTCGAAGCGAAGGGCTTGGCCGGGGATACCGTGATCATCTACACCGGGGACAACGGCTACTACATGGGCGACCGCGGATTTGCCGGCAAATGGAGTCACTATGAACAATCCCTCCGCGTTCCGCTGATCATCTACGATCCGCGCCTTCCGAGAAGCCGGCGGGGGCGACTCATCCGTCCGATGGTTCTCAACGTGGATCTACCGGCTACCATGCTCGAAATCGCCGGGGTCAAGCCGCCCGCCCACTATCAGGGCCGATCCCTCTTGCCGCTCGTCGAATCCCGGACCCCCGCCACGTGGCGTGACGACTTTTTCTGCGAACACCTCATGAACCATGCCGCCATTCCGAAATGGGAGGGCGTCCGGGCGAGACGTTATGTATACGCCAGATACTTCGAGCAGCAGCCCGTGTACGAATACCTCCACGACCTCGAAGCCGACCCCGACCAACTCGAGAATTGCGTCGGAGATCCCGACTACGCCCAGATCCTGGCGCAGATGCGCCGTCGTTGCGACAAGCTGAAAGATCAGTATGTCCATGCTCGCGAACAGACGGCCACTATACGGTGAAGCGCTTCGCCTGAATAGCCAGATTGGGGAGGCCCGGCCCAGCGTTGGGGATGGACGCGATTCTCGATTTCGAGGCCGGATTGTGCTGGGGGATGCGCTTATCTCTGACGAGGAGGACCGCAGGCTATTGGATGCATCCGAGGGCCTGACTTTCATCAACGGCAAATGGGTGAAGTCAGCCCTCAATACACCCATGACCAGGAGAGGGGAGGTTCCGGCAGATCGCGCAAGAGGCCGCCACATCACGGACAGCATTTGATGCAACGGTAGGCCGGAAGTCGCCGGAGTTCATCCTTTACACCCGAGCGTAAACGACGTAATTGGTGGCCATCTAAAGTCGCCATGGAGCGCGGTAAGGCCGAGACCGAAGGGCGTTGGCACGTTCGTCGTCGACGAACTCCTCCTTGGTCGGGTCCCATTTCAGCTTGCGGCCCAGCTTCATCGCGATGTTGCCCAGATGTGCCGGGCTGATGGACCGATGCGCAACGTCCACCGGTGCCGCGGTGCGCCGACGGTTGATCACACAGTCGATGAAATTCTTGTAGTGATTGTCACTTTGGTAGAGATGGATCTCATCGGGACCGATGCTCGATTCCCAGATGGATTTCGGCTCCGATCCCCCCAGGGTGACCTGGCCTTTCTCGCCGAGGAAGCGGACGCCACCACCCTGGCTGGTGATGATCATGCGGACGCCGTTGGCATAGCGGGTTTCGATTTTGAACTCCGTAGCGGTATTCCAGAGATCGCCTGGCGGGGGGAACTTCCCTTCGCCCTCGATTTCGACCGGGCCGGTATGTTCGGTGCCCATGCCCCAATGGGCCATGTCGATGAAGTGGGCGCCCCAGTCGGTCAGTTGCCCCCCCGAGTAGTCGAGGTTCCAGCGGAACGTCCAATGGCACCGGTCGAGCGTATAGGGCGCCCACGGCGCCGGGCCCAGCCAGGTCTCGTAATCGAGTCCCGGGGGGACGGGCATGATCTCGGCGGAGCGGCCTCCGCGCGGATTGCTGTGCCCACCGGGAAGGCCCACGTAAACGGTATGGACGCGACCGATGCGACCGTTGCGGACTAATTCGCACGCGTGACGGCACCGCCGGTCCGAACGCCGCTGACTGCCGCACTGAAATATGCAGTTATAGCGGTGAACCGCCTGAACCATAGCGCATCCGTCCTCAATGGTCAGCGACAGGGGTTTCTGACAGTAGATATCCTTGCCCGCTCGGGCGGCTGCTACGACGATCGCCGCGTGCCAGTGATCGGGGGTCGAACAGGTCACGGCGTCGATGTCCGACCGCGCGAGCAACTCCCAGAAGTCGCCTGTTGTGAAGATGCCCTTGTACGCTCCCGATCGTCTCTCGCCCGCGTAATGCTGTTCGACCTTGGCCTTGGCAGGCGCCAAACCCCGATGCCAGCTTCGCTCGTAGTTTGTGCTGCCCCGATCGCAGTCACACAGCGCGATCACCTGGACGCGATCGTCGTTCATCAGGCCCATCATGTCCCGATCGCCTTGTCCGCCCAGCCCGATGCAGCCAACCACAATGCGTTCGCTCGGCGCCGGGCGATTGTTTTGCCCGAAGACAGAAGCCGGTACGATGGCCGGCGCCATGAACATGGGCGCAGTCTTCAAGAAGCTCCGGCGGCTCGTTCGTTCATTCGTTTTCATCTTCTTGCTCCTTACTTCGGGACGATCCAGATGTTGCGGTAGTAGACCGGGTTGCCATGATGCTGAATGAAAATCGGACCGGGCTCGGGTGTGATCTGCCCGATTGGAGCCGCGGTCGTGGTCTTGGGCAACGCCTGGTCCCGATGGATGACGACCCCATTGAGCCGGACGGTCATCTTCGCTGGCGCCAGCATCTTGCCGTCTGCATCGAAACGGGCGGTGGTGAAATCGACGTCGTAGGTTTGCCAAGTCAACGGGGGCAGACACATGTTGAGTCGCGGAGCGGCGATAGAGTAGATGCCGCCGCACTCGTTCATACGTCCCTCCAGGCCGAACGAATCCAGCACCTGCGTCTCATAGCGTCCCTGGTGGTAGACCCCGCTGTTGCCTCGCGCTTGCCCCCGGGCGTAGGGCTTGTAAGGCGTGCGGAATTCCAGATGCAAGTGGTAGTCGCTGAACTTCTGTTTCGTCATGATATCGGTGTTGGGCAGCAGGGCGTTCTCGACCTTTCCGTTGATCCAGGCTTCGGCGCTGGTCCCGTCGAACAGGACCACCGCACCCTCCGACGGTCTGGCGCCAAGTGTCGGGCTCTTCCGCACGAGACGGGGCAGATCCGCAATTGCCGCGCCCTCGCGTTGGACTGTGATGCGTCCCTTTTCGATGCGGGCCTGGACGGCACTCTCCGGCGCGGCGAGGATCACGGCATCACCCTGTCGGGTGCCACTGAGTTTGAGGCGCGCCCTTTGGCGATCCCACCCGAGCCCGGGCAGGCCGCCCTCGAGCAAGTAGGCGTCAAATTGACCGCCTCCCAGCGCGACCACCTGAACGCCCCAGGGTTGTCCCTTCTGGTCAACGCCGTATTCGCCTTGAAAACGGAAATCCACGTCTTCGGCCGCTGCCTCGTTGGGATCAGTCCAGGTATGACTGACATCCTTCGGGGCCGCCTGGAGGCTCAAGGCAAGTTCCACGACAAGGAGGATATGAAGTAGAGAAGGTCTGTGCATGGCGTCGTTTCCTTTCCGCAGTTCGAATCTGGTGTTTTCTGACGGACGTAACGCTTTGTTGGACCACACCAGACGGCCCAGGCGTTCCTAATCGGCCCACCGGCGCGGTTCTTCGCTCCGTGCAAATCACCGGGTGGGGGTTATAGCACCGTATTCACGAAGCACTCTTCGGATGTCGTTGAGCGGAACTTCAAGAGGGGTCGTATTCCTCTGTGCAGCCAATGCGGCGGCAGCACCCGCGGCCTGGCCCATGGCCATACAGGCAGCTTGGACGCGAAGGCCGGAATTGGCCAGGCGGTCACTGGAGACACACCTGCCGGCCACCATAATGTTCCGGCTGTCCTTGGGGACCAGCGCGCGCAAGGGAACGGTTGGTACCGTGCCCTTGGCCAACGGTTTGGGTTTGACGCCGTCTTTTGTATGCAGATCCACAGGATAGAAAGCGTAGCAGACCGCATCTTCGAAGAGACGCCCTGAGGTATAGTCGTCTACAGTGATCACGGTTTCGCCTTCGATGCGGTGGCTCTCACGGAAGCCAACCTCCGGCTGCAAATGCATCAATCGCCTGTTCTCGTTGCGAACTTCTTCCAGAACGGCCTTGCGACCTTTCAGGTTTGCGTCGGTTACCGTGCGGGAGTTCGCTGAATCGGCCCCATGAACGTATAGACTATCCAGCAGACCGGAGCCGGGGCCATTGGGACGTCCGGGGTTATTGGCCGTGTCCAACTTGAACAGCAAAGAACCAGGCTGCGTTTGCTCTCCGCGAAATCGTGGCAAGTTTAGCATGCCGACCACCTCTGCGCCGCCTGTGCAGTCAATGATCTGTCGGCACAGCACCCGACGCTGCGTCCCAAATCCGGCACAATGGACTTGCCAGCCGTCCGATGTCTGGGTGATTGTCTGCGGAAACTCGTAGTACGCCATCTGAACGCCTGCCTGGGCGCACTTTTCCTCGGCGAGCAAGGCGTACAGAAACGGATTGACCCTCACCTGATTCTCCCAGTGATGGTCAGGCACCTTGGAGAAATCAGGAAGTGTTCCTCCGTCCAAGGCCACGCTTTCGCGCACGAGTTCCCAGCCGATCCCGGCGATAATCTGCCTGCCCCAAGCATCGAAGAGCCCCGGGAAGGACACGCCGGCGGTGGTCGTAGTACCGCCCAATTGGCTGTTGCGTTCCACGATCAACGTCTCGGCCCCTAGACGCCCGGCCTGAATGGCCGCAATGGTTCCTGCCGTGCCACCGCCGACCACCAGGACATCGCACGTGGTGGTAACAGATCCCTTGGCACATAAGGCGCTGGGGTAAGGCATGGTATGGGCTTGCGATATCCCTGCGGCTGAAGCGGCCAGAGCCATACCGACAGCAGAATACTGCATGAACTGTCGTCTTTCTATGGGGTCACCTACGATCGACCTTCTCTCACGCAAGGGCATTCTCCATATGTATGAAACTGACCTGGTCCCTAATCGCTCTTGATTTCTACGGGGCCCAGTAGTCCGGATTCTCTGAGCGTCCAATCGTTGCGAATCTTGATATTGGTCTTCGTATAACGTTGCTCCTGTGGTTTGCCGCGATCGCCGATCAGGCGGTTTTGCCAGGAATTGACCACTGTAATCTCCAGTCGGTTCAGGCCGACCTTGAGAGCATCGGTGATGTCCACGCGGAAGGGCTTGGTCCAGGTGATGCCGATGGCCTTGTTGTTGAGGGCCACGGCAGCCATGCCGACGTCTTTGACCTTGTTGAGTTGGAGCCAGTAACGCTTGCCCGGGGCTGGTGCCAAATCAAAGGTATTCGAATAAGTCGCTTTGCCTGAGTAATATTTGATGCCCTGGTCGGCATGCTGCGTCCAGTCGGTCAGCGCCGAGAATTCAACCGATGCCGGGCCACCCCAGGCTGGATCGAATCCGACCTGCCACGGGCCCTGGATCTCTTTGACTGTGGTGACTGTCGGAGTGTTGGAAAGTTCCGTACCCTGTTTGTTAACGTCAATAGGATTGCGGAAAACGAGCAGGCAGGAGCCATAGGGATTGAATCGTATCGGGACAACTGTGCGGCCACCGGTTTGCCTGAAGGCCCTGGCCGTGGCGATCTGACCTGTGACCGGGTCCCACAACTCGGGTTGCTTTCCGCAAACACGGAACACGCAATCAACCGACTTGGGTTGATCCGTTTGGTTGCAGACGAAGTACACGTCCGCGCCCTCTATCGTGTAATGGATGTACTGGTAATCCAGTTGTCTTTCAACGTCGAGCACTTCAAAGTCGCGGGCAATACCATCCCCTTGCAGAAACGCATTAGAGGTCTGTCCCCAAACGAGACGACCCTTGCCGACCGCCTTCTGCCCGGTTGTCGCCGGGTTGCTGCCCCACAATGTGTCGGCGAGTCGGTGGAATTTGCGCTGGGCGGATTCGCCGCCCACCAGACTGACCAGGCGCTCCGGTTTGGGCCCTAAGACAGTGGCCCCTTGCTTGAGCAAGGTCTGGACCTTCTCCAGGACCGCCAGCGACAGGACCTTGTGATCCGGCAACACCACCACGCGATAGCTCAGTCCACTGGGAACCACCACCTTGCCATCAACCACCTTCAGTTGAAGCAAGATCTCTTCATTGGTCACGTCGAAATCGTAACCGGGCAAGGCGCCGGCTCGGTTGAATCCTTTGTGTACGGCGATGTTGGGAACGTGGTCCCCGTAATAGTACAGCACATCGGCGACGAAGGTGCCGCGCTGCACCACGGCCTGAATGCGGTTCATGTAGTCCATGAACGGTTGCGAGAGAGCCCACCAGGTCACCTGCGGATTCACGTGGGTGCCGGCAAAGTACTCCTGCCCTGGAATGCCCATCTCTTTGGGCGAGCAGGTGAAGGTGTGGAAGAAGATCATGTTCAGGCCCTCACAATACTCGAAATCCATGGCCGGTTTCATATCGTGCCACAACGTAACGGCCCAGTGAGGGTTCTTGAGTGATGTGAAGGATTCTGCCCCGACGATCTCTTTGCCGTAAATATGGGCCGCCGAAGAGGCCTGTTTGATATAGAAACGGTTCTCCGGTCTGGGCCGATGGGGGCAGGGGATCCAGAATTCACTCATGACCATGTCGCTGTGTTTGTAGTTGGTGATCCCGTCGAGCGGGGCGGCATGCGGGCCGGAACACTCGGGCTGGATCCCCATGTTATATCGCGCCGCATGCTCGGCAAAACGCCGATAGTGATTCTCTGATACGCAGTGGGCAATGGTCTTTCGCAGATCGGCCAGGAAGGCGTTGCTGACCTGGCGATTGTCAACGATCTTGCCGGCCACGATGGGCAGGTACTTGAAGATATCGTATCCATTGTAACGCCGGAAATCCTCGGCAAAGCCGGGGCTCCAGTTCATGCCGCCGCACTCCCAACTGTCGGTTTCCAACTGTTTCAACACGGTACCGGCCAGTGGGCCCGCCTTCTGCAGCAGGGGATCTACCGTCCTGTACCAGTAGCGGTCGAAGACGTCGCTACTGAGGTAGTCGATGACGTGGCCCTTCCAGTTGTCGCTGGACGTGGCCACATGCGCCATGGTCGGGGTATAGCCGATACGCAGGATCGTCCATGTGCCTGCCGGCACCTGCCATCGAAGGGTGCCATCGGTGTCGATCTTTTCACTGATATTCACGATATCCTCGAGCGCCGCGTCCGCCTCGCCCGCCACGGAGGGATAATCGTTGAGCAGGAAGCGACAATCCGGCGCTGACCCGCCCAGTTCACGCGCTCCCGATTTGGCTGCCAGATGGCTGATCGGCTTGCGGTGCGTCGTCACCTTGGCGGGATAAGCCAGCGCACAGATATCCCGGTAGTAGTCGTAATTGGACTTGGGGACAGGCAGCGTCCGCTCGATTCGGGCCGGGCCTTCCACCTGGATCTCCGACCAAGTGATCTGCTTCGCCTTGTCGTCAAGAGGGACAAAGGGGCCGCCGAGATTCCAGCCGCTTTGAATGGAGAGTCCCAGTTCGAGATCCAAACGCTGGGCCTCTTTGAGTGCATGAAGAAACAGCTGAGTCCATTCCGGTCCGGCGAACTGAGGCCCGTTGGGAACATTTCTGTCGGGTCCCCAGCGCAATTCGGTCCCCGCATCGAAGATCATGGCACCGCTAAAGCCCTTTTCGTGCATGGCCTCGAGGTCCCGGGTGATCGCCTCTTTGGTGACGTTGCTGTTGAGCCACCACCACCAGCAGCGCACCCCAGCGTCCCGTGGCGGGGTACGGAAGTCACCTTCCAAGGTGCCGGCCCCGGCAATCATTGATGAAAGCACCACAGTTATGAGAATGCAGGAGCAAACGGCTCGCATTATTTGTCTCCTCGGATTGTTTCCGAAGGGCCCGGAGGTATGCACGATGAATGGCGCGTGGGTCCAATGTTGGCGGTGCTGTTTGTGAAGAGTAGTTTCATGGTCGTCGGTGCTATCCAATGTATGCCGTTAGCAAGGGTGAGTCAGAGAGGTCTCTGAGTTCGAAGACGGTTTCTGGCCTCTGATCTATTATAGTGTTGCCTTCCTGTCGTTCAAGGAGCGTCTTCTGTTTCCAGACCGCCCGCCCAGCCAAAGTCTCCACGTTAGCGCCCTGCGATCTTCACTGGGCCAAGAGCAGGACTTCTGTCTCTTGCCTGGGCCTCTTGATGCCGCTATCATGAGGGAATTCACACACGGTTAGACCATATTGTTCGGGCATGAGAGGCTTTCGTGGTTCTGGCGGACACCGACACCATTGCAGGGCATATCATCTTGCCACCACATACAGGCCTCTTGCGCAAGTACCAGAGCAGCGCTGCAAATATCTCCCTTTCCGCAGGCGCGTCGCGATGCCGCGAGACGAAGAAGTCCCGCCTTGCCCCTGGGGGGATTTGGGCCCAAGCGAGCCGAGTTCTGGTGCAAATCCCGCATATCCTGTCCCTCGGAGACTCTATACGATGCAAAGAGACCACTGTTTTTTCTTCTGTCTTGTGATGGCGGCACTTTCGGGTGCACTGGCACAGGCCGACTCCACCGTACCGGCCGATCTGTCCTCGGCCATGAACCGCCTCCGGGAGCATATCCTCGATACATCGGTTCTCAGCGCCCATCAGATCAACCAGCAGACGGCGATCATCGGTGAGAACATCGGGCGAATTGGGGCGACGGCCGACACGATCCGTGAGGCCCTTGATCTGGTGGCCTGCTATGAACGCGAGGTGGGGCCGTTGTTCCTAAATAAGGCTACGCGGGGTGGGTTCCCGCGGAAACCTGCCGGTGGTCTGGAACTGGACCGCGTGCTGTTTGCGGTCCAGCAGGGGCTCATTGATCACGCCTTCACGCCGGGTCACCTCAAGCAGTTCAGGTCGATTCTCGATGGAGCCGCATTCAGGACGTCCGCGTATTTTCCGGGGGCCGTCGATGCACCCTCCGACTCGGCCGTTGTTCATGAGGTTACCGTCAACGCCTCACAACCGCCGTGCTGGGGCATTCCGGTCATGGACAACGAAAAACCGGCACGGCGCCCGACGGGCTGTTACTTGGCGCCGGGAAGCATTGCTGAGGTGACTGTTCCCCGTTCGATGGTGGGCAAGGGCTACAGCATTCGGGTGGGCGCGCACTCATGGGATTTGCAGAAGAAGCCCAAGATTGTGCGTCTGGACCGGGTCTCGATCGTTTATCCCATCGAAGCCGTTGGCACGGCGGTTGCCAACCCTCTGGGTGGGGGCATTTACATCGAGGTGCCCTACCAGGCCGATGCGGGAATTGTGAAGGTGAAAATCAGGAACGCTGTGCGCGCTCCCTTCTTCTCGGGCCGGAGTTTCAGCAAGACGACGCTCGAGCAGTGGCAGAAGACCGAGCGTCACCATCCCGGTCCCTGGGCGGATTTTGAGTCGGACAAGTTCATGATGCAGGTGCCGAGCAAATGGATCTACAACTTCGATGATCCGGTGGCCCTGATGGAGGATTGGGATACGGCCATGGACGCGGTTTCCGAACTCTTCGGTCTTCCCCTGGTGCGGCCCAAGACCGTGCTCTATCTGCAGGTCGACGTGATCTACAGGGGCAATGCCAATTATCCCGGGTATCCGCAGTCGAATTTTCGCTATGATCCACTCCAAGCTGAAAACGGACACAGCAACCACTGGCTCCTCAAAGGCCCGCAGTCTTCCGGCGAGATTATCTTCCACGAACTGGGCCATGCGCATCTATTCACCAAGTTCAGGGGTGAAGTGGAGGCTGTGGTCAACCTACCCTATGTCGCGGTGCTGAATCGAGGTTTCGGCGTGGATCTCGACACGGCGTTCGGGCGGTCCTTCAGCAAGCCGTATGTTTCGTTGGAGCAGGCTGCGATCATGTGGATGGCCACCGAGAACTTCCGTAACGGCAGACCGATGGACATCTCCAACAGTCCCGCCAACGAGGTGCGTTATCAGCATCGCGGCTACGGCAAATATGTGGAAATCGTGCATCTCTTCGGGTGGAAGCCGCTACAGGATTTCTGGCATTCCGTCAACCTGGATTATCTCGAAGGTATTGAGTACCCACGCAATACCGATCCGACGGACAGCCGCATACTGCGGATGTCCAGGGCTGCCGGCGCCGATCTCAGACCCCTGATTCACTTCTGGGGCATCCACCCCGAGGACAATGCCGCCCTGGAGAAGGCAATGGCCAAAGAGGGGCTCAAGCCGTCGCCACTCATCTATGACCGGCTCCGCCATTATAAGACCCTGATCCCGATGAATAACGCCGAGTTTGTCAGACACGCCGAGATCGTCAACCCCGAGGGAATTCGGACGGGAAGGAACCCGCTGTACGGCGAAGGTTGGTATTTTGTCTGGCTGCCGAAGTATGATGAGTCACATGGACGTGCCGCGCGGGCCGCTTTGCAGGCAATCATCGACGTCTATTTTCCGCAGGGACGTCCCAAGCCATAAAGGAGCACCAATGGGAAAACGGTCTCGTAGCAAGATGAAGTCGGTGCATCCTTACCGTTTGGCGCTCGCCGGTGGATGGGGAGACCACAATGTTGTCAACTTCTTGGCCGATGGATATGTCGCGGTCGTACAAGTAAAGCCAACGATCACCTTCCGCGACCGATGCGGGATCTGTTCGAGCACACGGAAGATCCTGATGCAGAGGTGCCCGCGAGGCATTCCCAGGAACATCGACCGCTACAAGCTGGCTCCAAACCTGTACTATTGGGAGAACCAGCGCCAAGTGCCTGTTGGAGGGTCGCAGGATGCATGGGGCTCTGTCTATCCAGGGTTCAACCTTTTGCACTATGATTTCCGGCATCACAACGGGGTGCTCCCCAAGGAAGTGAGATGCGTTCACGGAGAAACCAGACCGGGTCACGGCACAGGGATTTCTGCGTGCGGGGTGCTATTGCTGGGATTTCGGGCAGTTTGCCTGGAAAGCGACGACGATTCTGAAGGAGATCGGTAATCATCTGCCTGAGGCCATGCCCTTGCTCGATCAGAATGGTGCGGCGTGGCATACTGCGTCCCGGGAGCGGGTTTTGGACCGCCTATTTCCGCTGCTGCCCAAGGGATCCATCGATTACGAGGTCATGCAGAAGACCGGCAACGCGTGCAGCCTATACCTGCGCTGCAGTTGGCAGGACATGGGCACACACGGTGCGCTAATCGAGAGAATCGGCAGTCAACAGGGGACTAATGTCGTTTCGGGTCGGGCCCTTACCACAGGAACCGGAAATAGAATACTGAATCAGACGGATCAGTCCGTGGTGGTGGCATGTGACAATGCCGTCGTCGTGGTGGCCAACAACACGGTGTTCGTAGGAACGTCGGAAACCGATATGAAGGCGCTCGTTGAACGTATGGCGCGGGAGAGACCGGAGGGTTGAGGAGAGCGAAGCGGACATGGATAACAGCATCTCAGTGATCGACGCCGTGATCGTCATTGCCTACCTGGCCGGCATCATGAGGATCGGGATTGTGGCGGGGTACCGGAAACACACTTCCGCGGATCAGTTCTTTCTGGCGGGGCGGTCGCTGCACTGGCCTCTCATCGGCACCGGCCTGTTTTGCGCCAACATCTCGACGATCCATCTTGTGGGCTTGGCCTCCTCGGGCTATAAGGACGGCCTGGTCATCGGCAACTTCGAATGGATGGCAGCGTCCTGTCTGATTCTGCTGGGAATCGTCTTTGCGCCGGTCTATTTCCGCAGCAAGATACGCACCCTTCCGGAATACCTGGAGAAACGCTACGGCCGCACCGCCCGAACGTTTCTGGCCTTCCTCTTTATCATGTCAGCGCTGCTCGTTCATATCGGGATCAGCCTTTACGCCGGCGCCAAGGTCCTGGAGGCCGTTTTCGGTATCCCCTACATGTACTCCGTTATCGGGATCTCGGGGATTACCGCCGTCTACACCATTGTCGGCGGGTTACGGGTTGTCCTGGTCACCGACGCCATCCAGGCGGTGCTTCTGCTGGCGGGAGCGGCGATCCTGACGCTGGCCGGACTTCGTGCGCTGCCCGGTCAGGGAATCGAAAGCTGGGCCCAGTTCAAAGCGGCCTGCCGGCCGGATCAGCTCAGCATGATACAGCCCATCACGGACGCCGCGGCACCCGGAAGGTTCGCCCTGCGCGAGTATTCCTGGTATTCGATCCTTTTCGGTTAACGCATACTCGGAATCTGGTACTGGTGCACCGACCAGACCATCGTTCAGAAGGTGCTTGCCGCCAAAACCGAGAAGGACGGTCGAGACGGAGCGATTTTTGCCAACTTCCTGAAGATCCTGCCCGTCTTCCTGATGGTGTTGCCCGGTGTCATTGGCTACATCCTTTTCCAGGACTCGATCGGGGCGGATAACGACGCCAGCCTGATGGTTATGATGAAGAATCTGCTTCCGAATGGTATCAAGGGATTGATGGCGGCCGGTTTGCTGGCGGCATTGATGAGCACCATCGAATCCGCCTTGAACAGCACGGCTACCCTGACGGCCGAGGATATCGTCAAGCGCGTGCGTCCGCAGACGCCGGATGCGATGCTGGTATTGATAGGCCGCATCACGGCGGTGATCGTGGTGGTGCTGGCCATGCTTTGGTGTGCCCAGGGGGCAAAATGTGGCAGCATTTTCGAGGCGATCAACAAACTCCCCATGGCGTTTGCACCGGGCATCACAACCGTCTTTCTCTGGGGTGTCTTCTGGCCGCGCGGCAACAAGCAGGGAGCCATGGCGGCGTTGCTGTTCAACATGGTCATCGGCATTGCATACCTGGCTATCGACATTCCGCTTATCGGCGACAGACAGCTTATCGCCAAGGCGTTGGGGATTCCTTTCATGCAGGTCGGCTGGTAGCTGTTCCTGATGTCCAGCGCGGTCTACTTCTTTGTCAGTTTGGCAACGCCGGCGCCGACGCGCGAGCAGATCGAGGACCTCTGTTGGACGCGGCCGCTCGACGCGTTGCGAGGCCAGATGCAGGGGACTCTCACCGATCCCCGCGTCATGGCGGCGGTTCTCTTCGCCATTATGGCCGCCTTATACGCGATCCTGCACTGACTCAAGAGAGGTCAAAGAACTCCTGACACAATCGCTTGTTGTATAACGGTAAAGGAGAAGCATCTATGAAGCACCGAACAGGTTCTGCGGTGTTGGCCATGCTGGCTGTGACATTCTCATTGCAGATGACTTCATCGGCAGCTTACGGGTCTTTGCCTGTTCCCCAGCGCGGATTCGTCAGTTCCCAACCGGCGAAGACGTGGGAGGAAGGTCTCATTTGCGGCAACGGAACGATCGGCGCCAACGCCCTGAGTCGCCCGTTGAACGAACGAGTGATCTTCTCGCACGAACGCTTGTTCTTGCCAATGGGCGCTCCGGTTATGCCTCCTGATCAGTCGGTTCGTTTGTTCGCAATCCGGCGGCTCATCGATAGGGGACTCTACAAACAAGCCTGTGAGCTCCAGTTCAATCTATCTGGACAGGATGGTTTCATGTACCCCGACTACTACGTTCCAGCCTTCGACCTCACCATTGGCACGCAGGGGAAAGGGGAGATCCGGGACTACGCCCGTTCGGTGGATTTCCAGACGGGCGAGACGACGGTCCACTGGGCGGATGACCGTGGCGTCTTCGAACGCCGCCTGTTCGTTTCCCGCGCGGCGGGTATACCCGTAATGCTGCTCACTGCACCGAGAGGGGGCCTCGACTGCCGGCTCGCACTGGAGCCCCGAGAAGCAAGTGATGAGTTCAATGCGGATAGCGACATCAACAAACGTTCCGAGCAGGTCTTCAAGGAGCATGTCTCCGATGTCAACAGTACGGCTGGGGACACCTGGCTGACATACAGCCATCGGTTCACCAAGGCCTATCCGGGCAGCATTCATGGGCTTGAAGGCTATGCGCGAGTTGTGACGACAGGGGGGACGACCACGCCGCAGGACGATGGCACGCTCGTTATAAAGGGGGCAGAGCGGATCCTGCTGTTCGTCGACATCCGTTTACTCTATGACCTCGCGAAGTCGATGATGGAGGAGATGAAGGACGCTCTTGAGACACTTCCTGCAGATTACGGCGACCTTCTGGACCAGCACGCGAAGATCCACGGCGAGATGTTCACTCGAATGCGTCTCGACCTCGGCGGGGGCGCCGACCACGGGCGCACCACGGAGGAAGTGTTGGAGCTATCAAGCTACGAAAACATGAACCGGGCGTTGATCGAAAAGCAATTCGATGCCGGCCGTTATCGAGAACGGGCGAACTGCCTCCGACGCTCCAAGGAGTATGGGGTGGAACCTACGTTCCCGGTTGGGCCAGCGACTTCACTCACAACGGCAACGTACCTTCCGCTATTGCCGCCAACATGATGGGCAAGATGCCGAAGTACATGATTGACGATAACGGCGTCATCAAAGAATGGTCGACACCCCGGCTCACGAATCGTGACAGCCACCGCCATTCCTCGCAACTCTATCCGCTCTTTGATGGAATGCCGGAAGAGATCGCCCAGAGCCCTGAGTTACAGGTGGCATTTCGCAAGAGCATCGAATACAAACTCGACAAGCACTGGAAAGACAACCAGCGTGGGTTCATGTCGTTCGGATTGGTTCAACTCGGCCGGGCAGCCACGAGTCTCGGGGAGGGAGAACTCGCCTACCATTGTCTGAAGCATCTGGTGAACCGATTCTGCCTGAACAACCTGGCTTCCATGCACAATCATCGCTCGTTATTCAATATGGATATCAGCGGGGGCATGCCCGCTGTGATCATCAAGATGCTCGTGGGCTCGGAGCCGGGCACGATCCGGTTGCTCCCGGCGCTCCCGAAGGCCTGGCCCAGCGGAACGATAGAAGGGGTCCTGTGCCGTGGCCAAATCGAAATACAAAGTCTCCACTGGTCTCCCGGCAAGATTCTGGTGAAGCTCCTGGCATCCAGGAAGCAGACGGTCACTCTGAGTGTTCCTTCGCACGTAACCCACTCCACGGTAAGACAAGGCGGTGTGGAGATCGGGATGGGCACAAACAATAAGTCTGTGCTTGGATCGCTCCAAGAACAGGATCACTCGTGTGTGCTTCCAGTTCGGGGGAATCGTCACGCGACGCTGATACCAGGCCGGGCCCTTCCAATACCAGATCCGTGAAAGTCGATCGGTGTATTGTTCGTCCTTCCTGATCCCCTTGTGGTTTTCATCGGTCGTACCCGGCAAGCGGATGGTATCGTCGAACTCCTGGGCGAACCACTCTTCCGCCACGCCAACGCCCTCGCCGTCGAGACGAAACCTCCAGGTACCGTTCAGCGGAAGTGTCGTCAGGACATCCGCCGCACGTACGCAAGGGGTGGCAAGAAACAGCACGCAGAAGAACACGGTCCGGACTTCTGTGACAAATACCTTCATAGCATCTCCGCCAGCGCCTCCGCGAAAGCCTTGCCAATTTGGGCCATGATCTTGGCAGAGCCCATGTAGTGAAAATCGAAGTTGGAGGTACTGTTCCTGAGGATCTTCATTTCGCGTTGCGTAAACGTCTCCTCATAGAGTCTGTCGAGGGCAGCCTTGCCCTGCTCGCGGGTGAGCCTGCCTTCTTTCATGCCTGTATTGATTTGTTCCACCTGTTGCCTGATCTGGTTCTCCCTTTGTCTGAGCTCGACCACCTCCATGTCCCAGTACTTTTCCGTCAGGACCGCGGTGACGTTGCTTTTGAACTCGGGCCAGGCAGCCGGTGCGGCCATGGCGTCGCGGAAGTTCTGATGAATGCCCTTATAGCGTTGCTCTTCGGGCGGATACTCCTCGACGGGACCTCCGACCCCCATCACCCCAATCACAAAGGGCATTTCCGGCGCCGCCAGGTCCTTACGGACGTCACGAATGAACTGTGCCAACAGTTTGCTGTATTCGTCGTAGCCTCCGGGCTCATCTCGATTGGGGTAGACGCCGCGGTCGACCATATCATTCCAGCCCTGGAACCAGACAAAGCCGGCCAGTTCGTAACCTTGCTGGGGATCATAGTCCGGATAGACCCGTTTGATATCCGCCAAGACCTCGTTCACGTGATCTATCATCAAGCGGTAGTAGCGACCCGTCGCCTCGGCCTTTTCCGCCCTGATCTCGGCCATGTCCTTGCCTCGCTTCCGGAATTCCTCCAGTTGCGTCGCATTGAATTCATAGGGTCCGGCACCGGGCGGACGGAAATCGGTATGCAGGCTCTTGCCACCCCAAGCGGTCTTGATGATCAGAATTGGTTCATCCAGCCGTTTGTGCATGTAGATCCCAAAGGTGAATTCAGGCCCGATCGTGGGGCCCCGCGCCTGGGCACCAAAGCCGGCGGTCAGCCTGCCAACTTGCTCCTGCTCAGCGGAGCCGATCGAGGAGATCCATACCTTTTCGCAGACGCGCGGCGTGCCGTCCGTGTTGCGCATCGCTTCGAGTATCGGGGCCGTCTTCGGGTCCAGAGCCATGGTGTCAAACGTGCTGACATGCGCATGGCCCTGCATATTGGACTGCCCGGCGAGAATGAATACCTTCGGGGGCCTTGAGACAGCAGGTGGCTCGGTATCACGATCGAACCATGGACCTGGAATCGCCTTGCCGCTGACCGGCAAGACGGAAACTATCATTGCTATAGAGGTGAGCATCAACATTGTCTTGATCGCATCGCGTGTTGTCATGGATCTCTCCTATTCTGGTGAGCGTATCCAACTCGTGTCACCAAAACCGAAGCGGTCGCCTTGGGATCTCAGTCCGGAGGTTCGAGCGCCACGGCCTGGGAATGCCTCCATCGGATCACCTCATATCGGGACCGTGACCCCCAACCCCTGGGCTTCGGCCCGCTCAAGAGCACAAGCAGCGGCCGCGAGGTCCTGGATCGCGAGGCCCACGGATTTGAAGAGGGTGACGCAGGTGTCATTGGTGCGTCCCACCACGTCTCCGATGAGAATCTCACCGAGTTCGGCGTGAATGTCAGTCTCGGCAATCAAGCCCTGTGTGAGCGGAATTATCAGATCGCCGGTTTCGGCCAGGGCCGATTCGCGCTGGTCGACGACGATCATTGCACGACGCAGCGTTTCCGCAGGGATTTCCTGCACATGGGGTTGGTAGGAGCCGACCGCATTGATATGAGTTCCTGCGGAAATATCCGCATCGTCGAATACGGGCGTGGGCGAGACGGTGGCGGCGCAAATGATATCGGCTTCGATGACGGCGGCTCGAGGCGTCGAGACGACGGGAATGTCAATGTCCAAACGCGCGTGCATCTCGGTGGCAAACGCTTGGGCTGCGGTCGGCAGGGGATCGTAGACTCTGACGCTCTCGATGGGTCTGACCGCGAGCACGGCGGCAAGCTGCGTCCGGCCCTGGACCCCGGCCCCGAGAATGGCTACCGTCGATGCGTTCGGTCGCGCCAGGAGATCCGTGGCCAGGCCCGAGGCGGCACCGGTACGCAGGGCCGTGAGCGAGGTACCATCCAGAATGGCTCTGGGCGTGCCGGTGGCGCTGTCGAAAAGGCACATTAAAGCCTGGATACTCGGCAGTCCTCTATGCGGATTGGCTCCAAATACGTTCACGATCTTCACGCCAAAATTCGTGAAGCTTCGTGCGTAGGAAGGCATGAAGAGGGCGGTCCCGTCGTGCTCCGGCACGTTGATGTGACTGCGGATGGGCATTTCCACGGCACCGGATGCCAACTGAAAAAAAGCGATCCTCATCGCTTCGATGGCGTCCGTCATGGGCAGCGCCCTTTTGACATCCTCGCCCGAGAGGATACGTAAGCTCCTGGATTGCCTGGCCATCAATAATCGTCCTTTCTGGGCTGCTGTTTGTGCTGGTGCGGGAGGCGGTTCTCGATCTCCTTGGACGTATCGGTCACCGATAATCCTCCCAGTGCCGTACAGCGCAGTTCCCTCGGAATGGCCCGTCCGACACGGTCGGCGGCTTCGATGACTTCGTCCAAAGGAATGACGGGATCGTAATCGGCCAGAGCCATATTGGCACACGCCAAGGCATTGGTGGCCGCCATGACGTTCTTTCCCAGACATGGCACTTCCACACGATTGGCCACCGGATCGCAGACCATGCCGAGCGAGTTTTGCAGGGCCATCGATGCCGCCGCCACCGCCTGTGCGGCATTTCCCGCGGCCAGCGTGACCAGGGCTGCCGCGGTCATGGCAGAAGCGGAACCGCACTCGGCCTGGCAGCCGGCCACTTCGGCGGCAAAGGAGCATTTTGTGGCAATCAAGACACCAATGATGCCGCCGGCCAGGAGGGCCTTCGCGGCATCCTCCTCCGTCAGACTGAGAGCATCCGTAACGGCCAAGCACGCACCGGGCAGAGCAGCACAAGCCCCGGCGGTGGGGGCTGCCACGATGACGCCCATGCTGCTCTTGACTTCCATCAGCGCCGTGACGTAGAGCACGATTCGGTTGAGCACGCCGGCATCCAGCAGTCCTCCGGCCTCCATCCGCTCCTGAAACGTTCCGCACTGATAGCCGAGAATGCGATCGGTGTACAGAGTGCCTTGCAGTCCGCTCGCCACAGACGAGCGCAGAATACGCACGATCTCTTCCATGCGGCCCACCACCTTCTGGGGAGATAGGCCCGCACGCTCGCTTTCATACTGCGCGGCTAATTCCCAAAGAGCGGTAGAGTCGCTCGCAGCATGGTCGAGCATTTCTGCGGCCGTCGAAAACGGTACACGCATATTCTGACGCGACAGAACAGGCAGGATGGGGGAAAGCCGCTTTGCATACGTGACGGCCTCTTGATTCAGCCAACCGAATATTTCACGATCATCGATGAACCGCTGGGCCTTGATCTGAACGAGCAAGCCATCCTGGCCTTCGTGAACCAGGACATGGTCTGCTTGAAGAGGGCTGGTGGGGACCTTCCGTGGGCTACCCGTAAAGAGGATCAGCGTCTCGAAGTAATCACCAGAGATCGAAAGGCAGATGTCATCGACAGCGATGACCTCGATCATGCCGCCACCTTTCGATAGAACCCTTAGGGTATGTCTCTCCGTTGTACTGGTGAGTGTCAGGTGATACGTGTTCGGGTGAGGGTCATGAAGATCTCGTGTCTTAATGACGATCTGAACGCCGCTTTCTCTGATCGCTTGCTCCGAGTTGGGCAGACGCTCATCGGTGGGATCCCATCCCAGCAGACCGGCAAACAATCCCATATCAGAGCCTTGACTGTGATGCGTCGTGGCGAGCGAGCCATGGTTGTCGTATTCGACGAGGACCTCCTGGAGGACGCCATCCATCACGTCCCGGGCCAATCGGCCGATGCGCAAAGCGGCCGCACAATGCGAGCTGGATGGCCCCCGCATCACCGGGCCGATCACATCGTTGAAAATACTGACAGGTATCAGTTCTCTTGCCATAGTTGATGACACTACCATTGGTTCTCTAGTTGTAACGAAGTAGTCAACGATGCGTACCGAGCGGGATTGCCAAATCACCGCCTCTTGCAGACCTCACGCTTCAGCGCACAATGCAATCAAGACTGACCGATCAGGTCTGACTGACTGCATATTGGGCTCGCCTCGTTCGTCGTGGTGGCCGCAGAGCGAGCGCCGCCAGTTCCCTAAACCTTCCCAAAAGTACAACAACCCAACCGCCTGCTTCAGAAGACTACGGCACAGGTAAAGAACAGCGTGCATAGCATCTCTCTTCTCTACTTGTCTTCTACTGTTCTTGTACATGGTACTCGGTATCGACGCTGCTGTCCAATGCAGGGCTCTGAAACCATGCAGGAGACGACGGATGACTGTTACCTGCACCATCTCAAGCGGCTCTGGTCGGCTTATCGGGCGACTGAGCCAGCGGCGACGGTCTGCATCGTTCATGCCGGTTCTTTGGACTTCTGTTATGCGTCTGTCCCATGGTTCACGCCCTTGTGTCACCGCGACTTGCCAAAGGCGACCCAATATGGTATCATTACGTGACTACGGTCTGGATGGCCGGCAGGCCCTCTGACGACCAGAGGCGCCGACGGGCCTGGGCGATGCATATCCTGCGACTGAAAGGGCAAGTGGCCATGCTGAGCGGCACACGGAGCTTACGAGGAACATGGATGGTGACGCTGGGACTGCTGGCACTGGGACTGGCGTCGGCTCGGCGATCCGAAGGGTCGACCGACGCCTGGGAACCCTTGGCGGACCATCTGCCTCCAGCGGCCTATACGGCGGATCACCAGGCGTGGCTGCAAGCCGCGATCGAGGAACTACCGGCACTGACGGAGCAACTGGCGGCCCTGCCGGCCGGAAGCGAACCGTCCAAGGTCGCGGCGCTCCAGGCCCGCATCGCGATGTTAGAGGCCGAACGGCAGGATCTCGAAGCCCATCAGCATCTTTGGCAGACCTATCGGCAGACGGCAGATTCGACGGTGCCGTCCCTTGTCCAGGGGGGCAAGCCGACGCCTGCGCTGGATCGCCAGGCGCTGGTGGAACTGTGCCACGCCTACCTCCACGGCGCCGAGTTCATCGAGGCAGTGGCCGTGGACGAAGCACACGAAAGGAGCGCGACGGAGTCGATCTCGTCCTCCCGAACTCAAGGGGTTGCGCTGACGCCCACGTTGGTAAGCCATGTGGCCCCCTCGGCCGATCAGTGGGAATATCTGGCCGATCGTTTCGAGCGTCTCTTGCGAAACGCGCAGACCACCGAAGGCGCCGACGGGGCCCTGGCGCTGTATGGCCGGCTGCTCCAGGGCTCCTGCTATCTGTCTGCATCGGTCGAGCATTTCAAGGCCCAGCAGCGTCCGGAGCAGTTGCGTGACTATCTGCGCGGCATTCGCGTCCTCGATTGGGTCGTCGGACACGATGGCATCGCGCCGAAGCTGCCGACCGTCCGCGAGGTGGCTGGGGCTGGGCAAACCTTCACCAACTGGCCCCAGGCTCACGCTGCGTTGACCGACGAATCGACCGTCGCCCAGGCCAGGGCATTGCTCTCGGAGTTTTGTCCCTGGGGTGCCCAGACCTACCGCTTCCTGGCCGCCAGCGGTCTGACGATCGGGCTCGACTGGCGGGCTCTGCCCCCTTATGGCTCCGAGAAGATCTCCGTCGCGGTCGTCCCGGACCGCCGGCTGCCTGGGGATATCGAGCACGATATGGCTCCGATCGTCAGCGGCGCCTTCGCGGGACAGATGGGCGTCAAAGACTTTCGCTGGCGGAGCAAGCCTGTGCCGACCTATACCGTCTGGTTTGTGTCGCCTCGCGTGCACGATCTGCAAGCGTCGACGGTCTTCACGTATGCGTTGAAGGCCAATAAGCTGATCTTCGCGGGGCCTGAAGCGCTGCTGATTGACGAACTGAAAGGATTGGCGATCGACCGTGCGGGCCAGTGGTTCGGCCAAGGCAGCGGACTCCACTGGGCGAGCGGTCACGCCGGCAACCTGCTGGGCATCAGCCTGATCGATCCCTACTGGCTGGACCCCAAGGCGGGCTGGACCTTTCTGGTGACCGACCCCCAGGGCGTCACCCGCTTCAAGCCCTCCGGGGCTCTGGCTCCCGACTGGGGCGACCTGTTCAAAGGCGCCTTGATGGACGTGCTCAAATCGATGGAGAAGGCCGAGATGAACCTGCTCTTCGAATCGGTCCAACCGAACAATCGGACGATCAACCGCGCCTTCGGGAATCCAAAGACCTACGACGGCTCGCCCATGCCAGGCGTCATCATACGTGGCGACACGCTGGGCTGGCAAGATATGCCCGACGATCGCTACCGACGCTTCCTGCACATCGTGCGCTACTACCGCTTCGATCGGCGCGCCGTCGTCGGCCTGGTCGGGCTCTCCGAGACGCCGGACGAGCGTGCCAGTCGCAAAGCCGCCCAGTGGGATGGCACGACGAGTTGGCCGACCCATTCCTGGAAGCGGCTGCCCGAGACGCCTGAGCCGCTCGGCACGCGCATCCATCTGAACGATTTCTCGCCCAAGGCCCAAGTGATCCGCTTGCAGTTCCCCAAAGACAAGCTCGACGGGTTCCGGAAGAAGGCCGAGCAGGAAGGCCGGTCGCTGCGCGCCGAACTCGTGCTGCCGGGCGGATTGGCTAAGCTGGGGCCGATCCGGACTTCCATTGCGTCGGTCAGCGAAGACCTGCACATCGCGGGCGTTGATGAATCGTTTGAGGACGAGGAACTGCTGTTGCGCGAGGGCGCCAGACGAGTAGCCCGGCTCGCACCAGCCGCCCAAGACCCCAATCTTACCGGCGAAGCCACATTCATTCTCATGAACGCACCCTTGCTGGATGGGCCCGATGGGTGGGTCGACCTGTACAGCGCGAAGTTGAATCTATACAGGGTCCACCGCCGACGGGCCAAGGCCTTCCTCGATCAACGCCGGATCGAGCGGCCGCCGCTGCTTCCCCACCTGCTGACGGAATATACCGTTAGAATCCTGCTCGAACCGGCTGGCAAGAATAGCACTGCGGACGTGGAAGAACTGGCCAAGTGCACCGTGCGTCTGTTGAACCGACCGGGCAAGCCCCAGACCGGAACCGTCAGCGAGTTCGGCCAGGGCTACCTGATGTTCAAGCAGCGCTACGAGGGCCCTGTCCCCGAACTCGAAACCGCAAAGCAACCCTTGCCTCTGAGACGCTGCACGGTCCGCGTGCGCATCGGCACCAAGATTCAGAATGTCCAGACCTATGCCGATCGTCCCGGCGAACCCCATAAGAGCATCGGCGGAGGTACCGGTACGTACACCTGCCAGGCGACCGGTGGCTTCTCGGGTCATACCTTCACCGGCACCTGGGAAACCCAGAAGAAGTCGGGACGGGTCACAAAGACCGAGACCGGCTCCATGACCGTTACGCTGGGCGGGCCTCTCAAGGCGTTCCCGCCTGGAGCGCCTGAGGACCGCGTCGTGATGCTGCCGACCAAGGTCACCTCCTTCAGCGCGACGTTGCATCAGACCTCGACAAACGACAGCGGTTCTTCTTCGACCACCGAGCACTTGACCCTCAGTGGATCGGACCTGGACCTGCACGAACCAGGCTCCACCATGCTGAGCCAACTGGGCTTCAACCTGAAGAACATCTTTGAATATGAACAGAGACAGCATCCGTATGGCTTCACCACGCTGACGTACGCGGCCCAAGGATCTGATGTGAGCGGCAAGACCACGGTCGCCTGGAACCGCCAACAGATCAACGGACCGACAACCAAGCAACAGACGCTCATCGAAACGCAAGGCCAGGGCTCCTGCACGCTCGCCTTCCAATTCCATTGAGCGGAGCCCTCGGTGCCACCGGGGTGGAGCCGGATCCAGGGCCAGCAGCACAATGGCGATCAGCAAGGTGCATGCCAGAAACCTTCAGTATCCACGTTGGTGCAAAGGCTTCATGGGGCTTCAAGCAGCTCGAGTTCGACACGGTCCAGCCACAAGTCTATTTCAGTGGGTGTAGCATTGGTGCCTCGCTCCACTGCCAGATGTCCGCCGGCTGTCTCCAAGGATGTCTCGAACGTGCCTTCCAGCCGTTGCCATGTACCCGAGCGACTCATGTCGTAGGCAGAACCTGCAAACATCATTCATCACCTCCGAGAATGAGGTTCCGCATGTTGTTTACTACCCGATCTGTCTGCGTCGATACATCCTGGACGTAGGTGGTAGCCATCTTGAGGTCTGCATGGCCGAGCAATCTTTGAACGGCAAATGGGTCACCTGATTGTGCAGCCAAGGTTGCCGCTGTTTTTCGCAGCGTGTAGAAACCCATACCCTTTTGTTTGTCGATGCCCCCTGTTCTCATTAGCGTCGAGAGCTCCTTGCCTACAGAATCATTGTTTGTCAACTTCACATTGCCAGCCTTGTCAACGCTCCTTATCATTCTAACCCAGGCCTTTCCGGTGGGTGTATTGAAGATCCTTTCATTTGACTTTGGGATTGCGTTGAGTGCCGAGATAGTGTCTTGCCATAAGGGCAGGGTCCTGTTCACACCTGTTTTGCCCCTTGGATACAGCACACGTGAGGCTTTGAAGTTCACATGCTGCCATTGCAGTTCGGAACAGTCCGTACAGCCAAAGCCGCAATTCAGGCCAAGTAGTATCATGGCTCGCATCTGCACCGAGGCTTGGTCAAGCAATTTGCGTATTTGTTCAACGGTGAAGATAGGCTTCTCCGGACGGACGACTCCTGCCTTGCTGATAGCATCGACGTTGGGGATGGTCTCCAGTACCTCGTTCTTCTTCGCCCAATGAAACATCGCTTTCATGACGGCTATGTGCAAATTTATCCTATGAGCGGAACCGTACGTTTTCTGCAGCATCCTCTTGAAGTTCTGCAAATGCAACGTGGATATTGCTCCAACTGGACGCTGTTGTCCCAGGGAACGGGCAAACGTGCGGAGGGTTTTGACCTGGTCGATGTTGTGGCGAACAGTCAAGTCACCCGCTTGGACTCGTGATTCCTGGAAATCGAGGTAGAGGTTGCAGAGAGTCTTTGTCGTGATGGTATCATTTTCGGAATGAGGCCTCAGGCCGCGACCCCGATGTAAATAGGCGGCCTCATCAAGGCAGCGTTGCAGGGCTTTCTTCCTGTCGGTCGCGAAGTAATGGAGTTTGCCCTTAACCTTCTTGCAATATTGTCCTGTCGGGTGTAGAGTAAGCGGGAATTGGTCGGATCGCGTTTTTCTCCTTGGTTCGGAGTTGGCCGTGAGTGGTGTCCTTAATCATCACGGGTTCTTCGAAGAACATTGCCGTGTGGTAAAGGACCCTTTGGTTGTAGTCAAGGTTGTAGGCTGGGAGATGTTCCTTGCTGGGAATTCTTGTAAAGCGTTATTATAAAATGGTTTGCGCCCGTAGCTCAATCGGATAGAGTCGCGGACTTCGAATCCGAAGGTTGCAGGTTCGAGTCCTGCCGGGCGCGTGTCATAATCATTGGGCCGACAAGTAGTTACGCTTGTCGGCCTTTCTTGTTGGTGCCTCGCAAATGGGGCGTGCACCGTTTTGCAGCACTTTCTGCCACACAGCTTGATCCCCTTTGGGAGTTCTTCGGCAACACTTCGCGCGCAATTCTGGTCTGCCCCCATTTTATGTACCAGGTGTTATGAGAGTCGGGGTTAGTGTTTGTCTCGCAGGGTGAGCCGGAGGGAGGCCCGTAGGGCCGACCGGAGGATCAGCCTGCGTCGCCGCGTACGCCGCGGGGGTCTGGTACCCCAACGAGGAATGCGGCCGACGGTGGTTATACTCGTTCTTCCAACTGGCCGCCAGGGCTTTCGCGTCACGCAAGCCACGGAACAGCTCTGCATCGAGAAGCTCGTCACGGACACGGCTGTGGAAGCTCTCGGCGTAGCCGTTCTGCCAGGGCGCTCCGGGTTCGATATACAGCGTCTCGACCCCCGCCAGAGCGAGGTAGTCACGGATGCCGGCGGCAATGAATTCCGGCCCGTTGTCACTGCGTATGTGGCCAGGGACACCACGGATCAAAAT
>NPIE01000341.1_pt1 | contig 27247 bp, 22 predicted proteins | sample 8637661 | NCBI WGS metagenome assembly NPIE01 (sample SAMN07420842, study PRJNA396082) | bioreactor metagenome | isolation source: sample BA12 brine-fed electro-methanogenic bioreactor BA | place: Japan: Kochi | collected 2016-12-09 | reverse complement strand
CGGGGCATGCGCCCAGGTCTGCCCGACTGGGACCATAACCCTGAGGGAATTCGCCTACAGGGGACGCCGAAAGGATTGTGACAGCGTCGCCGAAAGCGTCTGCCCGCTATGCTCCGTCGGTTGCAAGATCAAGGCCTACGTCCGCACCGGCAGCATTGCCAGGGTTGAGGGAACATCCGTCATGGAACCCGACGGGGGGCAGTTATGCAACAAGGGGCGCTGGACCCTGCCGAGGTCTGCCGAATGGGAGAGAGTATCGGTGCCGATGATCAGGGAGGGCTCCCATTACAGGGAAGCTACCTGGGAAGAGGCACTTGACCTTGTGGCCCGCAATTTCAAAAAGGCACGCGAGGCCGAAAACGAAGGGGTGCTCGTTTCCAGTCTCTGCACCGACGAGGAACTGGGGCTTTTCGTCTCGCTCTTCAAGGACGACCTGGGGATGGAACGCATAGACACATTCGACGGGGATGTGCTGAGAGGTTTCGTGAAGGGCTTCGAGCCTTTCCGCAAACAGGGGGTGCGCCCCTTTACGGCGGGGCACCACATCCTCGACAGCGACTGTATCGTCAATCTTTCCGCCAACCCCGATGAAGAAGCCCCGGTAATAGCCAGCTATATGCGCGTGGGCGTGCTGAAGAATGGAGCATCGCTGGTGAATATTTCATGCAGCCCGAGCCCCTTCGGGGACATCACCGACATCGACGCCGTCACAAAGACCCCGGTTGAAAATATCAGGCTGATAGAGGATCTTGCGGATATGATCAAAACCCTGAAGACGACCGGAGCCAACGCGGAAAAGACCGTAAAGGCCACCGCTGCGGATATCGCCGGAAAAATGGGCCTTACGGAAGAGCTGGTTTTACAGATCATGGGATCCCTTAAGGATGCCAAAAAGCCGGTATTCGTGCTGGGCGGATGCCTTTCAAGGGATCCGGCCACAGTTGCTGCTTCGGTAAACCTTGCCATAGCCTGCGGGGCGTTCTTTGACGACGGTATAGGGGTGGTCCCGCTGGTGGTCAGCGGCAACAGCCTGGGGACTATAAACACTGTCCTTGCCGACGAACCCTGGCTGGGTAAAAAGAAACTGGATTTCATGTACGTCTACTCCACTGGCCTGGTGCCGGAGGATGAGGCCAGCCTTTCGGCGATATCCGGCACCAGATTCGTGGTCGTACAGTGCCCCTTCTGGGCACACCCACTGGTGAACCTTGCCGACGTACTGCTCCCCGCGCCAGCCTGGTTCGAGAGGAGCGGCCACTACTGCACCATAGAAGGCGAGAGAAGGCGACTTAACGTTGTGGTTCCACCGAAAGGGGAAGTGAGGGGGTTGGCATCGATCCTCAAGGATCTTTCAAAGGATCTTGGTGTCCCGCCAGGCAAACCCAAAGAATCTCCGTGCGGGAATCTGTTCGCCAGTGAAAAGTCTCCGGCGGACGCCCGGATGGTTTCGCTCGAGGAGGTGCGGGACTGATGTCGAAGGTCAAAGTCGCAACAGTATGGCTTGAGGCCTGCGCAGGATGCCACATGTCGTTCCTCGATATTGACGAACGTATAGTGGAACTCCTGGAAAAGGTGGATATCGTCTATTCGCCGATCGTTGACGGCAAGGAGATCCCCAAGGCCACCGTAGGGGTTATCGATGGCGCCCTCGGGAACGAAGAGGAGGCCCACCTGGCAAAAGAGATGCGCAAACAGTGCGACATAATCGTCGCCTGGGGGGATTGCGCCGTTTTCGGCGGGATCAACTGCATGCGCAACTTCTCCGACAGGGAGTGTGCCCTGAAGGAAGCCTACGTGGATACACCAAGCACGGTCAACCCCGACGGGGTAATACCCCGCGAGGACATCCCCCAACTTCTCCCGCAAGCCATTCCGGTGGATTACGAGATCGATGTCGACGTTTACGTTCCTGGCTGCCCGCCCGATGCGGATACCATTCTCTGGGTTTTCCAGGAACTTCTCGAGGGGCGGATCCCCAAGGTTCCCTCCGAAAAGATGCGGTACGACTAGAGGAGGCATGAGCATGGCTACCGTCAGAAAAATAGAGATAAACCCGATCACCCGGATAGAGGGACATGGAAAGATCACGGTACATCTGGATGAAAAGGGCTATGTGAACGAGGCGCGGTTCCATGTCACCCAGTTTCGGGGGTTCGAACACTTCTGCAAGGGACGTGACTTCCGGGAGATGCCGGTGATCACACCCAGGATCTGCGGAATCTGCCCCGTGAGCCATCACCTCGCCTCCGCAAAGGCATGCGATGCCCTGCTCGGCGTGGAACCCACTCCTACGGCCCACAAACTCAGGGAACTCATTCACATGGGACAGTTCGTTCAGTCCCATGCCCTGAGCTTCTTTCACCTTTCAAGCCCGGACCTGCTGTTCGGTTTCGATGCAGACCCCGCAATAAGGAACGTAGCCGGGTTGGTGGAAAAATTTCCCGAACTCGCAGTCAAGGGTGTCACCCTCAGGAAGTTCGGGCAGGAGATCATCCAGGTGCTGGGGGGCAAGAAGGTTCATCCTTGGCACAGCATACCCGGGGGTGTCAACCGCTCTCTCAAGACTGAAGAAGTGGACGCGATAAAGGTCCAGATACCGGCGATGAAGAACATCGTCAGGGAAGCCATCGGCCTCGCGAAGGGCTATCTCGAGGAGAACGCTGAAATTGCCGCCACCTTCGCTACCCTGGAAACAGCCCACATGGGTCTTGTTCGGGACGGGTTCCTGGAGATATACGATGGGGACATCCGGATCAGAGGGCCCCGGGGAAGGATAATCGACGAGTTCTCCGAATGGGAATACCTGGATTACATCGGGGAACACGTGGAAGCCTGGAGCTATCTCAAGTTCCCATTCTACAGGCCGCTGGGATTCCCCCACGGGAGTTACCGGGTAGGCCCCCTGGGCAGGCTGAACGCCTGCGATGACATCTCCACACCGGAGGCCTCGAAAGAACTGGCGGAGTTCCGCAAGGGCACCGAAGACGGGATCGTCCACCAGACCCTTTACTACCATTACGCAAGATTGATAGAGACCCTTTACGGGATGGAGCGCATCGAGGAACTGCTGGAAGACCCCGACATAACAGGAAGCGACCTGAGGGTAACTTCGACGGAACTCTTCCCCGAGGGAATAGGCGTCATCGAGGCACCGCGGGGAACACTTGTCCACCACTACAAAATGGACGAGAGCGGTGCCCTGACGGGAGTCAACCTGATAGTCGCCACGGGACACAACAATTACGCCATGAACAAGGGCGTGGAAATGGTGGCCAAAGAACATATCAAGGGAGGGGAGCCTTCGGAAGGGATCCTCAACAGGATGGAACATGTCATCCGCTGCTATGACCCATGCCTCTCATGCTCCACCCACGCCGTGGGCAGGATGCCCCTGCACATGGAGATCTTTGAGGCCGATGGGAGCCTTCGTGGAGAGGTTACGAACTGAGGTGAGAAGTGAAGGACCGGTATTCAGGATCTTTGGTTACGGCAACCCTTTCCGGCAGGATGACGGAGCCGGCCACTATCTGGCCCCACTTCTGGTTGAAGATCTTGAAAAGGCCGGAAAAGGATCCTGTCTCTGGCTGGGACACCAACTCCTGCCGGAGGCTGCTTCGGGTATCGGTCCGGGAGACATACTAGTCTTCGTGGACGCTTCGCTAAAAAAACACCCGAAAGGGTTCGCTCTGGAACCGGTGTATCCGGACAAGGCCTCAAACCCGGGGCTGAACATCCACTCCTTCGGGCCTTCATGGTTTTTAGCGCTTCTTGGGGACCTGGGACTGTCTTACCGGGAGGCCTGGTCACTCTCTGTGACGGGGGAATCCTTCGATTTCGGCGACGAACTGACCCAGGCATGCCTTGGCAGCTGCAAAAAGGCCCAGACCGCTTTCAGGGAAAAGTATCGCTGATCCGGCATAATCGCCAGGGAGACCGTGTTACCAAGCCTCCCTGGCGACCCTTTCCGGCACGATCCCTTTACTAATAAGAACAAAGACAAGAGAATAGGAGAGACACAATGCGGCGCGAATGCAAGATCTGGAGAACCTTCAGCTATTTTTGAGGAGGACGTTCAGGCAAAAAAACGACCCACCCCTGGCTGAATATCGCGCCTGGAAAGGGAGGGGAAAGGATGAATATTTCCGAACTCGATGTAATAAACATCGGAAGAAATTCCTTTGACGCGGTCCTGTTCGACCTTGACGGAGTTGTAACAAGGACTGCCGAAGTACATGCCGCTTCATGGAAACAACTCTTCGATGGATACCTCCAGCAGATCAGCAGAAACAACGAGTGGAAACCCTTCGACATAGAACATGACTACAAACGTTATGTTGATGGCAAGCCGAGATATGAAGGCGTGAAAAGTTTCCTGGCGTCCAGAAATATCGACCTGCCCTACGGTTGCCCGGCCGATCCTCCGGAAATGGAAACTATATGCGGCCTCGGAAACAGAAAAAACCTGTTTTTTAACCGGCAGATCGAAAAGGACGGTGTATCTGTCTATGGTACCTCTGTGGATCTTATCCGTTTGCTTCGAAAAAAAGGGTACAAAACCGCAGTAGTCACTTCCAGCAAGAACTGTGTCACCATCCTCAAGGCAGCAAATATAGAAAACCTTTTCGACGTAAGGGTGGATGGAACCCATATCGCAAATGAAAAACTCCACGGCAAACCGGAACCTGACACATTCCTCAAGGCAGCAAAAGCACTGGGCACAACACCAGGAAGGTCTGTTGTGTTTGAAGACGCCGAATCCGGAGTTTCTGCCGGGAAAAAGGGAGGGTTCGGTCTGGTCATCGGGGTGGACAGAACCGGGAATAGTGACCGGCTCCTCGAGCAGGGAGCACACCGGGTAGTAACAGACCTGTCGCAGATATCCGTTGACGGGGATCTCCCTTTCCCTGCCCTGCCGGTTGCGACGCTCCCTTCGGCCATGGGATCATTCCAGGAAATATCAACCCGTCTCAAAGACAGGAAGATCTTTGTTGCCCTGGACTATGACGGAACCCTTACCCCCATAGTTGACAGACCGGAAGATGCGGTAATTTCCAAAGAAATGCGTAGCAGGGTCAATGATCTTGCCGGGGTCTGCACCCTGGTCGTCATAAGCGGCAGGGACCTGAAGGACGTAAGAGACCTGGTAGGCATAGACACCCTGATCTACGCCGGCAGCCACGGCTTCGACATTTCGGGGCCAAGAGGGCAGGACATGTCATTCCGGCAGGGGGACGAATTTCTCCCATTACTGGACAAAGCGGAAACAGGTATCCGCACCATGCTTGAGAATATCCCCGGGACATCTGTTGAAAGAAAGAAGTATTCCATCGCCGTCCACTACAGGCTTGCCGCGGAAAAAGATATCCCCCGGGTTGAAAACATCGTTGATGATTCCCTGGCAGAGCACAAAGGGCTCGTTAAAAGTTCGGGCAAAAAAGTCTTCGAACTTCGGCCCGGTATAGACTGGGATAAGGGCAAGGCCCTACTCTGGATAATGGATGCCCTGGAATTCGACCTGCAGTCTACCGCACCCGTCTACGTAGGTGATGACACCACTGACGAGGATGCCTTCGCGGTAATTGGCGATAACGGCATCGGCATAGTGGTGAGCGAAGGCAAGGCAACCGAAACCACTGCCGCGCGTTTCACCCTCGCAGACACGGAAGAGGTAGGGGTCTTCCTTCAAAGGCTCACCAGGTGGATCAGGGAAGGAGGGGAAGAATGAGCTCATGGATATTTGCATATGACGGCTTCGAACCGGAAAAAGAAGGGCTGAGGGAAGCCCTGTGCACCCTGGGTAACGGCTACTTCGCCACCAGGGGGGCATTTGAGGGATCCGAAGCCAGCGAGATCCATTATCCGGGAACATACCTTGCCGGAGGTTACAACCGCCTCAAAACCGATATATCCGGCCGAACGGTAGAAAACGAGGACCTGGTAAACTTTCCCAACTGGATCCTTCTCAAATTCCGTTTCCCCGGTGAAGACTGGTTCAGTCTCACAGATGTTGCCATACTCCATTATCGACAGGAACTTGACATGCGCAAAGGGATCCTTTCCCGGGACATCCGCTTTGAGGACAAACAGGGGCGCATCGCAAGGCTTGAAAGCCGCCGGATCGTCCATATGGCCTACCCCCACCTGGCTGCACAGGAAACAACCCTCACCGCGGAAAACTGGTCCGGCACTGTGGAATTTTTGTCCGCCCTTGACGGCACTGTGATCAATTACGGAGTCGAGCGCTACCGGGACCTCAGCATGGTCCACCTTGAGCCCATGGAAGAAAATGAACTTGACGAAGAAAGGATCCTTCTCAAGGTCCGGACCAGCCAGTCACGGCTCGAGATCGCCGAAGCAGCACGCACCCTGGTCTTTCTGGATGATGTCCCGGCAAGACCGGAAAGGACGATCATCCAGAGGCCCGGGTTCATCGGCCAGGTTTTCGGAGTAAGCCTGAAAAAGGGCGGGAGAGCACGGCTGGAAAAGACGGTAAGTCTCTTTACCTCCAGGGACCGTGCTATTTCAGAATGCGGCCTGGAAGCAGCCAACACCTTATCCGGTGAAACTACCTTCGAACATATCCTTGAAAGCCACATGTCATCCTGGGACCGCCTCTGGCGCCGTTTCGAAATGGATTTTTACCCCGGGGACAAAAACAGGGGTGACCGCACAGCCCGCATCCTGCACCTCTACACCCTTCACCTGCTACAGACGGCATCCATGCACACCATGGACCTGGATGTCGGGATACCCAGCAGGGGTTGGCACGGCGAAGCCTATCGCGGCCACATCTTCTGGGACGAGATCTACATCTTCCCGCTGCTAAACCTCCGGATGCCGGAAATCACCCGCTCACTCCTGATGTACAGGTACCGGCGGCTCGACGCCGCTTGCAATGCCGCAAAAAAAACCGGCCACCGCGGCGCCATGTACCCATGGCAGAGCGGAAGCAACGGCAGGGAGGAGACCCAGGAACTGCACCTCAACCCCAAGTCCGGGCGCTGGAACCCCGACAACTCCCACCTGCAGCGCCATGTCAACGTTGCGATCGCCTACAACATCTGGCAATACTACCAGGTCACAGGTGACCTGGAGTTCATGTCCTTCCACGGCGCGGAAATGCTGCTGGAGATCGCCCGTTTCCTGGCAAGCCTTGCGACCTGGAACGAACAAAAGGACCGTTACGAGATACTCGGCGTCATGGGACCTGATGAATATCACGACGGGTACCCCGATTCAGAAAAACCCGGACTGAACAACAACGCCTATACGAACATTATGACCGTCTGGGTACTGGACCGGGCCCTGGAACTGAAAAAGATCATTTCAGGGACGGAATACGAGCAGATAATTGAAAAGATAGGACTGGATGAAGATGAGACCGAACACTGGAAAGAGATAACCGCAAAAATGTTCATCCCCTTTCACGGCAAGGGCATCATCAGTCAGTTCGAAGGGTACGAGGACCTTGAAGAGTTCGACTGGGAGGGTTACCGGAAAAAATACGGCGACATCCAGAGGCTCGACCGGATCCTTAAAGCCGAAGACGACACGCCGAACAGGTACAAGGCCTCCAAGCAGGCCGATGTCCTGATGCTTTTCTACCTGTTTTCATCCGAACAACTTCAGGAGATATTCCGGCAGTTGGGGTACGATTTCCCCTACGAAACGATCCCCGACAACATCGAATACTACCTCAGGCGCACATCCCACGGCTCAACCCTGAGCCGGGTGGTCCACTCCTGGGTAATGGCCAGGGCCAACCGCCAGAGATCCTGGGAACTCTTTGCGGAAGCACTCGAAAGCGATGTCGCCGATATTCAGGGAGGAACCACGCCGGAGGGTATCCATCTTGGGGCCATGGCCGGAACAGCCGACATTCTCCAGAGGGGCTACACGGGTCTGGTGACGAGGGGGGACATGCTCCATGTCAACCCCGTCATTCCCGAAGAACTCGGCAGGCTTCACATGCACATCCGATACCGTGGACATGCTCTCAGCATGGACATCACTTCCACATCGCTGACCATCAAGGATTACCCGACAACGGCGGGCCCTGTCAGGATATGCTTCAAGGACCAGATATTCGAGATACCCGCTGGAGGCGACCATCTTCTGACCCTCAAACTTGACAATTAGAGGTCATCGGTAACATTTTTGGGGATCTTAACCAGATTCTTCGTCCCGTTGGTCCTCAGAATGACAACAAAAGCAAGGGCGTGAACGGTCAACGGTCAACGGTAAACGGGAAAGGCAAACCCCGGTTCTCATAGAGAATGATTTTCTCTGCGGGGCCGCAGCATTTGCGTCTCCTGTGACAAGAAGGTCCCAGGGCCTGTTTTTAACGTTTTGTAAAAAAATTGCAGGTGCGACGCCTATGAGGGTATCTGGAAAACCGGGAGCCGCTCCAGGTATACCAGATCGGTCCCGTCGTAGCCCCCCTCCTCCAGCAGGACGGCAGCCTTGCAGATAACGTCGGCCCCCGCCTTCTCGAGAAGTCCCTGAACTGCCCTGAGGGATCCTCCTGTGGAGACCACGTCGTCCACAACGCAGACCCTTTTTCCTGAGATCTTTTTACGGTCGACACCATCGAGGACCAGGATCTGTTTCCCCTGGGTCGTCATCGAACTGACATCCTCCACCAGAGGGTTTTCCATGTAACTTTTGACAGATTTGCGTACCGTCACGTAGTTGACGCCAAGCCTGCGGGCTATGGAGTGCGTCAGGGGTATCCCCTTGGCCTCAAGGCAGACAAGCATGTCGATCCTGTCCACCGGAAGTCTTGAAGTCAGTTCATCCGCGGTCTTTTCGATCAGTTCGGTATCGCCGAGCATTACAAAAGATGCGATCACAAGGTTGTCGGCAACTTTTACCTTGGGAAGCAGCCTGGTAAGTCCAGCAACTTTAAGTTCGTAGGAACCGTTGCTCATAGACCGAACACCACCCTGATGGCAAGGCCGGCCACCAGCCCGTAGAAGGGATTCCATTTGGCGGAAACCAGTACCGTGGCACCAATGACCATTCCCCAGGGGGAGAAGCCGAAAGGACCGGGGAATTCCGGCGCCATGGCGAGGGCGCCCTGGATATTGGTCGCGAAGGTCACGAAGGTGCCCAAAATGAAGAGAAAGCCTGCGATGGAAGACCGGTGAACGAACCTTCCAATGGTAGGAAGCAGTTTGAAAAGGAGGATCGCCGCCATGATCCCCATCATAAGGACCGACGAAAGAAGTGGCCGTGGAGCTGTGGCAGTGCCGGATATTATTGCCTCCACAGGACTTCCTCCGAAAAGGGTGGACCCGATGTCGGCGAGGCTGGAGTAGATGGCCAGGTGGTCGATGTTGGTTTCCACCCCGGCGATGCTTCCCGTGATCTTGCCGAAGCTGATGTTTGCGCCGATGTTAAGGCAGGCCAGGGCAAGGGCACCGAGAAGGACCCTGCGGTTGGTCCAGAACTTCCACTCGATGTTGCCGAAACGGAACCGTTCGTTCGTCAGGTCCGCTACGGGCTCATCCTTTACCAGGGCCGGGTAGCGCTTCAGAAAGTTGTAGGCTATGGTGGACACGATGACGGAGATGATGATCGTCTTGGCAAGATCCTTGGTGACGAACCAAACTGCCAGGGCAGTAACCATCGATACAAGGCCGGAGTATCTTTCAGACCTCAACAGGTCCACAGAAACGTATGCCAGCATAATGCCCACACCGGCCATCATGGAGGTCACAATGACGGGGCCTATGAACTGGACTATCGCCTCGTTCAACCCCAGGAGCGAGGGGATCAGCAGGAAAACGGCGCCCCAGAAGACAAGACTCAGGCGTTCCCTTATGTCGTTGCCCATGGTCCCTGCAAGGGTTATCGTCTCGGCCTGGAAAGAGATAGTAGCAACGGAGTTAAAGGCCAGGGAACCCAGTATGCCGACCAGGAAAGCAATGGACGTTGGAAAGGCCGCGAAACCGAAACTCAGTGCCAGGATGCCCTGAGGGATACCGTTGAGCACTACAGCTATTGCTGTAAGAAAATCAGTAATCATGGACTCGAACACTCCTTGTCTTACAATTACGCCTCAACCGGCGTTAATGTGAGGTATGAAAACGAAAGAAGTATAACGCCGTTTTGCCAGAATGAAAACCTCTCTTTATTATCTCAATTTACGGATTTCCTCTCGGCCCCCCCACAACAATCCCAACTACACCAGAAGAGCAGGCGTCAGGAATCTGGAGGCGGGAGACTGGAAAACCTGAAAGGCACAAGCAAGAGCAAATGCTTTGTCATTCTGAGGAATGAAATGACGAAGCGGAACGCCCGCCTACCGGCGGGAATCTGGTTTAGGTCCCCGGTTCTCACAAAGAAAGGTTTTCTCTGCGGACCTCTGTGACCTCTCTGTGGTGAGAGAACAATTTTCCCCTCTTGCATTTTCCTCCGATGCCGTGTTATCATGCCCATCGTGTTTCAATACTTGTCTACCCCTTTACCAGGGTACATAACCGTAGGAGGCCCTTATGATCTTTCTAAAAGAACCCGCGGCAGGATCATCTTCTGTTGCCCCCGATGTTTCCGAAACTGTTTCCCGGATCATAGCCGACATCCGTTCCCAGGGGATGGAGGCCGTAAAAAGGTACTCCGCTGCTCTCGACGGCTACTCCGGCCCGGCCAGGATCCCTGTCGCCGTACTGAAGGATGCGGAAGAGTCTCTTCTCCCCGGACTGAAGAAAGCCATAACGGACGCATCCATCAACATTCGGCGCTTTCACTCCCTGCAGAAGGAACTTCTTGTTGAAAGGGAGTGGACCCTCAGGGAAGGGATCAACCTTGGCCTTCGGTTTGCGCCAGTTCAGAATGCGGCCATTTACATCCCTGGCGGGAGATACCCTCTCCCCAGCACTGCCCTTATGGGAGCCATCGCCGCGCAGGAGGCGGGGGTCAAAAGGATAGCGGCCTTTACCCCTCCTTCCACGCCCAAGGGGCCCGATCCCGTCATCCTGGGCACTCTTTCCATGCTGGGCATAACAGAAGCCTGGGCCATCGGAGGGCCCCAGGCTGTGGCCGCAGCTGCCTTCGGAGCCGAAGATATACTTCCTGTTGATATTTTCGTAGGCCCCGGCAACGTCTACGTGACCGAAGCCAAGAGACAACTTTTCGGAAAAGTCGGCATCGACGGTCTTGCCGGGCCAAGCGAGGTCCTTGTCATAGCCGACGACACCGCCGAACCGCAACTTTTGGCCGCGGACCTTCTTGCACAGGCCGAACACGACCCCTTGGCCATATCCACTCTTCTTTCAACGGATCAGGCCATAGCCGAAAGTTCGCTGTCCATTCTCGAGAAAAAACTAAAAAATTCTCCCACTTCCAGGACGGCCGCCATATCCTGGGCCTCCCAGGGGGCCATCGCGGTCTGCACCCTGGAGGAGGCTATCGGGGAGGCGAACAGAACCGCTCCAGAGCATCTTGTCCTGGCAGTAAGGGACCCGCGTTCGCTCCTTTCCCGTTGCCTTTCCTTTGGATCTGCCTTCCTTGGCAACCTGAGCGCCCAGTCTTTTGGCGATTATTCGGCAGGGACAAATCATATTCTCCCGACTGGAGGTTCTGCAAGGTTCTCCGGCGGACTCTGGGCCGGTTCCTTTATGCGCCTCCAGACATTTGCGGACATAGGACCATCCGGAGCAAGTGAGCTCGCCCGCACGGGTGCCGTTCTTGCCGAAGCCGAGGGCCTCGATTTTCACAGGGCCGCTCTGCTTGCCAGGGGCGGGAGAAGCAGGATATGAACAGTTTCACCGGCGGTTACAGAAACCTTGGATGGGAAAGGGCCGAGAACCTGGAAAAAGGCAAGCAAAAAGTATTGGAACTTCTCGGCAACTATGGATACGGCCTTTTTCAGCCCTCGCCGGTCCAGCTTTTTGGCCCAACCTGGGAAAGACTCTCCCCGGAGATACGTTCCCGAATGATAACTGCCGGTTCTTCATCGGGAGAAGCATGTTGCCTTATCCCCGATCTGACTATCGCCGCCGTGGAGCATATCGTCTCGACCCGGACTCCCGAGGAGCGCCCCCTGCGGATCTGCTATGCCGAAAGGGTGTACCGGGCCCCCCTGCCGCCCGACAGGAACATCGAATCCCTACAGGTGGGAGCGGAACTGATCGGTTGGGAGGGCAATGGAGCCGACCTGGAGATCCTGGTCCTTGTGTTGCGGGCGATGGAGCATCTTGAGTCAAAGGGCGCCTTCGTGGTATTGGGAGATGCCCGCCTTTTGGGTTCCCTTCTCGGGGCCCTTCCATGCCAGAACGCCGCCGCTCTCAGGTATTCGCTGATCTCCCAGTCCTTTACCAGGTACAGGGAGACCCTTGCGCGATCATCCGTCCCCGAGGATTTCCGTCCCATCCTTGAGGCACTGCCATCGCTTCGGGGCGGGCTGGATATCCTCGACAAAGCGGGGGAAATGCTTCCCCAAGGAACAGACCTCGACAGCATCAGGGAACTCGCCCAGGGTCTTTCAGAGGCTGGTTTCGGTGAATCTGTCCATGTGGACCTCAGCCTGGCCAGGGAAATGGACTACTACAGCGGGCCTGTTTTCGAGGTTTTCTGTGACGGACACGGCAGGCCCGTAGGCGGAGGCGGAAGGTACGACGGGCTCCTTTCTTCTTTCGGAATGATCGGCCAGGCAACGGGTTTTTCCCTTGATGTCGACAGGATAACATCCAGGGTCCAGAAACCGGACACCGATAACACCAGGGTCATGATATGGGCCGGAGGTCTTCCCGCCCCGAAGGCCATGACCATGGCAGACCTGTTCATAGAGAGGGACATCCCCGTTGAACTTAGTTGGGTGGAAAGCAGCGAAATATCGAGGGATCTCGCCAGGCGAAGGGGCTACTCCTGGTGGGCGGACCTCCCGAATGACAGGGTCTGTTCCCTTTCTTCCCCTGGGATCATCCCCGGACGCGAATTCCGCGAGGGGGGGCCAAACAGGTGATAAGCATTGCGATACCGACGGGAAGAATGCTTGGGGAATCCATCCCTGTTCTTTCGCGGATGGGACTCCCCTGCGAAAGCCTCTCCTCTCCGGGCAGATCTCTCGTGATCGAGGAGCAAAACTTCAGATACCTACTCGCCAAGCCGATGGACGTACCTTCCTATGTACATTATGGCGCCGCCGACATGGCTCTTTCGGGAAGCGACGTGCTGATGGAAAGAGCGGTCCCTCTCGTGGAACTTGCCGAAACCGGCGCGGGCAGGTGCAGGCTTGTCGTCGCGGGCCCACGGGAACTTGTTTCCCGTTTCTCGGGGATAGGCCCTTCACTTACCGACCTGAGGGTGGCCACAAAATATCCTGCCGTCACGGCCTCTTTTTTTGCCTCCATAAGGGCCCGGCTGGAGATCATTCACATGCACGGTTCTGTGGAACTGGCCCCGCTTCTGGGCATAAGCGACTGCATCCTCGATATCGTACAGTCCGGCGAAACTTTGCGGGCCAACGGTCTGATGGTTCTCCAGGAAGTGGCCAACGTTTCCATGAGGCTTCTGGGGAGCCGCCGTTTTATTCAGACAAACCGGGATTTTCTTTCGGGGATCATCTCAAGACTGGAGCCATGGGAAGGGAGGAGATTCAATGGCCATCATGCTTGAAAGAAAAACAGCCGAAACGTCAATTTCGGCTGTACTGGATCCGGAAAACGACAAGGTAAGGGTGGTCACCCCCTGCGGTTTCCTTGGCCACATGCTGGAACTGATGGCCCACAACGCGGGATGGGGGCTTGATCTTGAGGCTGTCGGCGACACCGGTGTCGATTTTCACCACCTGGTCGAGGATACGGGAATAATTCTCGGCAGAGCCCTGCTGGAGTGGTACCCCTCGGCCTCCAGGACCCGTTACGGGTGGTGCGCGATGCCCATGGATTGCTCTCTTGTCCTTGCCGCCGTGGACCTGAGCGGAAGAGGCTCGAGCGTTTTCCACGGAAATTTTCCATCGGAAAAATGCGGGGATTTCGACATGGAACTTGTACCGGAGTTTTTCAGGGCCTTCGCGAGGGAATCCAGAAGTTCCATTCATATCCGCATTATGGAAGCAGACAATTCCCACCACGTCTCCGAGGCCATTTTCAAGGGTATGGGCCGATCCCTTGCCCAGGCACTGGCTCCCGGGTCGGTCTCCCCTTCCACAAAGGGGGTTTGGCCTTGATAGGCGTGATCGACTACGGCTCAGGAAACATCGGCAACCTCTCCAGAGCTCTGACTTTTCTGAACAGGGAACACGCCCTGCTGAAAAGGCCCGACAAATTTCACGGGAAGGAACCGGATGCTCTGATCCTTCCCGGCGTAGGCGCCTTCCCTCCGGCGATGGATAATCTTGTCTCCTCTGGATGGAGAGACAGACTCAGGAATTGGGCGAAAGAGCAGAGACCTCTCCTCGGGATATGTCTTGGAATGCAACTGATGTGCGAGGGGAGCACCGAAGGGAAATTCACGGAAGGCCTTGGCATATTCAGGGGAGTCGTATCCAGGATCGCTGGCGCTCTCAAACTGCCTCACGTGGGGTGGAACACCATCTACGGTGACGGTTTTCGGGATGAAAATTATTATTATTTCGTCCATTCCTACGCCCTTGGTGTTTCCGCCGATACCGCGGCATTCACTTCCGTTGAAAGGGCCGAGTTCACGGCCATCGCCAACAGGGAACGATCCGTGGGCTTTCAGTTCCATCCCGAGAGGAGCGGCCGCGCGGGTCTTGCCCTCCTTGAGGGGTACCTGACAGGAATGGGGGTATAGGTTTTGCTGATCTTTCCAGCAATAGATATCCTCCAGGGGAAGGTTTCGCGCCTCCTGAAAGGTTCTTTTGAGAACAGCGTCCATTATTCCCATGACCCTGTCGAGACTGCCGCGGGCTACGCAAGACTCGGGTGCACCAACCTGCACGTTGTTGACCTGGACGGGGCGAGATCCGGAAGAACCGTACACTCCGGACTGGTCAGAGACCTGGCATCCCTTGGGCTTTTTGTTCAGTACGGAGGGGGATTGAGGAACATGAAGGACATCGGGAATATCCTGGAACAGGGCGCTTCCCGGGTCATGGTGGGAAGTCTCGTTTTTTCCTCCCCATCGGCCGCAACCGATATATGGCGAGCCTTCGGGAAAAGGGTCCTCCCCGCTCTCGATGTCAAGGATAGCCACGCCGCAGTAAAGGGATGGGTCTCCCTTTCCGGCTTCTCTGTTTCGCAGGCCTTATCACATCTCGTCGAGGCCGGGTTCGGGGAGGCCCTTGTGACCTCCGTCGAAAGGGACGGGACCCTTTCCGGGCCAGACTGCGATCTTTATGGATCTGTAATGGCCCGGTATCCCGAATTTTCTGTCATAGCGGCGGGAGGTATCTCCGTTTTGGAGGATATAAAAAGGTTGTCGGACCTGGGGTGCCGTGGTGCGGTGCTTGGCAAATCCATCTACGAGGGCCGGATTGACCTGGGCGCGGCTATAAGGATGGTCGGCAAATGCTTACCCGAAGAATAATTCCATGCCTCGACGTCAAGGGAGGGAAGGTAGTCAAGGGAATACGTTTCCGGGACCTTGTCTTGGCGGGAGACCCCTCGGAAATGGCCACCCGTTACATGGAAGAGGGAGCCGACGAACTTGTCTTTCTTGACATATCCGCTTCCCTGGAAGAGAGAAAGACCAGGATCAGTTGGGTACAAACCGTTGCCGACAAGCTTTTTATTCCCTTCACGGTGGGCGGCGGAATAGGCTCAAAGGAAGAAGCAAGGGATCTTGTCGCAATGGGAGCCGACAAGATATCTCTCAACACCGCCGCCGTGTCCGACCCTTCCCTCATCGGCAGGTGCGCTTCCCTGCTGGGCTCACAGGCCGTTGTCCTCGCGATCGACACAAGCAGGAGCCCGAGGGGAGGATGGGAGGTTTATGTCCGGGGAGGTTCAACCCCGACAGGAATCGACCTGGTCTCCTGGGCAAAGAAGGGAGAATCCCTGGGCTGCGGAGAGATACTTCTCACATCCATGGATTCCGACGGCACACGGGGAGGGTACGACCTGGAATGCATCGAGGCGGTCTCCTCCTCCGTCTCTGTCCCCGTCATAGCCTCAGGCGGCGGCGGAATTCCGGAACATTTTGCCGAGGCGATATGGTCCGGAGCGGATGCAGTCCTGGCGGCGTCGGTTTTCCATTACGGCTCCATCAGGATACCGGAACTCAAGAAATACCTGGCAGGCAGATCGATACCTGTAAGAACGACCGGGGAGGGTTACCTTGTATGATGCAGTACGCAGATCAGATCCGTTTTGACGAAAAAGGGCTCGTCCCGATAATTGCCCAGGATGCCGATACAGGCGAGGTTTTGATGCTTGCCTGGGGCAGCAGGGAATCCCTTGCCGAGACCGAAAGGCTGAAAGAGATGGTTTTTTTCAGCAGATCACGCAACAGGCTGTGGCGCAAGGGGGAGACCAGCGGCAACACCCTCGCGGTCGTGGAGATCCGCAGGGACTGCGACAACGATGCTCTCCTCGCTCTTGTAAGACCAGGGGGACCTGTATGCCATACCGGTTCCTTCAGCTGTTTTTCGTCTCACGGCGAGAAGTTTGCGGGTTTTTCCTGTTTCGCGGGAAAACTCTGGAGATACCTTCTTTCCCGAAGCAAGGCCTCGCCCGAGGAGAGTTACACCGCCAGGCTTCTTTCCCAGGGGCTATCCCGTACGGGGCAGAAGGTCGGTGAAGAGGGTGTCGAGACGGCCCTCGCCGTCGCCACAGGGAACAGCAAAGCCTTTATTCTGGAGGCGGCCGACCTGGTCTATCACCTGATGGTCTGCTGCCTGGCCCTCGGTGTCTCTCCCCCGATGATAATGGAAGAGCTCGAGAAAAGGCACGTGGAGAAAAAAACCCTATGACTGATACGGGGCTGGTCTTTGATGTCGATGGAGTCCTTGTTGACACCTCCCTGTCATTTCCGGCGGTGGTTTCCGCGGCCGTCCAGATCGGGGCAAAGGATATCCTCGGATACCCTGCGCCGTTTCGCCTCTTTGACGACGGGCATTACTACATCGCCCGAAGAAGTCCCATGTTCAACGATGATTACGACATAGCCTGGGTTTTCCTCTCATGGATCGCTTCGGGTGCTGCCTTACAGAGAGAAGAAGGACCGGTATCCCGCCTTGACTGGGAAAGACTCATTGCCAGTTGCGACGGGAGCCCCGAGGAATGGTGCGGATCCATCTTTCAAAGCCCTGTAGATCGTTGCTCCGTCAGAAAAACCTGCGAGGAGATATATTTCGGGGAGGAGAAGTATTTGCTTTTCCGTGGCGTTTCTCCCGAAATTCGAATCGGGGGGCTATGGAAAAGAGAGCGGCCCTGTCTCGAAAAGGGGTGGGAAAGTCTCGATATTCCCACAGGAATCTACACCGGAAGAAACAGGCAGGAACTGCAACTGGCCCTGAACCTTCTCGGCTGGGACGGTTTCCCTCCCCACCTGTGCATAACTCCCGATGAAGGAATATCAAAACCTTCGCCCCGGGGCCTGAAGATTCTTGAGGAAAGGCTGAGTGTTTCCAGGATCATTTTTTTTGGAGATTCTGAGAGCGACAGAAAAGCCTTCGAGGCATACGGGAAGGGCCTGTTCGTGCCAATAGGCCCTTCCTTTGATAGTGAAAGGGGAGGTTTCCCGGATATCCGGACTGCCCTCGAGTTTACCTGGATCTCGAAACCTCAGTGACGCCCCTCGCTCTGTTTTATCAGCTCCGCCACTGCTTTCCCGTCGGAAGATTCCAGATATTTCAAGGTGCTTTCGGGGACCATTTCCCTGACGACATCCCATCTGTCGGCCTTTATCATTTCCCTGACGGTTGAAGCGGAAACCACCTGGCCATCACCAACGGTTACCCTCGATATCTCCTCGAGTTCGACACCTCTTGGGGGCAACACTTCCTTCATGGCTTCGTTGTAGGACCCTGTCACGGGACAGTAGGGCTCGGTACCGACAAAACGCACGGAGATCCCCAGGGCCGGGACAAAAAGATTTGCAAAAAGGGTCACGTCAAGCCTTGCCTGGATCGAGGCGATCTTCTTTACCGATGATCCTTTCAGAAAATAGGAAGGGAATGTAGCAGGAGAAACAGCGTATTCACCGCTTCTTATCACTGTAACGTTCTCCAGGTGAGAGGTTCCTTCCCTGACAAGGGCAAAACGGTCACGAAAAGGGAAAGATGACAGGTCTGTCTCGACCACTATGACATAGAGATGATCACACCTCGAGGCACCCGTCTCCACAAGGTACTGGTGCCCTTTGGTGAAAGGATTGCAGTTCACCACAACAGCACCTGCCCTGCTTTTCGCTCCGATGTTGACCCTGCTGCCCCTGAGATAATCCCTGAAGTGGTCTATGCCGGGCTGCCCCATCTCCAGCAGGGTCGCAAAAGGTTCGTAACGGGCAATCTCCCTGAAACCGAAACCATGGAACTTGTCCGCTGAATCCGGTTTGGTGAATACAAAAAAATGCGTTAACCCCGATACCCTTCCCCGCTCGACAAGTCTCGAGATGATACTCCCGGAAAGACCCGCCTCCTGCCAGTCAGGATCCACGGCCATCATCTTTATTACGTTGCCCTTCAGGCTTCCGGTGCCCACAAGTTCACCCGAAGGGCCTTCGGCAAAAACGGAAACATCAGGCACACCTTCCATCGAAAGACCGAACCTGCCCAAAAACTTCTCTATTCCTGCAAGTTCAGCGACGGAAGGTTTTTCTGCCAGTCTAAATTCGATACCGAACAAGAACCATCACCCCGGTGCGACTCAGCGCTTGCGGAGCTCTCTCTTGAGGATCTTGCCTATGCTGGACCTTGGCATCTCCTCGATGAATTCCACGCTGCGAGGCACCTTGTAGTGGGCCAGTTTGTCCCTGCAAAAGGAAATGACATCCCTTGAAGTTATGGCGGGCTCCCCGGTGGGTATGACGTAAGCCTTGACAATCTCGCCGCTGACGGGATGTTTGACACCTACCACGGCAGACTCCCGGACTCCCGGCAACTGCTGGATAACGGCCTCCACTTCGGTGGGATAAACATTGAACCCTCCAACGATGGCGATATCCGTGAGCCTGTCAACGATGGTAAGGTAGCCGTCTTCATCCATCCTGACCACATCACCGGTGTTGAACCAGCCGTCCTTGAATTTTTGGGCAGTTATCTCCGGTGCCCTGAAATATCCATTGAATACCGAAGGCCCCTTTAGCCAGAGTGTCCCCTCTTTCCCCACGGGCAGAACATTTCCGTCCATATCGCGGATCTCGACCTCGTATCCCTTAAGGACTCTTCCGACGGTCCCGAGTTTCCTGTCCTTGAGCCCTTCGTTGAGGGATACCACGGGAGATGTCTCAGTAAGGCCGTAGCCTTCCAGGACCGAGACCCCGAGGAGCTGTTGGGTCCTGCCGTCAAGTCTCTCGGGGAAACGATCCCCGCCGGTCGCAAGAAGCCTCAGCGAAGTAGGTGCCTCGGTTCCCCTTGCTATCGCTCCGAGCATCAGCGCGACCATTGTCGGTACGGCTATCATGACCGAAACATCGGCAGCCTTTATTGATTCTATGGCTGTCTCGGGTGGCATGAAGGTGGGGACAAGGGCCTGGGGGAAGCCGCCCAGAAGGGGAAGCAATCCGCTGGTAGTGAAGCCAAGGGTGTGGAAATTGGGAAGGACATTGACGAAAATATCATCGTCCGCAAGATCCTTGAAATGTTCTATCGATCTGTTGACATTGTCGTGGAGGTTTGAATGGCTGATCGGAACCCCCTTGGGCAGCCCGGTAGTCCCGGAGGTGTAGAACAACACCGCGATATCCGGATCGGAGGGCTCGCTTTTTCTGGACTTGAAGGAAGGAAGGGCACCGTCCAGTGGGACAGCCATTGCCGGTATGCCTGAAGCGGATATTCCTTCGGCCAGCTGGTCCATGCCCTGAGGAACAAAGGCGGCGGACACGTCGGAGTGTCGCAGGACATCCATGGTTGCGGACATACCGGCCTGCAGATTAAGGGGTGTCAGGGTACCTCCGGCTTTCCACACCGCGACCATCAGAGCGAGGAACGCGGGACAGTTCGGCATCAGCGCCGCGATCCTGTCACCTTCTCCAAAACCGCTTTCTCTCAGCTTTTCTTCATACTGCATTATGAGATCCGCAAGGACCTTCCTCGACCACCATGTGCCTCTCCACCAGACGGCACGCTCTCCATTCGATTTTTTGCATTTTGAGATTATGGTTTCCTCAAGTCTGACTTTCACGCGTTTTCCCTCCGAATAATAGGATAAGTTGAACCCCCTGAAGGGGGATAATGTATTATGCAGACTATTTTAACCGCAAAATGCTCTCCCGGACTCCCTGTCAGCATGAAAGGGCAAGAAAGGCCTCCCATGCGGACGCGAGAGGGATCAGTTCCTCCGGCACGTCGTAACGGGGGTTGTGAAGTCCGAACTCCCCTCCTGTACCCATGAGCATAAAACATGAGGGCGCTTTCAAAGAATAGAAAGCAAAGTCCTCCCCCGCCAGCAGCTGGCCGGTCATTTCAGTAACAGTGGAAACGTTTTCGGAGAAGAAGGTCCTGCTTTTTTCCAGAACAAGATACGTAATTTCGGGATCGTTAACTACGCAGGGGTAGTTTCTGTTGTACTCCACCGAGGCCGTCGCCCTGTGAGCCCTGGCTATGAGAGGGATCATCTCTTCGAGCCTTCCCTGGATGAAATCCCTCACTTCCGGTTCGTGAGCCCTGAGGGTCCCCCACATATGGGCACTTCCCGGAATAATGTTGTAGGCCTCTCCGGCCTCTATCCTTCCGAAGGAGATCACCGCAGAAGTCTGGGGATCTTTTTCCCTGCTGATTATGTCCTGGACCGAAAGAAGAATGTGAGCGGCAATAACCGTGGGATCCACTCCCTGGTGAGGGGATGCTGCATGGGAGGTCGAACCGTTTATCATAATATGGATCCTGTCGGAAAGGGCTGTCATGCATCCTTTTCGAGTGGCCATCTGCCCAAAGGGAATGCTGGGCCAGAAATGAAGACCAAGAACGCACTTAACCTGGAACTTATCGAAAAAACCCGCATCTACTATCTTTTTTGCCCCGGCCTTGCCTTCCTCGGCAGGCTGGAAAAGAAAAATAACGGGCCTCCTCAAAGAGGAAGCCCGTTCCGAAAGAAGTCTGGCAGCGCCGAGAAGGGATGCAATATGGGCATCATGGCCGCATGCGTGCATTACTCCAGGGAAACAGGAAGAAAACGCCAGCCCGCTCTCCTCTTCGATAGCGAGGGCGTCCATATCCGCCCTCAGAACCACAGCCGGAAGACCTGTATCTTTTCCCAAAACCCCAAGGACCGATGTCGGGGAGCCGAATCCCCTGATAACCTCCATACCATCCATTACTGAAAGTGCATCAACCACCCTCGAGGAAGTGATCGTCTCCTCAAAGGCAAGTTCCGGAAACTGGTGGAACTCTCTTCTCCAGGCAATTATCTCGTGAGAAATCTCCCCCGCCCGGGACTTGAGATCTTCGGCCAGGTTAAATCCATCGGCATTAACTGTCATCTTGGGGATCAGGCCTCCTGTGGTTTTTAATATGTCGGGTTTTACGATCCTTTAAAAATATTATGCCGTTAGTGTATCATACTGTCATGCATCGAGAACACGCCACGAATCATAAGGAGGTCTCCCTATGTCTGTTCCATGGGTCTACATCAGCGATCTCGCAAAACACGAGGAAAAGGAAGTAATTCTCAAGTGCTGGATGTATAACAAGCGTAGTTCCGGAAAGATCCATTTTCTGCAGCTTCGTGACGGAACCGGTTTTATCCAGGGAGTTATGGTTAACGGGGAAGTCCCCGAAGAACAATTCTCGGCGGCAAGAAACCTGTGGCTCGAGGCTTCTTTGGAGGTCACCGGCAAAGTGCGGCGTGACCAGAGAGCGCCCTCCGGTTTTGAACTTACCGTCTCCGATCTGCGGATAATCCACAACCCCACCGAGGAGTACCCCATCGGGAAAAAAGATCACGGCATAGATTTTCTTCTGGACAACCGACACCTTTGGCTCCGGAGCGCAAACCAGCTGGCTGTCATGAAGATCAGGGAGAGGATAATCTGGTCGGCGCGGGAATTTCTTCACAACGGCGGCTTCATGCTGGTTGACAGCCCCATCCTCACAGGAGCCATCGGTGAGGGCGCTTCCGGTCTTTTTGAGGTTCCCTATTTCGATATGGGTAACGCATACCTCGCCCAGACAGGCCAGCTTTACGCAGAAGCCGGAGCAGCCGCATTCGGCAAGGTCTATACCTTTGGTCCCACCTTCCGGGCCGAAAAATCCAAGACCAGAAGACATCTGACGGAGTTCTGGATGATCGAGCCCGAGGTTGCCTTCTACGATCACAACGACAACATGAAACTCCAGGAGGACCTTGTATCCTACATCGTCGAGCAGGTCCTGAAGCACTGCGGCAGCGAACTCGCAACCCTCGGCAGGGACATTGCCCCCCTCGAAAGGGTCGTTCCCCCGTTCCATCACATCACCTACGACGAGGCAGTCAAACTTCTTCAGAAACTGGGAAGTTCCATCACCTACGGAACCGATTTCGGAGGAGAGGACGAGACGATCCTTACGAAGGAGTTCGATCGCCCTCTTTTCGTGGAATGCTACCCCAAGAAGGTCAAGGCCTTTTACATGAAGCAGCACCCCGACAGGGAAGACCTTGTGCTGTGTGACGACCTTCTGGCACCGGAAGGCTACGGAGAGATAATCGGCGGCTCCCAGAGAGAGGACTCCCTGGAACTGCTTCATGCACGGATCCGGGAGGAGAACCTTCCCGAGGAGTCCTATTCCTGGTACCTGGACCTTCGCAGATACGGCACCTTCGTGCACAGCGGCTTCGGAATGGGTATCGAAAGGGTTGTTTCGTGGGTATGCGGCCTTCCCCACATAAGGGAGACGATACCCTTCCCAAGGACAATATACAGACTTAACCCATGACAGGAGTGATCCCCTTTGGCATCGTCAAAATGGATACCCTACAAGGACTTTGACGGTAAACCCGAATATGAATCAAGGAACTGGCTTATCGGCAGCGGAAAGATAGGAGGAAAGGCAAAGGGACTTGCCTTCGCTTTTGAGCATATCCAGGGGTCCGAACTCGCAGAAGAGGTTCTACTGCCTTCTACCACTTTCGTTGTCACTACTGAGCCCTTCCATGATTTCATCCACGATAACGATCTGGACTGGATACACGACGAGCCCGACCTGGAGAAGATCATCCTTGCCTTCTCCCAGGGACACATGCGTGAGTCCTTTGTGAAAGATCTCGACAGAATTCTGGGAACTCTTCACGATACTCCTCTGGCTATACGTTCAAGTTCACTATTGGAGGACTCTCATCTACTCTCCTTTGCGGGCAAGTATTTCACCACTTTTGCGGCAAATGTTTTTGACATGGAGTGGCGCCGCAGGGAACTCTCCGACGGCATCAAGACCGTGTGGGCATCTCTGTACAACCAGGCCGCAAGGGCCTACCGGGCAAAGCACGGCTTCACCGACAGGGACGAGGCCATGGCCGTTCTGGTTCAGCCCCTGATAGGTCATGAACATGACGGCCTCTTTTATCCGGAACTCGCCGGTACCATTTTTTCCAAGGTCTACCGCAGACCGTCCCCAAGGATAAACAAGGAACAGGGGGTTACCAGGTTCTGTTTCGGTCTTGGAACAAAAACTGTAGACCGCTCATCTGCAAGGGTGATTTATCTCTCTCACCCGAATATGCGCCCCGAAGGAAATCTTGCCAGGGAAGTCGCGAGGTACAGCCAGAACTCCTTCGACTACGTGGACCTCGAATTCGGGGCATTCGTCTCGGGCGACCTCAAGTCCCTTCTCCCCTTCGTAATGCAGAACCACAAGTTCGCTACATCTTTTGTGGAACTTTACGGCGACAACAGCATGTACTGGGCGGGTTCCAGCCCGATGGTCCCCACCACACCCTTTTTTACCTTCTCTGAACTACCCAAACGATGCCCCCATTTCCTGGAAACCGCAAAGAAGATCTCCACTCATTACGAGACCGAAATGGGCATACCAATAGACATGGAGTTCACCTATGAAACCCTCGAAAAAAAGATGACCCTGGTTCAGTTGAGACCCCTATCTTCATACGAGGAAATGGCTTCCGTCCGAATTCCAAAGGTGCCTGAAGATAAAATTCTTCTCAAGGGATCGAGAATGGTTAGCAACGGCCAGATTGAAAGAACAGATCACATCGTCTACGTAGACCCCTTCAGTTACGGAAGCAGGGACAATTTTTTCAAGATCGCCAGGGCCCTTGGAAAGGTGAACGACAGCCTCAAGGGAACAAGATACATCCTGGCTGGCCCCGGACGCTGGGGGAGCGTCAACCCGGATCTCGGAGTCCCCGTCGACTATGCGGAGCTTTGCAACTGCGGATGCCTTGTGGAACTTGGCATCGTAGAGAAGCACTTCACACCAGAACTCTCCTACGGCACGCATTTCTTCCTGGACCTTGACGTTGACAACATCCTTTATCTTCCTGTTTTTGCAGGTGACGATGCGGACATCTTCAACAGGGAATGGTTCGAGAACAGGCCTTACGAAACTGGGCAAGAGGAGGAAATCAGAATTTACAAGGGAGATTTTTCGGTCTTTCTTGACGGGGACACCGAAGAAGGCATCGTAATAGAAAACTAAAAAAGGGGCCCCTGAGGGGCCCCTTTTTTAGTTCCAGAGGTTGTCTTCTAAGGCCAGATCCCCCTGAAACGCATGGCGAGTGTGATCCTGTCCACCGCGCGAACATAGGCGGCCTGCCTGAAGGTGATGTTCTTCTCTTTCTTGATCTTCCAGATCTCCTGAAAAGCCTTGGTAAGTTTCTTGTCCAGTTTCTGGTGAACCTCTTCCTCGGTCCAGAAGTCTCCGGTACGGCCCTGGATCCACTCGAAACAACTTACTGTGACGCCGCCCGCATTTGCCAGAACGTCGGGAACAACGAGAATTCCCTTGTCCTCGAGAATTGCGGCCGCTTCGGGAGTAACAGGTCCATTGGCCAGTTCCAGAACAACCTTTGCCTTGATATTGTTGGCGTTTTCTGCATTGATCACGCCCTCAAGGGCGGCCGGGATCAGTACATCCACATCCAGTTCCAGCAGTTCCTCGTTTGTTACGCTTTCGGTTCCTTTCAGGCCTTTAAGAGTGCCGGTCTCTCTCTTCTGTTTCGCCATATCCTCGTACCTGACGCATTCCTTCGAGTAGGCTCCGCTTCTGCTATCGCACGCCGCGACAACGTTGAGACCAACGAGATGCGCCAGCTTGTGGGCATTACCTCCAACATTCCCGTAGCCCTGTACGGCCGCCGTAAGGGGTTTACCCAGAAGGCCAATTTCCCTGAGAGTCTCCCTGAGGACATACATGCCTCCCCGGGAGGTAGCGTCACCTCTGCCGAGTGAACCCCCAACCGCTACGGGTTTGCCGGTATAGACCGATGGTTCGCTACGACCCATGACCTTTTCGTGGGTATCAACGAACCAGGACATTACCTGTGGGTTGGTGTACACATCCGGCGCGGGAATATCTATATCTGTCCCTACGAAACGGCTGATACCGAGAGCAAAGCCGCGGCTGAGTCTCTCCAGTTCAGTCATGGTGAGTTCCTTTGCGTTGACGGAAACTCCACCCTTCCCTCCGCCGTAGGGCAGGTCTGCGGTGGCGCACTTTATGGTCATCCATGAAGAGAGAGCTGCTACTTCGTCGCGATTAACATGGGGGTGAAAACGGACGCCGCCCTTGTAGGGGCCAAGGGCATTGTTGTGATGGCTTCTCCAGGCTTTAAGAACCTTCACGGAACCGTCATCGAGTCTTAGCGGAATGGTTATCTCAAGAACCTCTTTGGGCTGCTTTAGTATCTCGAGGTACTCTGGTTCTGCGCTGATATGCGGCGCTGCCTCCTCCAACTGCTGGACGAACATCTCATGCGGGTTCAGTTTTGCCATTATAACTCCCCCTTCTCTCTTTGCCATCGGGACCTTTGGACATCCCTGTAGGCAAAATTTGTTTATATTTATAATAGCATTTTTGGTTCACAGCACAAGTGAATATTTACCGTCGAAATAGGAAAAAAATAAACCGGGATTACCCAGAAGGGTAACCCCGGTTCATTAAAGAACGTATGCTAAATGGTGAAATATTTTCTAGAGGAAAACGCCTCTCATTCGGACAGCGTCCGCAACACGCATGATCGCAACCATAAATGCCGCGCGGCGCATCTTGACCTTCTTTTCATTGGTGAAATCCCAGACCCTGTGGAAATTCTCTTTCATGATGTGGATGAGCCGGGTGTTGTACTCCTCGCGGGTCCAGAAATAGCCACCAAGGTCCTGTGCCCATTCAAAGTAGGAACCGATAACCCCGCCGGAGTTGGCAAGGAAATCAGGTACGATAAGTATGCCCTTCTTGTCGAGGATAGCATCGGCTTCCGGTGTGATGGGGCCATTTGCGGCTTCGACAATGTACTTGACCTTGATCTTGTCGGCGTTGTTCTTGTTGACAACACCTTCGAGCGCAGCCGGAATGAAAAGGTCGGCATCGATGAAGAGCAGGTCTTCGGCAGGAATCTTCTCGAGTCCGGGCTGAGTATAGCCCTCAAGAAGTTTCTTGGGGTGCTCGTTGATGTGCTTGAATGCCTTGTGGATATCTATGCCATCCTTGCAGTGGTAGGCACCTGTAATGTCGCTGATGCCGACAACCTTCGCGCCGGCGTCGACAAGGGTCAGGGCCGCGTAGGTTCCGACATTGCCGAAACCCTGGATCATGACCGTGGTTCCCTTGACTTCCTTGCCTACGGCATTGAGAAGCTCTATGGCACAGGTTGCCACGCCGTAACCAGTCGCCTCGGTGCGACCCTTGGAGCCCCAAAGACTGATGGGTTTCCCTGTAAAGATGGCGGGCTCGAGCCTTCCGCGCATCTTGCTGATGGTGTCCATGAACCAGACCATTTCCTGTCCACCTGTGTTGACATCGGGAGCCGGAACATCGGTCCATGCGCCAACAATGGGTTCGATCCTGGCAGCCAGAGTCCTGGCAACGCGCTCTTTTTCTCCCATGGACATCTCGAGTGGGTTACACTCTACTCCGCCTTTTCCTCCGCCATAGGGTATGCCGGCGAGGGAACACTTCCAGGTCATCAGCATGGCGAGAGCCTCGCACTCATCCTGACACACGTCGGGGTGGAACCTGATGCCGCCC
>NPIE01000592.1_pt1 | contig 27272 bp, 29 predicted proteins | sample 8637661 | NCBI WGS metagenome assembly NPIE01 (sample SAMN07420842, study PRJNA396082) | bioreactor metagenome | isolation source: sample BA12 brine-fed electro-methanogenic bioreactor BA | place: Japan: Kochi | collected 2016-12-09 | reverse complement strand
TCCCGCCGGGGACATCGAGCAGGCGGTGATCGAGCAGTTGAGCGCGGTGTTTCGCACGCCGACGCTGGTGGCCAAAACCTTCTTCGCGGCCCGGGACATCGAGCAGGCGGAGCGGGAGCGGCTGTTCAAGCAGAAAGCCCAACTCGAGATGGAGCTGTCGCAGGCGCGGGAGCAGGTACTCGAATTGATGAAACCCGGCAACGATCAGCAGGGCAAGACCGAGATGCTGACGACGGTCAATCGCCAGGCGGTCGAGCTCTCGAAACAACTGACCCATGTGAGCGAGCGCTGCAGAGCTTACCAAGGGAGCAGCATCACGGAACAGGATGTGTCGGAGGCCTTCCAGAATGTCGAGGGCTTCTGGGAAGACCTTTTCCCGGTGGAGCGAAACCGGCTCATCCGCCTCCTGATGGATAAGGTCGAGATCCGCGAGACCGGAATCGACATGGAGCTGCGCACCAACGGGCTGACAACGCTCATCGCCGAGCTGGCCGGTCTGGCCTGCGAAGTCACTGAACGGAGGGCAAGCCGATGAAAATGAAGCCGACCATTATCGTAGCCGACAACGGCAACCTGCAGATCCACATCCCGATGCTGATCCGGCGCATGCGTGGCCGCAAGACGGTCATCGCGCCCCAGGCCCTGGATGGAGATATCCCCGGGGCGCAGGAGCCGGTACAGTCCGCCGTCCTCCAGGCTCTGGCAAGGGCCTTTTCCTGGGCCGACATCCTCGAATCCGGCCAGATCAAGTCCATCAGCGAGCTTGCCCGTACCCTCGACGTCGATGGCTCGTATGTGGCCCGCATTCTCAAGCTGACGACCCTGGCCCCTGACATCGTCGAAGCCCTGATCAACGGCGAGGAACCCAACGGGCTCTCGCTGGCCAAGCTGACCCAGACCTTTCCCGAGGACTGGACCGAGCAGCGCCGCCAGTTCGGCTTCGCCACCGACTGACGACTGGACCGGAGACCACCCCAGAGAGCCGACCATCAGCGTCGGCTTTTCTTCTTCGGGAGCAGGAAACTGGAGTTGACCACGCTTCTTTTCATGGGCAAAGCGGGTGATTTCGAAAAAAACGTCCGGTTGCGGCATCGAACGATGACCTAAGACAACCGCCCAAAATGGCAATCAGCCGCAACCCCATATCAATCAAGGATGTAGCTTTCCGGACGAGCTTCGGACTTGGTCCGGAGAAAACAGAGAATCAGGGACCAAACAGAGAAAGAAAGGCGGGAGGATGGGGAGAATCGATGGTGCGGAGAGGTGCTTTGGAAAGATGTGAAACGGGCGCAAACCCTTTAGAAACAAGGGGAAAAAGAAAACCCGTCACCCCGGAGAATGACTCCAGAGAGACGGGTTTATCTTTTCTAAATGGTGGAGGTGGCGGGAATCGAACCCGCGTCCGAAAGTCTTCCGCGCAAGGCGTCTACATGCGTAGTCCGTGTTTTGGATTTAATCTGGCGGGGCTCCCACGAACAGGATATCCGACAGGCGAGCCTGCTTTGATTTCGCCTTCGCGCCACAGGCGCTCGCTCAGGCTAGCCCACTAAATTGACGTCTTCAGACCCACGCGGGCGATGGAACTGAAGACGTGACAGCAATTAAGCTGCCAGTGCGTACGAAACGTCGTTGTCGGCGTTTGTATGAATGCCAGTTTTTTAACGAGGCCAACTGGCGTCCCCGGCATGCAACCTTCGTTTCCAACCTCCGTCGAAACCTTGGCACCCCCTTGCTATATATTCGTGAGGGGTCAGGCGTTAGGAATGATTTAAATATGACACAAATTGTCTAAAATTTCAAGTCAGGATTTGTCCGGGCACTTTATCCGGTTTATTTGTGATGTTCCCGAATGGCGCGGGCGGTTTCGCGGTCATGCTGCTTGCGCTTGAGAGTTTCGCGTTTGTCGTAGAGCTTCTTGCCGCGGGCTACGCCCAGTTCAAGTTTGGCGCGGCTGTTCTTGAAATAAATTTTGGTCGGAACCAGGGAGAATCCCTTTTCATCAATTTTTCGGCTGAGTTTGGCGATCTCTTCTTTATGAAGCAGGAGCTTGCGCATGCGCACCGGATCGACAGCCTCCTGGCTGGCGAACTCGTAAGGGCTGATGTTCATATTGTGAATAAAAACTTCGCCGTTTTTTATCCTGCAGAAGGCTTCTTTCAAGTTGACCTTGCCCTCGCGGATCGATTTGACCTCGCTTCCCTTGAGAGCGATGCCCGCTTCATAGACTTCGTCGATGAAGTAGTCATGATAGGCCTTTTTGTTAGTCGCGATGATTTTAATTCCCATGCTGTTGACTCGATTCTGTATTCTCGGATGAAACAATACGGCGAAGGACCGGCATAACATTTTCCGGCGCTATGGAGCCGGACCGCATCTTGATCCACAAAAGGGACGCAACCATAAACGCCAGCGCAAAGAGAGCAGAAAGCAGATCGGGGTCAATCCCGAGTCCGGCAGATTCGCTCACCAGCTGTCCGGCAATCGCCCCTGCGACCAGGGCAATCAGTGGAACAATATAGAGCAGAAAGGAGCTGCGCAGAAAATTACGCGTGCTGGTGGCGACAATGACTTCGTCCCCCACCCGCGCCCCAATGGGATTGAAGGCCTCAACCCGCCGCATTTTATTGCCTTCGGAGGGCAGGCAATTGCCGGACGCGACACAGCTTTTGCAGAAGCTGTTTTTTTCGCAGGCCACGACGGCAATCTCGCCACTTTTGATTTCTACGACTGTCCCGGTTTCTTCCATCATACACTATGACTCGTTTGTAAAAAGTGCGATTTTATCACATCCGACCACCGAAATCTTGAAGAATCTGACAGGATCTTTACGGATCAACTCTGAAACATTGGGAGGAATAAGATCCTGGACGCCCATTCTTGACGAGGATGACCCGCTGTGCTAATTTCCCAGTAATTTACGGATGTTTACCTGTCTCTGCCAGGTTTCCTCCAGCTTTGGCCCATAATTTCTTCCCGACGGTTTCTATTTTGCGCATTATCGGCGGCTCCGCACGCGGCACCAGATTATCCACCTTTTCCGGACTCGATGTCCGCCCTACCCCCGATCGGGTCCGCGAGGCCGTTTTCAGTATTCTATTCAGTCGCATGGGGAGATTCGACGGCAAAATAGTTCTCGATCTCTACGCCGGATCAGGCGCGATGGCACTTGAGGCCTTGAGCCGCGGTGCCGCCACGGCAACCCTGGTGGAGCGCGACCCGAAGGCGACACGACTGATCGAGGCCAATGCCCGAACCTGCCGCTTGAGCGATCTTGTTCATATTATGCGTGCCGATGTGGACAGCGCCCTGCGGAGGATGAACGAGCCCCCTCCCTTCGACCTGATATTTCTGGACCCTCCCTATGGCCGGGGCCTGATTTCCTCCGCGCTGGAACTGATCAACCAACAGGGTCTGCTGGCTCAAAACGGCATAGTGTGCGCCGAATGCGATCGCAAGGAGGATATTCCTCAGCAGATCGGCGCATTGAGCTTGATCGATTCCAGACGATATGGATTGACGGCTGTGCATTTTTTCGTTCACACTGAACAGGGAGAGGACTAAAAATGAAGAAGCGGATCGCGGTCTATCCTGGATCCTTTGATCCCGTCACCTACGGGCACCTTGATATTATCCGGCGGGGACTCGAGGTTTTCGACGAACTGGTCATCGCGGTGGCGCGCAATTCAGAGAAAAAGGGGCTTTTTTCGATACCGGAAAGGATCGAGTTGCTGGAGCGTCTGATCGATGATAAGCGTGCGCGTATCGAAACCTTCGACGGCCTGCTGGTCGACTTTGTCCTTTCTCACGGCTCCCGTGTTATTCTGCGCGGACTCCGGGCCGTTTCCGATTTTGAATACGAATTTATGCTGGCCCAAACCAACCGCGCCATTCATGATGAAGTGGAAACCATGTTCATGATGACCTCGGTGCCCTATGTTTATCTCAGCTCCACCGTTGTCAAAGAGATCGCCACGCTGGGCGGGCCGGTTGACACGTTTGTGCCCCCGGCAGTTCAGGATGCTTTGAAAAAGAAATTGTCGCAAACCTGATTCCAGGAGGCTGTCGGACTCGCCATTCAACGCGCCACGGGAGGTGCCTTGTGATTACCAAAGACATGAAAATTGCCGATGTCATCCGCAACCATCCGGAAACCATTGCCGTATTTCAGAAGTTCGGCCTGTCCTGCCGGGAATGCCAGATTGCTGATTTTGAAGAGGTGGAGCATGGTGCGGGGGTTCATGAAGTTGACCTGGAGAAGCTCCTGGCCGAACTGAACAGGGCCTGTGAAAACAAGGATTAAGTCGGCCGGTCAGACTTTTTCGACGAAATTTTCCAATTCATCCACCAGCCTGTCGAGCGCTTCAACGACCAGTGCTTCTATCTTTTCCCCTTTTTCCGCGCTGGCTTTGGACGGATCACCGTGCACACCCCCGGGCCAGTAGTTTCTCTTGTTGCGGACCAGAATGCCCCTGGGGAACTGCGGAGTTTCCCGGGGGCTTGTGCCTTTGACCAGATGCGGCCGGGTATAGAGAATGCGTGAGGTTTCGATCTCTCCCGCATGCGAATCGCCTGCCGTTTCGATCAAATCCCGCCCATGCTGCGCCGCCAGATCGTATTCGGTCACCACCGCAATTCTTGCCTGCGGCAGCCGCGCAAGAAGCTTTTCTCCCGCATCCACCAGAGCGGCGTTGTGAGTACCGCCGGCATGCCCGCTGATCAGAACAAAATTGCGCATCCCCTGCCGATAAAGATCGCTGACCAGATCGACCGCCAGTGCGCGCAGCGTATTGGTGGTGATTGAAATCGTGCCGGGATGACCGCTGGTTGAACGGCAGACCCCGTAATAGATCGGAGGGGCGACAAAAACAGGGCGCTTTTCAGCCAGACGACAGCAGACGTCATAGGCCTGCATAGTGTCGGTCCCCAGGGGCAGATGGCGGCCGTGCTCCTCAACGGCCCCGAAAGGGATGAGAACGGTTTGGGTCTTACGCAACCCCTCGATAAACTCAGGCATGGTGATTTCAGAGAAAATCAAGCGCCGGCACCTCCTTCCGAAATCTGCACACTGCAGGCTCAAACCACGTCGATAAAGCGATGAGTCTGGGGAATCACCCGCACCGGCGGATGAATGCGTGAAATCTCCTGCTGCAGCTGGAGCAGAACGGTTCCCCGCACTGAGCACCGCCCCTGTTCGGTCAGTGGTTGAATCACCAGCGGCAACTGGGGCGCAACATCATGAACCAGCTCCGCTGCCCGAATGATCTCATCAATCGGTGTCTGTTCGCCGACAACCACTTTGACAAACCCTTCTACGCTAGAAGCAATCCGCAGAAAATCACGATGAGCATCCCAGGGCGTCTTCTCGCCGCTGACCGATTGAAGCTTTAAATCCATGGAAATATAATCGACATCGCCAATGATTTTTCCCAACGCCGCAGGCAGGGTGCCGTTGGTTTCGAGGTAAACCGGCAGCAGTTCACGCAGCTGCGGAAGCCAGAGCTGAAGAGCCTCGACCTGCGCCAGCGGCTCCCCCCCGGTTAAACTGAGGGAATGATGCATTCCCGGCACGTTGCGGTGCCACTGGGAGAGGATACCGTGCAGAATTTCGAGCGACACGGGATTGGGCAACGAGCGGAACTGCCCGGACCCGGGCGCATCTTCGATCCGGCAGTTGGGCTGGGGCTGATGCGGCGTGTCACAATACCGACAGGCCAGGTTGCAGTCGGCAAAGCGCACAAAGATCTGGCGACAGCCGACCCACAGGCCCTCCCCCTGGATCGAGGAGAAAACTTCAATCAGCTTCGCTTCTTCAGTCGGCGACATAACTTGCACAGGCATTATCCGATTCCCAGACCGTGACCCGCTTGACAAAAACATTGCCATCATTGAGCGATTCAGTGAGCTGCTCAAAAACAAAACGGGAAATATTCTCCGACGAGGGGCTCAACTCATCAAAGGGTTTGACCTCGTTGAGATATTTGTGATCAAGCAGGTCGAGAACCCGATTTGTTTCACGCTTGAGCACTTTGAAATCCACGGCCAGTCCGGCCTTATCAAGTTCATATGCGCCAACCTCGACTTCAACTTTCCAGTTGTGACCGTGCAGGTTCTCACAATCCCCCTGGTAATGAATCAGGTTGTGGGCAGCAGCAAAATGAGACTGAATCTTAAGAAGAAACATGAAATATCCTTGAAGGCTGAAAGTTTTATTCTTCCTCTTCCGGGCGCGGCACATACTCGCCGGGGATGGCATACTCCTCCTGGGCCCATTTACCGAGATCGACCTGGCGACATTTGGCGCTGCAGAAAGGGCGATGAGGATTATCCTGCCAAGTGGTCCACCCACGGCAGCGCGGGCACTTTATCCGTTGCAGTTTTTTCTGACTGTTCTTTTCGTCATTCATACTCATAGCGTAGAAATGGCAGACTTTGTCTTTATGGGGGAAAAATATGCGAACTGCGGAATTGACAGGATTATTATACAGAAAAAGGCCAGGTTATTCACCTGGCCTTTTTATTTATGGAGCGGGAAACGGGATTCGAACCCGCGACTTCAACCTTGGCAAGGTTGCACTCTACCACTGAGTTATTCCCGCTTGATTTGTGGCGTGTGCCGTCAAGCGCGCTAATAAATATCAAACGATTTCAACCAAGTCAACAAAAAATTTCTCAAAAATATTTTCCGGCGATTTCATTGATAAGAAGCCAGGTACCGCTTGACGCGGGAGACATAGGTCTGCGTTTCGGGGTAAGGGGGAATGCCGCCATATTGACGCACGGTAGTGGGACCGGCGTTGTAGGCGGCAAGAGCCAGTTCCAGGTCCCCGCCGAACTGGTCGAGCATCATGCGCAGATAACGTGTCCCGCCACGGATGTTTTCCTCGGGATCTGTCAGATTGCCGACATTGAGCCTGAGATAGCGAGCGGTCTCAGGCATGAGCTGCATTAATCCCACCGCCCCTTTGTTTGAAACGAGGGTCGGATCGTAGTTGCTCTCCGCCTTGATCACGGCGCGCACAAGCGGCTCTTCAAGATTGTAGGTTCCCGCGTAGTGACTGATGATTTCGTCTAGTCCGGCGGAACTTTCCTTGCGAAAGAATTCATAATTACCGTGGGTGGGCCTGTTGGTAAAATGCACCACCCCGTCGGCATCTACGTAACGGAATATATCGCTGAAGGCCGTATCGGGATGCGCCAAATAACCGAAAATCAGGACGAAAGCCGTCAACAGAATTGATTTTCTAATCATTTCAACCCTCTTGCCTCATTCAGCACCAATCAAAAATCACCTGAAATTCAACTGGTTTAGCAACGTCAAAAGGCTTGACAATGCTGCTTGGCCGTTCCCATAATGCCCGAGTATTTGAATCAGACAAACGTACTGAAATGATCATTTCATGAGACACCTTTCGCGGCATTCGGCTTTTTGAATAATATTGCCCTGCTTTGCAGGATTCGGGCCGGTAATCTGCCGTTTCCCCTGAGCGGGAGGGAGGACCCTGAATGAAAGTCACATCTGATTTCCTCGTCATCGGCAGTGGCATTGCCGGTCTGAGTTTTGCGCTCAAAGTCGCCGAGCATGGCACGGTGGCCCTGATCACCAAAAGGGAGATGGCCGATTCGGCCACGAACCTGGCTCAGGGCGGAATTGCATCGGTTTTCTCCCCGGATGACAGCTTTGATAAGCATATCGACGACACCATGGAGGCCGGCGCATATCTGTCGCACCCCGAAGTGGTCAAGATGGTGGTGGAACGCGGGCCGGAGGCCATCAATGATCTGATCAACTGGGGAGTTGAGTTCACCCGCAAACAGGATAAAAGCTTTGATCTGCACCGCGAGGGCGGCCACAGCGAGCGGCGCATTTTTCATGTCCAGGATATCACCGGCCGTGAAATCGAGCGCGCACTGATTGAAGCCACCCGCAGCCACCCCAACATCCGCATTTACGAAAACCATATTGCGGTCGACCTGATCACTGAAGCTAAAGCCACCCACCGGCGGGTTTGTCCCAATTCCTGCCTCGGCGCTTACGTCCTCGACATTCAGGAGAAGGAAGTCTCGACTTTCGGGGCGCGCTATACCATTCTGGCGACAGGCGGCTGCGGCAAAGTCTACCTCTATACCTGTAACCCGGATGTGGCGACCGGCGACGGCGTGGCCATGGCCTATCGGGCAGGCGCGGCCATCTCCAACATGGAATTCATGCAGTTTCATCCCACCACGCTGTTCCATCCGCACGCCAAATCATTTCTGATCTCCGAAGCGGTGCGCGGCGAAGGCGCGATACTCAAGCGTCAGGACGGCACCGCCTTCATGGAGAACTATCACAAGCTCAAAGACTTGGCTCCGCGCGATATCGTAGCCCGTGCCATCGACAACGAAATGAAGGTGCATGGCGACGACTGTGCCTACCTCGACATCACCCATAAAGGGGCGGACTTTATCAAAGGGCACTTCCCGAATATTTACGAAACCTGCCTTTCCTACGGCATCGACATGACCCGGGAGCCGATTCCGGTCGTGCCCGCCGCGCACTACCTGTGCGGAGGGATCAAAGTCGACATGAACGGCGAGACGGATATCAAGAATCTGTTCGCCATCGGGGAAACGGCCTGCACCGGCCTGCACGGCGCCAACCGGCTGGCCAGCAACAGTCTGCTGGAAGGGGTGGTCTACGCCGAACTCGCCGCGCAAACCTGCATCGAGCGCCTTTCTGAGCCGGCCTCGCCTTTTCCCCTCATCGCTCCCTGGGATACGGGCAGCGCCCGCGACAGCGACGAAGAGGTGGTGGTCGCACACAACTGGCATGAAATCCGCCTTTCCATGTGGAATTATGTCGGCATCGTGCGCTCAACCAAGCGTTTGGCACGTGCTCACCGTCGCATCCAGATGATTCAGGAGGAGATCGCCGATTACTACTGGGACTTCTTCATCACATCGGACCTGATCGAACTGCGCAACATCGCCACGGTCGCGGAATTGATCATCCGTTGTGCCCTTGAGCGCCACGAAAGTCGCGGATTGCACTACACCATCGATTACCCTGATTCCGACGACCACCACTGGAAACGCGACACGCTGATTCGCAAGAATATCTGACGGAGGCGCCTTTGGACATCAATGAGATACGAAAACAAATAGACGCCCTGGACGACGAACTGCTGCGCATCTTCAATCAGCGCGCCCAACTGGCTCTCGATATCGGTCACTGCAAAAAAAAGGTCGGTCTCGCAGTTTATGACCCGCAACGGGAAAAAAAGATTTTCGAGAGGATGAAGGTCGCCAATCCGGGCCCGTTGGATGACGGTGCCATTGTGCGCCTTTTTGAGCGTGTCATTGATGAATCACGTCGTCTGGAACGGATCAGGACTAAAGGAGAATAGATGCGATGCTGATTGTAATGAAAAAGACGGCGTCGGAAGACGATCTGCAGCATGTGAAGCAGTATCTTGTGGAACACGACTTCGATTTCCATCAGTCCACGGGAGCGGACCGCACCATCATTGGCGTCATCGGCGACACTCACACCATCGACAAAGACAATCTGCGTGCCCTCCCCGGGGTGCTTGAAGTGTTTAAGATACCTGAGGAAGAATAGGCGGCGCCCCTCTCAGCTTCGGGCCCGTTCGACTTTGTAGACGCCCTTGATCTTGTGAATGGCGTTGATGATCTTGTTGAGGTGGTCGAGGTTTTCAATTTCGATCTCAAAAGTATTAACCGCCCTTTTTTCCGCGGTGGCATGCATGTTGGCGCCGATGATATTGGCTTCGCCCTGGGTAATGGCACCGGTGATTGCAGCCAGCATCCCTTTTTGGTCGTGGCAATAGACGTTGATTTTGACCGGCCGGGTGGTCTTTTTCTTCATGTCCCATTCGACATCCACCCGCCGTTCAGGATCGGCCTCAAGCACATGGGGACAATCGGAGGTATGCACTGTCAAACCACGCCCCCGGGTGATGAATCCGATCACCTTATCGCCGGGAAGCGGATTGCAGCATTTGGCAAAGCGCACCATGATATCCTCGATCCCCTGGATTTTAATGGCGCTTGAGGGTTTTTTGCGGATTTTGTTGAGAACCTGCCCGATGCGGCTTGGGCGCGACTCCTGATCGGCGCGCAACTTCTCCTCCGGAACGATGCGCGAGGTCGCCTGCCCGGGGCTGAGTTTGCCGTAGCCCACGGAAGCGAGCAGTTCTTCCACCTGATGAAATCCCAACTCCTCCAGCGCCCTGTTCATCTCTCCCGAGGAAAGGGCACGGTTGAAGCTCATACCGTGCTTGCGCAACTCTTTTTCCAGCAGATCCCGCCCGATTTCGATACTTTTCTCGCGCTGCTCGGCCTTGACCCATTGCCGGATCTTGTTGCGGGCCTTGGAGGTCCGCACAAACTTGAGCCAGTCCTTGCTGGGAGTATGATTGGGCGCGGTGATGACTTCGACCACATCGCCGTTGTGCAATTGGGTTTTCAGGGGGACCAGGCGGCCGTTGACCCGTGCGCCGACGCAGGTATGACCGACATCGCTGTGAACGGTGTAGGCAAAATCGACCGGTGTTGCTCCCTTGGGAAGCTCTTTGACTTCCCCACGCGGCGTAAAGACGAAAACCTCTTCCGGAAACAGGTCGATTTTGACGGCATCCATAAACTCGCGTGAATCGACCAATTCACGCTGCCATTCCATCAACTGGCGCAGCCAACCAAACCCGCGAGCCTCCTGCTCATCGCCCGGAGTCGTTTTCCCTTCCTTGTATTTCCAATGCGCGGCGATCCCCTCTTCGGCCACGTTATGCATGTCCCAAGTGCGGATCTGCACCTCCATGCGATCGCCAAAGGGGCCGATGACGGTCGTGTGCAGCGACTGGTACATATTGGCTTTGGGCATGGCGATATAGTCTTTGAAGCGCCCTGGCACCGGCTTCCAGGTAGAATGGATAATACCTAGAATTTCGTAGCATTCGCGCACGGAATCGACGATCACTCGGAAGGCCACCAGGTCATGAACCTGTTCGAAGTCGATCCCCTGCCTCTCCATCTTGAGATAAACGGAATAAAGATGCTTGAGGCGACCGGAAACCTCGCCCTTGATCCCCTGCTCTTCAAGTTTGGCGGAAATCAGTTTTTTGACTTCTCCGATATAGCTTTCCCGCTCTTTCTGCTTGCGGCTGATCTTTTCGGAAAGTTCTTTATAGGCCTTGGGCTCAAGGTAGCGGAAACTGAGATTCTCGAGTTCGCTTTTGAGCCAGCTGATACCGAGTCGGTTGGCAAGTGGCGCGTAGATATCGAGGGTTTCCCGCGCGATGCGTTTCTGCTGTTCAACCGGTTTGTGAGACAAAGTCCGCATATTGTGGACCCGGTCAGCGAGCTTGACCAGAATCACGCGGATGTCCCGTGCCATGGCGATGAGCATCTTGCGGAAATTCTCTGCCTGGCGCTCTTCATGGGAGCGCAGGAAGAACTTGCCAATCTTGGTCACACCGTCGACCAGTGAGGCAATCTCTTCGCCGAAGACTCCCTGGATTTCCTCACGGGTTGTCAGAGTATCTTCAAGTGCATCATGTAGAAGCCCGGTCACAACGGTGGGAACATCCATGCGCAGCTGCGCCAGGATATAGGCCACCTCCATGGGGTGCGTCAGGTAGGGTTCTCCCGACAAGCGGCTCTGTCCCTGGTGAACCTTGGCACTGAACACATAGGCTTTGCGCACCAGGTCCAGATCGGCACCAGGCAGATAGGAACGGATTTTTTCAAGGATATCGTCGAGACGGACCATGAGGATGTGTATTCGGGAAAGATGGTGCAGACATGAAAAAGGCAGACGAAACAAGTCCGCCTGCCGAAATCAGCTTTGACCGAATCTGTTCTCCCGCAGGCAGCAAACCCTTTGAACGGCAGCCAACGGGGCCGCCGGGCGGGTCAAACAAATGCCGAAAAGCCTACCTCCTACGCTTGGGGAGCTCGTATTCCACCTTGCCTGCCGCAATTTCGCGCAATGCGACAACAACTTTCTTGTTGTTCTGCTTGTTCTCGATAAGGGGGCTTGCGCCTTTATAAAGCTGCTTCGCACGCTTGGCCGCAACCATGGCCAGCAGAAAGCGGTTGGGAACCTGAACGAGACAATCTTCAACAGTAACCCTTGCCATGAAAAACTCCTTGAACGACTTGAAATATGATCAGATATCGAGATCGAAAACTTCGGTCAGACCGGGCAGAACCCGTGCGGTACGACAATCCTCTGCAACAACAATAGACTTGAGTGCATCCAGAGCCACATCAAAATCATCGTTGACAACCACAAAATCGTAGTTGACCGACTCGCGGATTTCATCCCGGGCATTCTTCATGCGTCGTTCGATCACCTCCGCGTCGTCTGTCTGACGATTCTCCAACCTTTTGCGCAACTCTTTCAGATCAGGCGGGAGAATGAAGATAAAAACGCCCTCTCCGTAGGCTTTCCTGAGTTGAGCGGCCCCTTGGATGTCGATGTCGAGCAATACGTCAAAACCCTGCTCGCGCCAGTGTTCCAGAGTCTCGATGGCGGTGCCGTAGCGGTTGCCGTGGACCTCGGCCCATTCGGCAAAGGCGCCCTGTTGGACCATCTCTGCGAAGGATTCCGGGGTGATGAAAAAATAATCGACCCCGTCTTCTTCGCCGGCGCGCTGGGCCCGGGTCGTGAAGGAGACAGAGTGCCGCAGGTGCGGAAAAAAGTCAACAAGTCGGTTGCACAGCGAGGTTTTCCCGGCACCAGAAGGGGCAGAAACAATGAAAAGACCTCCCTTCGGGCGACCATTGGTGTGATTACTCGACATTCTGCACCTGCTCCTTGATCTTCTCCAACTCCGCCTTGAGTTGAACAACCTGGCGGGTCAATTCCGAATCATTGGACTTCGATCCCATGGTGTTGGCTTCGCGATTGAGTTCCTGCACCAGAAAATCGAGTTGCCGGCCGACAGGCTCCCGCTGTTCCAACAGGTCATGAAACTGCTGAAGATGGCTCCTGAAACGCGCGATTTCCTCACTGATATCACAGCGATCAGCGAACAGCGCCACCTCCTGGGCGACACGCTGCTCATCAAAATCGACTTCGGAAACAAGCCGCTCGAGTCGTTGCTTGAGCTTGACCTGCCACTCCTGAACAACCTCGGGTGCCCGCGCAACGATCTTCTCAAGGACTTGGCCGATAAGATCAAGACGTGCAGCAATATCCTGCTGGGTTGCGCGCCCCTCAGCCATCCGCATCGACTCCACGGCGTCAACCGCACTTTCAAGAGCCTGATCCAGACATTGCCTGATTTCTTCTGCAGCGAGGGCGCAATCTTCCAGAACGATCACATCCTTCTGCGCGGCAAGCAAAGACAAGGAAAGGTCGTCTTTCAGGTCGTAAGCCGTGGTCATGCGGCGAAACATCTCCACATATGCTTCGGCCAATGCTGGATTGAAGGCGGGCGCGGCGGCAAGCTTCTCCTGGGAGTCCTGGCTGATGAACACATCGATTTTGCCGCGGCGCAGTCGCTGGGAAACCCGCTTTTTGATCTCATGGTCATAGCCCATAAGAAAACGCGGAGCCTTGACGCTGACATCGCCGAAGCGATGGTTGACGGTTTTGATCTCCACCGTCAGGGAAAGGTTCTCGCCTTCCCCCTGTCCTTTTCCGTAACCGGTCATGCTTTTGATCATGCGTTGTCATCCTTTTGCGGGGGTCTTTTCCCCTTCCGGGTTAAAGGGACCAGTAGATCAGCCCTTCTTCTTCGATATCCTGGCGCGAATACATGGCCTTGACATCGATGACCACCCCGCACCCCTTGCCGTTGCATGTCATCTCTCGCAGGCGCGCCGGAGTTATATCCTTGAACTTGTCGTGGGACACGGCCAGAATCATGCCATCAACCGGGACCGCTTCCTTCAGATCGCTGAGTTCAAGCCCGTATTCATGCAGGGTCTCCTCCGGGGTCGCCCAGGGGTCGTGCACCAGTACCTCAACGCCGTATTCTTTCAGTTCCGCGACAATATCAACCACTTTTGTGTTGCGGATATCCGGCACGTTTTCCTTGAATGTCAGACCCAGGACAAGCACGCGCGCACCCTTGACCGCCTTGTCAGCCTGGATCAGTTTTTTAACCGTCATTTCGGCGACAAATTTGCCCATGCCGTCATTGATCCGCCGACCGGCCAGAATCACCTGGGGATGGTAACCGATCGCTTCGGCTTTGTGGGTCAGGTAATAGGGATCGACGCCGATGCAGTGGCCGCCGACAAGGCCGGGAAAGAACTTGAGAAAGTTCCACTTGGTACCGGCCGCGGCCAATACGTCCAGGGTGGGGATCGACATCTTGTTGAAGATCATCGCCAGTTCATTCATCAGGGCGATATTAAGGTCGCGCTGGGTGTTCTCGATCACCTTGGCCGCTTCGGCGACCTTGATGCTTGAAGCGCGGTGCACGCCGGCGGAGACCACCATCTCGTAAACCGCGGCAACCGTATTCAGGGTTTCCTCATCCAGTCCGGATACAACCTTGATGATCTTGTCGACGGTATGAACCTTATCGCCTGGGTTGATGCGCTCGGGAGAGTAACCTACCTTGAAATCAACGCCGCAGGTCAGTCCGGATTCACGCTCCAGGATTGGAACACAGACCTCTTCAGTCACGCCGGGATAGACAGTGGATTCATAAACCACGATACTGCCAGGCCTGAGGTTGCGGCCAATGGTTGTAGAAGAGGACACCAGCGGCGACAGGTCGGGTTTGCGGAATTCATCGATGGGCGTCGGCACTGTGACAATGATAAAACGTGCTTCCTGCAATCGTGCAGGATCTTCTGTATAATCAATGCGGGTTTGCGCAAGCTCTTCACCGCTGAGTTCACCTGTGGCATCGTAGCCATCGCGTAATTGCTTGATTTTTTTGCTGCTGATGTCAAAACCGATCACTTTGGCCTTATGACCGAAGGCTGCCGCCAACGGCAGCCCGACATAGCCCAGGCCGACCATCGCAATGGCCGCATCTCCGGCCGCAATCTCCTGGCAGGTCACCATCTTCATGCCCTCCTTACCGATACATGCTTAGGATTGGATCTATCAACTGGATTTCTTGACACTTCGTGGATGAGGCATTATATGCAAAAATCCAACCCGTCTCCCACTTTGGTTCGCCCGCGCTGGAGGAAGGGTTTGCACTTATGCGCTTTTCAAAATAAATTCCACAGCTGCAGCCAGGTCAGCGAAACGGAAAACGTTGTCCTCCAACTTGTCAGAAACCTGCGAGCCGTAACCGGTCAGGACCAGCAAAGGGGTACAGCCTGCAGCCACGCCGGCCTCAATATCCGAGGCCTTGTCCCCGATCATGAACGATTGGGGAAGATCGATCCCATGCTCTTCTGCCGCCTGCAGTAAAAGACCGGGCCTGCCTTTGCGACAGTCGCAGTCCTGAAGATATTTCCCCTGCCCTTCGGTCGGATGGTGCGGGCAATAATAAAACGCGTCGATATGGGCATCGAAATGAGCCAATTCCGTCTGCAGATGAGCATGCAGAACCTCAACCGCCTCCGGCTCGAAGTATCCTCGTGCGATCCCTGCTTGATTGGAGACGACCAGCACGACAAACCCCGCATCATTCAGACGGGCGATAGCTTCGGGAGCACGGGCGATGAATTCAAAATCCTCGACCCGGTGCAGGTAGTCTTTCTCCACATTGATCGTACCGTCACGGTCGAGGAAAACCGCTCTGCGAAGCTGTTTTTTTGTAAGAGATGAGGAATTGGTCAAATCACTCTTCCTGGTAGGCGCGCAGAACTTTATCAATAATGCTGGTCGTGGATTTGCCGGCGACAAACTCGATAATTTCTACGCGGCCGCCGTAGCTTTCAACGATTTCCTTGCCGACCACACCTTCCGGGGAATAATCTCCGCCTTTGACCAGAATATCCGGTTTGACCGCGCGGATCAGCTCCAGAGGGGTGTCCTCGTCAAACAGGCAGACATAGTCAATGCAATCGAGGGCGGCCAGGATATGGGCCCGCTCATTCTCGCCGATCAGCGGGCGCTTGGGGCCCTTGAGTCGCTGAACCGACTGGTCGGAGTTGAGGCCGAGCACCAGCAGGTCACCGAGCCTGCGCGCATTTTGCAGGTACTGAACGTGACCGGCATGCAGAAGGTCGAAGCAGCCATTGGTGAAAACGATGCGGCGCCTCTTTTCACGCTCATGCTCAAGGGCAACACTGAGCACGTCCCGCGTCTTGATTTTGAGATCGCTGTCGCGGTGGCTGCGGCCGACGGTTTCGAGAATCTCCTCGGCAGACACGGTCGAGGTACCCACCTTGCCCACCACGATGCCTGCGGCAACATTGGACAGGCGCGCGGCCTCTTCCAGTGAAAACCCGCACGCCAGGCCGGCCCCCAGAACCGACAGCACCGTATCGCCCGCACCGGTGACATCAAAAACTTCCTTCGCCTCGGTGGGCAGGTGAATTTCGCCCCTGTCGCGAACAAAAAGAGACATTCCCTCTTCACTGCGGGTCAACACCAGGGCGTCCAGGTCAAGAGATTGGCGCAGCGTCCGACCGGCTTCGACCAGGTCGGCCTCATTACGGATCTCAATTCCTGATGCGACCTGCGCCTCTTTGCGGTTCGGAGTCAACAGGGTCGCTCCGCGGTATTTTCGGTAGTCATTGCCCTTAGGATCCACCAGGACCGGAACGCCTTTTTCCCGTCCGATCTCAATAATTCCGCGCAGCACCTCGTCACTGAGAACACCCTTGAGATAATCCGACAGAAGAATAACCTGAAACTGGTCAATTCGATCCCGGACAAAATCCACCAGCATCCGGCCCTGTTCACCGTCCACAGGAACCCGGCTTTCGCGGTCAATACGCAGCATCTGCTGATTGCTGGCCAGGATGCGTGTTTTGCGGCTGGTGGTACGTCCCGGCACGGCGACAATCCCCGAATCGTCAATTTTCTTTTCGGAGAGCATGCGCCGCAGAACCTGGCCATCGGCATCGTCACCGACAACGCTCGCTACGCAAACCCGGCACCCGAGAACCACGAGATTGTTGATGACGTTTCCGGCGCCACCCAGGCGCAGATCCTCGCGTTGCACCTCGACGACCTGCACTGGTGCTTCAGGAGAGATCCGGTCGGTTCGGCCCCAGACGTATTCATCCAGCATCAGATCGCCCACTACCAGGATGCGGGTGCCGGGGAGATGCGTCATAAATTTTTCAACCAGAGCGCGATTCATGATTTCTTCTGAAGGCGGTCAAGCACCGCAGCAGCAAAAAGAGGGATGTTGATTTCGTGATGTCCGGTAATCGAGTAGCCGCGGCCATGCTCCGAGGTCGGGCGTTTGACGACGTTGGTCAAAGGCCGGTAGTGCTGGATCATATCGAAATTGGCCGTAGAAAAACCGTCGACATGGTAGCCGAGATTCTGTGCGATGGAAAGAGCTTTAAGAAAGACTTCCGGCATCAGAACAGCGGAGCCGACATTGAGCCAGACACCGCCGTCGCCCAAGTCTGCAACGACCGAAGTCAGCAGGCGAAAATCCCGAAACGTCATCTCACCGATCACCGCGCCGTCGGCTTCGGAATGCTGGTGAATGATGTCGGTTCCAAGGGCGACATGGACGGTGCTGGGAATCTGCTTGTCCAGGCACGCCGCCAGCAGGCTGTACTCTTTGAAAGGATGGTCGTTGTCGACGATACAGCGCGCTATCGCCTCGCCATACCCCATCTCCTCCTCTTTAACCGCAGACTTCAGAGCGCGATTCATCCCACCGCCGGTTTCCTCGGAGAAGCCGAAATCGCCGGAATGCAGAACAGCGCCAACATCTTCCGACGTGGCCCCGACCAGAGAGACTTCAAAGTCATGAATCGCGGCTGAACCATTCATGGCCACAGCGGTGATTACATCAGCCTCAATCAGCGCCTTAAGCACCGGCTGCAGACCGCATTTGATGACGTGGCCACCAATGGCCATCACCACAGGCTTGTCTTTCTCCCGCGCCTGCACCACGGCATCCACCACTCCGCGCAGTTGGTCAGCACCCAGCAGACGCGGCATTGAATTGATATAATCATCAAATGACATGCCGGCTTTCGGCGGGGCGGCGAAATGGTCTTTAACATTGACCTTATTGTTGCGGGTTTTTATGGAGTAAGTTTTGACTTTGGAAAAGTCAATCAGTTTACGTTTCATGCCACAATTATCCTTGATTGCTACCTATTAAAAACAAGATCAATTAAACAATTTCTTTTCTACAAGATCGCACAAAATATGAATAATCATGAGATGAGCTTCCTGTATGCGTGGGGTTTCACAAGAAGGGACCGTTAACGCTATATCAACAATTGGAGCAATACAGCCCCCATCTTTGCCTAAAAGGCCGATAGTTTTACACCCCCGAACTTTCGCAACCTCAAGTGCCGAAAACACATTGCGCGAATTGCCACTGGTCGATATCCCCAAAACAACATCTTGCGGGGTAGCGAGAGCCTCAACCTGACGTTTGAACACCTCGTCAAAACCATAGTCATTCCCTACCGCCGTCAGTATGGAGGAATCAGTGGTCAGTGCAATAGCTGGAAGCGCCCTTCTCTCCATCAGAAATCGGCCAATAAATTCTGCGGCAATGTGCTGGGAATCAGCAGCAGAACCACCGTTTCCCATTACCAGAAGTTTGCCTCCCCCCGTCATTGTGTCTGTTAAAACACTGGCGCATTCTTCGATTGCGTGAGACATTGACTGAGAGACAGCCCTGACCACCTCAATATGTTCTTCAAAGTATTTCTGTAGCATCAACTCAACCTCACCGAAACCACTTTCGCCAAACCGCCAGAAAAAATTCTTTTTTGGATTCCCCGGAATTCTGTGGACGGCATAGGTCTCTGACAAAATGCTGCACATCCCTCAGGGCACGATTGGCAGATAATCTTCGAAATATCTTTGCACAATCAAGATCAACGAGAAGCAGATCAAAAGAATCTTTATCAACAATAAGAAGGTTATCCCAATTGGTATCTCCATGAATACAATTGAAACGATTAACTCGCCCAAGAAGCATCGCTGACTTAATAAGCACGCTATCCTTTTCATTTTCTGAAAAAGAAGGCCAAAGGTTCATAAGCCTCTCCGCCCCCGTATTGTACTCACTTAAAATATAAGCTCTCCCTAAAACACGGAAGTGTCGTTCTTCTATGAAAATCAGCGGTTTCGGAACAGGAAGGTCACGTGCCAGAAACCCCCAGGAAGATCTCCAAACTTTCATCCCCCGGGAACTTCTAAAAATATTCTTTATCCCGAACAACAATCCACGGCAATCATAACGTTTTAAAAAATAAGAGGAACTGCCAAAAACAATCCGAACACTACTGCAACCACTGCCACGTCCGCTTAAAGGCACGCCTTCGCTAAACACTTGATCTGGATTGGGCAAGAGAAGGTCAAGCAAACGTTCCGTATCATGGGTATTAACTCGATGAATTTTGAACCCACATTGCTTTTGGGAAACAAAAGCTGAATTATTTCTGGTCGATAGACGAGTTCTATTGTGCCACTTTTTTGTAGCAAGTTGAATGGCAACCTTTTGAATTCGCTGTAAAGACGAACGTTCATACTTAAGGGAACCCTGACAGCGCCGAACCTCCCTGTAAAACCTCAAACAATCGGAGCGGTTTGCAAAAGTCAAAAAAAAGGAATAAAGGCACGCCAAAGCATATTGTGATTCGTTATTTCTAAATCTTCTATTGGAATTTTTGTCAGTGTCCCATGAAAATAAGAATTGAGATTTTGACAGCTCAACATTTATTTTAAAAAGTAAATCTTTTTCATAAATAAACGACGTAAATTTTGAATCAAGAAAAAATCTGGCAAAACTTTTTATAAATTCAATCTTATGCCGAATAAGCATTTTTTCGTAATTGCTATTTATAAATTCATAAATTGTAAAAAAATAGGATTTTTCCTTACTTTTTTTTATCATTGAGTGGATGTCAGACAATTTTTCCAATTCTCCAGAAAATATTTTTTCAATTCATAGCTATCTTCATATTTTTCAAGATCACGTATAAAACGTATCACGTCTTTTTCAGATTTTTTTAAATCCCTGATTTTTAAAATCTGGCTTCCATCAAGATCCACAATCTCAACATCTACAAAATCAAACTGTAATCGAACTAAGATATTATCCCATTTCAAATCACCATGATAACATCTGGAATAATACATATGTCCAAATATTTCAGACACTTTAAATAAAATTTTCCGTTTACTTTCAAAGCACAGATCAGGCCACAAGGATCTGAGAGTTTGAGTCCTCTCGGAAAAACGCATCAACAAATAACAATTATCAAGAACTCCCCATCGTCTCTTCTCGAGACTAACTAAAGGTTCTGGGACTGGAACGCCACGTTCCCAAAAAAAACAACTTACAACCCAGGTTTTAAGCGCTCGTGATCTTTTAAAAAAATGCCTTATTTGATACCAGGTTCCCCTACAATTGTATCTTTTTAAAAAGTAGTTTTTTCCGTTAAATTCAACCTTCCCTGCATGAGTCCTCGTTCCTTGTTTAAAAATTTTTCCTTCATCTAAAACATGATCAGGACTGGACAAAAGAACAGGCAAAATAAAGCGAATTTCATCGGTCTTTCGCCAATGGACACGAAACCCATTTTGAAAACCACTCTGAAATTTATCATTGTTCCCTAAATAAAATCTCTCAGGATTTTCATATAAAATCTTATCTTCATTTCCTGTTCTGTTGAGTTGCATTTTTTTATTGTTTAAAAGGAAATGAATTCAATAGATCATTTTTTATTTTTCCGATTCCTGGTCGACAATAGTCATCCGCCAAGGAGAGGATTTCGGATTCAGATGTATCGTGTGTTAACGAAAAGGGTTCTATCGGTTCAAATCCAAAGACGCTATAATAGTCGTAAAACTTAAAATCTTTTCCCCATACTTTACCAGAAAGGCGCATCCACGTATTAGGAACACCCAAGGAATCAGCAGTGATCAATCCATGAAGGCTTGAAGATAGAACGAATTCACAGGAGGCGACCTGTTCTATAAAATCAAGCGTATCTGAAAAAACATCGATCATGTGAGAATCTGGATAACGGGAAATAAATCTATCAACAAAGGGATTCTCCTGGTCTACATAATGAGGAATAAGCCCGATGCTATATTTTTTACGTCGGACTGATTTTTCAGAAATAAGGATGTTACACAGAAGGCCTGGATCTCCAACAACAGTAACTTTTTGATTTTTGATATGCTCAGCAGTCTTCCATCCCCTTACCGCATGAATTCTATGCGGGCTTGAAAAGGGCGCAATGTCCTCAATCAAACCAGATCCCCAGATGTCAATACGACGATTCCAGAAATGATTTTTGGCTTTTGCCAATATGCTCCCAAGAGCCATCAAGTCACACTTGTTAGGACGGGCATGAACAACCTTTCGTCCTGAAAGCGCTTCGCATAGAACTGGCGAAAGCCAATCACCAAAATTTTTGCGACCGTTCTGCAGACTCGTTGACCAATAAAGCTTTATTTCGTCCATATTTTTACTCGGATTTAGACATAAAATGTTCAACCCCAATATTTAAAGAGACCAAGGTAAGCGGGGTTTTCTAGAAAAAGTTTTCTCGTATAATTTAACAGCTCGACCTTGAACTTCCTGCCAGAATTGGCCGTCACCGTGCAAACTTTTACGCAAGGGTCGAGATCTATAGTTTTTTACAAACCTCAAAAAATCCCTCCGGGTCAGGCCAATATCCATGGATGAAAAGAAAAGCCCGGCCAAATCCTTGATTACCCACCGCCTGGGAGTTTTTTTCCTGATCTGAACTCGATGTAAATCAATAAGATAAATGACCAAAGGATGATATCCGGAAGAATTCAAATGCTGTTGATCAAGCAGAAAATGACAGAGGTAAAAATCCCGATGATTAACCCCGTGCTCATGAATACACCGGGCGATCCTGGCAACTTCATAAATTAGTTTTCGCTTGACCTTGGGCGGGGGTGGATTTTGAACCCAATTCTCGCAAAGGGTTTCCAGGCTGATGGTATTTTCAAGTTCTTCAGTAATGATAAAAGACTCAAGCTTTGCAGGGTTCCACCCGCGTTTTCCAAATCCAGCAACCCGCATGGTTGATACGCCGACTTCCTCCAACCGACGAATGGCGAGCAACTCATTTTCTGCTCCAAGAACTGGCTTTTTAAATTGCACCAAGTTTTTAAATATCTCTCGCCAACCTACTCCTCGATGAATTTTTGCAAAATAACCTTTTTCTCCTATTGAAAAACGAAGTGTTCGTCGGCCTTCAAGAGAGCGGTATTCAACGCCTTCAAGGTTGAGAATTTTCTGGAATGCATCCTCTCCAAAAAACTCTTTCAGGTCATCTCTAAGTTCAAGCACAGGTCTTATCATTATTTTTCTCGCCAATTTCTTCAATCAAGGCGCAAGCTTTTTCCGGGAGGCTGAAGATATCTGTTTTTGAAACATATGAGAGCCCATTTTCTCCCCAATTCTCACTTTTCAAAGAACCAAGCATGTCAGCCAGCAGAATATTCATCGTATTTTGACGAAAAGGACTTGAAATAAGTTGGCCGGCATTGGCTTTTCTTATGTGCTCTGCATACCCACAGACATCTGTTACAAGTACGGGCAATCCACTCGCCATAGCTTCAAGAAGCACCATTCCATAAGCTTCGGTACGAGATGGGTGCAAAAGAAGATCCGCAGCGAAAAGAAAACGATAAACATCGTTACGCCCGCCTAAAAATTTTACACGAACTCTCTTCTTATTGGCCAACCCAAGATAGGACTTAAATTCACCCTGCCCGACAACAAAAAGAATACACCTATCACGTAACTTATCAGGCAATGAGGATAAAGCGTTAATGGAACGGTCAAGTCCTTTTGTTCGGAATCCTGAACCGACCATGAGTAAAATCAGATCGTCATCAAGTATATCGAACTCATTTTTAACGATCTGGCGGATGCGAAAAGATTCACTTATTGGGAAAGGAGGTTTCTCTATACCTGGAGGGAATAAGTGAAATCGGCTCTCTGGAGTTCCATATGCGCTGATATAGCGCTTCATTTCTTCACGTGATAAAATGATAACTTCTGTATTTGAACTAGAGGTGAAGACTTCTTTTTCAAGAAAAGAGTAAGTACGAAACCGAGGTGTCATTCGATAAAAAAAGCTACGATCATTTTTGGCTGAAAAAAGATAACAGGGATCAGCCGCAAAATAGATATCTATATTGGGCATCTTATTAAACCCAATTACAGCCTCGTAATTTTCTTCGGAAATTTTCCTGGCAACATTTTGAGAAAATTCTAAAACTCGAGAATGATTAGTTCGCCCTTTTACGTCAATCAGATGAAGTGAAAATCCATCTGGGACTTCACCTTTCCATTCCATAGCATAAACATGGACTGAATGCCCGCGTTTCTGGCAGGCAAGAGCAATTTTCAAAAAATCGCGCTGCAACCCCCCAAAAGGAAAAAATTTAAATAAACAGAAAGCAAGTTTCATGAAAAAATCATTTCACTTAAAATCAAAAAAGAGGAAGAACTTTTTAAACTGAATCCTCATAATCTTAAACCGTTTTCTTCAAAAGGGTTTGTGTGCTTTCAAGCACACTATCGACTGTAATACCTTTGCCACACTCATCATCCATCTCACATTTTTTGCGAAGACAGGGTGAACAGTCGAGAGGAGACTGAAGAAGTAGATGATTTTCACCTCTTGGCCCATTTCGTTGCGCGTCTGTTGCACGATATAGAGAAACCGTTGAGGTTCCAACTGCAGCAGCGATATGAATTGGCCCCGTGTCTCCTCCAATCACAAGGTCAACTTTGGACAACAGGGCAACAAGTTCGCGCAACGTTCCTCGAGGCCATACAAAAGCCCGATTTTCAGTTGACTTGGCAATAACCTGAGCAGCCCTTTTTTCAGCATCATTGCCCCAGGTCAGCAAAAGATCTCCCTTTCCGGTCAGGGTCAGGCGCCGCGCCAGGTCGCACCAATGGTCCAGTGACCAGAGTTTGGTCGTCCAGGTCGTTCCATAATGCAGAACGATTAAGGGACGCCCTCCCAAACCTCTCTCCTGCAGCATGGAGGCAACTTTTTCGCTCTCGTGATTTCCGACCGCTAAAGGCCCGGCCAGAGGTGTTTTTTGTCCAGCGGGAAACGCACGCCTTGCGACAGCCAGAGAACGCGCACTGATATGGTGATCCTCTTCAGCCAGAGCGACCTTGTGGTTGGTCGCCAGAAGATTGGGCAGCTCGCGGACGGCATTCCGGTCAAAACCGAATCTACGGGGGGCCCCGGAAAAGAGTGTGAAAATCCCACTTTTACTGTTGCCCTGCAGATCAAGGGCAACATCGTAATGCTCGGCTCTCAGGCCAGTCAGAGTCCGGTACAAGCCGCGCAGCCCTTCAAATCTGCCCTCTTTGCGCCAGGATTTGGTATCGACCGGGTGAATTTTGTCAATCAGAGGGTGACCGTCGAGTAGCGGTGCAAAAGATTTCTCAACCAGCCAGTCGATCTGCATATCAGGATCGGCGCTTTTGAGCCATGACAACACCGGCAGTGCATGAACCACATCCCCCAGCGCGCTGGTTTTAACAATCAGAACCTTCACGACCATTCCTCATACAACTCATCCGCCGCATTCACCACATCATTGACCGTCACGGCCTCCATGCAGCGATGATCGGTGGGACATTGACGCAGCATGCAGGGGGCACAATCCGTATCACTGCGAATAATGCGACAGCTCTGCGCATGGGGAGAAGTCGTCCGGTGATCCGTGGGACCGAAAACTGCGACAATAGGCACGCCGAATGCGGCGGCAACGTGCATGGGGCCGGAGTCATTGGTCACCATCAACCGGCAGCGGGCCAGCACCGCCATCATCTGCCGAACCGTAGTTTTACCGATCAGGTTGAGGGGACGGCTATGCATACTGTGCTCAATATCCGCACCGATTTCACGCTCCCCCGGCCCGCCGGTCAGAACAATCTGAACCTGATGGTTTTCAGCCAAACTGTCAGCAACCGCTGCAAAACGTTCCGGGATCCAGCGCTTGGCTGAACCATAGGCTGCGCCGGGATTGATGGCAATCCAACGATCGCCGGACATCTGCTGCGACGCCCATCGCTGCTCATCGTCAGTCAAGGCCAGCTTAAGGCAGTCACCCCCCCCGGAGATACCCAGTTCCCGTACCATTTTCAGATAATATTCGGTGTGATGCAGCCCGTGTTTGCGGTCTGCTCCCGGCACACCGCAATTCAGCAGCCAGCCGCGTCCGTCGGTCTTATAACCGGCTCGCCGGGGGATCAGGGCGCAGACAGCCATGAACGCTGCCTCGATGGCGTTTTGAAAGAGAAGGGCAAGGTCAAAATGCTCGCGACGCAGTTGAGTGCAAAACTTGATGAAACCACCAAGCCCCTGATGCTCTCTCTTTTTGTCGAAAACCAGTACCCGGTCGCAATCCGGATGATATTGAAACAATTCAGCCACCAACGGATTGGCTACAACGACAATTTCTGCATCCGGAAAGGTTGCACGCACCTGACTCAGCGCTGGGGTGGTCATTACCGCATCCCCAACCCAGTTGGTCATCCGGACCATAATCTTTTTAATAGGATTTTTGAATAATTTGTTCACATAAAACCTGCTGGGCTCATATCCAAACTGAAAAACCTAATGAATATTTTCAAGAATAATCACATCTGAATTTTGTCCTTCAAACCGGATTTTCTCTCTAAAATTTTCTTCTATAAAGGGGGAATCAAAATCCTCATCAACAACGAACATTGCTAAATCGGTATCTTTCATCCTCTGACTTTCCTTCAGAAATTGGTCAAATTCCTTGAATTGAAAAATTTCTTCGACTCGATTACCATAAAAACTTAACCTTTTATCATTATATAGAATTTTTTTCTTTTTTTCTGGGTCATACTGTCGCAACCATTCCCCGGCCTGACGTATAGCGATATCTTTTTCGCTATCTATAGTCCCTAATGTTTTAACTGCTGGCGTGACAAATATAATAGTCATCACTAAGATTAAAACAACCTTGCAAGAATTAAGCTTTTTCCACAGCAGGTGGATACCAAGCCCTATTAACGGTATGCTTAAAACTATAGGAACCCACAAATAACGTTTATCCGTAAAATTATTCACAACACAAAAAAGTAAATTCATAAGAAGAAAAACAAGACTTGGCAGAAAAATAATCAAGTTTTTAGACGTCATCAAGGGTTCGGAACGCCACTTGAGCGCGTATAAAGCCAAGATAGAGGAAGGCAGGATTTCTATAACAAACATTTCTATTAATCCAAGCATATAAACAAGGGGCGCATAGTGTCTTGTTATTTCAATCAAATTATTACTATGCCTGCCCCCTGGAAGTTCATTCTGAAACATTTTAAGTTGTTCCATTAGCGTCTGATATTCATTAAATATCTGCAAGGATAATAAATTTTCAATCCAAAATTGAACTTCGGGAAATCGTGAACGAGTTTCGAAAACAGCATAAGTGATCAACCCGACAGCGCAAGCCAGCAAACTAATAGACAGAAGAATTACGATAAAAACTCGCAAAGCCCCTTGAAAAGATAATCTGTGTCGCATTTGCCATAACAACAAAAATGGTGTCATCACAACAAGAATGACCCCCTCAATACGAACAAGGGTTGCGAGCACAAGTAACAAGGCTAAAATAGAAAGCCCCCAGATACTTGGTCTTTTCAGTTGGTAGACTAAGAGCGCAAAAGCACTGAGCACCAACAAAAGAAAAAGAGGATCTCGAATAATCTCAAGAGCTTTTTCATTAAACATGGGCAGCAAGGAAAAAATTAAAGCCGCAGAATTGGCGCTGAACTTATCAAACAACTGGTAAGTTAGGATATATAATGGGATCGTTGAAAATCCCAGAAAAAGAAGATTTAAAAGCTGCCCTGACAATTCCCAATCAGGCACAACTTTATGGGCCAAGGCAAGCAACAGAGGATACAGAGGCATCGGATAATATTGAGCACCTTCAGAAAAGAGCCCCTGAGAAAATTTTTGAGCAGCAGCAATATAAACGGTTGCATCACGATTGACAATTGATGCATGGGATAACAAAAACCCTTTTAAAGAAAAAGAAACGACCAGGATAAAAAGAAGAGTTTTATGAGCACGCAACTGCGCCAGAAAACGGTTCATAAAAAAATAACTTTCAGGAGAAACCAGTAGTGTCCGGTTAGGAAATT
>NPIE01003155.1_pt1 | contig 27277 bp, 24 predicted proteins | sample 8637661 | NCBI WGS metagenome assembly NPIE01 (sample SAMN07420842, study PRJNA396082) | bioreactor metagenome | isolation source: sample BA12 brine-fed electro-methanogenic bioreactor BA | place: Japan: Kochi | collected 2016-12-09 | reverse complement strand
TTCAACAACAAGACCAACGGGGTCACGCCGCGGCGCTGGCTGGCCTGGTGCAATCCGGGGCTGGCCCGTCTGGTCAGCGAGACCATCGGCGAGGAATGGATCGCCGATCTGAGCCGGCTGCGCCGGCTGGCTGCCCATGCCGACCGCGCCGATTTTCGCCAGCGGTGGCATCAGGCCAAGCAGGCGAACAAGGAACGGCTGGCCGATTTGGTGCGGGCCGAATGCGGAGTGAGCTTCAAGCCCGAGGCGCTGTTTGACGTGCAGGTCAAGCGCATCCACGAATACAAACGTCAGCTGCTCAACATCCTCCATGTCATTCATCTCTACGACCGCCTCAAGCGAGGCGATACCGCCGACTGGACACCGCGCTGCGTCCTTATCGGAGGCAAAGCGGCTCCCGGATATTTCATGGCCAAGCGGATCATCAAACTGATCAGCAACGTGGCCGATGTGGTCAATAACGACCCGGCCATCGGTGACCGGCTCAAGGTGGCCTTTTTCCCCAATTACCGGGTATCGGCCATGGAAATCATCTGCCCCGGGACCGATCTCTCCGAGCAGATCTCAACCGCCGGCAAGGAGGCCTCGGGGACCGGCAACATGAAGTTCATGATGAATGGCGCCCTGACCATCGGGACCCTCGACGGCGCCAACATCGAGATCCGCGAAGAGGTGGGGGACGAAAACTTCTTCCTGTTCGGGCTCACCGCCGAACAGGTGGCCGAGTTGCGGCCCCATTACGACCCGGCGGCGATCATCGCCGCCGACGAGGACCTGCGGCGGGTGATGCAGCTGCTCGAGAGCGGGCACTTCAACCAGTTTGAACCGATGATTTTCGATCCCATCATCCAATCGATCACCAGCCCCCGGGACCCCTGGGTGGTGGCGGCCGATTTCCGCAGCTACCTCGAGGCCCAGAAGCTCGCCGCCGCCCTCTACCGGGATCGGGAGAGCTGGCTTCGGATGAGCATCCTCAACACCGCGAACAGCGGCAAATTCTCCACCGACCGTACCATGCGGGAATACAGCGACGAAATCTGGCATCTGGATCCGGTTCCGGCCCTGCCGGTGGAATAAGCGTCCGGTCCTTGATCGATACCGAGCCGAACATCGCCCGCCCGGAGCCATTCCGGGCGGGCGATGTCGTTTTCGGCTTTTGGATGAATACGCCCCGCGCGGGAAAGGTCTTGATTTTTCATCGGAATCAGGCTAGATTTTTAAGGTGTTCTTAATTTGGCTCTGCCAAGCCCAGGGAGGCATCCGGAGGTTGTCAAGACATGATCACAATGGAAGCCAGCCATAGCGAGGCTTTGCGTCGGGTCAGGGCGATAATCCGTCAAAATTTCACCCAGGCCGATTGCTGGCGGATTTCGACAGCCAAGGCGGAGGAAGTCCTCAGCCGCGAGCGGGGAAGCAATGAAAGCTGTGAGGAACTGCTGGCGATCACCCGAGCCATGCGCTTCCTGGGGGCCCTGACCCCTGAGGCCGAAGACCTCGACTTCTTCCTGGTCACCTGCCCGGTGCTGCGGATCGTCGCCAACCGCCTCAGCCCCCAGCGTCCGTCCCTGAAGGGGGCCACGCCGGAGATGATCGCCGCCGCCTTCCGGGAGTTTCAGGAGAACGATATCGCCAGCCTGTGTCTGGAAAACCCGCAGGAAGTCTTCCGCCGGTTCAACCATGGCCGCCGGCAGCTTCATGCCCGAATCGTCGGTCGCCGTTCGCTCGGATCCGGCAGGGCCTCGAATCATCTGAGCCGCACAAGCGCTTGAAAAAAGCCTTCACCTAGAACCCCCATCACCCGATGCTATTTCATCCATTCCCCCCGAACCGCGGAAAGGGGATGCCTCCTCCTGGTGGCTGCTTGGGGCATTCGTCGGCGAGCAACGGCGCTGCGTGCTGTGCCCGCATCCCGCCCGGGTTCCCGCTCTCCCATTGGTTTCATGCCGCTGTTGACGGCGTTTCGCGACAGGCCGGTTTTCCAGTTCTGATCCGGGTTTGGCCGCGGTGGGGAGTTGATGACTGTCGCCAATGGGGGACGGTTTCGCCCCGATCCCGGCCGAATGTCCGGGCCGGTGTCCGATGCTTCTTTTCAAGTCATTGAAATGTTTATTGAAAAGCCGATGGTATGGGAGCTGCAAGGTAGTGGGTGTCGCTTCCGGGGCCGTTCAGGCCCGGCCGGCGACCTTACATATCTCGGGAGGTATTTAGATGCGACTGGATGTCAACGAAAAAGAAGCGCAACTGATTGCGTACTTTCGCTCGATCAGCGAATTCAACCGGGCGCGGCTGTTTTCCCTGGCCCGTAACGCCCATGAAGACTTCGTCCGCGCCCAGAAGATCCGGGGCCTGGGCGAAGCTGCAGGCCATCGGCGGCATGGAAGCGGCGAGATTTAGATATCGAATGAACGGATCTGCCCCTGCACGACCGGCATCAGGGTGCCTTCTTAGCCTAATCCGGAGATTCGCCTTATGTTAGCAGGCAACGAAAAGAATTCCGAACTGAGCACCTATTATCGGGCCCTGCGGATTCTCAATCCGCAAAGCGCCGACGTTCTGGCCGCCACCGGCAAGAGCGGCCAGCGCCCGGCGCCAAACGGCAAGGCCCGAGCCATGCCCGGATCGAAGTGAGCCATCCGCGATCAACCGCAGCGGTCCCGATACCGATCTCGGGGCCCGGTGTGGTTCCTCCCCCCGCGTCTTTCCCTTTTTGACCCTGCGCCCCTTGCCAAACCGGGGGCAAACCCAGTAGAATGCCAGCTTCCCCTCGGAAATTGACCACAACAGGAAGTTTGCGCAGCGATGTCCCAGGATAACCTTTACGCCCGTCCCCAGGGCAAAGTGCCACCCTTCGAGTTCAACGAGCAGGTCGTGAGGGTTTTTGACGACATGATCGGCCGCTCGGTCCCTCTGTACCGGGAGACGGTCCGCCGCCAGGCCCAGCTGGCCGCACGGTTCTACCAGCCCGGCACATCCATCTACGATCTCGGCTGCTCCAACGGCAACCTCGGTCTGACGCTTTGCGCCGAGATGGGCGGGCGGGAGTTTGCCATGGTCGCCGTGGACAGTTCGCAACCGATGCTCGATACCTATCGCCGGCGTCTGGCCGGCAAGCCGGGAGCCAAGCACATCAGCCTGCGCCAGGAAGATATCCGGCGGACGCCGCTGGAGCGGGCCTCGGTGGTGGTGGTCAATCTCACCCTGCAGTTTCTGCCCCGGGACGATCGCGAGACCCTGGTTCGCCGGATCTTCGAGGCGCTGGAACCCGGCGGAATTTTGCTGCTTTGTGAAAAAGTGATCCACGAACAGGAGGAGCTGACCGAGCTACAGCGGGAGTTCTACTACCGTTTCAAAAAGGAAAACGGCTACTCCGAGCTCGAAATCAGCCAGAAGCGCGACGCCCTGGAAAACGTGCTGGTTCCCGAGACCCTCGAAACCCATCAGCGGCGACTGCGCCAGGCCGGTTTCGCACAGATCGACGTCTGGCTCAAGTGGTTCAACTTCGCGGCGCTGCTCGCCCGCCGGCAGCCATGACCGGGCGCGCGCTGTTGAACCAGGCCGCGGCGCTGGGCCTGAGCTTCTGCGCCGAGGCCCTGGCGGACCTGATCGACCAACGGGACGACTACATCCAGCGGGTCGATGCCAAGGGGCAGCGTTATCTGAATGCCTTGGCCCGGCTGCCCGGGACCGAACCCTCAAGCCTCGATCTCGATGCCGACTGGGTTCGAATCGGCGAGGCGGCGGATTTGGCCGCCAGCCAGCGCGCGGCTCTGCTGGCGGTGCTGGAGGACTACCGGCCCTGGCGCAAGGGACCGTTCCGGCTGTTCGGCATCGACCTGGACAGCGAATGGGTTTCTTTCCTGAAATGGAACCGGGTCAAGGACCGCATCGCCTCGCTGGCCGATCGCCGGGTGTTGGATATCGGCAGCAGCTGCGGCTACTACCTGTTTCGCATGGCCGCCGCCAAGCCCGCACTGGCCCTGGGGCTGGAGCCCTATCTGACCTACTACTTCCAGTACCGCCTGCTGCAGCACTACGCGAAGGTGCCCGGCCTGTTCTGTCTGCCGGTCAAGTTCGAAGAGCTTCCGCCCATGCCCGGATACTTCGACACCGTTTTTTCCATGGGCGTGCTCTACCACCGCCGTTCTCCGGTCGACACCCTGGTCGGGATGCGCAAGGTGCTGCGTCGCGGCGGGGAGCTGGTCCTCGAAACCCTGATCATCGACGGGGAGGGGGATCTGGCTCTTTGTCCCGCCGAGCGTTACGCCAAAATGAACAACGTCTATTTTCTGCCCACCGTCCCCTGCCTGAGCAACTGGCTGCGGCGCGCCGGCTTCGACCACATCCGCTGCCTCGACGTGACCCGGACAACCGGGGCCGAGCAGCGTCGGACCGGCTGGGTGCAGACCGAATCCCTGAGCGATTTTCTCCATCCGTCCGACCCCACCCGGACCGTCGAAGGTTACCCCGCCCCCCTGCGGGCCATATTCCTGGCCCAGGTCGGATAGCTCGGCGGTCACGACCGTCTCTGGTCGATGGGGAACGAAATTTGCTTGGAACCTGTTATCGAGTGACCGATTTATGCCGAAGCCATTGACAGAAAAGGGAAACCGGCTGTAATTATAAGCCGGAGGCCATCTCCAGAGCCCGGGGTGTTTTCACCCGAATTCGGTGATTGCACGGCTGTTTTCCCGTCTTATCATCGGACCCTTGCCAATTCAGGATATGCCCTTGGTATTCCAACCGCGACAGGATGGCGGCCCAACCCCCAGACGGTCTCCGAGGCGTCCGACGCCGCCCGGAACCGATACGGCTGCCGACCGGCCCATTTACAGCAGTCGGATCGTGGCCAATTATCTGAAGTTTCTGGATAAGAGATATCCCGATCTGGATCAGGACGATTTGCTGGCTTTCGCCGGGCTGACGCCCCACGAGGTGGCCGACCAGGGACACTGGATCACCCAGGAGCAGATCAACCGCTTCCACGAGCGGATGGACCAGTTGACCGGCAATCCCGATATTTCTTACGAGGCGGGCCGGTTTGCCGCCTCCCCCGAAGCGCTCGGCGTCCTGCGGCAGTACGTTATGGGGTTCATGTCGCCGGAAAAGCTCTTCGCTGCGATCCAGAGGGCTGCCGCCACCCTGACCCGATCCTCCAGGCACGAATCGAAAAAGATTGCCCCCAACAAGGTGGAACTCACCGCGACGCCCAACCCCGGGGTACGGGAGAGGCCCTTTCAGTGCCAGAACCGGATTGGTCTTCTCGAAGCTGCGGCGCTGATCCACAACTGCACCGACCCGGTGGTGCGCCATACCGAATGCCAGTTCGAGGGGGGCGCGGCGTGCCGCTATGAAATCTCCTGGAACCAGCCCCAGTCCCTGTTCTGGCCCCGCTTGCGAAACCACTGCGCGATCGTTCTCCTGCCGCTGTTTCTGGCCGCCCTGGCCCTATCCCCCGGTCTCGCCCTGAGCGTTTTGCTGCCGGTCTTTCTGGGCCTGCTCGCCCTGCTGACCTGGGTGGCGGAGAAAAAGCTCAAAACCGAGCTGGGCGCCTGCTTCGCCGGCCTGAGCGAATCGAGCAGCCACCTGTTCGAGCAGGCCGAAGCCAACTACCAGAACGCTAAGATGATCAACGAAATCGGCCGGATCATCAGCCGGGAGACCCATGTCGACGACGTACTGAACCGGGTCGGCCAGATTCTGGAAAACCGCCTGGATTACCGGCGGGGTCTGGTACTGCTGGCCAACCGGGAACAGACCGACCTGCAGGTCCGAGTCGGGTTCGGCCTCGACCCGGCACACCTCGACCTGCTTCGCCAGTGTGATCGTTCTTTGGATCACGCTGCGGTTTCCGAGGGTCTTTTCGTCGCCGCTTACAGGCAGCAGAAGCCTTTTCTGGTCAATCACCTCGATCAGGTGAAAGTCGGGTTTCCGCCCTGGGTCCATGCGCTCGGCCAGACCCTTGGGGTTCGCTCCTTCATGGTCTGCCCCATCGTCTCGGAAGGTAAGTCGGTCGGCATTCTTGCGGTGGAAAACGCGCGGGCCGATCGGCCCCTGGTCCAGAGTGATTTGAGTCTGCTTACCGGGATTGCGTCGGTCATCGGCATCCACCTTCGCAATGTCGCCCTGGTCGAACACCTGGAGTGGCACCGGGAGTTTCTCGAAGCCGAGGTCGCGGAGCGCACCGACGAACTGAAGGCGGCGCTGGATACCGCCCGGGACCTGGCCAGTCGGGCCGAAGCGGCGAGTCGGGCGAAGTCGCAGTTCCTGGCCAATATGAGTCACGAAATCCGCACCCCGATGATCGGTGTTCTCGGCATGACCGAGCTGCTGCTCGACAGCGACCTTCCCGCCCATCAACGCAGCCTGGCAGAAACCGTCCACCGCTCGGGGCAGGCGCTGCTCGATATCCTCAACGACATTCTCGATTTTTCCAAGATCGAAGCCGGCAAGCTGGACCTCGAGAAAGCGCCTTTCGCGGTCCGAGAAGCCGTCGAGGGCACCGTTGCGCTGATGGCCGAAGCCGCTGCGGCCAAAAAACTCGCTCTGACCTGCCAGGTGGACCCCGCGGCGGCCCGCATCCTGCGCGGGGACGCCGGGCGCCTGCGGCAGGTGCTGGTCAATCTGGTGAGCAACGCCGTAAAATTCACCGAGCAGGGTTCGATCGCGGTACGGGTCGGCCTGGCGGCGGAGGACGGCGATTCTGTGCGGCTGCGGTTCGAAGTGGAGGATACCGGCATCGGCATCCCCGGAGAGCTGCAGGCGCGGATTTTCGACTCCTTCAGCCAGGTCGACAACTCCTCCAGCCGCCGCTTCAGCGGCACCGGCCTGGGGCTGGCCATCGTCAGGCAGCTGGCCGGGCTGATGAACGGTGAGGTGGGGCTGCGAAGCCGTCCCGGGGCGGGGTCGACCTTCTGGTTCGAGGTGCCGCTGGACAAGTTGTCGGCAGGCTCAGCCGAGCCTGCCGGAGGTGAACTTTCGCCGGCGAAGGAAACCGTCAGGGTGGCCGCCGCGCAGCCCAGGGGCAAGGCCGGGGGCAAAAGCCGGATTCTGCTGGCCGAGGACAACCCAACCAGCCAGCGCCTGGTTCAGATCATCGCGGAAAGCCGCGGCTATGAGATCATCGTGGTCGATAACGGCGCGGCGGCGCTCCGGGCCCTGAGCGCGGAGGATTTCGACCTGGTGCTGATGGATTGTCAAATGCCCGAAATGAACGGTCTCCAGGCGACCCGGGCGATCCGCCAGGGCGGCAGCAAGGTGCCGATTGTGGCATTGACGGCCCGCGCCCAGAAGGACGATTCCGAGCAATGCCGGGCAGCGGGCATGGACGATTATCTGAGCAAACCCTTTCGGCAGAAGCAGTTGGTGGATATGCTCGAGAAATGGCTTGCCGCCAGCTCTGCCGCCACAAGCTGAAGCTGAAATTTTATCAGAAAGAACCTGCCGGCATGAATAAAAGCAATCAGAGGGCCCAGGGCATGCGGTTCATGCTGACCGCGGCCGGATTTGTCATTGTCGTGGCCGGAATGCGGGCGGCGGAAGCGATTCTCGTCCCCTTTCTGCTGGCCTCGTTTCTCGCGGTGATCTGCGCACCGCCGGTTTTCTGGCTCGAGAACCGGAGAGTGCCCGCTCCCTTGGCGGTGACGCTGGTGGTTATCGGCATCCTGGCGGTCGAGCTGATCGTGGTGGCCCTGGTGGGTACCTCGGTCGATGACTTCTACCAGGCGATACCCGGCTATCAGCAGCGCCTCCAACAGGAAGCCGCCGGTCTGCTCAGCTGGCTCGGCCGGCTCGGCATCGAGCCGCCGGACCGCTCTCTGGTCGAGCAAATCGACCCGGGAGCGGCGATGCGGCTGGTCGCCAACATGCTCTCGGGCCTGGGCGGGGTGCTGACCAACACCTTTCTGATCCTGCTCACGGTCATCTTCATGCTCCTCGAGGCCTCGGGGTTTCCGGCCAAACTGCACGCCGCCTTCGGCGACGGCGAGGAGCTGTTCGGTTCGATCCGCAAGTTCACCGGCGGCCTCAAGCGCTATTTGGCCATCAAGACGGTGGTCAGCCTCCTCACCGGGGTGGCGGTGGCGGCCTGGCTGGCCCTGCTCGGCGTCGATTTTCCGGTCCTCTGGGGCCTGCTCGCCTTCTTGCTCAACTACGTCCCCAACATCGGTTCCATCATCGCGGCGGCCCCGGCGGTGCTGCTCGGCTTTATCCAGTTCGGCATCGGCCGGGCGATGCTCGCCGCCCTGGGGTACCTGGTGGTCAATGTGGTGTTCGGCAACGTGGTCGAGCCCCGCTTCATGGGGCGGGGGCTCGGGATCTCGACCCTGGTCGTGTTTATCTCGTTGGTTTTCTGGGGATGGGTGCTCGGTCCGGTGGGGATGCTGCTGTCGGTGCCGCTGACCATGACGGTGAAAATCGCCTTGGAGACCGGTCGGGACACCCGATGGGTGGCGGTGCTGCTTGGCGGCCCGGCCGATGTCGAAGCGGCGGCTGGCGAGGGTGAAGGCAAATCCTGACCCGCCTGAGTTGAATCGGAACCAAGGCAAGAGGCGCCGCGCGGCAACATGCGCGGCGCCTCTTGCTTTATCCGGCCGATAATCTGGTATGCTGTTTCTACAGACCCAGTTCGGCTCAAACCCGATTCCACGGGAGTCGCCATGAACATCATTCGTCCCATGCTGGTTCTGGTGCCGCTGGTTCTCCTCGGTTTCGGTTCGCCGGTCTTCGCCGACGATTATCTGCGCGGTTCGCTCATCGGCCCGGGCGGCAAGCCCGTCGAGATATCCCGGATCAGCGCCCGCGGAACGATCGCCGGGGAGTTCAGGGGCCGGAAGATCTCCTTCGCGTTTTCCGAGCTGCAGAAGATCGAAAACCTGGGCGAGAAGGTGTACCGGGTCACCACCGCCAAGGGGCAAATCCGGATGCTCGAAAAGGTCGAGCTGCGCACCCCGGGCCAGAACGATCGCATCATCTACTGGTCCTTCGACCCCAGGGCCCGCGAGGAGCGGCGCTTCGTTCTTGGCAGCCAAAGTTTCCACACCCTGGCCTTTACCGGTGCTCCCGGCCGCCTCAAGGCCAACCCCCGTACCGGCGGGCTGTTCCCCCCCGATTATCTGTTCGATCCCTTTACCGGGGAAAAGCTCCAGTGGCACGAACCCGGTTATTGATCAACGGAGGGATGCTGGCGTTTTCCGGCATTCTCTTCTATCAAAGAGCTGGCTCGCCGGGCCGAAGAGCCGATCTGCGAGGTGTAAAGCGGGGTGGGGGGAACGCGGTGGGCCATGCTCGCTTGGGCAGGGAAGAGAGTGCCGAGCTAGCGGGCGGGGGGTGTTGAGTCTGTGTCGTTCAGGGCCGGAAAGCGGTAAACCTGAAAAGCCCACCGGCGAAGGTGGGCTTTTCAGGTTTTTTAGTGCCGTTCGGGGCCCGAGCCGCCGGCAACCGGGACTACCTTTCCGTATAGACAAAGAACAGCTGCTGACCGTTTTTACGGTAGCCGGCAATTCGCTGCTGCGCCTCGGGGGAAACCAGGTAGTCGGTAAAGGCCGCCGCCAGCTCTTTTTTTACATGGGGGTGTCGAGCCGGATTGACGGCGATGACCCCGTACGGGTTGAACAGGCGCTGGTCGCCCTCGACCCGTACCTGGAGGTCGATTTTGTTCTGGTAGGCGATGAAGGTGCCGCGATCGGCCAGCGTGTAGCCCTGGTGCTCATTGGCCATGGTGAGGACCTCGCCCATGCCGCGGCCGGCCTCCAGGTACCAGTCGCCGGTCGGTTCGGTGCCGGCGGCCTGCCAGAGCTCCTTTTCCTTGGCATGGGTCCCGGACTGATCGCCGCGCGAGACAAAGACGGCTTGGGCCGCGGCGATCCGGCCCAGGGCTGCCGCGGCGTCGGCCGTGCCGGAAATCCCGGCGGGATCGGCGGTCGGACCGACAATCACGAAGTCGTTGTACATCACGTCCTGGCGGTTGATGCCGTAGCCTTCGGCAACGAATCGGTCCTCGAGTCGGCGGGCGTGAACCAGAACCACGTCGACGTCGCCGGCCTGGCCGAGCTTGAGGGCCTTGCCGGTTCCCACGGCGATTACATCCACCTTGCAGTCATGCTGCTCTTCAAAGGGAGGAATCAGCTCCCCGAGCAGACCGGAGTTCTCGGTGGAGGTGGTGGTGGCGAGGCGCAGGCGCTCCTCGGCGCCGGCCACGCCGCCGACCAGCAGCAGGCCGATCATTGCCAGGGACAAAATGCGCAGGCGTTGCATAAGAGAGTCTCCTTTCAAGATGGGTTGAACGGCTGGGCGTCAGACCTCGGCCGCCTGTTTCGAGTTTACCCCGGCCCGCGGGAAGGTCCCGCGGGCGGTTTCAGACATCAATAGTAGAACTGGGCCTGCAGGCGCACGATGTTGTCGTCGTTGTTTTTGACCAAGTCGTCGTTGACCTTGGTGAAGTCGGCCTGGAGTTTGGCATTGTGCTTGGCGAAATAGTAGTTGACCCCGCCTTGGATTTGGGATTTGTCGAACTTGGCCGAGGCGTTGGCATCGGTCGATTCGACCGCTGCGTAGCGCACCCCCAGCTCCAGCGTTTCAGGAATCATCTGGTAGCCGGCCTGCACATAGTAGCCGTCGGCATTCCAATCGTCGCCCTGGTCGGGGTCGGCGTTCAGGTGGTAGTACTCGGAGGCGAAGGTGGCTCCCAGCCAGGTGGCATTGAGGTTGGCGGTCCACAGCAGCCAGGAGAGATCGTCGCCGTAGGCCGCGGTGAAGTTCGCGGCGCTCAGCTTGTCGAGCCCCAGGGCCACATCGAGAACGTCGTTGTCGCGGTTGAAGCTGCTGCCGACATCGGCGGCGGTGATTTTCTCCCAGGCGGCGGAGGCGCCCAGGTTCACCAGGGGCCTGGCGCTCGGCCAGCCGGCCTCATCCAGCTTGTACTCGCCCAGCGGGTTGATGTCGATGCGGCCGGCGAACATGTGGTGGTTGTCGGGGTTGCTGGTGTTGGGGCCGTTGCCGTTGAACAGACCCACGCGGTATCCCACCAGTTTGCCGGCGAAGCTCCCTGCCGCCTGCACCCCGAGGTCGCGGCCCAGGTTGAAGGTGTCGTTGGCCAGCGAGCGCTCGGGAAAGAGCTGACGGGAGGCCGAAGTCAACTCCTGGCGGGCCTGCGGCGGCTTGTATTGACCAAGCTGCAGGGTGAGGGGCGCACCGAACTTGTAGTTCATGAAAGCGTCTTCGGTAGTAAAACCGGTTTTCATGTCGGCCTGAAATTTGTACCCGAGATTCTTGGATACGAGATTGCCCTGCAGTTGCAGCTTGAAGCGGCGGATGCTGAAGTTGCTTTTGTCGTTGTCGGCTTGACTGTCAAAATCGGTAAAGGTGTAGAGAAGCTGGGCGTAGCCGCCGATCCGGACACGGTAGTTGCCGTCGGCTGTTTCCACCGTCAACCCCTTGCCCGGCCGGTAATAAGCCAGGTCGTTCTTTTGGGTCGCCTCGACGTATTCCTCGGCGGTGATGACCCCCTTTTCCTTGAGTATCTCCTCGATGCTTTTGGCCTGGGCGGTAGAGACCATGAACAGGGCGGCCAGGGTTACGGTCAGGGTGCGGAATGGGTGCTTCATTGGTCGTTTTTTCCTCCTTGTGTGGACATGTTGATTTCAAAACATACTAAAAATAACCAATATGACATTTTGTCCCACGAGTCGGGTGCCAGCCGTTCCACACTTGAAGGGCCAGCAAAATCAGTGACTCGCGGACGGGTCAGCGACATTTTCGGGGAGAGAAATGAGGCCGCTGGCTCTTTTGGGCCATGGGAGGTTCTTTTGGATGATTGCTTTTGTATCCATATTTTTCCGTCGGATTCTTTTTTACAACAAAAAACAACCAAAAAAAACCAAAAATAACTAAAAAGAGAATACTGACTAAATGAATTAACGGGCCTGCCGGAGAGAAGAAGGGAGGGGATAACGTCTGGATGAAGAGGGTGGCGGGTTGGTAGAAAGCCTTTGCAGATAGGGGCGAGAAAGGGCGCTTCAGCCGTTTTTGGGAAAAACCATTTTCCCGCTCAGGCTCAACTCATACCCGGATAGACCCTCGGCTAGGGTGCGGAACTCAGGGGCGTGAAGCATATCCAGGAATAATTGGGTGCTTTTGGAAAAAAAACCGTCCCTGGGGATGAGCAGGTCGAAGCGCTCCCAAGTGAGGGGAATGAAGTCGAGGGCGAGCAGGGTCGCCGCGGCACGGATGCCCGGCCCGGTGTCGGCCCGACCGGAGAGCACCTCGAGACCGACTTCCAGGTGGCTTTGGCATTCCCGTTCGTATCCCGGGATGTGGCGGCAATCCAGCCCCTGTTTCTTGAGTTCTTGGTCGAACAACAGGCGCGTGCTTGCTTCGAGGGGGCGGTTGGCGACGGTCAGGTCGCCGTTTCCGATATCGGCTACGCTTTGGATACCGCGGGGATTTCCCCGGGGAACCAGCAGCCCCTGTTCGCGTCGGCAGAAATTGATCACCGCCGGAATCTGGTCAAACTCGCTGGCGGCGAAGGAAAAGTGGTCTTCCTTGCTGTCCTCCTGGGCCAGGTGGCTGGTGGCGATATGGCAGAGCCCATGGCGCAGGGCCTTGAGACCGCCGAGGCTGCCAAGGTTGCCGAAGAGCGCCACATGATCGGGGTTCAGGCGGCGGAAAAGCGGCAGGGCCCGGTCGAGCAGAATATCGTTGCTCCCGGCGATCAGCAGCAGGCCGGGGATTTGGACCGAGGATTCGAGGTGTCTGGGATAATTGATGGTCTTGCTCTCGACCCACTGTTCGACCAGTTCCTTGGGAAACAGCCATTTGCCGGTGATTTTGGTTGCGGGAAGCCCCTTCTCGGTGATCAGGGTGTAAACCATTTTTTCGTTAATGCCGAGAAAGTGCGCGACCTCTTTGGTGGAAAGCAGCTTTTCCATGGACCAGTTTCCTCTGGGGTGGCGAGATGGGAGGTACAGCCGCCTGAACTATAAAGGAGGCCGCCCCGAATGTCCAGGCGGCCGGATCATGAACCGAGCCCCATGCCCGGGGCCATTTCCTGCCCCGTGAGGCTGGTTTCGTATCCTCCCTGGGCGCTGATCCTGGCCTGGAATGCCTGGCTGCGCAGCAGTTCGAGGAGCGCCCGGATCTTGGCATCATCGGCGAACCGCCGGGGAATCACCAGGTCGTAGCGTTCGCGGGCCAGGGGGACGAAATCGAGATCGAGGGCCCTGGCCGCCGAGTAGATCCCCAGGCCGGTGTCGGCCGAGCCGGTCAGTACATTGACCGCGACCGCCATGTGGGTATATTCCTCGCGCTCGTAGCCGCGGATCCGGGCCGGACGGATGCCGGCCTGGTTGAGATGATGGTCGAACAGGATCCGGGTGCCGGCGCCGCGCTGGCGGTTGATGCAGGAGATCTCCTCCCGCACCAGATCACCGATGCCGCCGATGCCCTTGGGATTGCCCCGGGGGACGATCAGCCCCTGCTGGCGGATGGCGAGGTTGACCACCAGCAGGTCGGCGCCGGGCAGGTAGCGCTCGAGAAAGGGAAAGTTGAAATCCCCGCTGGCGGGATCGAACAGGTGCATGCCGGCGACCATGGCCGAGCCGGCGCCCAGCGCGGTCACCCCGCCGAGGCTGCCGACGTTGCTCGAAACCAGGCGCAGCGCCTCGGGGCGGTCCATCAGCTCGTTGGCGATGAGATCGAGCAGATTGTCATGGCTGCCGACGTGGACCAGCACCGAATCGAGAACCGGCGCCGGCACCAGCAGTTCGGCGCTGACGACCTCGTCCTGTTCGAGCCCTTCGCTCCGGGCCGGCACCCGCACCAGGGCCTGGGCCCGGCTCAGGTTGGTGAGCATCCCCGGCCCGCGCCCCAGGGGGACGGCCATGGCCTCGTCGCCGATGCGGCCGACGGCCAGCCGCACCAGCTCTTCAAAGCCGAGCTTGGACGGGGTCTTGCGGGTGACCCGGACGGCGATCCGCTCGCGCACCGGCGGCTGGCGGCGACCCAGCCAGGCGACCAGGGGCGCCAGCACCTCTTCGAAGCAGACCACCGCGCTGCCCGGGTAGCCGGGGGCGCCGACCAGCAGCTTGCCGCCGGCGGTTCCCAGCAGGGTCGGTTTGCCGGGGCTGATGCCCAGGCCGTGCACCAGAACCTCGCCGAGTTCGGCGAAGATTTGGGCGGTGAAATCCCGGGTTCCGGCCGAAGAGCCGGCACCGACCACCACCACCTGGGCATCGGAGGCCAGCGCCTGGCTCACCGCCTCGCGCAGCGCCTGCGGGTCATCGGCCACCGGGGGAACCCGGCTCGGTTGGGCCCCCCAGCCGCGGGCGAGGGCGCAGAAGACCTGAGAATTGCTCTCGATCACCTGCCCCGGGCCGGGAGTGGGGCGGGTGGCAAAGTCGAGCACCTCGTCGCCGGTGGGGATGAAGGTCAAGCGGACCGGCTCCCAGACCTCGATCTCCCAGATGCCGGCCGCAAGCAGGGTGCCGATGTCGTAGGGCGACAGCAGGTGATTCTGGGGGAGCATCAGCTCGGTGGCGACGATGTCCTGGCCGATGCGGCGCACATGCATCCAGGGGTAGGCGGGAGCTTCGATGAACACCGTGCCCTCGGGGCCGTCCACCACCTCTTCGATCTTGATGACGGCGTCGGTCCCCCGGGGCAGGGGTTGGCCGGTGTTGACCGGGAAGAAGTCCCGTTGCCGGTCCAGCCGCAAGGGGTGACCTTCGCGGGCGGCGAAGGTGGTTTCGGCCTTGACCGCAATGCCGTCCATGGCCGAAACATGGTGCGGGGGCGAGGAGTAGCGGGCCCGAACGGGGGCCGCCGTGACTCGCCCGGCGGCCTCGGTGACGGCAACGGTTTCGGCCGTTACCAGCTGCGGGCGGTCGAGAGCGGCCCGAGCCAGGTCGATGGCTTCGGCAACCGGAACGGTCTGTAGATAGATGTTGCGTTTGGCCATGGCGGTTATCCTTCTAGACGACCCAGACGTCGACCTCTTCGCCCTGCTGAAACCCTTCGGCGGCGGCGGGGACGATCAGCAGTCCGTCGCTCTGCAGCAGGGTGCGCAGCAGCCCCGATTTGCCGAGCACCGGGTGGGCCAGGGGCAACTCGCCCTCCCTGGGCTCGAGCCGCACCCGGGTGAAATCTTCCCGCCCCTGGCGCGATTGCAGATTGCGCGACAGCCGGGCCCGGCGCACCGGCCGCAGAATATCGTCGAAGGCCCGGCGATCCCCGGCCAGGTGCCGGATGAAGGGCTGACCGAGGACCGTCATCACCACCTGGGCCGAGCCGACCTGGCCCGGCAGGCCGATCACCGCCCGGGTTCCGACCCGCGCCAGGATCGTCGGCTTGCCCGGGCTGATGCTGACGCCGTGAGCCAGAATCTCGGCGTCCGCCAACTGCTCGAGGGCCGCCACGCTCAGATCGCGGGTCCCCTTGGAGCTGCCGCCGGAGAGGAAGACCACGTCGCAGTCGGCCAGGGCGCTCTGCAGGGCCTTGACCAGAGACTCCAGGTCATCGCCGACAATTCCCAAATGGTTGATCGCCCCGCCGGCCTCTTCGGCCAGGCCGCCGACGGTGTAGGCGTTGACGTCGCGGATCTGTCCCGGGGCGGGCCGTGCGGCGACCGGCACCAGTTCGTCGCCGGTGGACAGGATCCCCACCCGCGGCCGGCGGTGTACCGCAACTTCGGTCACGCCCAGGGCGGCAAGCAGGCCGATTTCCTGGTTGCGCAGCCGGCTGCCGGCGTTCAGGGTGAGCTGCCCCGCGGCGGCGTCCTCGCCCCGCTCCATGACGTTTTCACCCGGCGCCACGCTCTGCCGCACTTCGACGGTACCTGTGCCGATATCCTGGGTGTACTCCACCATGACCACGCTGTCGGCGCCCTCGGGAAGATAGCCGCCGGTCGGAATCCAGGCGCACTGGCCGGCCGCCAGGGAAAAATCGGGCCAGCGGTTGACCTCGATCTCCCCGACGCATTCGACATAGGCCGGATTGCTCTCGCTGGCCCCGAAAGCCTCACGGGCCAGCAGCGCGTAGCCGTCCATCGACGAGCGGGGACCGGCCGGCAGGTCCTCCGGGGAGCTCAGATCCTGGGCCAGCACCCGACCACGGGCCCGGTCGAAGGCGACCGTTTCAGCTTCCACCGGGGCAAAGCTCTGAAGAAGGGTTTGGAATTCGGTACGGCTGACGGTTTTCAGGAAACCCTGCCTCATTTGTGCGACTCCCGATCGATTATGGTGCCTGGGGAACGTGAAGGATCTTTGACTCGGTTAAAATACCCTGCGGGGCAAAAAATTGAAAGCCCCCGGCGGGCCTTTTCGGGTTTTTGACCCTTTCACTTGCCCCGGGAAAGCTGCCTCAGCCGTGCATCGGATGCCAAAAAGCTCCCCAGATCAGCGGGCTTCGAACGACTTGCCGCCGGCCTTCTGCGGCCCTTCCAGCTCTCTGGGTAATTGACATTCAGGCCGAAACGCTGTATGTGTTGTCCGGCTTTGATTTGTATCCGGAGGGTGGGTTGGCTGCCCCGGAAAATTCCACACTTAAAGGGAGGAGAGAAAGATGAAAAAAATACTGGTCTGCATGGTGATGATGGCAGCCCTGGTTTTTGGCGGAACGGTCTGGGCCAGCGAGCCCGCCGCTGGCGGCGGGCACGGCGACAAGCCCCATTGGGGCTACGTCGGAGAAGGCGGTCCCGCGCACTGGGGCGATCTGAATTCCGAATATGCCGCCTGCAAAGAGGGCCACAGCCAGTCCCCCATCGATATCACCGGCGCTCTCGACATCGATCAGCCCCCGATTCAGTTCTCCTACCAGGCTGTTCCCCTGCACCTGGTCAACAACGGCCATACCATCAAGATCACCTATGCTCCCGGCAGCACCATCACCGTGAATGGCCAGACCTACAAGCTGCTGCAGTTCCACTTCCACAGCCAAAGCGAAAATGCGGTTAACGGCCGGCTCTTCCCGATGGAAGCCCATCTGGTCCATGCCGACGAAAACGGCAAACTGGCGGTGGTTGGCGTGATGTTCGAGGATGGTGCGGCCAATCCCTTTGTCGAAGAGCTCTGGAAATACATGCCGGCCCTGGCCAACTCGACCATGAACGTCTCCAACGAGTCGATCAACGTCATGAACATGCTTCCCGTGAACAAGGACTACTACTCCTGGGAAGGTTCGCTGACCACTCCCCCCTGCACCGAAGGGGTGAAATGGATGCTCCTCAAGGAGCCGGTCACGATATCCGAAGATCAGGTCAAAAAACTTCAGATGGTGATGCACGGCGGAAACAATCGCCCGGTCCAGCCCCTCTACGGCCGTACCATCAACCAATAGCCAGAACAAAATCACCACAAACCAAGGCAGCCGGTTGCTTCCCTGCAGTTCAGGAAAGGCGACCGGCTGCTTTTTTTCCGGCCGCAACCCGGGGGCAGCGTCCCCGTTCGATGAAATATTAAATTCATATATTCAATAATTGACATTATTTTTCGGAACCTGTTAAAGTGCCTCCTGGCCTAAACACCGAGCAAAGGAGAGATCCCATGAACGACACGAAGCGCCGCATTTTGATCATCGGCGGGGTCGCCGCCGGCATGAAAGTCGCCTCCCGGGCCCGGCGGCTCGATCCGGGGGCCGAGATCACCGTCCTGGAGCGGGGGGCACGGGTTTCTTACGGAGCCTGCGCTCTGCCTTATTATGTCGAAGGGTTGTTCGAAGAGCTGGACGAGGTCATGCAGACCCCGGCCGGGGTGCTTCGCGATCCGGGTTTTTTCCGCCGCGTCAAGGGTTTCGACGTGCGCACCCGGACCGAGGCGCTGGGCATTGACCGGGAAAATCGGCGGGTCCGGGTCCGGGATCTGGAGAGTGAAGCCGAACTGGAGCTTCCCTACGACCGGCTGGTGTTGGCCACCGGCAATCGGCCGGTCATGCCCGAGGTGCCCGGGATCGATCTGGCCGGCGTCCATCCGCTGAAGAGCCCCGAGGATGCCGAGGCGCTGATGAGTCTGGTCGGGGCAGAGCGCCGTGCGGTCATCGTCGGCGGCGGCCTGATCGGCCTGGAGATGGCCGAGGCCCTGGTCGCCCGGGGGATGGAGGTGACCCTGGTGGAGATGAAAGACCAGGTGCTCGCCTCGGCCCTTGATTTCGGCATGGCTGCCCTGGTCCATCGCGAACTGCGGAAAAACGGGATCAATCTGCGGCTCGGCGAAGCGGTGCAGCGTTTGGAGGGGACCGACGGCCGAGTGCAGCGGGTCGTCACCTGCGGCGGCAGCTACGGGGCCGGTCTGGTGCTGATGGCCGTTGGCGTACGCCCGGTAGTGGACCTGGCCCGGGAGGCCGGTCTGGAGATCGGCCCCACCGGAGCCATCGCCGTCGACCAGCGGATGTGCACCTCCGACCCGGAGATCTTTGCGGCGGGAGACTGCGTCGAGTCCGTCGACCTGCTCACCGGGCGCAAGGTCTACGTGCCGCTGGGATCGACGGCCAACAAACAGGGCCGGGTGACAGCGGATAATCTCTGCGGCCGCCAGGAGCGCTTCCCCGGCATCCTCGGTTCGCTGATCGTCAAGGTCTTCGGCCTCAACGTCGCCCGCACCGGCCTCTCCGAAGAGGATGCCCAGCTGCTGGGCTACCAGCCGGTGACCATGCTGGCCCCGTCCCCGGACCGGGCCCACATCTATCCCGGCGCCAGACCGGTGGTCATCAAGCTGGTGGCCGACGGCGCCAGCCGCAGGCTTCTCGGGGCGCAGATCGTCGGTTCCGGAGCGGTGGACAAACGCATCGACACGGTCGTCGCCGCCCTGTCCCTGGGTGCCACCGCGGATCAGCTGGCCCAGCTCGACCTGGCCTATGCGCCGCCCTTCTCTTCGGCCATGGACCCGCTGATCCAGGCCGCCAACGCCCTGCGCAACAAGCTCGACGGCCTCGGCGCCAGCCTCGATCCGGTGGCGCTGCGGCAGCTGCGCGAGAAGGGCGAAGATTTCATCCTGCTTGATGTCCGCTCGCCGGCCGAGCATGCCGAGGTCCGCATCCCCGGCGCCATGCTGCTGCCCCTCGGGGCGCTGCGGGAGCGGCTGGTCGAGCTGCCGCGGGACCGGACCATCGTTCCGTTCTGCAAGCTGAGCCTGCGCGGCTACGAAGCCCAGCGGATCCTGCAGGCGGCGGGATTCGAACAGGTTCAGTACCTGGAGGGGGGGATTCTCGGCTGGCCCTACGAGCTGGAGACGGGCGCGCCGAGAACCGCCGAGGCCTTCCAGGGCGCCTGACGGCGCGGGGAAACCTGACAGGCAGAAAGCCCGGGCCGTATCCCGTTGTTAGTGTGCGGGATGCGGCCCGGGCTTTTTGTTTTTGGCCGTGGTTCGGGGGCCACCCTCGCCGGAGGAGATCGGTTGTAAAATTCGAGGCTTTATGTTATTTCATGAATGTTTTTACCGATCCGCACAAATCGAGGAGGACGTTGCCGATGAAATATCCGTGGGCCCTGTGCCTGGCGGTTCTGCTGCTTGTTTCGGGCTGCGGCGAGAGCAGCGCCCCGACCCGCTCCAACCAGTTCGTGCCGCTGACCTCCATCGAGATCAGCTCCGCCAATCCCAATCCCTTCATCGCCCGGGGCACCACCAACCAGTTCACTGCCATTGGCAACTTCTCCGGCCTGTTCACCCGCGACATCACCGCCGAGGTCGCTTGGAGCTCGGACGACCCCGCGGTGCTGAGCTTTGCCAACGGCTTCGGCATCAGCGGCCTGGCCAGCGGGGTCGGGGCCGGCAGCGCCGAGGTCAGTGCGGCGCTGGACGGGATATCGGCTTCGACCGCCTTTACCGTGACCGATGCCCAGGTGACCTCCATCAGCCTCGCCCCGGCCGATGCGAGCCGGCCCCGGGGGCTGACCAGCCAGTTCACCGCCACCGGCACCTTTGACGACGGCAGCACCCAGAATCTCACCTTCGACGCGACCTGGGCCTCCGATACCCCGGCCTTCGCCACCATCAGCGACGCCATCGCCAGCAAGGGGCTGGCCACCGCCGTCGCCGAGGGCACGGCCACGATCTCGGCGACCTTCGACGGGGTGACCGGCACCACCACCCTGACCGTCACCGCGCCGATCCTGGAGACGATTACCGTGACGCCGGCCAACCCGACCATCCCCAACCTGACCACCCAGCAGTTTACCGCCACCGGCAATTTTTCCGACGGGACCACCGTGAATCTCACCAGCCAGGTGAGCTGGGCCTCGTCCAACCCGGCCCTGGTGACCATCGACACGGCGGGGGTGGCTTCAGCGCTAGCGGGCGGCACGGTGACCATTTCGGCTAGTCTGGACGGCATTACCGGCTCCACCGGCCTGACCGTCTCCGGGGCCGCGTTGGCCTCGATCACCGTATCGGCGAGCAGTCCGCCGACCCTGACCATCGCCGACGGCACCACGGTGCAGTTTATCGCCCTGGGGAGCTTTGCGGACGGTAACACCGATGACATTACCTCCCAGGTTACCTGGGATTCGTCCAACCCTGCCGTGGCCAGCATCAGCAACAGCTCCGGCAGCCGGGGACTGGCCACCGCCGAGGCGCCGGGAAGCACCACGATCACGGCGAGCCTGGGAAACGTTCGCGGGCAGAACACCTTGAGCGTCACCGGGGCTATCCTCCAGTCGATCACCATCGATCCGCTCAATGCGAGTATTGCCGACGATACCACCCGGCAGTTCACCGCCACCGGCAATTTCAGCGACGGCAACCCCCAGGGAATCACCCGTGATGTGACCTGGTCCTCCTCCAACCCCAACGTTGCGACCATCAGCAACTCGGGCGGCACCGACGGCCTGGCCACCGCCCTGGCGCCGGGGGTGACCACCATCACCGCGACCTTTAACGGGGTCAGTGCCGCGACCAACTTCACCGTGACCAGTGCCGTGATCACCTCGATAACCATCTCCCCGGGCAACCAGACCCTGCTCGACGGTGATACCCGTCAGCTGCGGGCCACGGGGAGTTTCAGCGACGCCACCAGCCAGGAGGTGACCGAACTGGCCACCTGGTCCTCCAGCAACACCTCGGTGGCCACCGTCAGCACCGTGCCCGGCTCCAAGGGCGAAGTCGAGGCGGTGGCGCCGGGAACGGCCACGATTACGGCGGAATTCGGGGGAATCACGGCGACGACCCTCATTACCGTCAATTGACTGTCAGCCCCTGGATGCCGGAGAGTCCTTCATCGATCCGCTAACCCGACCGGGTTCCATCCGGTCCGCAGAGGGAACCATGAAACGAAGCCTTGCCGTCCTGATCACGGTGGTCTGTCTGGCCCTGACCCCTTCGGCCGCGCTGGCCGCCGCGGAGGGTTTTTATCTCGGCGGCCACCTGGGCGCCGCGCTCCTGGATGAGGGCCAGAATGACAGCTCCTCGGGAACCTTCAATACCGATTACGATCCCGGTTTCGGCGGTTGGGGCGTCTTCGGCTACGACCTGGGCGACCGCTATCCTCGCATCGGCCGCGGCCGGGTCGAGCTGGAGGTCGGCTATCGGAGCAACGACCTGAAGGAGGTCGAGTTTCTCGAGGGGGGGATCGCTGCCGGCGGCGATGTTTCGGTGCTGAGCTTCATGGCCAACTCCTTCGCCGAATACGACAACCCCAGCCGCTGCACGCCTTACCTCGGCCTCGGCCTCGGTTATGCCATGGTTTCCCTCAACGACACGACGACCGTCTTCGGTCCCCTGGCCGACGACGACGACGGCGTCTTCGCCTACCAGTTCGGGGCCGGCCTTGGCCTGGCCCTGACCGAGAGGGTGACTGTCGATGCCGGTTACCGGTATTTCGCCACCACCGACGCTGAACTGGTCGATGCCACCGGCGAGCGTTTCGACGCCGAATATTCCAGCCACAACTTCTCGGCCGGGGTGCGGGTCAGGTTTTAGCGTCAACGGCGGGAAATCCAGCGCCAGGTCGACCTGCTATTCATTTCTCCTCCCCGATCCGGGCGACCAAAGCCAAAAGGGCCTGCAATTCTGCGGGCCCTTTTGACGTGAACAACCGACCGACGGCCAGGTTCGGGGATCTTTCGGACCGCTTCCCGGCGAAGACATTGCGGATTTTTCCTTGACGCCGCCGACCCGGCCGGTTTCAAGGCCGATGCGGGGGCTCGCGCCGGCTTTGATGCGGGTCAGCCGGTTTCTTCCTTGAGCAGCTTCACCACCTCGGTCAGAACCTCTCCGGCGCTCTCGGTGAAGCCGATCGCCGCCATCAGGTCTTGCGGCGTTTCGATTCCCAGAGGGTCGGCCCCACCTCGGCGCTGTAGCGCTCGGCGAATTCGCCCCGCTGCTCCTCGGTGATGTTCACGTCCCCGTCGGGGAGCTGGACCGTTTGCTGTTGATGGGCGATCATCTGGTCAAAGAGTTTTTCGGCCGCTTCGGCATTTTGGTGGCAGTGCTTGATGAGCCGGTCGACCACATCGTCAGCAACCGGGGTCTGGTCGGTCATGGGTTTTTCCTCCTGCTGGGATGAATGAAGCACCCCGGTCAATGCCTCGAGGCCACCATCAAATTTATATGGTTTTCGCTATTTGGCAAGACCAGGGGCGCGCCACACGCGAAACCGGACCTGCCTCCAGCAGGCCCGGTCAACGGAAAGCGGTTGGGGTTCGGGGATTAACGGATTTTCCCGGGGCTGCAGACCATTTCCGGGGTTTCGGCCGGTCGCCCGCAGCTGGTGCATTCATACTCGAGGCGGCTGCTCATCGGTTCGCACATCTGCTCGGCCTTCTCACCGGACTGGCCGCAGTAGTCATGCCTGGATTCCAGGGTGCGGGGGTTGCAGACGTGGCTTTTCTCTTTGGAGATGACGCCGCAGATGCCGCATTCATAGGTCTTGGTCATGGCTTTTCTCCTTGCTCAAATGGACCCTTGCATCCCTATTTCACAAGGTTCTTCTGTGGGTTCATCTTAACACAGTTTGGCGAGCACGGCGGCTTGGCGGAAGACAAAAAGGACCAACAAGGTCATCAAGTGGTATAATTTTTTTGTAATCCAGGATTTCCCCAAGTCAGGAGGTCGACATGTCAGAGCAGGAAAGGAAAAAGTACGTGTATGTTCAGATCGGCCTGTTTGTCGGATCGGTTCTTCTGTTTGCCTCTCTGTGGAACGTTTTCATGGGATGATCCGCAATCGATTCGCGCATCGACAGCGATATGATGCAGCCCGAACCAGGTAGCTCCGGCAAGTTTTCAGGGCGGCGGGATGATCCTTATCCGGCCGCCTTGAGCGTGGAGAAGAAGGATTTTCGCCCAACGCGCAAAAAACCGGGTAAAATGGCAGCATGCTGTCGGCCCGCAGGGGGCCGTCCGGGTTCGATTCGCATCAGATATCAACGGGATGGAGACATGGACAGGGACCAGGAAGAAATCGAAGAGGGCATGGAAGAGGAAAGCTTTGCCGAACTGCTGGAGCAGAGCATGGTCAGGACCGCTCGTCTGGAGCCGGGGCAGAAGGTCGACGCGGTGGTGTTGAAGATCAGCGGCGACTGGGTCTTTCTCGACGTCGGCCAGAAGGGCGAAGGGGTGCTGGATAAAAAGGAACTGCTTGATGAGCAGGGCGAACTGACCGTTACCGAAGGCGACACCCTGCCCGCCTATTTTCTCTCCCGCGCCGGCGGAGAGCTGCGTTTCACCACCCGCATCGGCGGCCCCGGCGGCGGCGATGCCCGGCTCGAAGAGGCCTGGCGCAGTGGCATCCCGGTGGACGGCGCGGTGGTCAAGGAGATCAAGGGGGGCTTCGAGGTCCGGCTTGCCGGCGGTACCCGGGGGTTCTGCCCCTATTCGCAGATGGGGCTGCGGCGCATCGACCAGCCGGAAGAGTTGCTCGAAAAACACCTGCCTTTCAAGATCACCCGCTATGAAGAAAGCGGTCGCAACATCGTCCTCTCCCACCGGGCGATCCTCGAGGAGGAGCGGCGCCAGCAGGCCGAACAGCTCAGGGAACGTCTGACCGAGGGGATGCTCGTGCAGGGGACGATCACCTCCCTGCAGAAGTTCGGCGCCTTTGTCGATATCGGCGGCATCGAAGGTCTGATCCCCGTCTCCGAGGTGGGATGGGGGCGGGTCGAGGACATCAGCGAGGCGCTCTCGGTGGGCCAGCAGGTGGAGGTGGCGGTCAAAAGTCTGGACTGGGAAAACAACCGCTTCTCCTTCAGTCTCAAGGAAACCCTGGCCGATCCCTGGGACCGGGTGGCGCAGAGGTATCCCGAAGGGTCGGTGCATTCCGGCAAGGTGGTCCGCCTGGCCACGTTCGGCGCCTTTGTCACCCTCGAAGACGGTATCGACGGCCTGGTGCATATCTCCAAGCTGGGCGGCGGCAAGCGGATCAACCATCCCCGCGAGGTCGTCAAGGAAGGTGAGCCCCTGGAAGTCAAAATCGACGGCATCGACCGGCAGAGCCGGCGCATTTCCCTTTCGCCGGCGGCTGCGGGAAGATCCGAGGAGGCGGCCGAACCGGCCGAGGACTTCCGGCAATACGTCAAAGAAGATGCCGGCAAATCGATGGGGACCCTGGGCGAACTGCTCAAGGCCAGGATGAAGGGCGGCAAGGGCAAGTGAGCCGCGGGCGAGCGCACGCCGCCGCCCGCCGGGATAAGTTGAAGGGCCTATGTAATCGAAACAGAAGACATGGAAACGATTCTGCACGACTATCGGGAGCTTCTTTCCGGCATCGATCAGTGGTTCCAGCGCTGCCTGGAAACCGAGGGCGAGCGGATTCACTGCGCCCGGGGTTGCTCGAGCTGCTGCCGGGGGCTTTTCGATATCACCCTGCTCGATGCCTTTTTGCTGAAACGGGGCTTTGCGCAACTGCCGGCAGCGGTGCGGGGGGTGGCGCTGGGAAAAGCCCTCGAGCGTCTTGGCCAACTGCAAAGGGAGTGGCCCGGTTTTCGCCATCCGTTCATCCTCAATCATCTGCCGGACCACCAGTGGACCGAAATGCCCGAGGACGACGAGACCCCCTGTCCGCTTCTGTCCGCAACGGGAGTGTGCCTGGTTTACGACGATCGCCCCATGCTCTGCCGACTGCACGGGCTGCCGAATATCGACATCTCCGGCGAAAGCTTCGCCGATGAATGGTGCACCCTGAACTTCGTCGGCGCCGACCCGCTGACCCTGCCCGGGCTTCGCCATGAATTCCGCCGGACCTTCGAACGGGAGCTGGCGCTGTTTGCGGAATTTACCGCCAAGCTGCTGGGGCGCCCCTTGCGGGAGCTCGATACCTTCATCCCCACCGCCCTGCTGATCGATTTCGACGGCTGCGACTGGCCTGGCCTGAGCCGGTCTCTCCCCGCCGCTGGTGCGGGATAGGCCCTTGTGCAAAATCCCGTTTTCTGGGATGATCGACGGTAACATTTTTTTAACCGCAGGATTGGTAGCGATTTTCACCAGCAACCGGCCGGTTGCCCCTCAGGGAAAACGCCGTGGCCGATAAATAGAGGATCAACGATGAGCGGGGACGAAAAACTCAGGGGTATCGCCAACCTTTTCGAAAGGGACGAACTGAAGAAATTCATTTCCAGCTACCTGATCATGATGGGGGTGGTGGAAGGATTTGTCTTCTTCGCCAGCTGGATCAGTTACATCTGGTCTGAAGGCCAGGTCTTTCCCTGGAAGGCCTTCATCATTTCCGCTTTCACCACGCCGATCGCCATCACCTTCATCTTCGCGGTGATCATCGTCGGGTTCAACAAATACATGTACGAAAAGAAGCCCCCGGCCGAAGAAGCGCTTAAAGCGGTTGCCACCGAGGGCGAGACCAAGCCCCTGGAGCGCAAGTTCATGCTGTTTATCAACTCGCTGCGCCAGGTCCCTTTTCTGATTGCCCTGCTGCTGCTGGTCATCAGCGCCGGGATCATTTACAAGCTCGACGCCATCGCCCTGTTCATCGCCAATGCCGGGGAGCGGGCGGCCCAGTATCTGTTTATTTCCCTGGCGGTGGTGCTCGGCGTGGCAACGGTGATCGGGCTGGTCTGGATGTTTCTGAGCTACAACCTTCGCAAGCAGAAGCTCGAATATCAGTTTAAATACCGGCAGGAGGTCATGGACAAGCTCGGGCTGGTGATTCTGGACGATGATACGATCGTGGATCGGGAAGGCCAGATGATCACCCGGCAGATCCCCGGAGATCTCAGCCCGGGGAAAAAACGCGACGAGGACATTACCCTGATTCCCAGGCTGCCCAACCGCTGAGCGGAGAGGATCTCGCCTGACCCTCGCCCCGAACCGGAAACAAGCGCCTCTCCCGGCTCACGGGCAGGCGCTTGTTTTTGGTTGAGGCGGTTTTCAACTAGTGGGTGCGGCGCTCCCTCTCGGCTTGCTTTTCGCTGTAAGCCCTGGCATTGATGGCCCGCAGCGGGGATTCGCCCAGCACGGCCCAGCCGTCGGAGCGCTGAAAACGGTGGATGCCGTTGGCGGCAATCAGCTCGTCAAGTTCGTCAGGCCTCACCAGCCTCTGTTGCCCGTCTTTGTATTCGACTCGAATCATCATAGGCTCACACCTCTTTCTGGAAACATCCTCCCCTTTACTATACAGCAAAACACATTTCGCCCCTCCTGCAAGTGTGCCCCGATCAAAGCTCACTGGTCATGATGAAGAGCGGCTGGCGAACGAAGGTTTCGTATTTCGGCCGCAGCCGTTCCAGGTTGTAATACTTTTCGACATCAACCACCTTCTTGTGCCCGGTGATGACATCGATGGGAGCGGTGTCGTAGCAGCCGTTGTGCAGGCAGATGAGCCGGCCCGAGGTGTTGGCCAGAACCAGATCCAGGGCGATGTTGCCAAAGGCCATGGGGACGATGGAATCCATGGCGTCGGGGTCGCCGCAGCGTACCAGGTAGCCCAGACGCTGGTTGAGGATGTTGACCCGCCGGCCGTTGTTGAATTTCGGCGAAAGCTCTTTGAGCCGGTTCGCGACCTTGTCGCCGATGCCGCCGAGTTTGCGGTGACCGTACTGGTCGGTTTCGGCGCTTTCGAAGGACATCTCATCCTCTTGAGCCATGGTGGCGCCTTCGGAGACCAGGACCACCGAGTAGTTGCTCGGCTTGCGTTGCCGGTCGTAGGAAAGCAGCTCGGCGATATGTTCCATGTCGAAGGGATGTTCTGGAATCAGGCAGCGGTCGGCGGCCCCGGCCATGGTCGGGAGCAGGGCGGTGAAACCGGCGTAGCGGCCGAATACCTCGATGACCAGGAACCGCTCGTGAGATCCCGCCGTGGTGCGCAGCTTATGGGTCAGTTCGATGGTCCGGGTGACGCAGGTGGAAAAGCCG
>NPIE01001198.1_pt1 | contig 27292 bp, 21 predicted proteins | sample 8637661 | NCBI WGS metagenome assembly NPIE01 (sample SAMN07420842, study PRJNA396082) | bioreactor metagenome | isolation source: sample BA12 brine-fed electro-methanogenic bioreactor BA | place: Japan: Kochi | collected 2016-12-09 | reverse complement strand
CACAAAGTGCCAAAGTCCAGGCGGAGGGCGGCACGCAGCGGCCCTCCGTTTTTTTTGCGCTATTCGGTTGGCGACTCGTCCTCAGCATCCGACCCTGGCGCTGTATCTGGCCCTGCCGCATGAGGCAGGCCGTTGGGCGTGAACCCGCCCGCTTCCTCATAGACCTCCGCGAAGAACAGCGTCACCAGTTTTGCGGCGCGGGTCATCAGGTGCTGCCCGGCTTCCACCCCGGCCTCGGACTGCATGGCGGTGTCCAGCGTGTCGCGGCTCTCAAAGTACAGCTCCAGGCCCCGGTAAAAGGCGGGGTTGCCATCCGGCGCGCCGAACACATGGCTGACCTCGCGCCGGATCACATCCGGGATGCGCTCCAGCAGGGCCAGGTTTTCCGTGTAAAACGCCTCAAACGCGTCTTTGTCGGCGGGTTCCGTGTACAGAATTGTCAGTTTGATCATGAAGGTATCACTTCCTCGCAGGCAGTTGCACACACCGCCAACAATACCCATGACCGGGCGCGGTCGCAACGTCGGATGCGGCCGCAACGCTGATTGCGACGCAATACCGATTGCGACGCAATACCGATTGCGACGCAATACCGGTTGCGACCATGCACAGACAAGGCAATCTCACACGGATCAGACGGATCACGGAGAATCAACACAGATCACAATCATTCCTGAGGCCCGCTGATGTTGTGCGCCCGCCCCCACCTACAGCAGCACATGCCTCCGGGCAGCAAAAAAGGCGCGTGGGGATGCCACGCACCTTTTGCCTGCTCAGACGCAACAGAGCCTAGCGGCGGCTGCCCCCGATAATCAGGCCCAGCAGAAAGCCCAGCACGAACGCGATGCCCAGCGCCTGCCACACGTTCTCCTGCGCCGATTCGGTGACTTCCTGACCCAGCTCCTCCAGCGTGTGTTCCTGCAGGTAGTCGGCGGAGCGATCCAGCTCACGGGCCAGGTCTGCCGCGCGGCGCTTCACCCCGTCGTCATCCAGCCCATCCAGATCCTCGCGGATGCGCGCGGCAGCGTTATGCAGCTCCGTTGCGATCCGCCCTTTGGCAGTCCCGGCCTGTGTCGCGATCTGCTGGCGCAGCTCCTGCATCTGCTCCTGCACATCTGCCAGGTCGATGCGCGCCTGCTCCGCGAGCGATTCCACCCGCGCGCGCAGCTCCTCGGCCATCTCATCGGCCCGTTCCTGCATCTGTTCCTTTGTACCGTTTTCAGCAATCATAAGCGCCTCCCTTGTTTATCCGGCGGTCTGCGCGAACTGAACTCTTAAGTCTTCGGTCACCTGTATCCAGCATAACACAAAACACCACATTATGGGGCCTGCTGGCCCGCCGGCACGTGGGGTATAATCTGCCGCCGATCGATGGCGTGGCAGACAGGGGATGCCTTCATGAGCTGGATTCAAACTCAGCGGCGGCTGGTGCTGGGACTACTGGCGCTGGCGCTGCTCCTCACGCTGGGGCTGGCCGCTGATCTCAGCGCGCGCGGGCTGGTATGGCAGGCGCTGTGGCACGTCACCGGGGAGGAATCCCCGGCCGGGCAGCTGCGCGGCTTCGTGGAATACCTGGGCAATTTCACCCGTGCCATGCCGCAGACGCGCCCGGAGATCGTCCCGGCGCTGGCGCAGGTGAATCCCTACGGCGTGAACACCTTCCTGCAGCAGGAGGTGGAGCCCGCCAAGCGCGAGCAGCAGGCTCGCCTGATCGCGGAGGCCGGATTCCACTGGATCCGGCAGGAATTCCCCTGGGAAGATATCGAGATTCACGGGCGCGGGGATTTTGAGGATCGCCGCCACGAACCGTACCGCAGCGCGTGGGAGAAGTACGACCACATCGTGGAGCTGGCGGAGCAGTACGGCCTGGCGATCCAGGCGCGGCTCTCCAACCCGCCGGGCTGGACGCGCGCGGCCGGCGACACGGGCGGCACCTTCGCCCCGCCGGATGATCTGCAGGATTACATCAACTACGCGGTGGCGGTGGCGGAGCGCTACCGGGGCCGCATCCAAGCCTACCAGGTGTGGAACGAGCCGAACATCTACCCGGAATGGGGCGAGCGGGCGGTGGACGCGGCGGCCTACACCGAGATGCTGTGCCGCACGTATGCGGCGCTGAAAGCCGTGGACCCGGCGATCATCGTGATCAGCGGGGCGCTGGCCCCCACCGCCGCGCTGGACGGCCGCAACATCTCCGACGTGTTCTTCCTCCAGCAGATGTATGATGCGGGGGTGCAGGGCTGCTTCGACGTGCTGGCCGTCAACGGCTACGGGCTGCGCAGCGGCCCCACCGACCGCCGCATGCGCCCGATGGTGATGAACTTCGCCCGCAACCAGTGGATCCGCGACATCATGGTCGCCAACGGGGACGCCGACAAACCGATCTGGATCAGCGAGATGAACTGGAACCCGGTGCCGGGGCCGGAAGAAGAAGCGGATATCGCCGGGCGCTACAATTACGGGCAGGTCACGGAGGAGCAGCAGGCCCGCTGGGTGCCGCTGGCCTACCAGCGCGCCGCCGAGGAATGGCCGTGGGTAGGCGTGATCAACCTGTGGTACTTCAAGCCCGCCAGCGACGCCGACCGCCACCAGAGCTACTACTACTTCCGCATGCTGGAGCCGGATTTCACGCCGCTGCCCGTTTACGCCGCCCTGCAGGACTATATCGCCGCGCACCCGTATGAAACGCCGTAATACACAACCACGCGCCCCGGAACAGGGATCACAGACCGATCAGGGCCTGAGCACCATTTCGCACCTGCTCGAGTTAATCCGGATCAGCCTGAATGATCCCCTGCGCCGCATGCAGCTTTCGATCATGCTGCTGGCAGCACTGCTCGTCATTGGGACACTGGGTTACAGCCTGATGGAAGGAATGCCCCCTGTCGCGGCGCTCTATATGACGGTGATCACCATCAGCACCGTAGGCTTTGGCGAGGTCGATCCGTTGTCCTCCGCCGGGCGCATCTTCACCATCGGGCTGATCCTGCTGGGCGTGGTAGGCGTTACCGGGACGTTCAGCAATGCGGTGGAGGTCCTGCTGGGACAGCGCGTGTGGCTTTCCGTACAAAAACGCAAAGTGGAAAAGTGGCTCATGACAGCAAAAGATCATTATGTGGTGTGCGGCTATGGGCGCATCGGCCAGCAAATCGCCCGCGACCTGCGAGCGCGAGAGCAGGGGTTTGTCATTGTCGACCAGCTCGAGGAAAACGAAGATGTATTCCTGGAGGAGCGATTCAACTTCGTGATCGGGAATGCCACGCAGGATGAAGTCCTGCTTGAAGCCCGGATTGAATACGCGCGGGGATTCGTCGCGGCGCTGGATACCGATGCGGATAACGTGCTGGCTGTGCTGACAGCCCGCGAGCTAAACCCTGATCTGTTTATTGTCGCCCGCGCCGAAACACCAAACTCTGAAAAGAAACTGCGCCGCGCCGGGGCCGATCGGGTTGTCAGCCCCTATGATATCGGCGGGCACCGCATCTCACTGGCGCTGCTGCGCCCGGCTGTTCATGATCTGTTCAATCAGATTTTTGACGCGACCAATCGTGATGCAGACCTGGGAGAAATCCACGTAACAGCCAGCTCCCGGCTGGCAGGCCAGACCATCGGGCGCTGCGACCTGCGCCGCGTTCGGAAGCTCACCATACTCGCCATTCAGAAGGCGGACGGTGAATTCACGATCAATCCCAGCCCACAGCATGAAATCAGTGTCGGGGAAGTTCTGATTGTCGTCGGGCCACCAGAAGCCATTCACCAGCTGGAAACGGAACATCACACCAGCCCGGACATACCGGCAGGCCCTTCCGCACCGGATGCCCCAATCTAGATCGAGGCCGACTTGTGGAAATGATCCATCGCGATCTGGCGCTGAATCTGCTTGTTCCCCCGGAAGTAAGCCAGCAGGTCAAGCTCCGGCACCTCAACGCCCATCGGCCTGAGCATGGCCTCGATACGGCTGCGATGGTCGGTGCTGTGGTTGAACATGTGCGTCAGGATTTCCCAGCGGGCGTTGCGCTGCGGCGCCCCGACCGTGGTGGTATAGGTGATCACCTCGTTCAGCTGGCTTTCGCGGATGTGCTCCACATAGGCGCGCACTTCCGCCTCCACCTCGTCCCACTTGACCCGAATCGCGTCCCGGTCGGGCAGCATGGCGGGGGTGAGCCTGGTGGTGGGCGAAAGCCCGCGCAGCCGCGCCATCCACAGCCACTCCCCGCCCAGGGTATGCAGCACCTGATCGTGCACGGAGATCGTGAAACAGGTGTTGGCGGTGCGGAACTGTTCTTCGGAAAGCTGCAGCACGCCGTCCCAGAGCTGGTGGTGCGCCCAGTAATTGTAATCACACATCAGCTTAAAATGGGTAGCAAACATTGAATTACCCCCTGAAAGTGGGTACAACCGCGTGACGAACATGATCAATATTCAAGCCTTACGCTTTCATTGTATACCAGGCTTACCACCTGACAAACAATATAATATCAGATCAGTCCATTTTTCCCGGAGCTGACCACAGATCGCCATATTGTGCGATAGAGTAATGTAAGATGCATCTACGTCGTTCCATCAAGGACATCCCCACTCCGGGTCGGGCCGGCTGGCTGGCGCTGCTGGTCGGCCTGCTGCTGCTGGCCGCCGGGCTGCGTTTCCATGGGCTGGGTGCGCAGTCCCTGTGGAATGACGAGGGCGCCAGCCACGCCATGACCGCGCGGCCCCTGGGCGCGATCGTCAGCAACGCCGCCGCCGACATCCACCCGCCCGGCTACTACCTGCTGCTCAAGGGCTGGACGGCCCTGCTGGGGGAGAGCGAGCTGGCGCTGCGCCTGCCCTCCGCCTTCGCCAGCCTGCTCACTGTCGCGCTGACGGCGGCGCTGGGGCGGCGACTGTTCGGACGGCCCGCCGGGGCGCTCGCCGCGCTGCTGCTGGCGCTGAACACGTTCGCGGTCTACTACGCGCAAGAAGCCCGCATGTACGCCCTGCTGGGGCTGTGGGCCGCCGCCGGGATGCTGGCGCTGGTCATGTGGCTGCACCGGCCGCGCCGAAACGCCCCCCTGCTGGCCCTGGCACTGATCAACGCCGCCGGGCTGTACACGCAGTACGCCTACCCGCTGACCATGCTGGCCCAGGGCGCGCTGGTGCTGCTCTGGCTGGCCCGCCGCTGGAATGCGCGCACCCTGGGGCTGTACGTCACCGCCAACCTGCTCACGCTGGCCCTGTTCGCCCCCTGGGCAGGGGAGGCGATTCGCCAGGTAACCACCTGGCCGAACAGCGGCGCGGGGACCCCGCCCGCCGCCCTGCTCTCCACGGTGACGTTCGGCCTGACGGCCCGCGGCGGCGCGCCGTGGTGGGCCGCTTTTGGCGCGCTGGCGTTTGCCGCGGCGGGGGCGCTGTGGCTGCGCCGGGCGCGCCCGCTGCTGATCCTGCCGGCGCTGTGGGCGGCAATCACGCTGGGCGCGTTCGCCCTGCTGCGGCTCCAGCCAGACGATTTGAAGCAGCTCCTCCCGGCGGCCAGCGCGGTCGCCCTGTGGCTGGGGGCGGGCGCGGCGGCCCTGTGGCGCGATAAATGCACAGCACCGCGTGCGGTCACCCTTGCCGCAGGGCTGGCGGTGGGGCTGGCGCTGGCGGGCGGGATCGCCCCGCTCTACCATGACCCGGCCTTCCAGCGTGATGATTACCGGGCCATCGCCGCTACGGTCATGGCCGACCCCCGCCCCGACGACGCGATCATCCTGACCGGCCCCGGCCAGGGCGAAGTGTGGGCTTACTACTACGACGGGGACGCGCCCGTTTACCCGCTGCCGCGCGGGCTGGGCGGGGATGATGCCGCCACCGCCGCCGAGATGGCGGCCATCCTGCGCGATCACCGGCGCATCTTCGCCCTGTTCTGGGGGGAGCGGGAACGCGACCCGAACGGGATCGTGGAGGGGGCGCTGGATGGCGGGGCATTTGAGGCTGGCTCGCGCTGGGCGGGGGCGGTGCGCTTCGTGACCTACGCTGTGCCTGTAGCAGCGGCCCGCGAACCCACTGACCGGCTCGACCTGCCCTTCAGCGCCCCGGCGGGGGATGACCGCATCATCCTGGAAGGCTTTGCGCTGGACCGGGCGGAGTCCTACGCGGCGGGGGACGCGCTGACGCTGACGCTGTTCTGGCAGGCCGAGGCACCCCTCAGCGGCCGCTGGCGGGTGTTCGTCCACCTGTACGCCGACCCCGACGCGCCGCCCCCGGCCCAGCATGACGGCGACCCGGCCTGGACGCCGGGCGAGACCGTGATCGACCGCCACGGGCTGCTGATCCCGGCGGGCCTGCCCCCCGGCGAGTACACGCTGGCGGTGGGCGTTTATGACGCCGACGACCCCGCGCAGCGCATGACCAGCCCGCAGGGGGAACGGGTGGAAATCGCCAGCGTCACCGTGCGCCAGTGATCTGTGCATCCCCTTCCACGCCGGGCATTTTTATCTATTTTTTACCTTCTCAGGTTTGCTAAAGCGTCTGCAATCGACTATCCTGCCCACAGGCGATAACCAGAAATAGAAAGCGTAACAGGACCGTGGACAACCGCGCGTTTGAGGGGCTGGCGCTGCTGCACGACCTCGTGCCGTTCCTCCCGATTGACCGGCTGCATGCCATCCTGCACGATGATCCGCTGCCGCACGTGGATCACGGGGCGGCGCTGTTTGCCGATATCAGCGGCTTCACCGCCCTGATGGAAGCGCTTTCGCGCGAGCTGGGGCCGGAACGCGGGGCAGAGGAGCTGAACCAGCAGATTAACGCGACCTTCAGCGGCATGATCGACGCGGTCAGTCGCTACCACGGCGCGGTGATTCGCTTCAGCGGGGATGGCCTCACCGCGTGGTACAAGGGGGAGAACGCGGCCCGGCGGGCGGCGGCCTCCGCGCTGGCGGTGCAGGCCTTCGGGCAGGCGATCATGGCGCACTACCCCGACCTGCGGCTGAAGGTCGGGATCGGGCTGGGCGAAACGCGCCGCTTCTGCCCCGGCGACCCCGCCCTGGGCGTCTATGACGTGCTGGCCGGCCCGGCGGTGAGCCAGATGGCCCACGCCGAGCTGCTCGCCCAGCCGGGCCAGATCGTGCTCTCCCCGGAGATCAGCGCGGCCATCGGTGCCAGCTTCGCCCGGCAGCCCCTTTTCGACGGCTTCAGCATTCTTAGCCCGACGATTTTCGCGCCCGAAGACCTGGTGGAGCGCTGGCCGCCGCTGCGCTGGCTGGACCATGCCGACCAGGCCTGGCGCGTGGTGGAAGCCTGCCGCCCCTTCATGCCCGCCCCGCTGTTCGAGCGCGTTTCCAGCGGGCATGGGGCCTACATGGCCGACCTGCGGCTGGTCACGCCGCTGTTCATCCGCTTCACGGGCATCGATTACCGCGCCCCCGACGCCGCCGACCGCCTGGATGAGCTGGTGCGACAGGCGCAGCACGTCGTGCAGCAGTCCGGCGGCTACCTCAGCGAGGTTGGCGTGGGGGACAAGGGCAGCGAGATGGTGGCGCTGTTTGGCGCGCCCATCGCGCTGGAAAACCCGGCGCTGCGGGCCGCCTATGCCGCCAACAACCTGATCGAGAAACTGCCGCATGTGGCCTCCCTGCACTTCGGCATGACCTGCGACCAGCTCTTTACCGGGACGGTGGGCAGCCCCATGCGGCGCGCCTACGCCGCCGTGGGTGACGAAGTCAACCTGGCCGCGCGGCTGATGGCCCGCGCCGGGCCGGGCGAAGTCCTGGCGGACATGCGCTCCGCCGAAAGCGCCAACGAATTCGCATGGAAGGCGCTTTCCCCCATGCGGCTGAAGGGCAAGATCGCGCCGGTGCGTGTTTACCAGCTGGGCGGCTCCGCGCGGGTGACCCGCCAGCTCCGACCGGAAGGGCAGTTTGTCGCCCGGGGGAAAGAACTGAGCGCGCTGCAGTGGTCGCTGGATACCCAATCCACTCACAGCGCCCGCATTCTGCTGATGATCGGCCAGCCCGGGCTGGGCAAAAGCCACCTGCTGCACAAATTCAACGAACTGCTGACCGAGCAGGGGATCACGGGGCTGCATGGCAGCGGGCGCAGCATCGAGCGCCAAACGCCCTACCATCCCTGGCACAGCGTCCTGCGCGAGTATTTCGGGCTTAGCTCGCGGGACAGCGTCACGGCCTGGCAGGAGGTCGTGCTGGCGCGGCTGAATCAGATCGCCCCTGCGCTGCGTACTCACGCTCCGCTGCTCAACGATATCCTGCAGCTGGGCCTGGCGGAGAACAGCTTCACCACCTCGCTGGAACCAGCGGAACGCCACACCATGCTGTGCAACCTCGTGATCGCCCTGCTCAAAGCCTGGCTGACCGAAGACACCCTGGCGATCGTGCTGGATAACGCCCAGTGGATGGACGCGCTCTCCTGGGACCTGGCCGGGCGTGCTACCACGCAGCTCGGCGCCTTCCCGCTGACGCTGCTGTTCGCCATGCGCCCCTTCAAAGGCCGCAAGCCGGTGCCGTTCACGCAGATCGAAGCGCTGCCCTACACCCACCAGCTGGTGCTGGAACCGCTTAACGCGGAAGATACCGCCCTGCTGGCCGCGGAAACACTGGGCTCGGACCGCATCGCGCCGCCCCTGGCGCAGCTTATCCTGCAGAAGACCGGCGGCAACCCGTTCTTCATCAAGGAAGTCGTGCATGTCCTGCAGGAAAGCGGCATGATCGCCGTGGACCGTGGCGAGGCCGTGCTGCGCGGCGATCCGCAGGCCCTGCGCCTGCCGGATACCGTGCAGGGCATCGTGCGCAGCCGCATCGACCAGCTGCCCCCCGACCAGCAGACCATCCTGAAGGTGGCGGCGGTGCTGGGGCCGCAGTTCCGCTACAGCACGCTGCGCGCCATCCAGCCGCTGCGCCTGGACGAAGACGGCCTGCGCGCCTGCCTGAAGGCGCTGGACAGCATGGACCTGGTGTGCGTGGAGGAAACCGAGACAGACGCGGTATATGCCTTCAGCTACGCCATCACCCGCGAGCTGGCCTATGGGGCGCTGTCCTTCAGCCAGCGCCGCCAGCTGCATGAAGCCGTAGCGCGCTGGTACGAGCATGAACATCAGGGCGATCTGGCGCCGTTCTACGGCCTGCTGGCCCATCACTGGCGCGCCGCCGAACGGCCGGAGCGCGAGCAGTTGTACACCTACCTGGCCGGGATGCGCGCCGCCGACCAGTATGCCAACGATGATGCCATCGCCTACCTGACGCGCACGCTGGAGATCACGGATCCGGCCCAGGTCGATGTGCGCTTTGACACCCTGCACCGCCTGGACGACCTGTACCATCTCATCGCCGACCGGCAGCACCAGCTCACCACGCTGGAGGCGCTCTCCGGCCTGATCCTGCCCACGGGCAACCCGGAATGGATCGCCCGCGTTCAGGTACAGTGGGCGCGCTATTACGAGAGCATCGCGGAATATGACGCGGCGCTGCACATGGCGGAGGAAGCCAGCGCCTCCGCCCGGATGATCGGCCATCGTGACCTGATGGCCCAGAGCTGCATCTACCAGGGAATCGCCCTGATGCAGCTGGGCCGGCTGGAGGAAGCCCGCGCCATCCTGAGCGACCGCAGCGTGGTCAGCGCCCGGCCCTCGATCGAGGTCTGGCGGCTGACCGTCCTGGGTGGCACGCTCAGCCGGATGGGGCTGTATGACGAAACACACCCGGTTTTTCAGGAAGCGCACAGCATCGCCGTTGCCACCAACAACCGGGCGGCGGCAGGCCAGGTCCTCAAAAGCATGGGGGATAATTACGCTGCCATGGCGGATTATGAGGCGGCGATGCACGCCTACCATCGCTCGCTCCAGATCCGGGTGGCGATCGGCGACAGCAAGGGCGAGGCGGAAACGCTGAGCAAGCTGGGCATTCTGGCGCTGCAAATGGGCGACTACCCCCAGGCCCAGACCTACCTGGAACGCACTCACCAGCTGGCCCAGAAGACCGTTGACCGCGCCAGCGAGGCGGAAACGCTGCGCAGCATCGGGCTGCTGCACTTCCAGCGGCGGGAGTATGAGGCCGCGCGGGAGCCGCTGACCCAGGCGCTGACGCTGCGCCGCACGATCAATGACCAGCGCGGGGCGGCCTTCGCCATGATCGAGCTGGCGATGTGCGAGATCATGCTGGGTGACCTGCACGAGGCGCGGGCTCTGCTGGATGAAGCCCTGGAGATCGGGGTCACCCTGAACGGCACCACGCAGGCCCACATCCGCTTTGAGTGTCACCCCCTCTGCGCGCAGATCGCCATGCGCCAGGGCAAAAAGGCGCTGGCCGCCAACCTGATCCGGGAGATGCAGACCGTGATCACGCAGCACGGGCTGGAAACGCTGCCGCATCCCTTCCGCAGCACCCTGGTCGCCCACACCGTGCTCAGCGGGATTGGCCGGGAAGCGGAAGCCGAGGAACTGCTCAGGGCGGCATATGAGCTGCTGAACCAGCGCGCCGACCGCATCTCGGAGCCGGAAAAACGCGCCCGCTACCTGCTGACCGTCCCCAACCACCGCGAGATCGTAGGGCTGTACGAGCGTGTGGGCATGACCTGAACGCACAGCGCCACCCGGTAAAGGGCGGCGCTGTCCTCCATGAACTTCCGGTAAACCTCAGCCAGTGCGTACCAGTACGCCTCGCTTACACAGCCGAACGCATCTGGTGCCGGGTGGCGAAGCTGCCATGCCACCCCTCCGGCACGGTGAAGCGGTAAAACGCCCGTTCCTGCGCGGTCATATCCACCGGGAACTCAATATCGTTATAGGCTTCGAGAATGCGGTAACCCTCTTTGATGTAGCTGCGCACCGTGTGCGGGCTGATTCCCATCTCATCGGCGGCAAGCTGGGCGGGCATGCCCTCCAGCACGCACAGGCGGATGGCCTGCCGGACACGGTCGGTCAGCTCCGGGTAGTGTCGCGGCGCGGGCAGCACCGTGGCCCGGAAGAGCCGCCCTTCAAACACATCGGCCACCTGCTTGTGAATACGCCCGCTGATGACAAAGTCGTGATCACAGGCGAACACAATCGCCCAGCTGATCTGCAGGCGCACATCCCCCTTGAGGAAGTAGCCCCGCGCGCCAGCCCGGGCCGCGGCTGCTACCAGCGCCGCATCAGCGGCCTGAGCCAGACAAATCACCAGCGCCGCCGGGACCAGATCGTAAATCTGGCCGATCAGCGCCTCCAGCTGCTCCGGAGAGCCGGCATGGTCGGCATCCAACAGGACCACATCCGGCTGCTCCGCGGCCGCGCAGCCGGTCAGGTAGCTCAGCAGCTGCGCCCTGGTTTCAGCCGTCCGAACCACGCGCGTGCGCCGGTCCAGCGCCAGGTAGCCCGTGATCGCCTGCAACGCGTAAAAATCGGTATCCAGTATGGCGACTTTTAAGTTTAACATCGCGCCGCCTCCCCTCTCTTCTCAATGTAATGCTGGTGCGATTCGTTCCGTCTTTGCAACCCTATTCTGCCTCGGACTGCCACAGAATCCCTGACGGCAGGCTGACAACCACGGGTCAGGAATCTGACAGCGCCAGGGCCTCCCGCACCTCCGCCAGAACCGCCAGCATGTCCGCGTGAATCCGGCCGTTGGAGGCGACAATATCCCTGTGCGCTTCCAGCCCGGTGGTCACGCCATCGTAGGCGGAAACCAGCCCTCCGGCCTCCCGCACGAACAGCACGCCCGCCATGAAGTCCCACGGCTCCGGGCCGCGTTCCCAGTAGCCATCAAAGCGCCCACAGGCGACATAGGCGATATCCAGGGCGGCGGACCCGGTGCGCCGCATCCCCTGCGCCCGCCGCAGAAAGGCGCTCCACGCCTGCCCATTGTTGTCGCGCGCGGTAGCCCGGTCGTAGGGGAAGCCGCTGACCAGCAGCGCCCGGCCCAGCTCCGCAGCCTGCGATACCTGAACGGGGCGGCCATTCAGCGTAACGCCCTGCCCACGCACCGCGCTGAAGCATTCATCCTGGTTGGGGTCAAAGGTCACGCCCACCACCGGCTCGCCGGACTGATCGACCAGCGCGAGATTCACAGCGTAGATCGGCACGCCGTGCGCGAAGTTGGTCGTGCCGTCCAGCGGGTCCACATACCAGCGGAAGGGAGCCACTTCAATCGGCGGGCCGTAACCGCCGCCTTCTTCGCCGTGAATGTGATGGTCGGGGAACGCCTCCTGCAGCGCGGCGCTGATCAGCGCCTCGGATGCTTTGTCGGCGGCGGTGACCAGGTTGATCGCGGTCGTCTTGGTGCTGGCCCGGTTTTCGCCGCGGGCGGCGTAATCCAGGAGCAGCGCGCCCGCGCGGCGCGCGATGGCTTCGGCCGTATCACGATAAACGTTCAGCATGGGGGTGGTTGCCTCCAGATAAGGGAATCCAGAGGTGAAGTCTAGCACGCCGCCCGGCGCTGACAAGGCACAGTCCGGGCGGTCGGGCAACCAGGGGATGTAACCCCGCCATAAAACAAACGGTAGCAGCTGACGCTGCCACCGTTCGCCCCCTCTTGTGCCAGCTCCGATTCTGGCAAAGAGTCGCGTTGCAGAGGATGCTTCGGTCTACTCTGGGGAGAAGCCGTGTATCCACTTCCGCACTACAAGGATGCCACCGGATCGCCCGTCTGTCCCCCCTCCCCTGGCCAGTCTCAGACCTGGCCATCTGGCGGGTTTAGCCTCGGTTTAGGGCAGGCGGCAAGCTTGACAGATTATTTCCGGCACTGTATGCTACAGAACATTAGTTCAGATCAACAGAGGGGAAATACACCATGCTGCAGGTACAGGACATCAGCGCCTACCGGCTGGCCAGCCAGCGCATCGCCACCAACCGGTTCGCGCAGCCCGCCGAGGTGGTGCGCTGGATGGGGGCGCTGCAGGCCCAGGATTACCAGCAGGCGGTGTGGGGCATCGGCGCGCGCACCACGGGCGCAACACTGGCCGCGGTGGAGCAGGCGATCGCAGCGGGGGACATCCTGCGCACCTGGCCGATGCGCGGCACGATCCACTTTGTGCCGGCGCAGGACGCGCGCTGGATGGTGGACCTCTCCGCCGCGCGCATGCTAGCCAGCAGCGCCCGGCGCCGGGAGCAGCTTGAGCTGGACGACAGCACCCTGGCCCGCTGCCGGGACGTGGTGATGGCGGCGCTGGAAGGCGGCCGGCGGCTTTCCCGCGCGGACATACTCGCCCTGCTGGAGGAACACGGAATCCAGATGAACGGCCAGCGCGGCTACCATGTGCTGTACTATCTCTCTCAGAATGGCGTGCTGGTCATCGGCCCGATGGAGGGCAAGCAGCAGACCTTCGGGCTGCTGGCCGACTGTGTGCCGGATGCGCGCGAGCTGCCCCGCGAGGAAGCGCTGGCGGAGCTGGCCCGGCGCTACTTCACCAGCCACGGGCCGGCCACCGTGCATGATTTCGCGTGGTGGGCGGGCCTCACGGTGGGCGATGCACGCCTGGGCCTGGAAGGGGCCAGAACGGCGCTGGAATCAACCCCAATCGACGGCCAGGACTACTGGATGCAGGCCGGGCTGGCCCCGGTCAGCGCGGCGGAGAACGGGGCCTACCTGCTGCCGGGCTATGACGAATACCTGCTGGGCTACAAGGATCGGGGGGCGGTGCTCGCCCCGGAATACGCGCAGCAGATCGTGCCGGGCAACAACGGCGTATTCCGGCCGATCATCGTCGTGAAGGGCCAGGTCGTCGGCACGTGGAAGCGCCAGATCAGGAAGGTGGCGGTCAGCGTGACGCTGCAGCCTTTCGCCGCGCTGAACCACGCGGGCGACCACGCCGCCGAAGCGGCCCGCGCCTACGCGGATTTTGTCGGGCTGCCCCTGGCGCTGGAGACCGCGCCGGTCGGCTAGGACTTCGCCGTGGGGACGCGCCCGCGCTGCCACGGCCACGCGCCCACGGTGATATTCCGCTGCTGGAAGAACCACAACGCGAGGCCGAAAAACACCACGGCTACGCCCAGCAACACCGCCACATCACCCGCGCTGGCCCCTTCCTCAAAAACGCTGGTCGTCGAGTTGACATAGTTGAACAGCGAAAACGTCTTGAGCCATGCCAGCGATTCGATCAGATTTGCGATCGAGTTGATCACGTAACTCCCAATGTAAATCAGCGCCATGATGCCGCTGGCGATGCGCCGGTTGGGCGACACCGTGCCGACGAACAGCGCCACGGCCAGGAACGCCACCATCAGCGGCCACGCCGCCAGCAGCGCCGAGATGAGTTGCGCAGGGGTGGCGTCAACTTCGGTCGTCTGGCTGACATAACTCAGGGTGAGGCCCGCGCCCGCGCCGGTGATCAGCAGGATTAGAAACAGAATGATGGCCAGGGCCACGAATTTCGTGGTCACGATCTGCCAGCGCGGCATCGGCGTGGCCACCACCATTTCCAGCGTGCCGGCTTCCTCCTCGCCGGCAAGCGTGCCCGTCCCCGCGATAATGACATACACCCCCAGGATCAGCGGCATGATCTGCACGACGACAGACGCGATAAAACCGGCGAAGGAGGCCAGATCAATGCCCAGCGCCTTGTAAAGGGCGATGCCTGCCAGATTCCCCATCTCGGCGGCGAACTCGGGATACACCGCGACATACATCGCCGCGACAGCCGCCAGCCCAACCCCCCAGCCCACGATCGCCATCCGGCGGGAAGAAAGCTCGTACCGGAACAGGTTAAGCATGGTGGCCTCCATTGCTGTTCTTGCGCCCGTAAAACGCAAGGAAAATCTCCTCCAGGGTCACGCCTGGGGCGGCAATATCCTCGATGCCATAGCGGGCCGCGGCCTGCATCAGGGCAGGCATCTCCTTGCGAATGACGAATTTCACCGTGTTACCTTCGCGCCCTGTCTCCTCCACCCCGTCCAGCACAAAGGCGTTGGCTGGTGGCAGCTCCCGGAAGGTCAGGTGCAGCCGCTTGAATTGCTGCTTTGTCAGCGCCTCAACCTGCTCTGTTTTGATCAGAAGGCCATCCCGGATGATGCCCACGCGGTCACAGGCCGCCTGAACCTCCGGCAGGATGTGCGAGGAGAAGAACACCGTGCGGCCATCGGCTTTCACCTCTCGCACCAGTTCCATCACCGTCAGCTGGACCAGCGGGTCCAGCCCGCCGGTCGGCTCATCCAGGATCAGCAGGTCCGGCTTGTTCATAAAAGCCGCGATAATGCCGATCTTCTGCTTGTTCCCGCGCGAATACTCCTTCATCCGGCGTGAGGGATCAAGATCGAGCCGGTCGTAGAGTTCCTGGCGATAGGCGCGATCCACCGCCTTGTCCTGCAAGGAGGCCAGCGTATCCAGGAAGTCGGCACACTTCATGCCGGGATACAGGCTCAGCTCGCTGGGCAGGTAGCCGATGCGCTTCCGAATCTCAGTACCGTGGGTCTGGCAGTCCAGCCCGAAGATAATGGCCCGGCCAGCCGTGGGATGGATAATGTCCATCAGCACGCGCTGTGTCGTGGTTTTTCCCGCGCCGTTTGGCCCCAGAAATCCGAACACCTCACCCTTTTCAACGCTCAGGTTCACATCCTTAATCCCACGCTGCTGACCATAGTAGACTGTCAGATCATACGTCTCGATCACATGTCCTGGCATACAACCCGCTTCCTCTCTCCTGCGCCGAGGGCGCAGGCCGTGTCTCACAGTAGCGACGATAGCATACTTCCCGGCGCGCCTGCACCCCAAGATTGGGGGGACGGCTCATCAGCGCAGGAAGTGCGCCACGGCCTCAATGTGATAGGTCTGCGGGAACATATCCACCGGCTGGATGTGCTGCAACGTGTAGCCGCGTTTGGCCAGGCGCTTCACATCGCGCGCCAGCGTGCCGGGGTCGCATGACACGTACACGAGGTTCGGCACTTCCAGCGCGGCCAGGCTGTCAATGACCTCCTGCTCCAGCCCGGCCCGGGGCGGGTCGACCACCGCCGCGTCATACGGGCCTTCGCCATCGGCCAGCAGGTCGCTCAGCACCGGGGCCACCCCGCCCTCGAACAGGTCCACGTTGTCGAAGTCGGCCAGGTTCTCATCCGCGTCGGTGACGGCGGGCGGGTAGCTCTCGATCACGGCCACCAGTGACGCCCGTTCCGCGATAAACGCCGAGAACAGCCCCACCCCCGCGTACAGGTCCAGCACGGTCTCATGCCCCTGCAGGTTCAGGCGCTCCAGCACCAGGTCCACCAGCAGTTCCGCCGCGCCGATATTCACCTGGAAAAAGCCGCCTGCCGTCACGCGGAACGTGCGCCCGCGCACCGTGTAGTAGGAATGCGTATCCCCGATCAGGTTGACCGGCTCGTTATCGCTGAGCAGCAGGTTGACGCTCACCGGCGTGTCGGCCTCCAGGGAGGGGGCCAGATCATCTTCCGTCTGCAGGACGAGCATGCCCTGCCCGTCGCTGCTCACGCGCACCTCCATCTGCTTGATGCCGGTGGTATCGAGATCGGTCGCTTCCAGCAGGGCCATCGCGCGCGGGTCCAGGATGTAACACCACTCGACCGGCTCCACGTGAGAGAGATCCTCCGCCACGAAGCCCAGCCGCCCATCCGGGGCGACATGAAACGCCGCGCGGGAGCGGTACCCCCACGGCTCCGGGCTGGGCAGCACGTCGCGCACGAAGCGTTCCGGCTTCTTCACCCCGCCCAGGCGCTTGAGCTGATCGCTGACGACATCGCGCTTATAGCGAAGCTGGGCGTCATAGCTCATGTGCTGGAGGTGGCAGCCACCGCAGCGCCCCGGCCCGAAGTGCGGGCATTCCGGCTGCACGCGGTCAGGGGAGGCCTTGAGCAGCGTCACGCCCTCGGCGTTGGCAAAGCTGCGTTTATCTTCCGTGATGCGCGCGGTGATGCGCTCGCCGGGGATGGCGTACGCCACAAAGATCGGGCGGCCCTTGTGGCGGCCCAGTACCTTGCCGCCATACACGGCATCGGTCAGGTCAAGTTCAAAGGTGTGGTCGGCCATAGAGTCTCCATTCAATCGGTAATGAGCCGAGTATAGCGTGATTCGGGGGAAAGGCGGCTGGCCGGCAGCGATTGGCTGGTTAAGCGATCTATCGAAATGTTTTAGCAATTAGAAGGCATGCGTCGGGATACATCCCGCCGCTACGAAGATCACCCAACCCGTAGCGGCGGTTCGCGAACCGCCGTATCGCCTCCAACGCCCGATTTTCTATTGCTAACTGCTTTCGATAGATCACTTAGCAATTGGCGATTGGCTGGTTAGCGAACTGCCAAAAACCAACCGCCCAACCGCCATCAGTGCCACCCACTCTCCACCGGGGTATAATCCCGCCCATGACCTCACCATCCCCCACCCTCATCAGCGACCATCCGCCGCGCTTCCCGCGCCTGTACCGCCTGAAACGCCGCCTGACCATCGCCGGGCTGCTGCTGATCGGGCTGGGGCTGGCCGGGGAGCTGGCCCTGCTGGCGCTGGGCATGCCGGGCGCGGCGCTGCTCATCCCGTTCACCGCGGCGCTGGCCGTCCCGCTGATCATCGGGGGCGTGCTCACGCCGCCGGTCGCCGTCACACAGGCCGGGCTGGAGGTCCGCCCGATGTTCGGCGAGCCGCACACTGTCCCCTGGGAGGCTGTGCGCGCGCTGCGCCCGTATACGCTGCTGCCCACCGACGAGCCGGTCGCCCAGCTGCTGATCGGCAAGGCCCACATGCCGCGCCGGGATGGGCGCTGGATCATCTTTTCCAGCGGGCTGCCGTTCACGTTCCGGCTGGCGGCGTGGCTGGCCGGGCTGGGCAACACGCCCGTGATCGCCATCACCGACGCGGCCCACCAGGATTACGACACGCTGCTGGCCGCGCTGGAGGCCCGGCCTGACCACATGGCCAGCCCCGAACTGGCCGAATGACCAGGGGCGGGATCGCCCCTGACCCGGTATGCTCAAGCCAGATCGCAGGCATCCTCCCGGCGCAGCGGTAGCCAGCCAGTACAGCGCACCGCATACCCACGCCGACTGCTGTACACACCCCCTTGTCCAGGGGCCTGCGTCTCATGCCGCGCGGCGCAAGCTGCCCGGTGGCAGCCATGCGATTCATACCCGGCGCATGGCTGCGTTTTTTCCCGGCCCGGCTGGCTTTGTCCCCCTCTCCGAAGGCGGTACAATAGCCCGGCGTCACCCGGACTACCACGAATGGCCCAGATCAATGCCCGACTCCCAACCGCCCGCCATCTCCCTGATCATGACCGTGTATAACGAAGGCCGCTCGATGCGCGCCGTGCTGGAGACGCTCGCCGGCCAGACGCGCCCGCCGGACGAAATCGTGATCGTGGATGGCGGCTCGGCGGATGACACCGTGGCGATCCTGCGCGACTTCACCGCGCGGCTGCCGCTGAAGGTGCTGGAACGGCCGGGCTGCAACATCTCCGAGGGGCGCAACACGGCAATCGAGGCCGCCCGCGGGCCGATCATCGCCGCGACCGACGCCGGGACGCGCCTGCCCGCCGACTGGCTGGCCCGGCTCACCGCGCCGTTCAGCGCCGACCCTACGCTCCAGGTGGTGTCCGGCTTCTTTCGCGCCGACCCGCACACGCCCTTCGAAGTGGCGATGGGCGCCACCGTCCTGCCGCTGGAGGACGAGATCGACCCGGCGCGCTTCCTGCCCTCCAGCCGCAGCGTGGCCTTCCGCAAATCGACCTGGGAAGCGGTGGGCGGCTACCCGGAGTGGCTGGACTACTGCGAAGACCTGATCTTTGACCTGAACCTGCAGGCCCATTTTACGCCGTTTGGCTGGGCGCCGGGGGCGTGCGTCGCCTTCCGCCCGCGCCCCAGCCTGGGGGCTTACTGGCGGCAGTACTATCGCTACGCGCGCGGGGATGGCAAGGCCGACCTGTGGCGCAAGCGGCACGCCGCCCGCTACGCCACCTATTTCGGCGGCATCCCGCTGATCCTGTGGCTGGGGCTGGCCTGGGGGCCGCTGTGGTGGGGGCTGTACCTGCTGGGCGGGTGGGCTTACCTGCGCGCCTGCTTCCGGCGCCTGCCGGTCGTGTGGCGCTTCTACCGCGGGGAACGCGCCCCCACCTGGCTTGACCGGGCGCGCGCATGGCTGCTCGTCCCCGTGATCCGCGTGGTGGGGGACGTGGCGAAGATGGCCGGCTATCCAGCCGGCTGGGCCTGGCGGCTGCGCCACAGGCCACCGGAATGGCGGGTGCCGCCGCGCCCAAAAGCGTAAACCGTCCCGAGCGCAGGTGACAAATCTGGCCCCGGCATGCTACAATCCTGCCCAGCAATCCCCCAGGATCAGGAGGACACAGGCGTTGGCTACCAAACGGACACCCCTTGTCAGCGTGCTTATCGAAGCGGCCCGCATCAGCCTGATCGTGCTGCTTCTGAACCGGCTGGCCCGGCGCCGGGAGCGTGAACACCACCGCAAAACAGCCCTGATCCTCAAGATGGGATCGCGCGTGAAAGAAGTCGCCCTGGATGCGGTGGAGGCGATCCGCGCCGAGGGCTGGCTGAACGACGGCTCCCTGCGTGACGCCAATTTCGCGGAGGCGCACCTGAGCGGCGCGGTGCTGGATGGGGCCGACCTGCGCCGGGTGAGCTTCGTGGAGGCGCGGATGCGCGGGGCGGTGTTCGCCTGGGCGGACCTGCGCGGCGCGGTGCTGCGCGGGGCGAACCTGGAAAACAGCAGCTTCATCCTGGCCAACCTGGAAGAAGCCAGCCTCTCCAAAGCGAACCTGTCGCATGCCGTCTTTCGCGGGGCCAGAATGAAGGACGCGCACCTGCGCTACGCCAACCTGTATGCCGCGCGGCTGCCCTGTGCTGAGCTGCAGGCGGCCCGCCTGGATGTGGCCTTCCTGCGCGGCGCGGACCTGCACCAGGCCGACCTGCGCCGGGCCAACCTGAAGCGCGCCGACCTGCAGGGCGCCACGCTTAAGGAGGCGAACCTGTGCGGCGCGAACCTGCACGGGGCCGACCTGACCGGCGCGAACCTGAGCCAGGCGCTGTTTGACGCGACGACCACCCTGCCCGATGGCGCGCCCTGGACACCTGATGCTGACCTGGCGCGCTTCACCGACAGCAATCACCCGGCGTACTGGCAGTATGTCAAGCCCGCAGACTGGGCGACCGCCGTGCTGGAACAGCAGCGCACCCAGTACTTTGAACAATACGAACAACAGGCACAGGAACCATAACCTAACTCATGGCTGAACTGACTTCCCCCCTCATTCTGGCTTCCGCTTCACCCCGCCGCCGCGACCTGCTGAAGACGCTCGGCCTGCCGTTCGAGATCATCACCAGCAACGTTCCCGAAGACCTGCCGCCGGGGGTCAGCCCGGAGGAAGCCGTGCGCTGGCTGGCCCGGCTGAAAGCCGAGGTCGTCGCGGAGACGCTGCCCGCCGGGATCGTGATCGGCTCGGATACCGAGGTCGTGCTGGATGGGCTGCTCCTGGGCAAGCCGGCCGACCAGGCCGACGCCTGCCGCATGCTGCGCCTGCTGCGCGGGCGGCCGCACCGGGTGATCAGCGGGATCGCGGTTTTTGATGCCGCCGCGCAGCGCAGCGGGGCCACCAGCCATGTGACCACCACAGTGCATATGCGGGATTACACTGACACCGAGATTGAAGCGTATGTCGCCACCGGGGAGCCGATGGACAAGGCCGGGGCCTACGCGATCCAGGGCCAGGGCGGCGCGCTGGTGGAGCGGATCGAGGGCTGCTACACCAACGTGGTGGGCTTCCCGCTGTGCGAGGTCGCGGCGCTGCTGGAGGGCTTCGGGATCACGCTGGGGGGCGCGGACGCGGGGCCAGTGTGCAGCCAGCCGGATGGCACACCCTGCCCCCGACTGAATCGCTGAGCCCAGACGCATCCCCATGCGCAAGATCAAGAGTCCCTTGCGACTGCGATAGTGGCATCATATTTAACACGGATAATGTGTTATCAATCTCGGGTGATCGACACGGCCTGTGCGTAGCGTCGCTTTGATGACGTTTACCTTTTTAATGCGGCTATGGTGTTATCACTTTCGGTTGATTGACACGCCCTCTGTGTAGCGTCGCTTTGCAAAGCGACGCTACCAATACCGCTTCTACCATGCCCATGCTATTCCGAGAAAATGCACCATCGCGGCGCCAAATACGGAATGCGTCATCCCCACGATGGAAGTCATGACTTGCCTTGTACTGGTTGAGTTGTCCAGAATCCAACGCGGGCGATCCTCTGAACAGGGTCGCTCGCGTTTTGTGATCTGACCTGGCACTCTACCCCACCCGGAACAGCAGGCGCGTCGCCCCGATAGCCAGCAGATCGCCATCCTGCAGGCGCTGCGGGTTTTCCGGCGGCAGGCCCTCCCCGTTGACCCGTGTGCCATTGGCGCTGCGCAGGTCGGTCACCTGCCACACGCCGCCATCCTCCAGGCGCTCAAGCTGGCAATGCGGCCTGGACACCGCGCGATCGTCCAGGCAAATCTCCCAGGCCGCGTTTGGCACGGTGCGGCCAATCCGCAGCCGCGGCTTCAGCAGGCGAAACTCCGCTCCCTCCTGCTCGCCCGCGGTCACCACCAGGTAGGGGGTATCTCCGGCGCGGGTGGGATGGATGATCATGCTTGAGGTGCTGGCGGCCCGCGGCATTGTGGGGAGGCAGGGCTCAAAGCGCAGCTCTGGCACGAACAGGCGGATCACGTCCCCACCCAGCAGCAGGTATGGCTCGCTCACAGCGAGGTCATTGACAAACGTGCCATTGGCGCTGCCGAGGTCGTCGATCAGGAAGCCGCCATCCCGAAAGCGGATGATCGCATGACGGCGCGAGACATGGCGCTCCGGGACGCAGATATCATTGCTGCTCGAACGGCCAATGGTAACGGTCGCGCCCTCCAGCAGCAGGTATTCCATCACCGCTTCGGTTTTGGGATTCTCCCAGACGACCCTGGCGATCGGCTCCGGCTCCACATGCACCATGCAGTTCCCCCTCCTGGCGGCAGCGCCCTACCCCTGCGACGCAGGCAGCTCGCCCGGCGCCACCTGGATCACAGCGTTCCAGGGCAGGTAGTGGCTGAAGAAATGGTCTTCCTGCTCCAGCTGGCCATCCCGGAAGACCTGACGGGTCACGGTCACTTCCGCACCATCCACCGCCCATTCCACCTGGCGGCGCTGGCCGGCATACAGGTCCGCGCTTTCCTCGTACACGGTGTCGCCGTGCGGCGTGACATTGGCGATGCGCGGCCCGACCTTGTTCACCACGCGGCCCACACCCGTGCTGTAGAAGCGGAAGGTGATGGTTGAGTTCGCGGCATTGGTTTCCGTTTCGATCAGCAGGTGATAGGGCGTATCGTTCAGGAAGCGGAAATCCACCAGCGGGGAGTAGACGGTCGCGTCCATGCCCACGCCCTCACCATACTCGTAATAGCCCACCCGGTAGCCGTGCGGGTAGCGTTCCAGGATCGGGAATCCGGCGTAGAATGCGGCCTGATACACGGTCGTGCTGACCTGGCATATCCCCCCGCCGACGCCTGTGATCGTGCGCCCGCCGAAGATGATGAACGACTCCTCGTAGCCAGCCTCCAGGCTGATATCCCCCACCCACTCGTTAAAGGAGAATTCCTGGCCGGGGGCGATCACCACGCCGTGGAACTGATCCGCCGCCTGCTTGATGTTCTGCTGGCGGTTCGTGGAAGAGCCGAGGTAATACGTGGTGGCCTCCGCGATCAGCTCCGTGATGCCCAGCTCCTCCGCGGTGGCATTATCATGCACGTCCGGCTCGGTGTAGGTGAAGGCCAGCGCCACCATACGCGGCTCGCCCGGCGCGGGCGGCGGCGCAAAGAGCGTGTCCTCAATCGCGGTCAGCGTCGCCTCCACATCAAGCTCCCGCCCGCTCACGCTGCTTTGCAGGACCTCCAGCGCCCCGGTGGCGCTGTCAAAGGCCAGCCGGGCGGGCTGCGGGGCGGTGGTGAGCTGTGGCGCGATGCCACCCAGAAAGCTCATGAACTGTTCCAGGTCCAGGTGAACATCCAGCAGGGCCGTGCCATCGGGCTGATCCTCGCGGGTGATCTCGATCATCCCGGCGATCTGTTCGCGCGTGGCGGCCCACGGCCCGGCCTGCCCGCCCGAGTCCGGATCGGCATAGAGCGAGAGCGGGCCGGAGAGCGCCGCCCGCAGGCGGGCCTCGGCCTCGTCGGTTGACCACACCGTCGGCGGGGTTTCGTTGATCACCAGCGGGATTTCCGCGCCGGATTGCAGGTTCAGGACTTCGCCGCGCAGCGCGGCCAGTGTCGCGGGGATGTCCAGCGCGCGGCCAACCTGCGCCTGGGTCGCCAGCACCTGGGTCCCGTTCAGCGCCAGGGCCGCATCCTGCACCTGGCGGTCGACCTCCGCCGCGATGCCGCGCAACAGCGCTTCGGCGCGGGTCTGGTCGTAGAGCACCAGCGGCGAGATCGCGCGCCCGTTCAGCCACAGGTCGGCCTGGGTAAGCAGGTTGTCCGCCAGGTCACCGCTGCGCCCGGCCAGCAGCGCCGTATCGGCGGTGGCGCGCGCGTCAAAGGAAACGCCCAGCTCCCCCGCCGAAAAAGCCCAGGAGCGATCGCCATCCCGAAAGGTGAACACGGCCTGGTCGGTGTAGGTAAAGCGGCTGTCCAGCAGGCGCGCGGCCTCTCCGTGGGTCAGGCCGCTGAGTTCCACCCCAAAGGCTGAGATACCGGGGTACACCCGCCCGCTGTAACGCGTTTGAAATGCGGCCACAAACAGCACCGCCAGGATGGCAAGCAGCGCGAGCCCGGTCAGCAGCAGGACAGGCAACCGGATCAGCCAGGGATGGCCTGCGCTGTCGTCGAGATGCTCGGCAGCATCGCCGAGATGCTGCGCCGGCTCATCCGCCCGGACGGGGATAATCGGCTGGGTGTCCTCCAGGCTGGCCGGCGGCGAGGTCGAATGAGGGGGGGCCGGGGTATGGGTGGTCATGAGCTTTGTCTTCCTGTAAAGATCGTATCCTGGGTTTCGGATCGGAACCGGTCAACGGCAAAGTGACCGCTATGGTATCACTTCCCCTGCGCCCCGACAACGCATAACCCGCAGAATCCCCCGTAACCGGCTCGCATGTGAAACCTGTCACAACCCGGCTGCGTATAGTATAGTGAACATCCGGCAAGTTAACCGATGGGGGAATCCTGCAATGACCATGCAAAAAGCATCCGAGATGGGCTGCGCAACCTGCGCGATCCGGGCCAAGGCCGAAGCCAAACCGAAATCATTCATGGCGCGGCTGTGGCGTTTCCACACGAAATTCTGCCCCGGCTGGAAGGCGTACCAGCGCGCGCTGGCCGCCGAAGGCAAGAGCGATCCGGCATAGCGGCTGCATACGGGGACGCGCACAAACACCGCGTCCCCGTGGCGTTATTCACAGACGTCAGGCCATGCGATCCTGGATCGCGACCGGGTTGGCGGGCAGCAGCACCGGCTGGTTATTGAGCACAGCATACCAGAACGGCAGCCATCCCACCCCGAACAGCTCCAGATAGATATTCTTCTTAAGCGGGGAAAGCCGGTGTTCCTCGGCTTCCGCTGCCACCTGCGTCCACTTCTCATTCACCGCTTTCAGCGCGGCTTCCATCTCGCGCGTCACCTGGTCCATCTGGTCTTCCAGGGCCGCGATCTCGGCCTCGGATTCGGAGATGTCGGCGGCGGTCTGGCGGCTGTAGCGCTGCGTGCGGCTGTAGCGGCTAAGCGTGTAGGTCGTCCGGCCGCGGAACAGGCTCAGCGCGGCCTCCCCCGCCGTAAAGAGCTGCTCGCGGCGGCGGTCGGCCAGCTCGGCGCGGTCTTCCTCCAGCTCGCGGATTTCCTTGCGCAGCTTATCCTCCAGCTTATCAAGCAGCCCCTCGTACTTGGCCGCGACCTTGTCAACTTCGGCATCACGCTGCTCGCGGGCCAGCGATTGCAGCATCACGCGGAAGTCGCGGCGGTTGGCGTCCGGGTCGCTGTAAACTTTGAGCGTCGGGCTGTAGAGCACGGTCAGCCCCGCCGAGTGGTAAATCTGATCCACTACCTCGCTGGAAAGCTCCTTGTGGCGCTTTTCATCCGCCAGCGCGGGCGGCAGGTCGGCATAGATCGCCTGCGCGAATGGCTGGTGGGCGATATTGGCCGGGTCAACCGGGGTCGCCAGGAATTCTTCCCAGCGGATCAGGCCAACCTTTGGCACGTCCGGCACGTGGTAGGCGTACTGGCGCACGGTGTTCACGCCGGTCTTGCGATCCTGGTAGCGCACGGAAGCCTGCGCCAGCAGGAAGGGCCGGTAAACCAGCGTCCCGCCGCCGAAGCCCTGCGCCTGGAAGCCGAACTGGCGCTCCCAGTTGGCGATCGCCGTGCGCATCGGGATCACGTCCGGCAGGAAGAACTGGGCGATGGCAGAAGGCAGCACGGGCTGGGTGGGCGCATAGCCCGCCGGGACGCCCGCCCGGCTGTTGGTGAGCTGGGATGCGCCGGTCGGCTGGGATGCACCGCCCGGCTGCGTATAGCCCGTGGGCTGCTGGTAGCCGCCCATGCCGTTGATCTGTGGCGGCGGGGTCCCCTGGCCCGGCAGAGTCGTGGGCCGGGAGTAACCGGCCGGCGGCATCTCCGGCAGGGCATGCGGTGGGGGCGTGCTGCCAGGTGGTGGCGGAAATGGCGTTCCTTCCGGCAGGGAGTCCGGCGGCGGCGTGGCGCCGGGGGGCAGCGGCGGCTCGGGGATGTAGGGCTGGGTCGAGCCCTGCGTGGGCGCAAAGTAGGCCCCGCTGCCCGGCACCGGAAGGGCGCGCGGCTGCAGACGGGCGCGCTTGCGGGCCATGAGCTGCGTGATCTGCTGGCGGGTCAGGGGCCCGCGCAGGTAACTCATCGCCCAGCGGGTGTGAAAGAGCTGCGGCCCGCCATCTTCGTGCACATTGTGCATCAGAAAGACACGCGGCCCCAGTTGCTCCACCATGTTTTTCACCTGGCCCAGGTCCAGCCCTGACCCCGCGCTGACCAGCCCCTCCAGCCCGGTAAGGACTTTTTTCTGGTCGTTCTCGGTCTGCAGCTTGCCGATAAACCATGTCCCCGCATTGGAGAGTCCCTTGTAATCCAGGTCGCCGGGGTTCTGGGTCGCCAGGATCAGGCCCAGCCCGAAGGCGCGCGCCTGCTTCAGCAGCGTCAGGATCGGGCGCTTGGTGGGCGGGTTATAGGGATGCGGCGGGAACAGGCCGAACACTTCATCCATGTACAGAAGGGCGCGCAGGCTGGTCGTGCCGGAAAGCGTGCGCATCCAGGCGATGATGTTCTCCAGCAGCAGCGTGATGATGAACTGGCGCTCGGCCTCGTTCAGGTGCGCGATGTAAAACACGCTCACGCGGGGCTTGCCGTCGGGCGTGTACAGCAGGCTGCGAATGTCCAGCGGCTCGCCGTTCAGCCAGGACTGGAACGACGGTGCGGCGATGATATGGTTCAGCTCCATCGCCAGCTTGAAGCGGTCTTTCTCCGGGAAGAAGGTGTCCACGTCAAAGACGCCCAGCTTCTGGAAGGGCGGCTGCTGCACCTGGATGATCACGTCCTCCAGGGTGAGGCCCTGGCCCTGGCGCCACGCGTTCTCGAAAATGTTGGCGATAAGCACATGCTCGCGGTCCTTGACCGGCTCCACCTGCTTGCCGATCAGGGCCAGCAGCGCGGTGACGATGCCCGAGATGCGTTCGCGGTGCGCTTCCTCGAAACCGATCCAGCCTTCCGGCGGGGCCTGCATCGCGTCCAGGATGCTGATCGGCAGGCCCGCATCCGAGCCGGGCGTGTAGATCGCGTAGTCGGCGGCATACTTCAGCCACTTCACCCGGTCGGGGACGATTCCCCAGGCGCTGAGGCCATCCCGCCAGCGGGTCGCCACATCCCCGGCATAGTCCTCCACATCCATGCCCGCCCGCCGGGCTTCATCCAGGTTCACCCAGGGGGCGAAATCCCCCGGCTGGAGATCGGGAAAGGTCAGCAGCAGGTTCGTGATATCGCCCTTGGGGTCGATCACGATCGAGGGGATGTTATCGAGCGCGGCTTCTTCCAGCAGGTTGATGCACAGGCCGGTCTTGCCAGAGCCAGTCATGCCGACCACCACCGCGTGGGTAGTCAGGTCACGGGAGTCATAGTACAGGACGTCGGGCATCAGCCGCTGCGCGTGGGGGTCATAGCGCCGCCCCAGGTAAAACGTGGTGGGAGCTTCGATAAAGGGCATAGGTCACTCGCTTATACACACCGGTCAGCAGTAAATAGCACGCATTTTCTACTGACCAATCATAATACAAATCGGCGGAAATTGCAGGCGGCCTGAATGCGCTATAAATCTGCGCGTCCAGGGAGGAAAAAACAAAGGCAATTTAACACAGTGACTTACTGAAAATCT